>Ga0187769_10002928_pt1 | contig 10123 bp, 13 predicted proteins | sample 0116_SJ02_MP02_1_FD_133140 | JGI IMG/M metagenome (GOLD analysis project Ga0187769, IMG submission 133140) | Tropical peat soil microbial communities from peatlands in Department of Meta, Colombia - 0116_SJ02_MP02_10_MG | ecosystem: Environmental > Terrestrial > Soil > Wetlands > Peat | place... | reverse complement strand
CTTGCGCCGTAGATGATTTTGACCCCACTGAAGCGTTGAGGCTCTGACCTGGCTTCCTCTATTACAGGCCGAAGCGGAGGCAAGCCGAGACCTCCGGCGATTACGAGTAGTTGCTTCCCGAATGTGTCCTCCACCGGCCACTGTCTTCCGAAGGGCCCTCTGAGGCCTATGGCCTCCCCCGCTCTTAGCCTCGTTATTGGAGCGGTGACGGTGCCGACAGTCCTTACGGTGTGCATCAACATCTTCTCCTTTCGCCACGAAGCGATTGAGATTGGAACCTCGCCTACTCCGAAGTAGTAGAGCATGTTGAACTGGCCAGCCTTGAACTCTGCTGGACTTCGGCCATCCTGCAGGTCCAAGAGAAGGGTGAATGTATCCGGTGTTTCTCTCGTTACGCTGTTCACTATTGCACGCGTAAGGGAACGCGTGGTTTGCCTAGACAATCTGAGCCTCCCTGCCGCCCTTGCCAGCGGCAACGTGACCCTTCACAACCGCATTGACAGTCTCGGTGATGTCAATGCCCACCGGGCACCACGTGATGCACCTCCCGCATCCCACACACCCGAAGTGCCCAAACTGCTCGGGCCAATATCCGAATTTATGGGTGACGAACTGCCTGTAGCGCGCGCTCCTCCGTTGACGTGGGTTCCCTCCCGCGGAGTAGGTGAAGTCCTTCGAGAGACAGGAATCCCAGACGCGGACCCTGGAGACGCTCCCGTCTGTGACATCGTTTCTTTCCTCTATCGTGTTACAGAAGCAAGTGGGACAGACCATGGTACAGTTCCCACAGGCGAGGCATCGCTCTGCCGTCCTCTCCCAGACCGCAGAGTTCCTCTCGGAAAGAATCTGCTTGGATGCGCCCTCCCGGTCGAACCGAAGCCCCATCTCCTCGCGGGCTCGATGAATCATCTGTTCCGCGGCACGCAAGTCATTTTCTGAAGCAGGGTCGAGCTTGATTCCTCGGAGCAGGGCCCTGTTTCCGTCAGGCACATCGAACAGCAACTTCTCGGGGAGCTCGGTGATCGCTAAATCGTAGCCGGATTCGGACTTGGGGCCCGTTCCCATGGAGGCGCAGAAGCAGTTCTTCCCCGCCCTCGTGCAGTTCACGACGATGAAGAGGCAGTCTTCTCTCAGGCTCGAGTAGACAGGGTCCTCGAAGCCAGGCACCATCATTGTCGCATCCATCACCTCCACTCCTCTAAGGTCGCAGGGTCTGATGCCGATGAAGGCGTAGCGCTTCTTGGAGCGGGGTATGGGTATTACCTCGATTCCCTGCGCGCCTTCCACAATCCGCAACACTTCGGCTACCGCCGGGTGCAGGTATCGCTTCGGAGAGTCCGGGCCGTTGACCGATGAAAAAACGAACGGACTTCCGGTGCTGACCGTGTACTTCCCTGGCGCCTGAGAATCAAGGACGCCCGAGGCAAGATCTCCTGGCTCGGTTATCTCCCTGAGGCGGACCACTCCCTCCGAAAGCGACGGTCCGACCACGATGTACCCCCCCTCACGAAGGTTGTGCAAGAGCGTGGTAATTGCCTCGCGGCCTGCGGTGAGATACATCCCATGTCCGGCCAGAACCCGAGAACAAAAACACGTTACCTGAATCTCAATTGTGAGAGCCACGTATGCTTCGGAACCGACGCAAGAGCGCTCTGGGCACAAGCTAGGATTGGTGGGGCTTGCCCGCGGACGAAACCGACCGAAAGGAGAGGAGGTCCGCCGCGAAATCCAGCGACTGGGCAAGGCTGGCCGCATTCGAACTCTGAGTGAGGGGAGGGTTCCACGTTCAGCCTGGCGAATGTGGCTGCCTTCTGGCCTATCCAGGTCCAGTCATCCGAAAGGGGCCGATTCTGGAACCAGCGTGCTCTCCTGACTGCCGGCAGTTCGGATGAGGGAAATCCGTGCCAGAGCGGATGCCGGTCTGCCAACCAACCTGTCCGGTGGACTTCGTCTAGTTGCGCAGACTGGTGCTCCGTCCTCTCAGCGCCCTTACCTCGGCCGCAAGGCTCGGCGGGACAGGCCTGCAGCCGCAGGCAGCTGCGTGTTCGGCGTGCCACTCGATCCGCTGAGAGCGGCTCGGGTTCTTGGGCATCCTGTGGCTGTCATGCCACTCCTTGTTGACCTTACTGGGTTTCAATGCGGTTCGCCAATCAAGCTGTGCTCTATCTTCATGCACTTGTCCATGACGTAATCGACCTTGGCGTCGGAGAGGATTTTCTTCGCCTCGTCGTTCTCGAGGTGAAGCTGCCCCCAGAAGACGAAGGGCCTTCCAGTCTTCTTCTTCATCTCAACCGCCTGCCTCGCCACCTCCGGAAACTCCTCCGCAGGCCTGAACACCTCGACTACCTCCACAGTCTTGGCCAGGGATTCAGGGATGGCAGAAAGCGAGGGGTACGCCTTGAGGCCGTTGACCTCACTCGTGGTAGGGTTGACCGGGATTACGGTGTACCCGTGCCTCTGAAGGTATGCTGGTACGGAGTTGGCCTCCTTCTCAGGGTTCTTCGATGCACCCACAACTGCGATGACCCTGTACTTTCTCATTACCTCTGTGGGTTCGACCGTGAACTTCGGCACAGGGACAGGGCCTCGCCCCCGTTAATACATCTGTCGAGGCAAGCCCTGCCAGGCGCAACCCTCTAAAACCTCGGATGGGAGGGCAGAGTCAGAATTAAGATGTTCAGCGCAGTTCTTGCCAATGTTCCACTGAGCACGGCCAACCTGCTCGCCTACGTCATGCTTGGCCTGGTGAGTCTATTCCTTCTCACAAGCCTGGGCATAGCTTACTACTTCTGGAGGCAGACAAAAAAGATGAAGGCGGCTTCGCCTACTGGCTCTGCTTGATGGGCCTCTGAGCCCTTCCCCGTCTTTGTATCGGAATGATTACCGCGGCTCCTACAGCCGCCAGGGGCAGTACGACCACCGCCACCTCGACTATCCCCTCTATGACATTGACGAACAGGTTTGAAACGGTTCCAAAGAAGGAGACCAAGTTTGACTGAGTCGGGGCTGCCACCACGTGGACCGTCACGAAAGCCTGGGCGACGGTGCCGTTCTGGTCCGTGGTACTGACGGATACTCTGTAGTCCCCGGCCTGGTAGTAGGTGTGAATGACTATCTGTCCCTCGGTCGCGTAGCCGTCCCCGAAGTTGTAGTCGACGACGTATGGCTGGGCCCCGCCCTTGACGACCGCGTTGAAGGTGACGCTTAGGGGCGCCGTGCCGTTCTTGGGAGTTGCGCTGAGGACAACGGAAAGTGGGGTTTGCTGCGCCGTCTCCGTGACTGTGACGTCGATGGTAGCGTAGTTGATGAGCGTCTTCGTCTGTAGTATCTGGCTCTCGATGTCATTGATTTGCTGATTGACTCCCTGCAGCTGGGTTTCGATGGCAAGGGTCGAGTTGATTGAAGCAGACTGGTTGAGTAACCTCAGGAGGGCTCCCTGTTCTGTCCGCAGGGAGGCCAAAGTAGCGTTCAGGTCGGTGTATTGCACCGTGACGTCATTCGAGTTCGAAGTGAGGCTGACGACCGTGCCCATGGCCTCGACCTTGCTCAGCACCTGCTGATCCTGCCCTGCCGGCACTCTGATGACCACGTACGCAGAGTTACTGTAGGTGGTCTGGTAGGCGACGTACCCGCCAACGGAGTAAGCCAGGGCCACCACTCCGGAAGCCGTCTGCTCGGGGGCGGAGGTCCTCATGCTGAGGTCGGTGGAGAACTCGATGAGGCCTCCCGGCGCACCCTGTGTCAAGTTGTAGGGTGTCTGGTTTGTAACCGCCCCGCCGGTGGGGTAGCTCGTGGAAGTCGCCACGGTCGTTGTGGAGATCTGACCGACGACTCTGGTCACGCTGGGAGCGACGTTGGAGTTGAGGCCCGCATTGTCCGAGAATATCGCAGCCCCTGAGCCGGTGTTGTTCAACCCGACCCATTGGTTGACTGCGACTCCGTTATTGGCGCCTGCCAGCGGTGCAGCAGAAAACGAACCGAAGAGTCCGAACGAAGTGCCCGATATCAGAGCCAGCGCGAAGCCGCCTACGACTATGATGGCGGCGAGCCCGAGCAACGCCGTCCTTGCCGTTAGGCCTCCGAGCCGGTTCATCGCCAGGGGTGTGAGAAACGGGCGAATTAGTCCCAGCGCGGAGAACGCACCGTTCGCGGGTTGCGAACAGAGCCCTTATCTCATCTCCTTTCTGAATCCTGACCGTTGCCCGAGCCTTCCAGGGAGAAGGTGGAGTACGAGCTGCGAGGAAAGACGCTCACCGTCTACCTGTACCTCCTCAGGCACGGGAAAGCCATGGGAGTCCGCGAGATCCAGAAGGAGCTCGGCTTCTCCAGCCCCTCGGTCGCCTTTCATCATCTCGACAAGCTTGTCGAGTTGGGAGTGGTCGAGAAGGACCAGTACGACAGATACGTCCTGGCGAAGAAGGTGGACACAGGAATCCTCCATTCATTCGTCAGCATCGCTGGCCTGACTCTGCCTCGGCTAGGTTTCTACGCCGCCTTCTTCACGACCATCGCGGCTGCCTACCTCCTGGCGGACAGGGCGTCGCTCGACCTCTACGCCCTCATTGGGACCGTGGGCGGGGCAGCCATCTTCTGGTACGAAGCCTGGAGGGTATGGAGGAGGAAGCCGTTCTGAGAACTAGAACTATGTACCGACGGGCCGGGGCATACTGACCATGGACGGGAAGCGGTTCGGGGTCGGGCTGGTCGCCGGCTTGTTGCTCGGACTTGTGATAGTGGCAGCATCGTCGGGCCTCAGCTTCGGACTCTTCGGCAGCTTCTCTGCTGCCTCTTACCCGACCGGGGGGCAGGTCAACTACAGCGTAACGACCGCTGCTACGTCGACCGCTGCTACATCGACCACAACCGCTCAGCTTGCCCCTTCGACGCCGCGCAGCTCTTCAAACAGCACCGGTTCTCTGGTCACAAGCGTGAGCTCGACGACATCCGGTGGCCCTTGGAGCAACATCATCGCCTCCTTGAGCACGCCTCCCGGCCCTGCCTACTCCTCTCGGGTAGTAAGCATCGCACGACAGCCTCTCTCGGCGAATATTGTCATCTTCATTCCTGTACTTCTAGCAATTCTGCTGGGTGCGGTGCTCTACGTCGGCTCCAGACGGGGTGCCGGCGGCACTCCCGGCTGACCATGCCTTCTGCGAGGCTTACTTCGGGACTAGGAATTCCCTACTGTTGGGCTCCTTCCCTTCCCAGCGCTTCGACCAGCTCGCAAGTTCACAGAGGATCTTGTAGACCTCGTGCCCCTTGACCGTCAGGGAGTATTCTATCCTTGGCTTCTCTTCGGCGTAGACCTTCCTCTGCACCACCCCGAGCTTCTCGAGCTGGGACAGCCTCTCAGCCAGGGAAGTCGCACTTATCCCCTTGATGTGGCTCTTCAGCTGGTTGAACCTGGCCGGCTCCATCTGCCCGAGCATGTGAATGGTAGGGAGGGTCCAGGTCCGAGTTATCTGGTTCCATGTTTGGTGCACCACGGCGCAGGAGTCCAAGACCTTCTGGTCAAGCTGTTCTGACTTGGTGAGGTTTGCCATACGTAGTTGGTCAGGAAAAACTACCGGTTTTAAAAACATGCCTCGACGGGAGGGGCCGAATGATCGGTAACGAGCGTGTCGAGAAGGTAGGAGCTACATTCAGCGAAGTAGAGGCACAGTACCTGGCAGAGAACTTCCTCGGGAGGGTCGCTACCTCGTCCCCTTCTGGGCAGCCCCACGTCGTCCCCGTAGGCTACAGGTTCGACGGGACCACGATAACCTTCGGAGGCTGGAACCTCGTGAGGAGCCTGAAGTTCAGGAACCTGATGGCCAATGACAAGGTGGCATTCGTCGTTGACGACTTGATATCGACTGACCCCTGGAAAGTCAGGGGCGTCGAGGTCCGCGGGAGGGCGGCACCCGTGACGTCGGAAGATGGCGTGACCATGGTTAGGATAATCCCACTCAATATTAGGAGCTGGGGGCTGGTGGACTGATTATGGCGCTTTCAGGCTTCGAGAACCAGGTCACCCAGGCGGTGGAGAGGCTGAGCGAGTCGATCGTGGGCGTGAGCAGCATGCGCCTGGAGCGCAGATTCTTCGGCATCGTCCCTCTGGAAGGCCAGGGCTCAGGCATCATCCTTGACAAGAAGGGGCTTGTCGTGACCAACAACCACGTCATCGACGGGGCCAACCAGGTCCACGTCAGTTTGAAGGACGGCAGAACATTCACGGGAGAGGTGGTCGGATCTGACGAGGCCACCGACGTCGCAGTGATTAGAGTGGACGCCGATGACCTGCCAGCGGCCGAGCTGGGAGACTCGGAGGTCCTTAGGGTCGGTCAGTTCGTCCTGGCCATAGGCAACGCCCTCGCTCTTCCGGGTGGCCCGACCGTCTCCATGGGGGTTTTGAGCGCCAAGGGGAGACCGCTCCCCGGGACAGACTTCATCTTCGAGGGACTCCTTCAGACCGATGCCGCCGTCAATCCGGGAAACAGCGGTGGCCCACTCGCTGACCTCGACGGACGGGTGATCGGTATCACGACGATGATGATCCCTTACGCCCAGGGCATGGGTTTCGCAATCCCGATAAACACTGTCAAGAAGATAGCGCAGGAGATCCTCGAAAATGGAAGAGTCAGCAGGCAGTGGATTGGTATCTCGGGAGTTGACGTCACTCCCCAGCTCGCTCGCAGGTATAACCTTCAGGCGGAGTCGGGCTTCCTGGTAGCAGAGGTCGTTCCCCGAAGCCCCGCAGACTACGCCGGGATACGAAGTGGCGACGTCGTCGTCGGAGCTGATGGGGGCGATGTGAGACACACCAAAGACTTGCTGGTGGCAATCTCGAAAGTTCAACACGGAGGAAGCATTCGCCTTGGCGTCAACAGGATGGGCAGGACTGGAAACCTCGACGTGCGGCCTTCGGAGGCGCCCCCTCTTCAAGGGGACGACGGACGATAGCGTCATATCTGCGAATTGCCTCCTCGGCCAGAAGCTTATCCCGACTTCCTGCCAATCGTTAAGTAAGCAAGCGGGGCGGGGAGACCCATGAGGCCGACCACCAGGGCGGCAATTCTTTGCGGAGGTCGCGGGGAGAGGCTGAAGCCGCTCACAGACTACTTCCAGAAAGTGATGATTCCCATCGGCCCGAAGAAACTACCCCTGCTGGCCTACACCATCGCGTTGGTCAGGCACCACGGCATCGACAGGGTAACTTTGCTGACCGGCTATCGCTCCGAGGACATCAGGCGCTACTTCGGGGACGGTTCCCAGCACAGAGTGAAACTGACCTACTCGGAGGACAAGAAGGGACTCCCGGGGAGTCTCAACGCTGTGGCTAACGCGCTGGGAAGCGGCGCCATCTCAAAGTGTGACGAACTCCTGGTCTACTACGGAGACGTGCTCACCGACCTCGAGATCACCGAGCTTCTAGCCGTCCACAGGCGGTCTGAGGCGGATTTGACCCTCGTACTGGACAAGGGCTACGCTCTCCCCGTTGGCGTCGCGGAAATCGAGGGTGGAGTCGTCACCTCATTCCACGAGAAGCCAAGGATTGACCTCAGCGTGACCACAGGAACGATGGTCGCTGGGCCCAAAGCGATGGCGCTAATGAGGAAGACCGCAGGCCCCAAGAGGACAGACCTCATGACCGACTTTGTCCCCGAGCTTCTCAGGAAGGGCGGGAGGATTGCTCCGTTCTACACAAGGAAAGAATGGTTCGACGTCGGGACGGTTTCAAGCTTCGAAAAGCTAAACGAAGAGCTGGTCAGACACCCTCTGAGCTACCTGGTCTAGCGCCTCCAACGAGACCATCACTTAAGGAGACCTACCTCTGACCGGCCGCCGTGCCAAGCGCGGGACATGACCTCACCAGGGACGAGAAGGTAGAGAACCTCGTCATCAATTTCTCCATGATCATGGCTGGCATGTTCGAAGGGGTCTTCGCTGCCCTCGCCGAGGGACTGACTACCGCGCTGACAAAGACGGTCGATGCTCTGACAGAGGCCGTGGACAGCGCAGACCAGGGTTCCGGCCGGAGAAGGCGGAGGCTCCCCGCCGTCGACCCGGTGTCCGAAGCGGACCCGAAGGTGAGGGAGGTCTTCTCAAGGTTGAGGAAGGAGGTGGCCGAAGGTTTCTCACATAGGAACCGCTCATTCCGGAGGTTCATCAAGGACACCGCCTTCGACGAAGGCGTAAGGATAGTCGAGAGCCACAACCTGGGGCTTCCGAGGCTGACCGAACCTCTCGACGATGCCGATCTGGCGGGCTATGTCGCCCTCATGCAGAACGGTGACCCTGAGGTCGTCAGGATGATGCAGGAGCTGGGCGAGTGGCAGAAGACGACCCCCCGGTTCGGACCCTCGGGCTAGGCTCCACTACGAGATTCTGTCCTGAATCGCCTTCTCTTTCGTCCTGGCGGCCTCTATCTGTCCCTTCATTCTCCAGGAGAACCTCAGGTCGCTCGCCCCAACGTACAGCCAGACAACGGCCAGGGCGAGTACCACCAGCTCGACTGCCACATTTGAGGGGTCCGACAGGTTCACGGTCACGGTCTTCGTCCCCGCGAGTGGCAGGATAAGCTGTGAGATGTAGGACACCGCGAGGAACGCTGAGACAATCAGCGTGAGAATCGAGAGCAGCCTGATTCTCCCCGCTCCCTGCTCGATGTGTCTGACAAGGTCCTGATGGGCGTCAATTATCTGCGCCTCTTTCTCCCTCCCATCGCTCAACAAGAACTGACTCCTGATTTCAACATAAAAGCCCTGCTGACGACTAGTAACTAGAGGGACAACCTCCTCCATACCTCGAGCCAGTCCTTGTACAGCTGGTATCCGCCCTCAGTGATGCTGTAGACCTCCTGCCCGTCCCGAGTCTCCTTCTTTATGAGCCCCTTGACGAGCATGGGTCCGGAGTAGCTTCCCATCCTGGCCAGGTTCACGTTGCACGACTGAGCTAGCCGCGTGACCACCTTCGGAGACGCGAAAAGCGAAGCGAGTATCTCCATCTGGATCACAATCGTCTCCCGCTTCTTCAACCGCAGGCTCTAAGCCAGGCTACGGGGTATAAGATAAACGGGAACCTCAGTCCTCGCGCCAGCGGAAGAACCTGACCGCAAGAGCGAAGGTGATGACGGAGATCACGAGGAGAAGTCCAACGTCAAAGTACGCGGGCGAGAGGTTGCCGTAAATCATAACGTTGGTCAGACCGTCGATGAGATAGTACAGCGGGAGAACGTGGGCAATCGTCTGAAGGTACATCGGCATCGCTTGCACGGGGTAGAAGGTCCCCGAAAGGAACATCATGGGGAATGTGACCAGGTTTCCTACGACGGCGGCCGATTCGGGGCTGTTGGAAATGGTCCCTACGAGCATCCCGAGCGAGACGAAGAAGAAGGGTCCGACCACCAGGAACATGGCGATCCCCCAGTTGAAAGCGATGTGCGCCCCGTAGACGTAGATTCCGACCAGGGACATCAGCACGAAGGACACCGCAGTCGTGCCTATGTACCAGATTATCTTCGAAAGAAGCCACTCGGTCTTGGTCAGCGGGGTGAGCGACAGAAGCTTGAACACCTTGTCCCTCCTGTAAGTCGAGCTTATGTTGACCATGGCAAACATTGGGCTCGTGAGAGCCGAGAAGCCTATCAGCCCAGGAATGAGGAAGTCGATGTACTTGTACGACGACGAAACGGCCACCGCGGACGCCACTCCCACCGAGTGAACCCCCGTCGCCCCGACGGAATTGAAGTGGTTGATGAACTCCCTCGTGATGCCGGATACGATGGCGCTTGTCGTCGAGGCGGGATTGCCGTACACCGTGACATTCACCGGGCGGTCGGAGAGGTATGCTTGGCTGAAGTCGGCAGGAATGCTGATTCCGTCCGTAGCAGAGTGGGACGAGAGGTACTGTGTTAGGTTCTGGTCCAGAGGAACGCTGACGAGCCTGATGGCCGCGGTGACGTTGTGTGTCGCAGTGTAGGTGCTGTTGACCGACTCGGCATAGGTCTGATTCAATGCCATGATGAACAGCGAGCCCACGTTGATTCCCTGAAACCCGGAGTCGTGGTTCTGGACGTAGACTGTGACGGGCCCTGAGCTCCCTCCACCGAATATCGCTCCGAACAGCAAGACGAGGATGATGG
>Ga0187769_10002927_pt1 | contig 10125 bp, 6 predicted proteins | sample 0116_SJ02_MP02_1_FD_133140 | JGI IMG/M metagenome (GOLD analysis project Ga0187769, IMG submission 133140) | Tropical peat soil microbial communities from peatlands in Department of Meta, Colombia - 0116_SJ02_MP02_10_MG | ecosystem: Environmental > Terrestrial > Soil > Wetlands > Peat | place... | reverse complement strand
GCCTGGATCGTTTGATCGTCGGGCCGCAGGATCACCTCGACGTTGTAATTGGTCGCGCGAAAAGGAAAGGCATGGGGGGCCTGTGCGGCGGCAATGGTCGCGGCCGTCAGCAAGATGGCCAAAATGGCACACAATCGATACCGCTGGGGCAAGCGGGTCCTCTCTCAACAGGCTCGTTTATCTAGGATACCAGATAAGCATTCGCAGTTGCCCGCTGCGTCCGACTCAGAGCATGCGCGCAAAAATATCTGCGGTGCGCTCGATGGCGCCGCCTGAGCCGAGTTTGGCTCGAACTTCCGCGAGCCCCGACTTCATCAGATCGCGGCCCTCAGCCGACTCCAACAGATATCTCACCTGAGCGGCCACTGCGGCCGGTGTGAAGTCCTCCTGAATGAGCTCCGGAACGACGCGTCGTCCCGCGACGAGGTTCACCATACTGATAAAGGGCGTGTGCATCAGGCGCCGCACGATCGCCGCGGTTAAGGGTGCCACACGGTAGATCACCACCATAGGCGTCCCCAGCAAAGCCGCTTCGATCGTTGCCGTCCCGCTCGCGACGATCGCGCAATCGGCGGATGCAAGGGCGTCGTAGGCCCGGCCCTCGATTCGTTTGATCGAAACGCCTGGCCGGGCCGTGAAAAGTTCCGCGCCGAGGCCAGGAGCAGCGACATGCACGAATTCGACTCCGCCGAACGCCTGCATTTCGCGCCCCAGGAGCTCACAGGCATCCACAATCCGCGAATAATGCTGAGCGATTTCGTTGCGTCGACTGCCGGGCAGCAGTGCCACGATGAGGCTTTCCGGATTGAGCCCGTTTAGACGTGAAAATTCCTCGCGGCTCATGGTGGGGTGAACGACGTCGGTGAGCGGATGCCCCACAAAATCGACTGGCACGCCTGCGTCGCGATAGATCTTCTCCTCGAAAGGAAAGATCACCACCATACGGTTGACGAGCCGCTTGACGACCCTCACTCTGCCTCGGCGCCACGCCCACACCTGTGGGCCGATAAAGTAGCCGACTGCAATGCCATGCTGTTTCAGCCGTCGCGCAACGCCCAAATGCGTCCCCGGCGAGTCGATCAGAATCGCAAGGGCCGCCCGCCGTCGTACAGCTTCACGTGCCAGACGCCGCTGCACGCCCACGACCGCTGGAATTTTGTGCAGCACCTCGGTGATGCCGACGACGGCAACTTCGTGGTAGTCCGCGATCAGCTCGACGCCTGCTTCAGCCATGTGTGGACCGCCCATTCCGAACAGCTTGGCTTCCGTACGCGCCCGCAAGGCGGTTGCGAGTCGGCCAGCATACATGTCGCTCGATGCTTCTCCGGCGGAGATCAAGATGGTGGGTGGCGTCATGCGAGAGATTCTGAGACGGGGAACCTTCGCTTGCCCAGGAGCCGCCCCTCAGTCATCGGCGGGCAAAGGCTGTGAAAATCCAGGTGCCGAACCAGGAAGGGGCATGGCCAGCTCTTGCTCCTTGTACTGAAGTTGATAGAGCCGGTAGTAGATGCCGCGAAGCGCCAACAACTCCTGGTGGGAGCCCTGTTCGCGCAAACGTCCCTTGTGGAATACGAGAATTCGATGCGCGTGCTGGATCGTACTCAACCGGTGCGCGATGACAACCGCGGTGCGCCCGGTGAGGAGGCGATCCAGCGCTTCGCGAATCATCAGCTCTGTCTTGGTGTCCACGCTTGAGGTGGCCTCGTCCAGAATCAGAAATTGCGGATTGTGTGCCAGCGCTCGCGCGAAGCTGACCAGCTGACGTTGGCCGACCGAGAGCGTCCCGCCCCGTTCGGTAACGGGCGTGTCGACTCCTTTCCCCAGGGAGTCGAGGAATGGACCAAGCCCCACCTCGCGCAAAGCCCTCTCCGTGGCAGCGCGATCGATCCATTCGGTTCCTAGCCGGACATTGGCTTCGAGCGTACCAGTGAACAGGAATGGGTCCTGCAGCACGATTCCGAACAAACGGCGCAGATCCTGTAGGTCCATTTCGCGGATGTCCACGCCGTCGAGCAAGATCTGACCGCGCTGGATCTCATAGAAGCGCAGCAAAAGCTGAATAATCGTTGTCTTGCCCGCGCCAGTATGGCCCACAATGGCGAGCGTTTGGCCGGGCTCGACGCGGAAGGAAACGTCCCGCAGGACCCAATCTTCTTCCTTCGGTGCTGCTCCTCCGTGATAGGCGAACCACACTTTGCGGAATTCAATCTCGCCCTGTGGCTTCCGAAGCGGGTGGGTTTCCGCCCGAGAAGTGATGGTGACGGGCTCATCAAGCAGCGTGAAAATGCGTTCCGAAGCGGCCATGGCGGCCTGCAGGATGTTGAATTTTTCACTCAAATCCTGGATCGGCCGGAAGAAGCGCTGCGCATATTGGATGAACGAAATCAGCATGCCGATCGTGAACGTGGCGCCAATGACGCCCACCCCCCCGGTCCAATAGAGCAGCGCGACACCCGAGAGGCTCAAGAATTCGACCGATGGATAGAAATAGGCGAAGGCATCAATCGCATCCTTGTAGGCTTCCATGTGGATCCGATTTAGATCGGCAAACTGGGCCCGCGATTTCGGTTCGCGGTTGAAGAGTTGCACGATGGCCATGCCGCTGATGTGTTCCTGCAAAAACCCGTTGATTCGCGCAATCGCCGTGCGGATGCGACGATTGGCGTCGCGTACTTGGTTGCGGAAGAAGTACGTGACCAGAATCATGAATGGCAAGGGCGAAAGCGTTACCAGGCCGAGGAACGGGCGCCATTTGATCAGCACAATGGCCAGCCCAAAGATAAAGACGAAATCGTTGAGCATCGCGGCCACGCCCGTGGCAAACAGGTCGTTCAAGGCATCAACGTCGGTCGTGCAGCGGGTCACCAATCGACCGACAGGGCTTCGGTCGAAGAAACTCATGGGCAAACGCTGCAAGTGTTCGAAGATTTCCTTCCGAAGGTCGTACATGGTTTGCTGACCAACCGATTGCATGATGCGAACCTGAGCGTATTGCAGCGCAAAGCTCGCCAAAATGGAGCCGAGATAGGCCAGTGCGATCAACGACAGGCCCACGATCGCCGCATGGCGCACGATTTCGCCACGCATTCCGGGAATCACGTAGCGATCGACGCCGCGCCCGAACAGGTACGGTCCCAAGATATCCATGCCGGCGACGGCAAGGCTCATACTCACCGCCAGAAACACCTGCCAGCGATAGGGCCGAAGATACTTCGTCAGCCGATGGGTGAGGCGCGTGTCGTAGAGCTTTCCTAACTTCTCTTCGTCGCGAAAGTCGCTCATTCGCGTGCCAGCTCTTCCTCTAGCAACTGCTTTTGGTACAGGTCGGCGTAGTAGCCTCCAAGCGCTAGCAACTCGTCATGTGTTCCGCGCTCCGTGATGCGGCCTCCCCGCAATACAATGATCTGGTCGGCTTCTTTTACGGTTGAAATACGGTGGGCCACCAGAATCGTGGTGCGCCCTCGGATCACCTCGCGCAAGCCGCGCAGGATGCGTTCCTCCGTCTCCGTGTCCACACTCGACAGGGCGTCATCGAGGATCAGGATGCGGGGGTGTCGAGCAAGGGCACGCGCCAGAGCGGTACGCTGTTTTTGCCCGCCCGAAAGCGTGATGCCTCGTTCCCCCACCATCGTGGCGTAGCGTTGCGGAAAGCCCCCAATGTCACCCGAAATACTGGCGACATCGGCAGCCCTGTGGATGACCTCTTCCGATGACTGTTCCAAACCGAAAGCGATGTTCTCGGCCAGGGTCTCGCTGAATAGAAACGTATCCTGCGGCACATAGCCGATGGCCCGGCGGATTTCCTCGAGAGGATAATCACGGATCGGGCGGCCGCCAATCAGAAGTGTTCCGTTGGGAGCCTCCCAAAGCCGGGCGATCAGTGCGGCCAAGGTCGATTTGCCGCTGCCCGTAGGCCCAATGATTGCAAGCGTCGAGCCGGCCGGAATCAGTAGATTGATGTCTTGTAGCACGGGCGGTGCGGCCATCCCGCCCGGACCTGTCGGATAGGCAAAGGTCAAGTGTCGAAACTCAATCTCTGGGTGGAAGTGGGACTCACGGGCTCGGCGGCTTCCGTTCCCGGCCGTGCCTAGATTCGGAGCGTCGGAGATGTTGGGCTCTGCGTTCAAAATGTAGCTCAGGCGGCCCATCGAGGCGGCCCCTCGCTGAAAAATGTTTGTGACCCACCCGAGCGCAATGATCGGAAAGACCAGCATCATGAGAAAGGTGAAAAATGACCACAGTGTGCCGATCGAGACTTTCTGGTCGATCACTTGCACTCCGCCTATGCCAAGCAGGATCACAAAGCTCACCCCGATCAAGGCTGTCAGGGCCGGGAAAAACAGGCTCCACGAACTGATGAGCTGGATATTGCGATCCACGTAGTCGCGATTGGCCTGATCGAACAACGCGATTTCCGAGGTCTCCTGTGCGTAGGCACGAACCACCCGGACACCTGTAAGATTCTCCTGCGCGCGTGTGGAAAGGGCTCCCAGAGCCGCCTGAATGCGCTCGGAAAGCCGGTGGATGATCTTGCCAAAATAATAAACGGCCAGGACCACGAACGGCACCGGCAGCAAAACCCAAAGCGTGAGGCCGGCGGAAAGCTTCAGCATAAAAAACAGCGAGACGACGGAGGTCGCAATCGTCGTGGCCGTGTACATGATGCCCGGGCCCAGCACCATCCGGACAGCATTCAAATCATTCGTCGCGCGGGACATCAGATCGCCTGTGCGGTTACGAGCGTAGAATTCAGAGTCCAGCCGGACAAGCCGCCCGAGCAAATCGTTCCGCAAGTCGTATTCGATTTCCCGCGAAACGCCGATGAGAATCCAGCGCGTCCAGAACGAGAAGATCCCCTTGATGATCATGGCGCCGACGATCGTCAGGCAATAAATGCCGAGGGCGCGGCGGCTAACCGGAGCGTAATACCGCAGCAGCGGCCAGAGGATGCGGCGTGCCGTTCCTGCGAGCGTACTAAGGGGTTGCGGCAGGCCGCTCAGGCAATCCGTGATGATTCCTTGCACGAGCTGTGGCAACGCCCCGACGATACCCATCAGCGCATCGAAGAACAGGCCCAGGACCACCATGCCCTTGTAGCGCGCCACGTAGGGCAAAAGAGGCTTCAGATTTTGCCAGCCCGAGGGCTTGCGTTGGGGTTGGGCTGCCGTCGTGGCAGCGGGTTGTGCGATGGCGCTCATCAGCGAGTATTAGACGCGATGGGCCTTGTCCCGGCTACCCGTTTTCGTCGGGTTTCGATAGGCGAGTTGCATTCGGCGTGGCACCTCGCACCCACGCGGCAGATCACTGCGATCTTATCGCGTCGCTTGGGCCAGCGAAAGAGGCGTTGTGGCCTAGCGTGCTGCGACGATTTCCTCGAGACGCGCTTCGAAATTCTCTTCGCCTTCTGACCACAACCAGGCGCGCTCGACCGGGACTGCTTTTTCGATTCGGCGAACCCAACTCAGCAGTTTACGAATGTTTTCGCGCGTCTTTTCCTGATACTTATCGAGATTCTCCGGCCAGGCCATGGTCTGCAGAAACCGAGCCTCTTCCGGGCTTTGGGGCTGCGCACTCCCAGATTGGCGAGCGCCGAGCAAGCCGGCATGGCCCGTGAAAAGGTGTTCGAAGCCGAGCTGCACCTCCAGGTGTCCGCGCTCACGCCACAGCCCGCCTTCATAATCCTCGCCGCGGCAAATGATTTCCAGCGCTTGGGGTCCGAGTGTCGACTCCCCGGAGGACGGATCCATCGTGGCGAGGTCCCAAAAGCATCCGACCTCATACGAGCAATCGCTGTGAAGCTGTTCTGCAGCGATCTGGACGATTTGGGAGGCGTCGAGCGGCGTCACGCGCAGATCTTGTTCGAGAACGGGCGATTGGGAATCGTTCACAGCCCGGATCGTCAGATAGCTGAGCCCCGGTCTTGAAGCGGAGTAGGGAACAGTTTCGAGAAATTCTCGGAACCGCTCCAACATGCGCTCCTCCGGAAAGTCCCGACAGCGAACGCTCAGATAAGCTTGGTTTGCCATGGAGCGATTATACTGGCTTCGGTTGGGCAACCAGAAGTCAGCCCTTTCGATTCATCCGAAGCGCGGGGGGAAAAAACGGGGCTCACTGCTACTTCTTTTTGGGGGGAGCGCTTTCGTCATCCTCGGTGCTGAAATTTGTCGAGATTCCGATGAGCCGGCTCTTCAGAGTGTCGCCCATGCCTGCCAGGACCTCGGCGATCGTCGCGCGCATGCGCTTCTCTGCAGACTTGGCGAGTGTATCGAGGACGGCCTGCGAATGCTGCCCGAGAGTCGTGGCCGATGCCAGCAGCCAGGAATTGGAAGCGTTTTCAAGGCGAGTCTTATACTGCTCGATCGACTCATCGGCTGATTTCTTCATCTGTTCGAGCCACTGCCGCTGCTGTTGTTGCCGCTGCGCCTCCCAAGCTTCCACAATCGGCCCGAGTTGCGATTGCAACAGCATTTGAGCCTGCTCAGCGCTCTGGGCCATTCGCTCTTCCAAGGTTTTCTGAAATTCTTCCAGTGACCTTTCACGAGCATATTCGAGGTCCGAGCGGGCCTTTTCGAGTGCCTGCTGCGAGGACTCTTCGAATCGACGCATCGAGTTTCCTGTCACTCGTTGGACGCCATCGGTGAACGTGGCGTGCGCGATTTCGGCGGATTCGGCGATGCGACCGCGCTCGCGCTCGACGACTTCTTTTGCGGCATCCTCGATCTCCGCTTGACTGTGTTCAACATACGACCGGCGGTAATGATCCAGTTCTGATGCGACCAGGCTCGAGATTTCCGCGGCGCGCCCGCGCAGTGATGTAGTCGATTGCTCGACGGCCTTTTCGAGCGCCGACTGCATCGTGGTCTGTGCCTTCTTCTGATACCAGTCCGCGGCTTTGGAGAGTGCTTCGTAGGTATCGTGTTGCGCTTCCGTGCTCTTTTGGTCGAACTCAGCTTCCAGCTTGGTCAGCACTGCGTGGCAAGACTGTTCGAACTCAGCTGGCAGCTTTCCCGATTCCAGCCTCAAGCGCTCCAGCGATTCCTTAAAGGCGAGCTCGGATGCTTCGCGTACTTGTTCGCGTACCGCCGTTTCGGCCTGCGCTGCTTGCTCCGAGATTGTTTGCGCCTGCGCGCGCAGACTTGTCTGGATCGCGGCCGCCTGATCAAGGGCTTGCGTGACTTGCTCGCGAATTCGATCCTGCAGCCCGGCGCTCTCGTCGCGCGCACGGGCCAGCTCGGCCGCGACCTTGCGCGCTGCGTCTAGCTTCGACGCGAGCGTCTCGTCCAGCTCAGTCGAGAAGCTTTCGATCATCTTTTGCGCGGAATTCCGGAGGGTCGGCTCGAGGCTCTCTACCCGTTGTGCGAACACTTGCTCGGCACGCCGCTCGGCTTCCTGCTGCTCTGCCGAGAGCATTTCATTGAGCTTCTGGCGGGTCTGCTCAAGCGTGGCCCGTCCTGCCTGTTCTATGTCGGTGCGCATGCTTTCAGCTGCCTTACGCTGCTGTTCAAGCCCGGCAGTGAAAGACTCGATTTTGGCATGTGCTTGAGCAAGGGTAGAATCGAGCGACTCGCGCAGGCTGGATTGGCGATGAACCATATCTTGCTCTGCCTGTGCCAGCGCTGCCTGCGAAGTCTCGGCGAGCTTTTCGCGGAGACTTTCTGACGCAGCGGTCGCTCCCGCTTCAAACTCCTCGTTCCAGCGTTGTCGGGCCGCCGCAGCGTCGGCCTCGGTCTGCTGTAAGCTCTGGCGGCGGACGGTTTGCGCCGCATCTTCGAGGCTGCTCTTCCAGCTTTCGAGATGCTGCTCGGCGGCTTCGGGGGAGGAAAGTATGCCGAGCGATGGCGACGCGGCCTCGCGCTGCGAAATGACACGTTCGACCGCCTCTTCGACGGCTTGTTTTAGATTCTGCGCCGTCGCTTGTTGAGCAGCCTGCTCGGCGGCTTGCGCTGCCGCTTGGCTCACGGCGCTATCAACCGCCTCACGAATTCTGACATCCAGTTGCGCCGCGTTCGCGTCGCTGGCCTTGCGCGCCTGCTCCACAATCGCGGCGGTGCGTTCCGCTGCTTGCTGGAGAAGTTTTTTCGAAGCAGATTCGGAAACGCGCTCCATCGAGAGCTTGATGGCCCTCTCTACGGCCTCATGAAGCTGCGCGTCCAGCTGCTGCCGAACGACGGTCATTTCCTCGTTGATTGCTGACTGCGCGCTGCGATGGAGTGTTTTTTCAAGCGTTTCCTTGGCCTCGGCCACCATTTTGGCCGTCTGCCGTGCGGCGGCCAGTTGCGCGTCCGCTGCAACCGGAGTCGGTACCACGGAGATTTTGCTTTCCGCCGAGGGTGCGGGCGGACCGGCTTGACCCGCCACAGATAGAGGAGTGGTTGCTTCCGCTCCCGCCGGTGCCGCGGGAGCTACGGGCGGCTCCTCACCGGGATAGGGGAACCAATCCTCGGGAGGGAACGCAATCCCCCACACATTGCCCGCGACATCGAATTCGAGGCCGATCTGAAACAGTTCGCGGACCGCTCGTGGCCGCTGGACCCAAATCACGCGCCCCTGAATCGTTCGCGGGGGCATGGAAGGGGCCGGGCGCGGAATTTCGAGTGATACCACGTTGTTTTTTGGAACGTAATGTTTGGACTGATATTTGCAGCCATGGCAGTTGACCATGACCGTGGTAGTGCGCTCCTTAAACGGCTGGCCCAGCGCGTCAACGCCCGATACCGTGATCGGCATGGCCTGCACGATTCGCGTGCTTCGACGCTTCTGTGTTCCGGCGTCTTCCGACGGCATGGACTCGCCCACAAACTCCTCCCGGAGGGTAAAAAATAAGGGTAGCACTGGCAATTCCCAGGGGTCGAGCACGCCTTTTGCTGGGTACGTATCGGTAACCCAATCAGCCGAAAAACTGCAGGAAATCGAAGCCGACGTTTGTGATCATCCCGACCGCTCTTTGTGTCCTCTGACTGCTGGACACTTTAGGGGTGTTCTCTCTCGTTGTTAGTTTCTTTCGCGTCAGCTCTTAAACCAGCCAAAAAATTTGCGTTTCCAGCATCCACCGTCGGACATTCAAGAAGAGTTCATGCTGCGCCCATTCAAAAGAATGTCCCTACGGAAGTCAGCCGTAAAGGTACTCCAGCGACTGCGAGTCGTTCTTCCGTTCGTCGCGATGATTCAGTTCAGTGTGTTGGGCTCGCGGCTGGAACCGTCAACGCAAATGGTAACGACGTAAATAGTACGAACACGAGCTCGCCCATCAAACACGTCATCGTGATCATCGGTGAAAACCGAACCTTCGACCACCTGTTCGCCACCTACCAGCCAAAGCCTGGAGAAACCGTAAACAATCTACTTTCTGAAGGGATTATCACCACGAATTTCGGTGACGGGACGCGCATTCCGCTGATCGCCGTGTCGCCCTACACGGTAGTGCCCGGCCACATCTCCCACGCGTATGCGGACCACGTGTCGGTTCTCAAGTTCATCGAACGCAATTGGTACCTGAACCCGGTGACAAACCGAAGTCGAAACAATTTCCCCAACCCGATTCTCCGGGAGGCAGCCCCTATGTTCCCACGAACAGTCCCGCAATTAGTGATCTGTTCGATCTGTTTGAATTTCCACAACCTGCACCAAACGGGCCCTGGAGGCTCCCCGCACGATCTGGAACACGCCCTATCTAACTGCCTTTTGGGGCGTTTTTGTTTTCATCGATTGAGTGACGCTCAGAGCCAGCTGTTGTGTTGGTATCGGTGAAGAACGGCCGACAAAGCTCGGGCGACGGAAAGCTCGCATGAGTCCTGAGCCGACCGGGCGCGCCAGGCCACGAAGCCGTCTGGGCGAACAAGCACCGCGCCGGTGCCCGATACTCCGTAGCTTTCGCAGAAGTTCGCATGTTCAATTCTGTGCGCGTCGAGCGGGACGCCCAGACGCTGTGCCGCTGATGCGGCGGCCTGCAGCCAGCCTTCGCCTTCTGGAGCGGCCAACAAAGAGAAGTTGCAGCCGAACAGATCGAGCGTAGAAACGTTTGGCTGAAGCCACAGGTGCGGGGCGCGAAATCCAGGGCGGCCACCTACCTCCCTTGGATTCGCGTGGGTGCGGTTATTCGCCTCGGGTTCCGCAAGAACCGCCGAG
>Ga0187769_10002926_pt1 | contig 10125 bp, 5 predicted proteins | sample 0116_SJ02_MP02_1_FD_133140 | JGI IMG/M metagenome (GOLD analysis project Ga0187769, IMG submission 133140) | Tropical peat soil microbial communities from peatlands in Department of Meta, Colombia - 0116_SJ02_MP02_10_MG | ecosystem: Environmental > Terrestrial > Soil > Wetlands > Peat | place... | reverse complement strand
TTCTGAAACCGGACGGCATGCTAGACACGCGCGCCCACAGTTTTACGAACCGGCCAGTGAACCTTTCTGGAGAGTTTGTAGACAATCATAAGGTCTGGACCATCCACTCACTGGCTTACGACAATTCGATTCAGTCCGGGCGGTCAGCCTTGGTGCGGTACGAGTTTCGAATCCCGGCCGATACACAAGGACCGGTCAGTATCACCGCACGCGTGAATTACCGGCACTTGCGGCAAAGTTATTTGAATAATGTGTTCGGGCCCGATCATCCACTGTATCCAGTGGTGGAGATTGCTTCGCGCACTCGCGAACTGAACCTGGGCGCGAACCAGGCTGCAGTGGCGGCGGCAAACGACAATCCCGACTGGATGAGGTGGAACAATCTGGGAATCGGTTTTCTGGACCAGTTGCAATATTCCGATGCGCTCGATGCTTTCCAAGAGGTCGTGAAGTTGCGGCCAGACTACGAGGACGGCTATGTGAATCTGGGTCTGACCTACATTGAATGGGAGAAATACTCGTTAGCACGGGCTCCCTTGGAAAAAGCGCTGCAGTTGCATCCTGATTATGCCCGGGCGCTGTATTACCTGGCGCTGGTGGAGCGGCGCGAAGCGCATCCAGAGGCCGAAGTGGCGGATCTGCAGAAAGTCGTCGAGCAATACCCGCAATCGCGTGATGCCCGCCGTGAGCTGGGCATTGCGTATTACCAGCAGCATCGAACGGAAGCAGAGGAACAGTTTCAAGCGTTGCAGGCCATTGACCCAGATGATTTGGCGGCTCATTACAACTTGGCAATCCTGTATCGCCGTAAAGGGATGAAGGCTGAGGCCGCGGAGCAAGCGGCGCTGTATGCCACGAAACGAATCGACCCTAGCGCGCCCACTTATTCTTTGGATTATCTGCGCAAGCATCCGGAGATTTCCACGGAGAGTGTGCCGTGGCACATGCATACGGATCTGAAACCGAGCGAAACAAACGTGGCCACAGCGAGCAACAGCGCAGGCCGGCCGTAGTGGAGGGGGAGTCGTGTCTGGTTCGAACCGCCGGAAGTTTCTGCAGTCGCTGAGCCGCACCGCGTTGGTGCTGCCGTTTGCGGACATTGTTGCGCTAGCGCTGGGGCAGCAACCCCAAGAGACTTCACCACCGAAAAAAAAGATCGGGCCGATTGAGCGCAGCTACGACGCAAAGCCCGCGCCACCTCCGCCCGGACCAAAATCGCCCATCGAAGGAACGCCGCTGGGAGTGAGCTTCGTTGACGTGGTTAAGGGCTCAGGGCTCGACGTGGTGACCACCTACGGAGGCGTGGGGAAAAACAAATACCTACTGGAAACGACCGGATGCGGCCTGGCGTTCTACGACTACGACAACGATGGCTGGGTAGACGTGTTCCTGGTGAATGGTTGGCGTCTGGAGGGATTCGCAAAAGGGCACGAGCCGCACTGTCGTTTGTTCAAGAATAACCGCGACGGCACATTCACGGATGTAACCAAAGGGTCTGGGCTAGAGCATCGAACCGGTTGGGGGCAGGCGTGTTGCGTGGGGGACTACGACAACGATGGCAACGATGACCTGTTCGTGAGCTACTACGGGCAAAATGCGCTGTACCACAACAACGGCAACGGGACGTTCACGGATGTCACGGAACGCGCAGGCCTAATCGAGCTAGGCCCGAAAATCCGGTGGAACACGGGATGCACGTGGGTGGATTACGATCGTGACGGTCATCTCGACCTGTTTGTTGCCAATTATGTCGACTTCGACGTGAAGACCGCGCCGCTTCCCGAAGAAGGCCCGTGCACATACAAAGGGATTGAGGTAGCGTGCGGTCCTCCCGGGCTCAACGGGGGGAAAAATATTTTGTATCACAATAATGGCAACGGCACGTTCACGGACGTCAGCGAAAAATCAGGAATGTGGAACGCGATCGGGACTTACGGTCTGAGTGTCGCTGCCTCCGATCTCGACAATGATGGCTGGCCGGATATCTATGTGGCGAATGACTCCGCTCCCGCAACGCTTTACCTGAATCAGAGGGACGGCACATTCAAAGACGTAGCGATCGAAAACGGAGCTGCCCTTTCGCCGGAAGCGAAACCGCAGGCCGGTATGGGTGTTTCCATCGGAGACTACAACCGCGACGGCAACCTGGACATCGTGAAGACGAATTTCGCGGGAGACACGGATTCCCTATATACCAACCTTGGCGATGCCGTATTCGAAGATCATACGTATCCGAGCGGACTAGGCGTCAATACGCGCCTTCTGGGCTGGGGCGTGGGATTTTTTGATATGGACAACGACGGCTGGCTCGACATCCTGATGTCGAATGGCCATGTGTACCCCGAGGTGGATAAATCGAAAGCGGACTTGAAATACGCAGAGCATAAGTATCTGTACCGAAACTTGCGAAATGGACGTTTCGAAGAGGTTACCAGTCAAGGCGGTCCGGGAATCGTGGAGAGCGCGCCAGCGCGCGGATGTGCCTTCGGGGATTACGACAATGACGGCGACCTGGACATTGCGGTCAATTGCATTAATTCGATTCCACAACTGCTGCGATGCGACTCAACGCTGAATCGCAACTGGATCAAGATCAAACTGGTTGGCGTGAAAGCGAATCGCACCGGGATTGGCAGCCGGGTGATCGTTACCGCAACAACCGTTCCGGGTGCGACAAAGCCTTTAGTCCAGATGGACGAATTGCGCAGCGGGGGCAGCTATTTCTCGCAAAACGACATGCGCATGCATTTCGGTTTGGAGGGCGCCACAAAGGTGGATAGCGTGGAAATTCGCTGGCTGAGTGGACAGATCGACGTATTAAGAGATTTGCAAGTGAACCGGCTGTATGTGATTGAGGAAGGCGGAAAGATTTTGAAAGTGGAAGCATTGAAACCAGCAACGAAAGCCTGAACGTGAACGTCCCGAGGGATGTAAATCAATTCATCATGAGAACAGTGCGCGTACCTTTGCTTGGACTGGCGATGTTTCTGCCAAGTTTCTGCCATGCACAAACGAAGTGCCCGTGGCTGAATCAAGCGACGGCAGAGGGATTCTTGGGTGGCCCGGCGGAAATGGCGGTCAAACTGGAGAGTCAAGGCGGTGGCGTCTGCCAATACTCTCGACCCGGCCAACCATCGGTCCGGCAACTGCTAATCCAAGTAGCGGTGATGAGCGACATTTCCAAGCAGTACCCGCAATATGTCGCACGATGTGGGTCGCACCAGACTCCGGTTCAGGCCATCGGCAATGAGGCGGTGATGTGCAACACAGCCAAAAATGGCCGTCAGGAAGATGCAATCGTTGGACGAGTGCGCGATCAGGCATTCGTTATAATCGTGAGCTCGACCGGCAGTGACGAGTCACTTAGGGAAGACGCACGCCGAAAGCAAGTGACGCAGATAGCCGAGCAGGTCGCCGGGATGCTGTTCTGAAGCGGTTGTTGAACCTTCAACGCGGCTCGTAGCTATTTCATCAGCCTGCCCGGCCCACGAACTTTAAGCCCTAGTTAGCTTGCGAGCTGGGCAGCAATCGCCTAAACGCTTTCATCGAACGTCTGTGCTGGCGGCAATACGTCGCCATCCCGGGCGACCCAGACATACAGCGCCGGCAGCAAGAAAATACTTAGCAGCAGCGCGCCGATCAGTCCGCCTACAATGACAATCGCGAAGGGTCTCTGCGAATCCGAGCCAATTCCCCGGGACATCGCCGCGGGCAACAGCCCCAAACTTGCCACTAGCATGGTCATCATGATGGGACGCAGGCGCAGCACCGCTCCCTCGACGGCGGCATCTTCAATCGAGTTGCCCACAGCCCGCAATTGATTGATGTATTCCAGCATGATCACGCCTATCTCTACCGAAACCCCAAACAACGCCAAAAATCCGACTCCAGACGAAACGCTGAGATGCGTTCCGGTTATGAGCAGCGCCAGCAGACCGCCAATCGGCGCAATGGCCACCTCCGCCAGAATCAAGCCGGCCCATTTTGCGGAGGAGAACATGATGTAAAGAATGACGAAAATAGCAAGAATGGTCAGCGGCACAATAATCATCAGGCGTTTCTGCGCGCGCTTTTGACTTTCGTATTCGCCGGCCCAATCGATGTGGTATCCCACCGGCAATTTGATATGCTGATTGACATTCCTGATGGCCTCTTGCACCGTGCTGCCCAGGTCGCGTCCTCTTACGCTGTACTTGATGGCCACGTATCGGGAGTTGGCTTCTCGATAAATTTCCGAAGCACCGTCACGCGATTTAATCCTGGCCACCTGGGCCAGTGAAACGCGCTCGCCGGTCGGCGAGAGCAGCAGGACACGCTGGATGGTCTGTCGGGTCTCCCGGAAGGGAGCCTGGTAGCGCACGACCAGGTCATAGCGCTGCTCTCCCTGCAGAACCTGGCTCACGGCTTTGCCGCCCACGGCGGTTTCGACCGCGTCTTGGATATCCGCGACATTGATGCTGTGTCGCGCTGCCTCCCGCCGGTCCACTGTGATATTCAGGTTGGGCTGGCCGAGCACCCGAAAAAGTCCAAGGTCCTCAATGCCAGGAATACCACGCATCACATTGACGATTTCATCGCCCTTATCTTCTAGCACGCGCAGGTCGTCCCCATACATCTTCACCGCCAACTCACCTTTAACGCCGCTGACCGCTTCTTCCATGTTGTCGGCGATGGGTTGGGAGAAGTTCCAAAGCACGCCCGGAATCGTGCTCAACTCGCGATCCATGGCGGCTATCAGTTCTTCTTTGTCCTTGCGAAACACCGGGCGCCATCTGTTTTTGGGCTTGAGGTCCACAAAATACTCGGTATTGAAGAATCCGGTGGTATCGGTGCCGTCGTCTGGTCGCCCCACTTGGGAAACCACCTGGGTCACTTCGGGGAAGGACGCCAAAATGATGCGCGCCTGATTCATGACGCGGGCCCCTTCGTCCGGTCCGGTGCTCGGAGCCAGAGTACCGCGGGCCCAGATTGCTCCTTCATCTAGGTGCGGCAAAAATTCCGACCCGATGACCCCGCTGAACATCAGGAACAACGCTGCCGTGAAAGCGGCTACACCGCTTCCCACGCTCACCGCGTGATGCTCGATGGCCCACCGTACCGACTGGCGGTACCTGGCGGTCAGAAAGATCATGATCGGGTTTTGCCATTCGCGCACGCCGCGCCGGAACGCCACGAGCGCCAACACCGGCGCGATGCCAATGGAGAACAACAGCGCACCAACGAGCGCGAAACAGACGGTCCACGCCATGGGTTTGAACAGCCGACCTTCCACGCTTTGCAACGTAAAAATGGGCAGGTAGGCAGTGATAATGATGAAGCGCGCGTAAAACACCGGGCGAAGCACCTCGGTCACGGCGTCTCGGATACGTTCCAAATAGGTCTTGCGGGCGTTGGATTCCATCCCGAAGTGCCGCACAATGTTTTCGATCACCACCACGCTTCCATCCACCACCATTCCAAAATCAAGCGCTCCTAGGGATAACAGATTGGCTGGAATTTTGTTCAAGTCCAGACAGATCGAGGCAAACAGCAAGGAAAACGGTATAGTCAGGGCGACAATGATTGCGCCGCGCACGTTCCCCAGAAACAGGAATAAGATCAGCGAGACCAGCAGCATCCCTTTGGTGAGGTTCTCCAGAACCGTGTGGGTCGTGAGATGGACGAGATCGCTGCGGTCCAAGAATGGGACGATTTTTACGCCAGGGGGAAGTATACGTTCGTTCAGTTCCTTGACCTTCGCGTGAATGAGCCGCAGCGCTTCGTCCGCGTTGGCCCCTTTGCGTAGCAGGACGATTCCCTCAATGGTGTCCTCGTTGTCGAGAATGGTCCTGTCTTCCCTGTGAATGGCCTTGCCGATCTGCCCTAGCCGGATTTTCGCCCCCTGAGTGACTGTGGCGATGTCCTTGACCCGTATGGGTGTGCCGTTTCGTGTGGCGATGAAGGTTTGTTCGATGTCCTGCACGTTATTGTAGAGCCCGACCACTCGAACATTGACCTGTTGCAGTCCCTCCTTGATGAAACTGCCGCCCGCATTGGTGTTGTTGCTGCCCAGCTGCTGTTCGACTTGCGCGATACTCAAGCCGTAGGCCACCAATCTGTTGGGGTCCACCTGCACCTGGTATTCCCGCGTGGTGCCTCCAAAACCCACCACGTCGACCACATCGGGGATCGACTTGAACTCCTTTTCCAAGGTCCAGTCTTCGAGCGATTTCAATGCCATCAAGTCGTAGGCCGGATTGGCACTCTTGAGTGAATACCAATAGATTTGCCCTACGGGACTGTAATCGGTGCCCATTTGCGGTTGCAGATTGTTGGGGAGGCTAACTTGAGAGAGCTTCTCCTGCACCTTCTGGCGGTTCCAATCGTTTTCGGACTGATCGTCGAAAATCAGCATCACGCTGGACAGGCCGAACAGCGACACCGAACGCAGGTGTTGCAAGTGGGGTATGCCATTCATTTGAATTTCGATCGGAATGGTGACTTGTTGTTCCACCTCTTCCGACGCGCGTCCGGGCCACTGCGTAATGATCTGAACGTAGTTGTTGGCCACGTCCGGATAGGCTTCCACCGGCAGGTTGTGAAACGATATGGCACCCCACACTGGCAGGAGAACTGCCAGTGCCAAGACAATGAACCGATTATTCAGCGCATAGCTGATGAGGCCGCGGAACATTCTGATGCGATTACCGTGATCGCCCTGGAGATGCTTATTCCGAGTTTACACACACGCTAAGCGCTCAGCAATTCATGATTTCCTCTGATGCCGTAAGGCACTGCAGATTTGGTTTGGAGTGCGCTACGGTTTCTCTCATGATTGCCGCTGGCGCGGATCGGGCGTGAGGGCGTTTACGAGCATTTCATCACCTCGCGTTGGTGATGAGATGCGACCGGCGATGCGATGGGCTGCGGTGCGTTAGTCAAAAAGGAAGGGGGCAGGAGACATACTGGCGGGTAAGCGTCCTGCCCGTTGGTGGTCGAAGTGGTCGGTGCTAATTGGATGAACGAGGAGCCGCCGAGGTTCAAGATTTTTGCTTTTTGCGGCTGGCGCAGAGAAGAACTGCGCGTTAGCGAAAAAATCTGCGTCCCAAAGTCTACTTTAAGCATCAATCAATAGAACTGAGGGGGCGCAGCATGCAACACGAAACGCAATATTGGCTGACCTGCCCGGAGTGCGGACATCAAATGGAAGTCGGCAAGCATGGCGGGCCGCTGCGCGCCAAATACTGTGACAAGTGCGACTTGCTCTTTTCCTTCACGAACGAGGAACTGGCCCTCGCGGAAAGTGTCGGGACGGCTGATTTGGTGGGCCTTCTCACCTTTCCATGACCGGATATGAGATCCGATCGTCCTTGCCTCGGGCTGAGATTTCGAGTCTACCCCTGATACAGCCGACCGACCGTTCCTACAACACCCGTAAAGAAAGCGACCTGCACCTGATCCCGCACTTGAGAATCGGAGCGCGAGAGCAGCCAGGTGCCAATCAAAACCTCAGGTTGAGAGTCATCTGGATCTGTCGGGCGCTGCCGATGGTTTTGTTCACCGCGCCGAGCCCGAAGGGACAGTTGTACAGGCCAGTGTTGGAGTTGTCGCAGGCAGTCGGGCGGGCAGGTGTTCCGGCAACGGGAAAGCCATTGTAATACTGATTCTGAGTCACATCATCGATCGGAAGGTCGAAGCTGGGGGTGTTGGTAACGTTGAAAACATCGAAGCTGAAACGCAGGGCCATGCGTTCTGTGAGTTGTGTCATTTTCACGAGAGAGACATCCATGCGTTTCTGCCAGGATTGGCGAAAGATGTTGCGCTGACCAGTTGTGAAATTGGTCTCATAGGGATCGTTCATGGGAATCGCTCCGTTCAGAGCTCCGGGAGCGAGAAGAGGAATGGTGAAGCAGGAGGCCTTCAGCGCCGGACCATTTACGCCGACTTGACCGGTGAGAGCCGACTGTGGCGAGCAGCCGGGAGCAAGAGGCACGATGGGGTTGGTAATGCCATTGGAAACGCCATAGAACACGCTGCCGACGGCACCGCTGTAATCGATAACGCTGAACGGTTGCCCACTCTGATAAATTCCGATGCCCTCCAACGACCAGCCGTTCGCGAATTTGCCAGCGACGGAACCATCTGACGCCAGCTTGGGCAACTCGAAGACATAACTGAAATTGAAAACGTGGGTGCGATCGAAGTCCGAGGTTCCATAGGCATCGCGGAGGTTCAACGGGTTATTGCCGTTGTAAAACAACCCCAAGGCGCTCTGCTCGTCGGTGGCATGTGAATATGTATAGGAGAAGCCTATGCGGAAGTGGTGGCTCATGCGCTTTTCGACGTGTGTCTGCAAGGCGTTGTACGCGGAGATTCCAGCCGCATCGTAACTCTCGGACTCCGAAGAGTATCCGACATAGGGAACGCGGAGGTCGATGTTGCCGCCTTCGTAGGTCGATAGATAGTTCCCGGGCGACACGTTTGAGCCCGGTATCGGAGGGAGAGCGATGGTACTCCCACCCGGGGCATCCAGGATGGTGTAGCCGTAGCTGTAATACTGACCGTGGATCGGATGACTTGGCGAAGCAATCTGTGCCTGATTGAAAGGAACCGGAATCACAAGATGGCGGCCAAGGTTGCCGACATATCCGATCTGAATGGCAAGATCATTACGCGGCTGCCACTGAATATCGAGAGTATTGTTAATCGAGTAGGGCAGCTTGTTGGCGCGATTGTAAACGGCAAAGGCAAAGAGGGGAGCGCCGTCTAAAATCTCAGTTCTCGACGGAAGGTAATTGAGGATGTTTGCCGGATTGCCGGTCGGCGGCGGTTGCAGCGCGGCACCCCACGGAGCGGAAAGTGAACCGCCGGTGGGCGATGTGGGGTCGCACGTCGGAATATATCCTTGATAGTAGCTACCGATGGACGAACATACTTGCGAGTTCACAAATGGCGGGGCTTGGTTGAAGCCAAACGGTCCTCCCGGAATGACGCCGGCCGCAAAACCAGGGGAAAGATAAGTGAACAACTCGCCGCGATCGTAATAGATACCGGTTCCGGCGCGCACAACGACTTTTCTGTGCAGCATTTCCGGGCTCCAAGCGATTCCGAGTCGCGGAGCAAAGCCCCATTGGCGGCCGGTCAGGGTGCTGTCGCTTACGCCCTTGCTTGGATATTTGGTGTTGTTGCCCGCCACGATGAAGCCACTAGACGTGATGGTGCCGGTGTTTTCGTCATAGCTGTACAGTGACGGATCGAAATTATAGATGCGACCATATTTCTCGGTGAAGGCGCCGTTCCAGTCGTAGCGGAGACCCAGGGTGAGGACCAGGTTTGGACGGAACTGGTAGCGATCTTGGATAAACAGTCCTGAACTACCAGCGCGCATATAGCGATTCGCATCGCCTTGCAGGTACGCGGTGGTGATAAAGCCGTCCGGTGTATACGGGGTGACCAGGCCCTGGAGAAACTGCGAGAAGTCCACGACGCCGACATTACCTTGGTTGGTTCGTTGGTCCCGGGTGTTCAATTGGGTGTAGGCGTAACTTCCGCCGAAAGTGATGGTGTGTTTGCCCAGGTTCCAAGTCGCGTTGGCCGAAGGCATAAAACGGTTCTGGAAAACGCCAGTGAAAGCGCCTTGTGATGCAGATCCTTGGCCGATGCTAAGAGGGGCGTTGGCCACATTACCGGTGTTGTACGCGGCGGTGTTGCCGAAATCATCGACAATCGTAATCCCAGGAAACACGTTTGAACCGAAAGTGTTGATGCCAAAAAGAGAGGGACCAAAAGGCTGCGAGATCGTACTGTAGACCTTCTCCCGGATGAACCCGAAGGTTTCCGTCAGACTGAGATTTGGTTTCAGCGTCTGAGTGTTGTTGATAGAAACGACCTGGCTGCCGGCGTCGAGATGCTGCGCGAAGCCCGCGACACTGGAATAAGCATAGGGGGCCACGGTGGGATCATGTTGGTAGTAATACTTCAAAGCTACGGTATCTTTGCGTGTGGCATTCCAATCCAGATTGGTCACGGCTTGATCGGCTTTAAAGATGGCAGTACCTGGAATGACCGCGTTCTCGGGGAAATTCACGGTAGGAGTGTTGCCGTCGGCGGAAGGAATGAGATATTGACCATTGGGGAGTTTGTAAT
>Ga0187769_10002925_pt1 | contig 10126 bp, 11 predicted proteins | sample 0116_SJ02_MP02_1_FD_133140 | JGI IMG/M metagenome (GOLD analysis project Ga0187769, IMG submission 133140) | Tropical peat soil microbial communities from peatlands in Department of Meta, Colombia - 0116_SJ02_MP02_10_MG | ecosystem: Environmental > Terrestrial > Soil > Wetlands > Peat | place... | reverse complement strand
ACCGCTTCTCCTACTGGTATTGGAGAAGCGGTCCGGTTGGGCGTGCGCGCGGTTGAGGTGATCGGGTAAGCGACTAACACCGAGCGAGATTCCCAGACGGGCCGCGATTCCAGAGACGGGTCGCGGCCCTTTGTTCGTCTGGGCGGCGATTTTTCGGGGCGACGCGAACACGAAAAACAGAGAGAAGAAAAGAGAGGACGCGTACTCAAGACAATGGCCGCAACTCCACAAACTTGGCCCGACGCGCGCGGCCGATTTGGACCCTATGGCGGCCGCTACGTCCCAGAGACGCTCGTCGCTCCGCTCGAAGAACTCGAGCGCGCTTATGCCGAGGCCCGCGCCGACGCTTCCTTCCAGCGCGAGCTAGACGATCTGCTCCGCAATTTCGCCGGTCGCCCCACGCCGTTGCTCTTCGCCGACCGCCTCTCGGTGCATCTCGGTGGGCCGCGCATCTACATCAAGCGCGAAGACCTGCTGCACACCGGCGCGCACAAAATCAATAATTGCCTGGGCCAGGGACTTCTCGCCGTCCGCATGGGCAAGCGGAGAATCATCGCGGAGACCGGCGCGGGCCAGCACGGCGTCGCTACGGCCACAGTGGCCGCGCGCCTCGGCCTCGAATGCGTCGTCTATATGGGCACCACGGACATGGAGCGCCAGCGACTGAACGTCATGCGCATGCGCATGCTCGGTGCGGAAGTCGTCGGCGTGGATGCCGGCAGCCGCACGCTCAAAGACGCCATCAACGAGGCCATGCGCGACTGGGTCACCAACGTGCGCACGACGCATTACCTGCTCGGCTCCGTTCTCGGCGCGCATCCCTATCCGGAGATCGTGCGCGATTTTCAGCGCGTGATAGGACGTGAAGCGCGCACGCAAATTCTCGAAGCGGAAAAGCGCCTGCCCGATTTGCTCGTCGCGTGCGTTGGCGGCGGCTCAAACGCCATCGGCCTCTTCCACGATTTTCTGGGCGACGCCAGCGTAAAAATGTTGGGCGTCGAAGCGGGCGGGCGCGGCACAACTCTCGGCGAACACGCCGCGCGCTTGGCCGCGGCTGAAAGATTCACCGGTGCGCGCCCCGGCGTATTGCAAGGCACGTTCACGTATCTCTTGCAATCCGAAGAAGGGCAAGTTGCGACAACGCATTCCGTCTCTGCGGGTCTCGATTACCCTGCAGTCGGCCCGGAGCACGCCTGGCTCGCCGAACAGCATCGGGCCGAGTACACCGCGATCGGCGATGACGCCGCGGTCGAAGCCGCGCTCCTCCTTGCGCGGACCGAAGGAATTATTCCGGCGCTCGAATCAGCGCACGCCGTGGCGGAGCTCGCCGCGCGCGCCCCGCGGATGAAACGCGATCAGCTCGTCATCCTGAATCTTTCCGGCCGCGGCGATAAGGACATGGAAATTTTGGCGCGCTATCTTTAGCGCCCTCGCGATTTGCATAATGACCACGCGAATCACAACTCGCTTCCAGCGCTTGCGCGATGCAGGCGCGATGGGGCTGGTCGCCTACATCACCGCGGGCGATCCATCACTCGAGGCGACAACGGTGTTTGTCCTCGCGCTCGCCGAGGCTGGCGCCGATGTCGTCGAGCTCGGCGTTCCTTTCAGCGATCCCGTCGCCGACGGGCCCACGATTCAACGCGCCAGCGAACGCGCCCTGCGCGCCGGAACAACCCTCACCGGCGTGCTCGATGTTGTCCGCTCGGTGCGCGCGAAGTCCGATGTACCGCTCGTTCTGTTCAGCTACTACAATCCCATCCTGCAGCGCGGCCTCGAGCGTTTCGCTGCGGAAGCTGCGGCTGCCGGCGCCGACGGCGTCCTTGCCACCGACTTGACTCCCGAAGAAGCCGCCGACTATCGCGCTGCGATGCACGCGCGCTCGCTCGACACGATTTTCCTCGCCGCCCCCACTTCGCCCGACGCGCGCCTCGAAATCATCGCGCGAGCCTCGAGCGGTTTCCTGTATTTGATTTCGCGCACCGGCGTGACCGGCGCGAAGGACACCTTGCCGGATGATCTGCCGAATCTTGTGCGCCGCGCGCGGCGCTTCACGAACCTGCCCATCGCGGTAGGATTTGGGATATCGTTGCCGGGCCACGTTTCGCTGCTCGGAGGTCTGGCGAACGCCGCGGTCGTCGGCTCGGCGCTGGTGGAGGAAATCGAACGCGCGCCGTCGGTTGAGGCCGGGGCCCGGGCCTTGGCCGATCGCGTCCGTCTGTTGAAGGGAGCCGCACTCGAAGGGATGAGCCGGCGGAGACAAAACGCATGAAGAGCATCGAGGATTGGCGCAGCAGAATCGATGAGATTGACCGCAAGCTCGTGGAGTTGCTCAACGAGCGTTCGCAGTGCGCGCTGGAAATCGGAAAGCTGAAGCGCGTGAGCGGCGAGCCGCTCTACCAACCGGAGCGCGAGCGCGAGGTCCTCGATGCGGCCGAGCGCGCCAATCGGGGCCCGCTCTCCGAAGCGGCCGTTCGCCGCCTCTTCGAGCGCATCTTGGATGAAGCGCGTTCCGTCGAGCGCGCCGTCATGCACGAGCACGAAAAGGAATGAAGATTTAGCGGGCCACGCTGCCCGCGCGAATTGAGATTTCAAGAATATCGAGAGAGAGGATTTCGAATATGGTCGTCGTGATGCAAGAAGGAGCCACCGAGGCCCAAATCCAGCACGTGATTGACCGCCTCGTCGGAATGGGTTTTGACATCCATCGCTCGACCGGCGAATCGCACACGGTTCTCGGCGCTGTCGGCGTGCGCGCGGATTTCGATACGCGCGATATCGAATTGCTCGACGGCGTTCGCGAAGTCATGCGGATTACGCAGCCCTACAAGCTCGCCAGCCGCGCCTTTCGCCCGGCCGGCAGCGTCGTCGAAGTGAGCAAGGGCGTGCGCGTCGGCGGGCCCGAAGTCGTGATCATGGCCGGGCCGTGCGCCGTGGAATCGGCCGAGCAGATCAGTACCATCGCCGAACGCGTCGCGCTGTGCGGAGCGAAGCTTCTCCGCGGCGGCGCGTTCAAGCCGCGCAGTTCGCCCTACACGTTTCAGGGATTGGGCGAGCAGGCGCTGAAGTTCATTCGCGAGGCCGCCAATCGCAACGGCCTCGGCGTCGTCAGCGAAGTCATGGATCCGTCGCAAATCCAGTTGATGCTGCCTTACGTGGACATGCTTCAGGTTGGCGCCCGCAACATGCAGAACTATCACCTGCTCCGCGCGCTCGGCGAGATCCAGAAGCCGGTGCTCTTGAAGCGAGGCCTGTCGGCCACGATCGAGGAGCTGCTGCTCTCGGCCGAATACATTCTGGCCGGCGGCAATTACAACGTCGTCCTTTGCGAACGCGGCATCCGCACCTTTGAGACTTCCACGCGCAACACGCTGGACATCGCCGCCATTCCCGTCATCAAGAAACTCTCCCACTTGCCCATCATCGCCGATCCTTCGCATGGCACCGGCCGCCGCGATAAGGTCGCGCCGATGGCGCGCGCCGCCGTCGCTGCCGGCGCTGATGGACTTCTGATTGAGGTTCACAACAATCCCGAGCACGCGCTTTCCGACGGCGCGCAATCGCTTTTTCCCGATCAGTTTGCGCAGTTGATGGCCGAGCTGCGAATCATCGCTCCCGCGGTCGGCCGCCGCGTGGCCTGAGCCATGCCCGCTGGCAGGCAAGCCATGGCCGTTCGCTTCCGCCGCGTCGCGGTGCTGGGCACGGGCCTGGTTGGCGGCTCGTTCGCGCTGGCATTGCGCAAACTTCGTCCGCGCCCGCGCGTCATCGGCTGGGACAAGCCCGAAGTGCTGCGCGAGGCGCGCAAGCGCCGCGCCATCGATCGGGCTGAGCCGGATCTCGCGCGCGCCGTTGCGGGTGCTGATCTCATTTACGTTGCGCTACCTGTGGGTGCGACGCTCGAATTGCTCCCGCAAATCGCGCGCGCCGCCGCAGCCAAGGCGCTTGTGACCGACTCCGCCAGCTCCAAACGCGCCATTTGCGCCCGCGCCTCCGAATGCTTCCAGAAACGCGCGCTCTTTCTCGGTGGACATCCCATGGCGGGCAAGGAACTCTCCGGCATCGCCGCCGCCGACGCCGGATTGTTCCGCCGCGCGCGTTACGCACTGATCCGCCGGGCTGGATCGGCCGCTGAAGAAAAGGTGGACCCGCGCGTTGACGCGTTTGCCGCGCTCGTTCGTAAACTCGGCGCGGAACCCGTCTGGCTCGACGCCGATTCGCACGATCGCGGCGCGGCCATCGTGTCGCACCTGCCGCAATTGCTCTCGGTCGCGCTGGCCGGAGTCGTTCGCAACGCAACCGATTCATCCGGCCTTCCACTGACGCTCGCTGGACGCGGCCTCCGCGACGCCCTGCGTCTTGCCGGAAGCCCCTATTCCCTCTGGCGCGATATTATTCTCACCAATACGGACAACATTGACCGCGCCCTCGACCGCATGGAGCAGGCCATCGAAAACCTGCGCGCCGTCCTGCGCGGCCGCGAACTGGAAGACGAATTCGCCGCCGCCGCCGAACTCTACGAAATCCTCCGCGATTTGCAGTAGACTCGTTTCCCGAAAATGGATAAGCGCGTTCCCAACGCCGACGTCGCCATTGCGAATCTGAAGGACGGCGCCACGATTCTCATGGGCGGCTTCGGCCTGTGCGGCATCCCTGAGAATCTCATCGCTGCGGTCCGCCACAAGGGCACGCGCAACCTCACCGTCGTTTCCAACAACGCCGGCGTGGCTGATTTCGGAATCGGCTTGCTTCTGCAAACGCACCAGATCCGAAAAATGATCGCGACCTACGTCGGCGAGAATAAACTTTTCGAACAGCAAGTCATCGCCGGCGAGCTCGAAGTCGAGCTCAATCCGCAGGGGACGCTGGTCGAACGCCTCCGCTGTGGCGGGGCGGGCCTCGCCGGCGTCTACACGCCCACTGGGGTCGGCACGATGGTCGCCGAAGGCAAGGAGGTCCGCGAATTCGACGGCCGGAGATTTCTTCTCGAACGCGCCTTGCGCGGCGATTTCGCTTTCATCAAAGCCTGGAAGGGCGATCGCTGGGGCAATCTTATCTATCGCCGCACTGCCCGCAACTACAATCCCATCATGGCCACTGCCGCTGATTTCGTCGTCGCCGAAGTCGAGGAACTCGTCGAGCTCGGTCAGCTCGATCCCAATTACGTCCACACGCCCGGGATTTTCGTAGACGCTATCTTCCAGGGCGTTGCCTACGAAAAGCGCGTCGAAAAACGCACCACCCGCAAGAGTAGTTGACTCCGCTCTTCACGCGAACTTCCGTGGTGTTCGATGGATCTTTTTCAAAGGCGCTGTTGAGGTTGGCCAGGGGGCGTGGCCGGATGTTTGGACCGGTTAGGCACCTTCCAGCCGAAGCAACAGCTTGCGGCTGCGCGCTTTCATCGCAGCCGTTCCGTTCCTAGCAGCTTCGCGCAGGGTTTCCAACACCTCGGCTCTGATGTTCGGGCCAGTTTGTGCCAAGTCGGCCAGTCCCTGCAGGGCAAATGTTTTCACGATGGAACTTCGGTCCTCTAGGTAGCGATTCAACATAGTTGCCGCGAGTTGTCGTTCCCTGGCGTTCAGTGGAAGCCGTGGAACCATGACCGCGAGATGCCAGCGCAATTCTTGTTCTCGTGCCTCAGCCATCAAACCGAGCAGTTCCTTCTTGTAAGGCCGGAGCAACTCGCGATTCTCCCGCGTGACCTTCTCCGTCGCGTCCGCCGCGCGCATTCGCACCAGCGGATCCTGGGACCACATGCCTGAGATCAGCCTCGGAAACAGTCGCGGATTCTCCGACACCATTGCCGCCACTTCGCCGGAGCGGCCGATCGTTCGCCGATCGCCCCCTTCTAGAAGGGCGAGGATGGATCTTCGCGCCATTGAGATAGGCCTGGAGCCGCAGTCTATACCGGCGAGCCGCCCGTTGCTCCGCGCGCGTCGAACGTACCGACACCACACGTGGTCTCGAGCCCGTATTCAATGAATGTTCGACTAATAAGGAGGACTTATGGCCGAGCAAGAAGCTGGTCACAAGCATCCCGACTCCAACCAGCGTATCGAGATACTCGAAGAGCAGGTGAAGAAGCTCCAGCAGGTGGTTCGTGTTCAACAGCAGAAGATGCGGACACACGATCATCCCAGCCTTTGAAGCGTAGCCTATGGCGTCTCATTTGGTACTCGCCACAACGTAAATGTATCGAAGCACGGTGGTACCGGTATTGGTCACGTTGTGCTCGGTCTCGGGCGGGCAGTAGAGGGCATGGTTTGCTCGAACGTCCAGCTTCGAACCATCCTTGAAACTCATTTCGCCTTGTCCTTCGAGCACGACTAGCAGTTCTTCGTATTGTCCCGTAGTGTGCTCACCGACTGATTTGTTCGGGGGCAGCATCACCAACCCCGACTTCATCTTGACGCTTTCTGGCGGTCCGGCGAGGACTTGCAGGTAGTCCTTCCCTCCGCTGTCGAGCTCGATCACCTTCGGGCGCGGCCCTTTTAGCAGAGGGCTTGCACACAGGCAGAGAACCGAACACAGCAGAACGTAGGGGTGTGATAAGGCCGCACCAAGATCGGTTGCTCCTGAAATTGAGTTCATATTAGGTCCTCCATTCATAGTCGCTTGGGCTCCTTGCATCGCTATTAATCTGTTGTGAGATGAGACCCACAGGCTCTTTGCGAGCATTTGCAGTCTCGTGGGTTGTGGTCAGTGGGCACAATCTTGGAGGGCTGGCATATGAGTACGGCCTAGATGCCGGTCTGTCGTCCACGCGTCGCCCGCTCGAGCAATTCGTGGATCAGCGTCTGGCACTTTTGTCCTGCCGCGCCGCCCTGCCCGAGGGCAGAGCATCCGTCTCATTTCACTCCTGGACTCTTCTTGCTTTTCCCCTGAATCTTGGTTTCTCGTTAGTTCTTCACGCACTCTCGTTTCGGCGGACGGCGAACATCCCGGGTTTCAACCTGCGCCTCACGAACCGGAGCCTTGATTTCCGGAAGGCGATGCGGTTTTCCGGTCTGTCTTTTCATTCCCGACCCAACAATGCGCCAGGCCCGGGACGGGAACCGTTCGACGGTCCGGCTCATCGAGTCCCGCATCCACCATCCAGGCCGGGAGTTCGGGCTTCCGCGTCAACGTCCGTCGGTGAAAGGGACCGTAGAGCAATTTGAGGATGTCGGACGTCTTCATATGGCGGCCGAAGGTGCGCAGCAGCTTCCAGGTTTGGATCGGACGCTTGAAGATCCGGTGAAGAAACAGCAAACCGATTCCTTTCGCCCGCAGTTGGTTCACCACCCGACTCGGCAGAGCGGTGGGATCGATATCCGAGCACTTGAACCACTTGTGCCAATCCCGCTCGTCGTGGATGATCCCGCGCGTTATGTACTCCTGCCAGAGCGGCGTCCCGCGGTAGGCGCACAAACGATTGAAAGAAAAAGTATCCAGCTCCAACCGGGCGGCGAACCGGAAGCTCTCGACAACATCCTCTTTAGTTTCGTCGGGCGAGCCGATTACAAAGAATCCATGTACCCTTTCGATCCCATGGCGTTTCGCTTCCCTGACCGCATGCTCGACCTGGGCGGGGGTCTGCTTCTTCTTGAGCCGGTCCAGCACTTTCTGTGTCCCTGCTTCCACGCCAAACGCCAGGAAATTGCATCCGGCCTCGCGCAGGATCGGCAACTGCGCGATTGCGACCGAATCCACACGGCCTTCGCAGCCCCAGTGAAACTCCAGCTTGCGTTGAATCATGCCGCGGCAGATTTTTTCAATCCGCTGCCGGTTGATAAGAAAATGGTCATCAGTAAGATAAATCGAGCGATAGCCCATTTCGTTCAGCGCCTGTAGTTCTCCCAGGACATGCTCCGGCGAACGGCTTCGCCACCGGCCCTCCCCGAGCGCCGGGATATCGCAGTAGATGCAGGAATACGGGCAGCCCCGCGAAGTTTGCACCGTGCAGAACTTGTCCAACGAAAGAACCGCCGGGACATCCAGTGGCAGGGATTCGATGTAATCGATTGGCAGACTGGTCCGGTCGGGGTACGGAAACCGGTCCAGATCGCGGAGAAGTGGACGCGGGGCGTTCCGGATGGTTCTCTCTCCCTCACGCCAGACAAGACCCGCAACAGAACCTGGACTATCGAGGCGTTCCACGTAATCCGCAAGCAACTCCTCGCCCTCGCCCATGCCTACGCAGTCGATGTCCGGGCAGTCCCTGAGAATGCGATCCGCATTCAAAGTGGCGAACGGTCCGCCCACGATGATCGGGATCTTCGGGGCCTCCGTCTTGAGTCGCCGGGCCATGCTTTTGGCGGCCGGGTAAGTGGTTGTCGATAGAAACGAGAGCGCAATCACGTCCGGCGGCTCTTCCGCAACCGCCCGTGCGATGTGTTCCTCCTTCATCCGCGGGTGGCACGTGTCGAACATCCGCACCTGGTGCCCTCGTTGGCGCAGCACGGGCGCGAGCGTCTGGATGCCCAGGGGCGGAAATGCCATTACTTTGACCCGCTCGCCGTCATGCTTTGACTGGTCCAGTTCCTCCGGAAGCACCCGGAAGAAGTTGTCGTCGCCCACGTTGATCAAGAACGTATTCATCTGAGATTTCACAGGCGGCCTAGGACTCGCGACCCTCGCGGGTCGCTCAGTCTCGTTAACCAGCATCCTATCATCATCTCCCAGTGTCTTTGAGCTTTCCTTGCTGTCCCAAGCGGTCCAAGCTAAGATCGAGCCGCGAACATGAGATAGGAAGTGGCTCGCCTGCTGACTCGGCGGTTCTCGCTTGTCAGCGCTTAGCGGCAACATTAGAAGATCTGGGCTGGTCGCCGACAGCCAAGGCGATGAACGGCCGGCCTCCGCATTCGCCGATGTCGTAAATCGTGCAGATGTTTAGATGATTGGGTAATGATGCGGCGCGCGCCTCGCGACAACGGCTTCGGGCTGGGGGTGGAGTTAGGGCGGGTGCGAATTGCAGTGCGGTCCCGCCCTGCTGCGCTTCTGTCCGCCTATATTGCTTTAGGCTCGATGCGAACCGACTTGGCACGGGCAGCCTTTGCCAGTTCGATGTTCAAAACGCCATCTTTCAAGGTCGCGCTCACCCTCGAGCTGTCAACATCCGCTGGCAGGTTAACGACCCGTAGGATCTCGTTCGCGCACCGCTCGGAGTAGATCGTTTTACCCTTCTTGCTCTCTTCCTGGGTCTCGTGTTTGCCGGCGATCGTCAGCTTGCGTGGTTCGACATGGATCTCGAGTTCCTTGGCGCTGAATCCAGGCACCTCTGCCCGAACGGTTAGGCTGACATCGGATTCTGCGATTTCCAGGAATACAGGACGTAGCAGTTCGGACTCGGCGCGAAACCAATCGTCCAATTCGCGACCGAGCCACCGGCCGTTATTCTCAAAGATCTCGAATGCTCTGTGAGCGATCGAGTCGTAGGTTTGCTGGATCCGCTCCACGATCTCGTCGGCGGCGGACTGTTTGACTGGTACAGCGGCCTTGGCGGGCTGCGTTGCTGTTGCTGCTTGGGGACTCATCTGCGCTCTCCTTAATTCGGATTTCACCTGCCTACACCTCGACGGCCAGTTGGATTGCCGAGACCGCAGCCTCATACCCGGTCCGCGAGATGTACGTCTTGCAGCACAGGAACCGTCGCCCATGGCGGGCACGGCGGAAAGTGTGTAACTAGACGCACGCAGTATACTCTCTTTCGCCCCCGGCTGTACGGTTTACTGGGCCGCGATGACGACGCTAGTTTGTCCCTGTTACAACCGTGTGAATTCGACGTGAATGTTCTACGTAGCCGTTGAAATTCGCCGACAGGAATCAAAGGAAATCAGTGAACGACATACGCCTCCCCAGCCCCCGGCACCACGAATTTGCCCGGTGGCACGGCCTTAACCAGCGAGGAGATTTTGCGGTTGTGCCACCATTGCGTTGTTTGTGGAAGTGGGGATTGTTCTGGATCTCTGTCGCCCCCCATTCGAGATGATTTACACAGGGTGCGGACTGGGCGGATCCCTGACAAATCAGACCGGGGACATTCCTGACACTGCTAGCCAGTGGCCAGCGCCCGGTGCGCAGCGTGTCGGCGGCGCAGGTCTCTTGTTGATTCTGGGCGTCATTTATGAGAAGGCTCTAGGTGGGAATT
>Ga0187769_10002924_pt1 | contig 10129 bp, 8 predicted proteins | sample 0116_SJ02_MP02_1_FD_133140 | JGI IMG/M metagenome (GOLD analysis project Ga0187769, IMG submission 133140) | Tropical peat soil microbial communities from peatlands in Department of Meta, Colombia - 0116_SJ02_MP02_10_MG | ecosystem: Environmental > Terrestrial > Soil > Wetlands > Peat | place... | reverse complement strand
GCGGCTCTTTGCCCCTTCCTCCTGATAAAAGCCTGCTATGCCTACAAGGCGATCGTTAGCGATGGCGCCTAGCACAAAACTTCGATCTCCCGAACCTGCACCGAGACGCCTGGCTATGGTTTCAACAGTCATCGCGCGATGCTCCTCCGGAGACTGTCCGAAGGCGTTTGGCTCGCGTTCCAAAGCTTCAAGTCGCAGAGTGTAGAAATCTTGAGCATCGTCTTCTGTGAGACGCCGGATTTCGACCTGGACCGGTGGCGATGCGGAGCCTTGCGTCATTGCAGGTTGACTTCTTTCGAGAGAGGACATGTTACTTTAATTCTACGCGACAACGCCGTTGGCCATCTCAGCGGCTTGCAGCCTGATGAAACATCTATTCGCACGGCTAGTTGTTTACGCGGTTGTGCTAGTCGCCTTGGTTTACGTGGGCGACTACGTTTCCGTACGTTACCGGATTCCCCACAATCGCTCTCAGTTCGGAACGGTCACCGTCACGGAGATGTACGCCATCCACGAGAAGAACAGCAAAACTGAGTACCAGTTCCCACCGCCGCAGGACCAGGTCTGCGTCCAGTCTCTGTTTCCCCATTTCGGTTATCCGCCTTGCTGGTATCTGCGGCGACATACAAATCAGCGGATCGATATCTAGCTAGTTGGCTCTTTGAAACGTTGACCGGGGCTAATACGGTCAGGGGCGGCAGCAAATGCCGAAGTCCTGCCATAGCCGGAACCACGGGCTTCGCGCCTGCGATTCGTCATGTTTTCGATTGGCGGCGGAGAGGTCGCTGGCGCTCATGGGCCGATTGTCCGGCACGGCAAAGATGCGCTCCAGCCACTCGATCTCGGCTATGGTGTGTTCAACGTCCATTCACTCCAATATCTAACATATGAGAGAGCAGGTCAAATGTTACGTTGGATTAATTGAGACCCTAAATTTGATTGCCCCGAGGAAATCTCTTGGTTGTTAAACTGAATCCTCAAACCGTCCGAAACAGGGGGTGCGGCCATGGTCAAAGTTAGTGTGTTCTATCCGAACCGAAAGGACGCAAGATTCGATATCGGTTACTACTGCAACCGTCACATGCCCTTGGTGCAACAACTCGTGGGTCCGGCGCTCAAGGGAGTTTCTGTCGATCGGGGACTCTCGAGCGAAGAGCCCGGGGCCCCCGCTCCCTACGTCGCCATCGGTCATCTCCTGTTTGATTCAGTCGAGAATTTCCAGAGAAGTTTTGGGCCGCACGTGCCGGAGATTATGGCCGACATCCCCAAATACACCAACCTGGAACCCATGATTCAAATTAGTGAGATCGTGTTATAGCGTCGCAGCTGCGCTTCACCGGACACGTTGGAGCGCATTGTAAGTTTTTAATGCTCTACTTTACCGGCGCGAGAATCTCATGCCGGTCGTAACCCCTGCGGCCAAACCAAAGAAGAGGCCAAACCCAAGGCCGTAGCCAATCCCAAAAACAATCGAATAGGTGACCTCCTGGGTGAGCAACGTAATCGACCATTTTGCCCTCCAAGCAGATCGTACGCAAGATAGAGACTACCCAACACGTCAAGGCACGTGCCGGTGATGCTGATGACAGCAAGACCTCGGCACACTCTTCCCCGGGAGGGACAACTTAGCGCCCGGCCCTGGGTTGAGCAGTTTGCTCTTCCCGCGCATTCCTGTTAAACATTTGAAGTAACTCTAAAACTCATGAAAGACGGCGGGTCATTTCAGGCCCGACACCACCAGGAGAAAGTATCGGAATGAGGCTTCGTGTTTTATCGAGTGTGCTGGTGATTTCGCTCTGCGGATCGCTGGCTTGTACCAGTCGCAGCACCACCGCTGCCACCGTCAACAGCGCCACTTTATATCTTGCATTACAGGGCAGCGCCAGCCTTCAGGTGTACACCGCGACGGCCAGTTCAGGAGTGATCAGTCCCAGTGGAAACCCGCTTCCCACCGGCAGCATGCCCTTCGCTATTGCTCTTACTCCGTCATTAAGCACGCTGTTTGTGGACAACAACGCTTCCGATACCATTTCCGCTTATACCGTAAATTCGGATGGAACCCTTACCGCCGCCAGCGGGACCGCGGCCACTGGAAGCATGCCCATGGGGATGGCGATCGATCCTGCTGGGAAATACCTGTTCGTCGCCAATCAGGGGTCGAGTAACATCTCGGTTTTTTCTATTAGCGGCACCTCCTTAGCGGAGGTTGCCGGCTCGCCCTTCACCACCATCCCTGCCGGTACCAAGGAAGCGACGCTGCCGACGGCCGTGGCGGTGAGCGCAACCGGAAATTTCTTATACGTAGCCAATAATTTTACCGGCACGGTCTCCGCCTATTCCATCGCCGGATCCGGCGCGCTCACACCCCTTGGCCCGTCACCTTACACGGTGGGCACGGCGCCTTCTGGATTGGAAATCCCTGCGAGTGGAGGCTTTCTCTACGTAACCAACACCGGTTCCAATAACGTTTCGGCATTCGCCATATGCGATAAAGTCACGACGAGCTGCGCCAATCCCAGTGCCCCCGACGGCACGCTAACCCCGGTCGCCGGTTCTCCATTTTCTGCCGGAATTGGCCCGGTCGCGATCGCCGCCGATCCCGCCTTCAACTTTCTTTATGTGTTGGATAAGCAGTCCAGCCAGATCTCGGAGTATTCCTACGCTCCCGGTAGCGGCGTGCTCAGCCCGTTGAGCACGCCTTCGGTTTCGACAGGCCTCACGCCGTTTTCACTGGTTATTATTTCCGGCACTACGGGAACGAATATCGGCAACACCTTGACCAACCCCACTGATTTTGTCTTCGTAGCCAACAATGGGGCTTCCACGGTGTCGGCATTTACTTTGAATACGACTTCCGGGGTCTTAACCCCACTTGGCGCACCTACCACCGTCAACGGCGGCAACCCTTCGGCGGTCGCTGCCAATTAGTTGCGCCGGCTTGCCAGGTCATCCCGAAGCTCGCTGAGAAGCGCAGGCTTTCGGGATGACCTCAATAAATGGGGGCAGGGCTGGCTCAGCTGAAGAGTGCGGTCGCCAGTCCTCAGTTTCCACCACACGCGTCTGCCAGGACGCCCGCTGACTTTGGGCAAGGGCCAGAGATAACTAGCGCGATGTCTTGCAGCCCCGGCACCGTATTCAAGGTTTTTTCCACTCCGGTGGAGATTGAGTACTGGAGAAGGAAACCTGTCGTCGCGTTGGCGCCAACGATGTAAAGATTTCCTCCGTTATCGCTCACAATCCCGTGGAGAGTTGGCTCCGCTGTGAACGGAATCGTGGTAACGGTCAAGAGATTGGTTGGCACCTCGTACAACACCTGGCCGGAATTCGAGGTAGCGAAAAGTTGCTGGGTAAAATAATCGAAAACCAATCCCTCAGGCGCTGTCAGCGGAGAACTAGCCGGGGTCTGGTTCAAGAATGCACCGGTCGCAGGATCGATCTGTACAATCGCGTTCAACTGATCGTCGACCGCGAACAGATTGCCGCCGTTATCGTAGGTGAGTCCCTGAATTTTATCGGTTCCGTTGTAAAGAGTCGTGACTACACGAGTGCTCAGAGTAATTCTGAAAATTTTGTTGACTCCGGTATCGCTCACCAGGATGCTCTTGCAGGCGGGTTCCATGGTCAGGTAAGTGGGCGTGGTAAAACCGGTCGCCAGCGTCGTATCCGTGCGCGTGAAGGGATTATAGATATGCACGGTCCCCGCACCGGATAAAGCGTAGATGATTTCCTGGGTGGGACCAAAAATCAATCCACTGGGCTGCGCGCCGGTGGTAGTAATCATCGCCGAACTGTTCGGAGGCGAAACGAGGAGCAACTGCCCGCTGCTGATGTTCGTTCCGACGAACTCCGCAGCGAAGGCGGACTGGACAAGCAGTGCCGCCAGCGTGAGCACCAATACCAGCTGGATTCCTCTTAATGGAAGTTTCTCAACAGGCTGCATTCGCATCGTAGCGACCCTCCTGCGCTTCCGCGTGGAAGCAAGAATTTTGATGTACTGATCGGAGGCGATTCTACAATGCGCCGGGAATTACTTCGGCTTACTCTGGTACAACCTGCTTTCGACCGGTCGGGCAACCTGTTTGGTGTCCATTCGTCCGACGACTTACGTGGGCACTCGCAAAATCATGTAGCCGCCCAGCAGGGCGAAAATCAGATCGGGCGACCACGCCGCCAGGAAAGGCGGCAATTCGCTGATGTTTCCCATGGCTTCGAACAAGCCAGAAACCGTCCAATAAACCAGAGCAATTGCCACGGCAACGGCAACGCCGGTCACGGCGCCGCGACGTCCTGCCTGGAGAGAGAAGGGAATTGCCAGCACCGCCATCACGAATGAAACCATCGGAAAAGCGAACTTTTTTTCCAGTTGCACGCGCAGCCGCACCACTTCAAATCCGCTCTGCTGCAGATCGTGAATGTAGCGCCGCAACTCCTGGTAACTCATCTCCGAAGATTGCTTTACTTCTTTCTTAAAGTACGTCGGAGGCTCGCTCACGGCCGCGAACGTGCCAACCTCGAACGTGCGATAATTTTCGATCGCAGCACCACGGAAACCCCGCTCCCAGCCCTGCGTGCAAACCCATTGGCGCACCGTATCTTCCCAGCGGGCGCGCGCCGCGTAAACTCGCTGCGTCAATTGAAATGTCGCCGGGTCGAATTGAAAAACCGACAGCCGCCCAAACTCGTTGCGCTCCGAATCGAACAGTTGATAGTAGTAAATATTGGAATGCTGGCCAAAAATCCATTTCCTGTCGGGATTGAGATAGGTTTGCGCCGGCTTGCCTTTGATCATGTTGCGCAGTTCGTCCTGCCGTTTATTTGTGTAAGGAAGATACAACTGATCGGAGAAAAACAGCCCCACTGCCAGGATTGCGCAGGCCACTAGTACTGGCGTAACAATCCGGTAAATGCTGATCCCGGTCGCTTTGATCGCTGTGATCTCATTGGAACGATGCATCAACCCCAATGTGATCAAAACCGCGAGCAAAATGGCGAGCGGAGCGATGTTGTACAGGAAATACGGCGAAACGCTGAGCAGATACTCTCCCACGATCACGGGAGAAACCTGATTTCGCACGATGTCGCCCAGTAGCTCGAACACGGTGAATACCAGCAACAGCAGCAAGAATGTCGAAAGTACCAGCAACAGGTTCACGGCGAAGTCGCGCAGGACGTAATCATCGAGAATCATGGGAAAGCGCGCGCTGAATACGCGGCGCCGATTGGCCGCGCGCCGAAAAGCATCCTCTGCCCGGCTTCTCGCGAAAAGACCCCCGGTTTCCGCCAGCTTTGACTTAAAGGGATTCGAAAGTATACCCAAGGAAGAGAGATCGATCGGCCGCCGCTCCGCTCGCCACAACAACACCATTCCCGCCAGGAAAAATACAATGTCGGCCAGCCAGGCACCCAAGGCCGGCGACAACTTGCCCTGCCGTGCCAGTGACACTCCCACGAGCGAGGCAGAGTAATAGGCAAACACCAGCAGAATAGTGATGACAAAACCGGTTGATTTCCCACCCTTTTTCGAAGATAGCCCGAATGGGATGCCAACCAGCGCCAACACCAGGCAGGCTGTCGGCAGGGCAAACCGCCGATGAAATTCGATCAGGTCCCACCTCGCCATCGGATTGTTCTTCTTTGCCTGGCGCCACAGCTCCCACGTCGACATTTGCGATACCGGGGCCGGTTCTTGCGCCTTGTTGTTCTCGCTCTCCGGCAAAGCAATCGGCAGGTCGGTTTGCTCGAACGTGGAAACCTGGTAATGATTCGGATCCTTGGGATCAGCTTCGTGTGTGGAACCTTCGGTGAGATGAAGATGCAGCGTATTCGGTTCTTCACTCACCAGAATGCCTTGCTTCGCCAGCGTAATGCGGGGTGCTGCCGGCGTACTCATATCGGCAATAAACACACCTTTCCAGATGGCTGCGCCTTCGGCCGCTTTCACGTTCTCTACGTACAGCACCAACTGCGGAAAGCCTTCATAAAAAACCCGCGGCTGAATTTCAAAAGACGCCTGTGACGATTTCAGCCGGTCCTGCAGCCTGGCCATAGCCGCCTGCGAGTATGGAGCCAGGTAGACTCCATTCGCCAGGGCCAATAGCCAGGCGGTCACTGTAAAAATCGAAATCACCCGCAGAAAAGTCCATATGCCGATGCCGCTGGCACGCATGGCGGTGATTTCACTGTCGGCCGCCAGGCGGCTCAGGCCAATGAGAATCCCCACCAGAACACCTGCGGGAATGCTGAAGGTGAAGGTGATAGGCAGGATAAAGAAAAAGACTTGACCCACGCTGGGGAGCGGCGCGCTGTTGCGAACCACTAACTCGAGAATCTGTCCCAGGTCGCGAGTGAACAGAATAAACGTGAAGATCACTAAGCCGATCAGAGCGTGAGCCGTCACTTCGCGCAGGATGTAGCGAGTCAGAATCCGCATGTGGCACGAGTAACTGGGTCAGTTTGGTTTGTCATCCCGAGCAAGCTATTTTTGCTGGCGAGGATCTGGGCGAGCCGCGCGTTGCGTCGCGCTTGTTGCGACGCCGCAGTCGCGCGCTTGGCTCGGTTCCTTTTTAGAACTGACCCACTATCGAAGTCTAGCACGCAGCCGATTGGCATTCCGCGTGCTCAACATCCGCAGAACCTTCCTGCCTTCACCCCCCTGAGGCGGGAATCGAAAGGGACAGCCCTCCCCGTGAGATCACTGTTGGTGCTGTGCGTGGACGACGACGTCGCCATGCGCGAATTCTATGGAAGCTTATTGGGTAAACAAGGACATGAGGTCGTGTCTGCCGATAGTGGTCTGCAGGCCCTGGCCCTGGTTCAGTCCATGAAAAACCCTGTAGCCGCCGCAATCCTGGACTACGAACTCCCGGGAATGAATGGATTTGAACTGGCTGTCCGGCTGAAACAACACGACCCCGGTCTCCCTATCCTCATGATTTCCGGTAGCCCGCCCGAACTCGAAGACATGTTGCCCTTTGTCGATGTTGCCATGAACAAAGGTGTTCCCGTACAGGATATTTTGGAAGGAATCGACCTGCTGGTTTCCAGCCGACGGGAGCGTCGACACATGGCCTGAGGGGGATGGCACCATTCGTGCCAGACAAGATCCCTACAAACCAGGTGCCGAAACATCGGCAGACATGCCGACTATTCGGCCTTCAGGAACAACGCCGCCAGTGGCGGCAAGGTCAAACTGATCGAATAAGGGCGTCCATGAGCGGGGATTTCCTCGGCGAGAACGCCTCCGGCATTGCCCATGTTGCTGCCACCGTAATCGCCGCTGTCGCTGTTGAGAAGTTCGCGCCAAAAGCCTGCACTCGGCACACCAAGCCGGTAACCCACCCGGGGAACCGGGGTGAAGTTCCCGACCATAACGATCCGCTCCCGCGGCGAACTACTCTTCCTTAACAGCGAAATTGTGCTCGCGGAATTATCGTTGCAATCGATCCATTCAAAACCGGCAGGATCATTATCGAGTTCATGCAACGCCGGTTGCTCACGATACATACGGTTTAACTGCTCCACCCATTTTTGCATTCCGCTGTGCACCGGATACTGCAAGACGTGCCATTCCAGACTGGTATCGTGCGCCCACTCGCGCACCTGTCCGAACTCGCCGCCCATGAATAACAGTTTCTTGCCGGGTTGAGCAAACATGTATCCGAACAGCAGACGCAGGTTCGCAAAGCGCTGCCATTCATCGCCAGGCATTTTTCCGAGCAGCGATCCCTTGCCGTGCACGACTTCATCGTGCGACAACGGTAAAACGAAATTTTCCGTGAACCCGTAGAGCATGCGAAAAGTCAACTGGTTGTGGTGGTACTTGCGATGAATAGGATCCTGCTTGAAATATTCCAGCGTGTCGTGCATCCAGCCCATGTCCCACTTGAAGCCGAACCCGAGCCCGCCGATATATGTTGGGCGCGACACCATGGGCCATGCCGTGGATTCTTCCGCGAACGTCTGGATGTCAGCATGTTCGCCGTAGGCTTCCTGATTGAACTGCCTCAAAAAATCGATCGCCTCCAGGTTCTCGCGTCCGCCGTATTGATTCGGCAGCCACTCGCCATGCTTGCGTGAATAATCCAAATAGAGCATCGAGGCCACTGCATCCACTCGGAGACCGTCCACGTGATATTTGTCCAACCAGAACATTGCGCTGGAAAGCAGAAAACCGCGGACCTCGCTGCGGCCGTAGTTGAAGATGTGCGTCTTCCAATCGGGATGAAATCCCTTTCGCGAGTCGGCATGCTCGAATAAATGTGTGCCGTCGAAATACGCCAGCCCATGCCCATCCGAAGGGAAGTGCGACGGCACCCAGTCGAGAATTACACCGATCCCACGCTGATGCAGATGGTCCACCAGATGCATAAAATCCTGTGGCGTGCCATAGCGTGCGGTTGGCGCGAAATACCCGGTCGTCTGGTATCCCCACGACCCGTAAAACGGATGCTCCATCACCGGCAGGAATTCGACATGGGTGAAGCCCATGCGCTGAACGTAATCCGCCAGCCGGGGAGCCATCTCACGGTAAGTTAACGGACGGTTGTGCTCCTCCGGAACCCGCATCCACGATCCCAGATGCACTTCGTAAATCGAGATAGGAGCATGAAAAGAATTCCTGCCCCGCCGATCCCGCATCCAGTCGTGATCGGACCACTGATATTCCAAGTCCCAAACCACCGAAGCGGTGCGCGGCGGTTTCTCATGCCATATCCCAAACGGGTCCGCCTTGTCGCCCACGTGACCGTGATGATGCGAACGAATATGAAATTTGTAGAGCGAACCCTTGTTGACGCCCGGCACGAATCCCTCCCAGATTCCCGAGCTGCCTCGCGGACGGAGCGGATGGGCATGGCGATCCCAATTATTGAAACTACCGATCACGGTAAGCTCGCGGGCATTCGGCGCCCACACGCTGAAGGCCGTGCCCTGCTGGTCTCCTGCGTTCGTGAGGTGAGCACCCAGCTTGTCATAGGCTCGGTAATTCCGGCCCTCGTTGAAAAGATAAATGTCCTGCTGGCTGAGCAGGCCGACGTCATAACGTGTGCCGGAATTTGTGGTTGCGGTCTGCATTTACGGATTCGCCGTTTTGTAACGGCAATGCTTAGTCTACCGGAATGGCAAGGTTTTGCGGCATAGGGCCAAAAGTGTAGGTGGGTCCTCAGCGGGAAGCTCTAACCCGCGTGCTAGACTGAGCTTTTCCTGTCATGCCAGTCCTGCGCGTCATCATTTTGTGGCATCAGCATCAGCCTTTCTACAAAGACCTGGTCACCGGCGAGTATCGTTTACCCTGGGTCCGCCTGCATGCCCTCAAAGACTACTACGGAATGGTGAAAGTCCTCGATGAGTTTCCCGACGTTCACCAAACTTTCAATCTCGTTCCTTCACTCATCACCCAAATCCAGGAATACGTTGCCGGGACGGCCCGCGACCCATTTCTGCAAGTCGCCTCAAAGCCTGCTCGCGACTTGACTCCGGAAGAGCGCTGCTTCGCGCTGCAATATCTGTTTCAGGCCAACCCAGTCAACACGATTGGACGCTATCCGCGCTACCGCGAGCTTTGGGAGCGTTTCCGTGGGTCCGGGGATTCACCCGAGCGCGCCGATCGCTATTTTCAGCCGCAGGATTTCACGGATTTGCAGGTGCTTTCCCAAATCGCGTGGTTCGACGAATTCTTCCTCGAGGAGCGCGAGACTGCGGAGTTAATCAAGAAAGGGCACGGCTATTCGCTGGAGGATCAGAAATTCGTGATTGCCCGCGAGCGTGAACTGCTGGGCAGAGTTCTTCCGGCCCATGCTGCCGCTGCCCAGCAGGGAAGGATCGAAATCTCGACCTCGCCTTTTTACCATCCCATTCTGCCGCTGGTCTGCGATACCAGCCAGGGGGCGGTTTCCAGCCCTGGGTTGCCGCTTCCTCAGAACCGCTTTCGGCATCCCGAGGACGCGCGCGAGCAACTGCTCCGCGGACTCGACTTGCACGAGCGGGTTTTCGGAGTGCGCCCTGTCGGGGTGTGGCCCTCCGAGGGCAGCGTTTCCGAGGAGGTTCTTGCCATTGCCCAAAGTCTCGGTGTGCAATGGATGGCGACAGACGAAGGTGTACTTGGCCGAAGCTTAGGAATCAACTTTGCCCG
>Ga0187769_10002922_pt1 | contig 10131 bp, 8 predicted proteins | sample 0116_SJ02_MP02_1_FD_133140 | JGI IMG/M metagenome (GOLD analysis project Ga0187769, IMG submission 133140) | Tropical peat soil microbial communities from peatlands in Department of Meta, Colombia - 0116_SJ02_MP02_10_MG | ecosystem: Environmental > Terrestrial > Soil > Wetlands > Peat | place... | reverse complement strand
TGGGGCGCCATCGACGGCATGCTGGCGAACAAGAGCATTACGCCGGCGACCATCCCGCCGGACGACTATGAAAAGAAGCGCCGCTATTTCGCCGCCAACGCCATCGGCGGCTATCCGTTCGTCGGCACGCCCGACCGCGTCGCCGAGGAGCTCGCCGTCGTCAGCTCAGCCGGCGTGCGCGGCATCGGCCTGTCGTTCGTCAATTATCTGAACGAAGTGCCGTATTTCTGCGCCGAGGTGCTGCCGCGGCTCCAACGCGCCGGGGTAAGGGTGAAGCAGTGACGAACGTCAAAACTCCTCCAGCAGCCGCCCGAAGCCCGCGATCTTGTCCACGATGTTGTTCTGCCGCAGCGCGTGCCAATAGGTCGCGGTGTTAATCGCGATGACCGGCTTGCCGAGCCATAGCTCGGCCGCCGCCGCAAGCCGCACCATGCTCAGATTGGTGCCGACCTGAACGAGCGCGTCGACGTCGTCGCCGTCAAGTTCGATCAGCTTGCCGCGCAGCACATCGGGCGCCACTTCGGCGATGCCGGTCCAGCTCTTGCATTCCAGGCAAAGGTCGCGCACCACCGCAAAGCCGGCCTCCGTGAAATAGCGCCGCACTTGCGCATTGGCGACCGGATAATACGGCGACAGAAAAGCGATCCGCTCGACGCCGCCGTAAGTCTTCAGCGCCGCGGTCGTCGAATGCGATCCGACGCTCACCTTGACGCCGGCCGCCCGCTCGATCTTGGCGACGAATTCATCGGCGCCGGCGAAGCCGCCGGCAAACGTGATCGACGACATGCCCATGACCAGGTAATCGGGCTCACAGGTCATGACGCTCTTAACCGCATCCAACACGTTGTCGCCGATGACCTGGATGCCGGCCATGAAGCTGTCGTTGCTGACGGCTTTGGCGTTCGGCGTGAAAATCCGGCTGTAATGATTGGTGACGCCCGCCGGCCGCATCATGTCGAAATCGGGCTGCACGACGGTATTGGTGGAAGGCCCGATCACGCCGAATTTGGCGCGCCAGCCGAGCACGTCTCGCATCGCCACTGCCCCTCGCACCGCCGCCGTGAAATCAGTTCGCGGCGGTCTGGACACCGACGAAACCCTAGCTCACGATGCGCGCATGAGAAAGGCGCATATGGCGCCGCTCATCAGGGAGGGAATCATGGGATGGAGCCGCCGACGGGGCGCGCCATCAAGTGATGATGTCGCGCTGCAACAGGTGGCCGGCAACGGCCTGATCAACCGCAGAGCCTTATTGGGGCAAGGCGCGGCAATAGCCGGCGCGATGGGAGCTGCGGGCGCCATCACCGGCGCCGCCGCCGAACCGCTCGCCGACGCGCCGTGGAGTCTCGCCTTCGGCGAGATCACGCCGGCCTTGCAATCGCCGTCGCCGTTCGAAAAGGACGTGGTGCGGGCGACCAGCAATCCGAAGGGCGAGTTCCGCAATTCGCATGCGCGCACGCCGCATCAGCTCTTGAGCGGCACGGTAACGCCAAATAGCCTGCATTTTTCCATCAATCATTGCGGCATCCCCAACATCGATCCGGCGCAGCACAAGCTCGTCATTCACGGCATGGTGCGCCAGCCGCTGGAGTTCACGCTGGAGACGCTGTCGCGCTACCCGCTGGTCACCCGCATGGCATTCGTCGAATGCGCCGGCAATTCGGCGGGAATGTTCGCCAAGGTGCCGCTGCAGGCGCCGGCCGGCCTCATCCACGGGCTCGTCTCCAACGCCGAATGGACCGGCGTGCCGCTCTCCGTGCTGCTCGACGAAGCCGGCATCGATCCGGCGGCGAAGTGGCTGGTCGCCGAGGGCGCCGACGCGCAATTCCTCGACCGCAGCGTGCCGGTGAAAAAGGCCTATGACGACGCGCTCGTCGCCATCTATCAGAACGGCGAGCATCTGATGCCCGGCAACGGCTATCCGATGCGGCTCCTGTTGCCCGGCTATCAGGGCAACATGAACGTCAAGTTCCTGCGCCGGATCAAAGTGGTCAATCAGCCGGCCTACAGCTATTTCGAAACCAAGAACTATTCGCAGATCCTGCCCGGCGGCAAGACCTGGCGTTTCCATTTCGTCATGGAGGTGAAGAGCTTCATCACCCATCCGTCGTTCGGGCTGAACCTGAAGGAGCCGGGTCTCTACGCCATATCCGGCGTTGCCTATTCCGGCACCGGGCGCATCAGCAAGGTCATGGTCTCGGCCGACGGCGGCAAGAGCTGGGCCGAAGCGGCGCTGCAAGGCCCGATCCACGAGAAGGCCTTCACCCGCTTTGTCATGCCGTGGCGCTGGAACGGCCAGCCGGCAGTGTTGCTCAGTCGCGCGTACGACGATGGCGGCAACGTGCAGCCGCTGCGCGCCGATTTCGTGGCGATGCGCGGCGAGGCGGTCAATCCGGTGACGACGCCGCTGGCGTTTCCCAATCAGCACTACAACAGCACCACCAGCTGGGCGGTCGACGGAAAAGGCGAGGTCAGCCATGTCTATGCTTAAAAGCTTCGCCCCTCTGCCGCTTGCCGCGCTGGCCTTCGCGCTCGCTGCCGCGCCGGTCGTAGCGCGGGCGCAGAGCTCAGGCCTCGGCAAACCGATCGCGGAGGCCGACATCAAGCAATGGGACATCGCGATCCTGCCCGACGGCAGCAATCTGCCGCCTGGCAGCGGCACGCCGGCGCAGGGCGCCAAGATCTTCGCCGAGAAATGCTCGGCCTGTCACGGCGAGGCCGGCAAGGGCGGCGTCGCGCCGTATTACCCGGCGCTGGTCGGCGGCCAGCCGTTGACCAACGGCATCGACACCGTGAAGACGATCGCCAATTATTACGCCTATGCGACCACCGTCTTCGACTACACGCGCCGCGCCATGCCCTACAACATGCCGCGCTCGCTCGCCGACGACGAGGTCTATGCGCTGACGGCGTATATCTTGTCGCTCAACAAGCTGATCGGCGACAACGACGTGATGGACGCCAAAACCTTGCCGCAGGTGAAAATGCCCAACCGCGACAATTTCATCATGCCGTACCCGGATCGGCTGTAGGGAGTGTCGCGATCCGGTGAAATGCGATACATTGAAACCATGACCAAACTCGTCCAGCAGGCGGTCGCCGCCATCAGCCGATTGCCGCCGGAGACGCAAGACGATCTGGCGCGTCTTATGCTCGCCCTCGCGGAGGGAACCGCCACGCCGCTGACGTCGGAGGAAGCCGTGGCAATTGACGAAGCGGAAGCCGAGATCGCGCGCGGCGAGCAGGTGCCGGCGGAGACCATTGAGGCATTCTGGCGTACGCACGGTCTATGAATGTCGTCTACGCGCCGAGGACACTGCGCGATCTCAACGATATCGCCGGCTTTTTGGCTGAGCGGAGCCCCACCGCCACCGCCAGCGTGCTCGGTGCAATCAAATCATCGATCGATACCCTGAGTTTCTTCCCATATCGGCCGAGTGGTCGATGATGCCGGTCATCGCCGTCTGCCTGTCGCGCGCTACCCGTATGCAATCTTTTACCGTGTAGCGGACGACGAGATTGTTATTCTCCATATTCGCACACATCCCGTCGTCCAATTGACCCGACAATTGAGTTGTAAACTGGCTTTTGGAAAGTAGTAAACGTGAGGTCGAAATCATGAACATCCGTCCGCCGCGCATCGGGCCGCAGCCATGGGACGCCGTGCGCGGCAAGCTCGATCAGTCGCTGCCGTTCGCCAATATGCGCGACACGCCGTATTACCGCGACTGCGTATGGGAGCAGTTCTCGGCAGCCGAATATGCGCGCCGTTACGCGGCGCTGCGCGACAAAATGCGCGAGCACAAGCTCGACGCGGTGATCGTGCCGGGCGGGCCGAGCCACTGGAGCTTCGGCGGCGGCATGCTGTGGCTGACCGGGCATTGGGAGTGGCACGCGCTCGCAAGCTACGTGCTGGTGCCGCGCGACGGCGAGCCGACGCTGATCTATTCCATGGGCGGCACGCACGCCGAAGCGGTGCGCCGCCAGGTCGAGATCGCGGTCAAGGACGTGCGGCACAGCCGCGGCGGCCGCTACGCCGACATCATGGTCGAACGCTTGCGCGAATTGAAACTCGAGCGCGGCCGCATCGGGCTGATGGAGATCGATCCGCGCCACGCCGATTATCTGCCGGTGAACCAGTATAATGTGCTGCGCGACAACCTGCCCGACGCCGAGCTCGTCTTCACCAAAGGCTTCCTGCACGAACTTCTCTCGATCCATAGCGCCGAGGAGCTCGACTGCGTGCGCAAGGCCGGCGTGTTGTGCCAGCGCGCCATGGAGACGATGGTGGCGCGGGCGAAGCCCGGCGTGAAGGAATACGAGCTGCGCGCCGCGGCCGGCGCAGCCATCCTCGACGGCGGCGGCGACATCGATTTTCTCATCATCGGCTCGACGCCGATGGCAAATCCGGCGCAGATTTTCGGCAATCCGCGGCCGTCGGCGCGCGTGCTGCAAGAAGGCGACATTATCAATATGGAGCTCGCCGCCGGCTATCGCGGTTACACCGCGCAGATCGGTTCCCCGATCTGCCTCGGCGAGCCAACCGAGTTGGTGCGCAAATTCTGGGAGGAGATCACGCTGCCCGGCTATCGCAAGATCGTCGCCGAGATCGCGCCCGGCAAGCCGACGGAGAACATGCGCCACGCCAGCCGGTTTTTCCGCGACAACGGCGTGCAATCGCGGCCGGTGCAGTGCCACGGCATCGACCTCGTCACCGACGGCCCTCACGTCACCGCCGAGCATGTCGGCGCGGAAAAGTTCGAGGAGGTGCTCAAACCCGGCATGGTGATCATGGCCGAGCCCAATCCGATCACCGCCGACGGCCTGTTCGGCATTTTCCTCGGTCACACTTTCATCGTCACCGAGACCGGCCACGACGAGGTCGACGAATTTCCGCTGGAGATTGCGGTGGCGGGGTAAAATTCGCCTCTCCCCGCCGGGGAGAGGTGTCATTTCAGAAACCTAAAATCACACCCCTCATCGGCTCCGGTGATCTGCTCGGCGAATAACTTGGCGTAGCCGCGCGCGGGGGCCTTCGACGGCGGCGGCGCCGCGGCAGCGCGCCTTTTCAACTCCGCGTCGTCGACCAGAAGCGCGATGCTGCGATTCTTCACCGAAAGCCGGATGCGGTCGCCGCTCTTCACCAGGCCGAGCGGACCGCCCGACGCGGCGTCGGGCGTGACATGCAGCACGATGGTGCCGAACGCGGTGCCGCTCATACGCGCATCGGAAACGCGGATCATGTCCTTGACGCCCTTTTGCGCAAGCTTCTTCGGGATCGGCAGATAGCCGGCTTCCGGCATGCAGGCTTGCGAATGCGGGCCGGCATTCTGCAGCACCAGAACGTCGTCGGGCGCGACATCGAGCGCCGGATCGTCGATCCGCGCGGCGAGGTCCTCGAGCGAGGCGAACACCACGGCCCTGCCCTCATGCTCGAACAATTTGGCGTCGGCCGCCGAGCGCTTGAGGATCGCGCCCCTGGGCGCCAGATTGCCGAACAGCGCGACAAGCCCGCCGGCCGGTTCGAGCGGCTTTTTCAATTCGGCGATAATCGAGCGATCGACATAGTCGTCCGCATCCCCTGCCAGCCGTTCGGCGAGCGTCTCGCCGGTCACCGTGACGCAGCCGAGATGCAAGAGCGATTTAAGCTCGCGAAGGAGCGCGCCCATGCCGCCGGCGGCGCAAAAATCCTCCATATAGCCGTTGCCGACCGGCTTGAGATTGACCAAGACCGGCGTCGTCTCCGCCAGCGTGTTGAGCTGTTCGAGCGAGACTTTCACGCCGGCGCGGCCGGCAATCGCGGTGAGATGGATCACGGCGTTGGTCGAGCCGCCGATCGCCAGCAGAACGCGCAGCGCGTTCTCGACCGAATTTCTGTTGATCAGCACGCCGGGCGTGAGCGGCGAGCCGATCAGCTTGACCGCCGCAGCGCCGGTCGCCTCGGCGGCGCGCAGCCGATCGGCGTGCACCGCGGGTATCGCCGCGGTGCCCGGCAAGCACAGGCCGAGCGCCTCGGTGAGGCACGCCATGGTCGAAGCAGTGCCCATCACTGCGCAGGTGCCCGCCGTCACCGCGAGCTGGCCCTCCACCTCCGAGATTTCCTCGGCGTCGATGTCGCCGGCCCGGTAGCGCGCCCAGAACCGCCGGCAGTCGGTGCAGGCGCCGAGCCGCTCGCCGCGATGCCGCCCGGTCATCATCGGCCCGGCCAGAAGCGCAATCGCAGGGCGGCCGGCCGACACCGCGCCCATCAGCTGCGCCGGCATGGTCTTGTCGCAGCCGCCCATCAGCACTACCGCGTCCATCGGCTGCGCGGCGATCATTTCCTCGGTGTCGACCGCCATCAGATTGCGGTATTTCAGGCTGGTGGGGCTGAGAAAAACTTCGCCAAGCGAGACGGTCGGAAAAGCAAGCGGCAGCGCGCCCGCCGCCAGCACGCCGCGTTTGACCGCCGCCAGGAGATCGGGAAAATGCCGGTGGCAATTGTTGAAGTCGGATGCCGTGTAGGCGATGCCGACCACCGGCTTGTCGAGGAGCGCGCGCGAGTAGCCCATCGATTGCGCGAACGAACGGCGCAAGTAGCGCGAAAAGTCGCGGTCGCCGTAATCGGTCAAGCCGTGGTCGAAGCCGACAATTCGTTCTGACATTTTTTAGTTATGCCCTCTGCGGTTTTTATTACGTGTCGACGATGCTTACTGTGACGCCACCGTGAAGCGCACAGATTTTGTGCGGAGCTGCCGCTAATTCATGCTTTGCGGTGCAGCATTAGGAAAGGTTTTAGTAATCGAATATGCGCAATTTCAAAGAGCTTCTCCAGGAATTTTCTCCCCGCCGCAGCTTTTAGCCTGAAATGGCCGCCGATTTTCCCAAAAACCCGCTGCCGGCCTGGATCGCCCTGCCCTTCCTGTGCGCCTGCATCCTCGGCGTGTTGACCACGTGGGGAACGGCTAATCTTGCTCTCGGACTGGCGACCGCCGCCGTCGGCGCGGCGGCGGCGGCCTGGTGGTGCGAGCGCACGCTGCGCGGCATGGTTCGCGCCATCGCTCTGATCGCGGGCGGCGACCGCTACGCCGCGCTGCCGGGCCGCATGTATGGCGGCTCGCTCGCCGACAGCGCGGTGGCCGCCGAAACCATGCGCCAAGCGCTGATCGATGCGGACGCGCTGGCGGTCGATCACCGCAGCCGCGACGCCGAAAGCCGGCTACGGCACGCCAGCCGCGGCTTCTTCACCCAGCGCTTCCGTTCAACGATCGACGAGCTCACCGTCACGTTCCAGACCGCCGGCGAGGAAATCCGCGTCACCACCGCCGAACTCGGCCAGCGCAATACCGCCATGACCAAGCGCACCGCGCATGCCGTCGAGGCCGCGACCTGCGCCAGCCGCGACGTCGCCACGGTCGCCGACGCCGCGCGTCGCCTGCTCGCCTTGATCGCCGACTGCGCCAACAAGGCGGCGGCGAGCAAGGACGCGACCGAGCGCACCATCGCCGATCTCGGCCAGACCGACGCCACGGTGCGCAGCCTCGCCGCCGCGGCCGAGCGCATCGGCACCGTGGTCAAACTGATCGAGGCGATCGCCGCGCAGACTTCGCTGCTCGCGCTTAACGCCACTATCGAAGCGGCGCGCGCCGGCGCGGCCGGCCGTGGCTTCGCCGTCGTCGCCTCCGAGGTGAAGACGCTGGCGCAGCAGACCGCGAAGGCGACCGGCGACATCAGCGCGCAAATTCATGACATCCAGCATGCGGTGAACGACACGGTCGCGGCGATTGCCGGCGTGTCGTCGAGCGTCATCATGATGAGCAGCGCCAATCGGCAACTGGCCGGTATCCTCGATCATCAGGCCGAGGAGATCAATCGCATCGGCGACCGCGCCGAGCAGGTTGCCGCCACGGTCGCCGGCGTGTTGCCGGAAATTTCGACGATCGCAGGCAGCGTCGAGGAGGCCGGCAACGGCGTCTTGGCCACCGCCGAAGACCTGGTCGGCCGCTCGCAGTGGCTGGTCGACGCGGTGTCGCGGTATTTTTCCGACCTCGAATTCGGCTCGATCAAGATCGGCATTTTGCATTCGCTGTCCGGCACCATGACCGCGAGCGAGCGGCCGCTGCAGGAGCTCTTGGTCATGCTGATCGAGCAGCAGAACCGGCGTGGCGGACTGCTGGGCCGCCCGCTCGAGCCGGTCATCGTCAATCCGCATTCCGATCCCGCGGCCTATGCGGCGCTGGCGCGCAAGCTCATTCACGACGACAAGGTTGCGGCGATCTTCGGTTGCTGGAGCTCGGCGTCGCGCAAGGAGACGCTGCCGGTCGTCGAGCGCGACAACGCATTGTTGTTCTACCCGAGCCAATACGAGGGCGAGGAAACCTCGCGCAACATCTTCTATACCGGTGCAACGCCGCCGCAGCAGGCAATTCCCGCGGTCAACTACCTGCGCGGCCAGGGCATTCACCGCTTTTATCTGGTCGGCACCGACTACATTTATCCACGCACCACCAACGCCGTGCTCGCCGGCTATCTGGCGAGCCAAGGCGTGACCGAAATTGCCGAGCGCTACACCGCGCTCGGCCTCTCCGACTGGCGCGACGTGGTCGAGGATATCCGGCGCTTTGCCCGCGGCGGCCCGACCGCGATCGTCGCCACCGTCAGCGGCGACGCCAATGTGCACTTTTTCCGCGAACTGGCGAACCAGGAAATCGCGGCTGGCAAAATTCCGGTCATGTCGCTCTCGATCAACGAGACCGAGCTTGCCGCGCTCAAGCACTGCAGGGTCGGCGGTCATTTTGTCGCCTGGAATTATCTGCACGCCTTCGACACGCCGGAGAATCGCGCCTTCATCGCCGAGTGGCGGCGCTTCACCGGCAAAGCCGATGCCGTGACCAACGATCCGATGGAAGCGACCTGGATCGGCTTTCGGCTGTGGGCCGCCGCTGTCGAAGCCGCCGGCACGGCCGACGTGGACAAAGTGCGCGACGCGCTCGGCGGCAGGCGGATCACGGCGCCGAGCGGCTTTTCGGTACTGATGGATGCCAAGACCCATCATCTCTTTAAGCCGGTCATGATCGGCCGCATCAGCGACGACGGCCGCATCCTGCCGGTCTCGGTCACCGAGGGACTGGTGCCGCCGGATCCGTGGAGCCCATGGCTCGCCCGTTCCAGATCGTCGGGGCTCGCCGCGGGGGCGGAAACCAATCCGGTACCGCACCGGGCGGCCGGATAACGGCGCCAACCATCGCCACGCCGCAGGACTCGGCGCTAAAACGAAGCATTCACTACATTTGCGCGGGCTTGCTCGGAGGACGACGGGCGCGGCTATTTTTCGCCTCTGGATACCCTCGACAACCACCCTGGAACGCTTCTAGAAATAGGGCGCGTTTAGTTCCATTATGCGTGAAGTGCCGGCGAGGCTGCCGGGGACGCTTGCCGATGACCTATCCGAGTAACCACCCGGACCTGAATTATCGTGGCTTTTTCACCGATGCGCTCGCTCGCCTGCATAACGAGCGGCGTTATCGGGTGTTCGCCGATCTCGAACGCATCGCCGGCCGTTTTCCGCACGCCATCTGGCATTCGCCGGACGGGCCGAAGAATGTCGTGATCTGGTGTTCGAACGACTATCTCGGCATGGGTCAGCATCCCAAGGTGATCGGCGCCATGGTCGAGACCGCGACCCGCATGGGCACCGGCGCCGGCGGCACCCGCAACATCGCCGGCACCAATCATCCGCTGGTCGAACTCGAGCGCGAGCTCGCCGACCTGCATCGCAAGGAAGCGGCGCTGGTCTTCACCTCGGGTTACGTCTCCAACGAGACCGGCATCGCGACGCTGGCGCGGCTGATGCCGAACTGCCTGATCCTGTCGGACGCCTGGAACCACAATTCGATGATCGAGGGCGTGCGCCAGGCGCTTTGCGAGAAGCAGATTTTCCGCCACAACGACATGACGCATCTCGAAGCGCTGCTCGCCGCCGCCGATCCGGCGCGGCCGAAGCTGATCGTGTTCGAAAGCCTCTACTCGATGGACGGCGACGTGGCGCACGTCAACGCGATCTGCGATCTCGCCGCACGCTACGGCGCCATGACCTATATCGACGAGGTGCATGCGGTCGGCATGTACGGCCCGCGCGGCGGCGGCATTGCC
>Ga0187769_10002921_pt1 | contig 10132 bp, 9 predicted proteins | sample 0116_SJ02_MP02_1_FD_133140 | JGI IMG/M metagenome (GOLD analysis project Ga0187769, IMG submission 133140) | Tropical peat soil microbial communities from peatlands in Department of Meta, Colombia - 0116_SJ02_MP02_10_MG | ecosystem: Environmental > Terrestrial > Soil > Wetlands > Peat | place... | reverse complement strand
GCGCTTCCCAACGACGTCGGTCAGCAGATCACGCTGTCCGAGGTGCTTGCGGTGGGAGACGGGGCGCAGCTGCGCGTTGGCAAGCCCCGACTCGAAGGCGCCGCGGTGGTGGCCACGGTGCTGGCTCACGGGCGCCACCCCAAGGTTCGGATTTTTAAGATGCGGCGGCGCAAGCATTTTCAGAAGCACGCCGGGCACCGGCAGAATTTCACCGAGATCCGCATCGATTCGATTGCGTGAGGGCGTCCGAGTCTCGAGGCGCGTGGGTTTCGGGCACATCGTTGAGGAACGAAAATGGCGCATAAGAAGGCGGGCGGCTCGTCGCGAAACGGGCGCGATTCGCAGGCAAAACGGCTCGGCATCAAAGCCTACGGTGGCGAATCGATCCAGGCCGGCAGCATCATCGTGCGTCAGCGGGGCACACAGTTTCATGCCGGCGAAAATGTCGGCACGGGCCGCGATTTCACGCTCTTTGCCACGGTCGACGGCACCGTGCGCTTTACCGTCGGCGGACCGAAAAAGCGCCGCGTGGTGAGCGTCCAGCCGAGCGGAAACGCCTGACTTTGACCTTCGAGTAAGGCGCGCGTGCCGGCCGTGTGGCGCCGCGCGCGGGACGGCCGAGACCTGCGGCGGTTCGCAGGGCCTTTCTCGGGCCGGTACGCCAATGAATTTCGTTGATGAAGCGCGCATAGAGGTTTGCGGTGGCCACGGGGGCAATGGCTGTGCCTCGTTTCGCCGCGAAAAATTTATTCCCAAAGGCGGGCCCGATGGCGGCGACGGCGGGCGGGGCGGCAACGTCTGGGGCGTGGCCGATCGCAATCTGAATACGCTCATCGAGTACCGTTACCAGCGCCGCCATGCGGCCGGCAACGGCGCCCCGGGCCGCGGCTCGGACTGCTACGGGGCCAGCGGCACCGACGTCGAGCTGCCGATGCCCGTGGGCACGGTGGTGCACGACGAGGATACGGGCGCGATCATCGCGGATCTGGCCGGTCACGGCGAGCGTGCGCTGCTGGCCGCTGGCGGAGCCGGCGGCCTGGGCAATTTGCACTTCAAATCGAGCACCAATCGTGCCCCGCGCCAGCACACGCCCGGGGGGCCCGGACAGGCGCGCCGGCTGCGCCTGGAGCTGCGAGTGCTTGCCGACGTCGGCTTGCTGGGAGCACCCAACGCGGGCAAGTCGACTTTGCTTGCGGCCGTTTCCAATGCGCGGCCCAAGATCGCCGATTACCCCTTCACGACCATGCACCCGCACCTGGGCGTGGTGCGCCAGGAGGCCGGCAAGGGCTTTGTCCTCGCCGATCTGCCGGGGTTGATCGAGGGGGCGGCGCAGGGCGCCGGACTGGGGCATCGCTTCTTGCGCCATGTGAGCCGCACGCGGTTGCTGCTGCACGTACTGGACGTGGCACCGATTGATGCCGCGGTCGATCCCGTTGCGCAGGCGCGGGCCATTGCGAGGGAACTGGGCAAGTACGATCCGGCGTTGCGCAGCCGCCCGCGCTGGTACGTGCTCAACAAGATGGACCTTGTGCCCGCGCCGGAGCGCGCCGCGCTGCTCGAGCGCATGCGCCGACGCTTGCGCACCCGGGCGCCGATCTTCGCGGTGTCGGCGGCCACGGGCGAGGGCTGCCGCGACTTGATGTGGGCCGTGCAGCGTTTTCTTGAGGGACGCGCCGCGACGCCATCGACGCGCACGCGGGCACGCACCGGCCGCACCGCCGCGGCGCGCCCGGCCTCGGCCCGGGGAAGCCCATGAGTGCCGCGCCCGGCGAGGCACGTTTTGCCCGCATCGTGGTCAAGGTGGGCAGCAGCCTGGTGACAAACGAGGGGCAAGGTCTGGACCTGGCCGCGATTTCGCGCTGGGCCGGCGAGGTTGCCACACTGCGGGCCTCGGGCAAGCAGGTGCTCATCGTCTCGAGCGGTGCGATCGCCGAAGGCATGCAGCGCCTGGGCTGGGGGCGTCGGCCCCAGGAGGTGCATGAGCTGCAGGCCGCCGCGGCCGTGGGCCAGATGGGTCTGGCGCAAGCCTACGAGACCTGTTTCGGCGCCTTGGGCGTGCGCACCGCGCAGATTCTGCTCACGCATGCCGATCTGGCCGATCGCGCCCGCTACCTGAACGCGCGCTCGGCGCTGCTTACTTTGTTGCAGCTCGGAGTGGTGCCCGTCATCAACGAGAACGACACAGTCGTAACCGACGAGATCAAATTCGGCGACAACGACACTCTGGGCGCTTTAGTGACCAATCTCGTGGAAGCCGACGCGTTGATCATCCTCACGGACCAGCAGGGGCTTTTTGACGCGGATCCGCGGCGGGTGCCGCACGCCCGTCTGATCCAAAGCGCCGCGGCCGGCGATCCGTTGCTCGAGCAATACGCCGGCGGAGCCGGCAGCGCGATCGGCCGCGGGGGCATGCTCAGCAAACTCTCGGCGGCCAAGCGCGCCGCCCGCAGCGGCGCGGCCACGATCATTGCCTGCGGGCGCGAACCCGAGGTGCTGCCGCGCTTGATGCGGGGCGAGTCCATCGGCACGCTGTTGACGGCCGCGATGCCCAAGAGAGCCGCTCGCAAGCAGTGGATCGCCGATCATCTGCAGACCAAGGGTCGAGTGACGATCGATGCCGGCGCCGTCGCGGCTCTGTGCCAGCAGGGCAAGAGCCTGCTGCCGATCGGGGTGATCGAAGTCGGCGGGAGCTTCGCCCGTGGCGACGTGATTTCGTGCTTCGACGTCGCGGGACGCGAAGTGGCCCGCGGCTTGGTCAATTACTCCAGCGCCGAGGCCGGTCTGATCGCGCGGCGTCCCAGCGCCGAGATCGCCCAAGTGCTCGGGTTCATGGAAGAGACCGAGCTCATCCATCGCGACAATTTGGTGCTGCTCTGACCGTTGCCGCGCGTTTGGCGGCAGGCGCTCAGCCCTTTTGTCGATCGACCGGCGCCCGGCGCGGCGTCGGGGGAAATACGAATCGAGACAGTTCTTGCAATGCCTGCTCGTAGACCTGGCGCTTGAATTCAATCACCGCGTCCAGCGGCAACCAGTAGTCGCTCCAGCGCCACGCGTCAAATTCGGGTTTGTCGCTGCGCCGCAGGCACACGTCGCAGTCCCGGCCCACCAGGCGCAACAAGTACCAGATTTGCTTTTGTCCGCGATAGTTCCCGCGCAGTTCGCGCCGTATCCACTGATCCGGCACTTCGTACCGAAGCCACTCGCGCGTCCGGGCGAGAATTTTCACGTGTTCCGTCTGCAGGCCGACTTCTTCGTATAGCTCGCGGTACATCGCCTTCTCGGGCGATTCCCCGTGTTTGATCCCGCCTTGCGGAAACTGCCAGGAATGCTGCCTTACTCGCTTGCCCCAGAACACCTCGCTGCGGTCGTTGAGCAGGATGATGCCGACGTTGGGGCGGTACCCATCCTTGTCCAGCATGCCATCACCTGAAGCTATATCATTTGCGACCCATTATATGGCCCCGAGCTGCAACTGGGAAACGAATCGAATCGGCCATGCGCGCCTCGCAATTCTTGCTTTGCACCCAAAAGGAAGCCCCCGCCGATGCGGAAATCGTAAGCCACCAGCTGATGCTGCGTTCGGGGATGATCCGCAAACTTGCCGCCGGCATCTACAGCTACCTGCCGCTGGGCTTGCGCTCGATCCGGCGCATCGAGACGATCATCCGCGAGGAGATGAATCGGGCCGGCGCTCTGGAGTTGCTCATGCCCGTCGTCCAGCCCGCCGAGCTCTGGATGGAATCGGGCCGCTGGGAGCAGTACGGGCCCGAGCTGCTGCGCCTGAAGGATCGGCACGAGCGCGACTTCGTCCTGCAACCGACTTCGGAAGAAGTCGTCACCGACATCGCCCGGCTTGAGATTCGCAGCTATCGCCAGCTGCCGGCAAATTTTTATCACATACAGACGAAATTTCGCGACGAACGGCGCCCGCGTTTCGGGGTGATGCGGGGTCGGGAGTTCACGATGAAGGACGCCTATTCCTTCGATCGGGATGTTGCATCGGCCCAGCGCAGCTACGAGAAGATGTTCGCCGCCTACGAGCGCATCTTTTCACGCATGGGTCTGCGCTTTCGCGCCGTGGCCGCCGACACCGGGGCCATCGGAGGATCGCGCTCGCACGAATTCCAAGTAATCGCCGACAGTGGCGAGGATGCGATTGCCTACTGTCCGGATGGCGAGTACGCGGCCAATGTCGAGTTGGCCGAGGCGCTGCCGCTGCTCGAGGTGCGGGCCCCGGCGCGCGAGGCGCTGCGAAAGGCCGCCACGCCCAATCAAGTGCGATGCGCCGACGTTGCCCAGTACCTGGGCGTTCCGCTGCAGCGGGTGGTCAAATCGCTTGTCGTTGCGGTCGACCAGACGGACGGCACCAAAAGAATTTTCCTACTGCTTTTGCGCGGCGATCACGAGCTCAACGAGGTCAAGACCGGCAAGCTGCCCGGATTTGAGCGCGGCTGGCGTCTGGCGAGCGACACCGAAATCGTCCAGGCTCTGGGATCGGTGCCCGGCTACCTCGGACCGGTGTTTGGGCAAGGGCCGCGGCCCGCCGTGCAGGTCATTGCCGACCGAACGGTCGCGTTGATGAGCGATTTCGTATGCGGCGCCAACGAGGAGGGCTATCACTGGACCGGCGTCAATTGGGGGCGCGACCTACCCGAGCCCGACCGCGTGGCCGATCTTCGAAACGTCGTGGCCGGCGATCCGTCGCCCGACGGCAAGGGACCGCTGGCCATCCAGCGCGGCATCGAAGTCGGACATGTCTTTTACCTTGGCACCAGGTATTCGGAAAAGCTCAATGCGAGCTACCTTGACGAGGACGGCCGTTCGCGACTGTTCGAAATGGGCTGCTACGGTATCGGTGTTACGCGGCTGCTGGGTGCCACAATCGAGCAAAACCACGACGCGCGCGGGATCATCTGGCCGGAGCCGATAGCGCCTTTTGCCGCGGTGATCTGCCCGGTGAACTACGCAAATTCCGAGGCGGTTCGTGCGGCCGCTGAGAGTCTGTACCAGGCGCTGCTCGATGCACGAGTCGACGTGCTGCTCGACGATCGCGGCGAACGTCCCGGGGCCATGTTCGCGGACGCGGAATTGATCGGCATTCCCCACCGGCTGACCGTCGGCGAGCGCGGCTTGAAGCTCGGCCAACTGGAGTACGTGCCGCGCACCACGCTGGAAGTCGCACCAATCGATCGCGCCCATGCAGTCGGCTTTCTCCTTGAGCGGCTCGGACACTGAGCCGTGCCGCCCGCGGCGACGACGGCTGGCCGCGCTGGGTTTGCTGCTGCCGCTTTGGCCCGGGCGCAGCTGGGCCGGCGCCCAGCAATACGAGACGCTTGTCGATTCGGTGCGCGGGGCTCTGGCCGCACAAATCGCCGATTCGGTGCCTCCGATTCGGCGCTTTGACACGGAAGAAACGCGCGAAGCCTATCAGCGCTGGCTCGTCGAGATGTCGGCGCGACTGGCGTCGCGGCTGCCGGAAAAACGCAATCGAACCGATTTGCTGCAGTGTCTGGACTACGAGTGCACGCGCGCGGGACTCGACCGCCAGATGGTGCTGGGTTTGATTCAGGTCGAGAGCAACTTTCGCAAATACGCGATCTCGGAGGTCGGCGCGCGGGGACTCATGCAGGTGATGCCCTTTTGGACCGCACTCATCGGCGACGGCAATGTGCGTCGCTTATTTGAAATGCGCACCAACCTGCGCTACGGCTGCGTCATCTTGCGCCATTATCTCGATTCGGAGCGCGGCGACTTGTTCCGGGCCCTTGGGCGCTACAACGGCTCGGTCGGGCAGGCCGCGTATCCCAATGCGGTTCTGGTGGCCTGGAGGGGCGAGTGGCACTATCCGTAGGCATCGGGGCGCGCAAAACCGCGCGGCAGCTGCCTTTCGTGTCTGGTCAATGGCGCCGGGCACCACTGCCGGGCTGCGACATGCCGGTCATCGCGCCGAAAGCACGCATCATTTTCGTGAGCCCGCCCTTGCGCATTTTTTTCATGAGATCGCTCATCTGCTCGTATTGCGCGAGCAGACGGTTGACTTCCTGAACGGGCACGCCGGCGCCGCTGGCGATGCGCCGCTTGCGCGACGCCTTGACCAACTCGGGTTTGCTGCGCTCAGCGGGCGTCATGGAGTTCAGTATTCCCTCCATGCGCCGTACCTGGCGCTCGGCCTCGCGCGGATCGACCTTGCCGGCAGCCTGCGCAAACTGCGCCGGTAGCTTCTCGATCATCCCTCCCAGGCCGCCCAAGCGGCGCATCTGGGCGATTTGTTCGCGGAAATCGTTCAAATCGAACCGTGCGCCGGATTGCATCCGCTTGGCGAATTGCTCCACGGCCCCCGTGTCCAGCGAACTTTTGACTTCCTGCACGAGCGCAACGATGTCGCCCATGCCCAGGACCCGCCCGGCCATGCGTTCGGCGTCAAAGGGCTCCAGACCCGAGAGCTTTTCGCCCGTGCCGGCAAACTTGATGGGCCTGCCGGTTACCTGGGTCACCGAAAGCGCGGCGCCGCCGCGCGCGTCGCCGTCGAGTTTGGTGAGGATGATGCCGCTGAGCGGCAGCTGCGCGCCAAAAGCAGCGGCGGTGTTCACCGCGTCTTGACCCAGCATCGCATCGACCACGAGCAGCGTCTCTACGGGTTGCAGCGCCGCGTGCAACTGCGCAATCTCGTCCATCATCGGCTCATCGATCGTGGTCCGGCCCGCGGTATCGACCAGCACAACATCGAGAAGATGGCGGCGCGCATGCGCCAGGGCCGATCGCGCGATTTCCACCGGAGGCGCATGCGGCGGCGTCGGGAAAAATTCGATGGCCGCCTGTTGACACACCGACTGGAGCTGCGCAATGGCAGCGGGCCGGTACACGTCGGTCGAAACCGCGAGAACCTTCTTGCGCCGCTCGGTCGCCAGCCACCGACCGAGCTTGCCGGCCGTGGTCGTCTTGCCGGCGCCCTGCAAACCGGCAAGCAAGATGACCGCAGGCGGTTGGGTGGCGAGGTTGAGCTCGCGCTCCTTTTGCGGCAGATCGCCACCCATGAGTCGGACAAGCTCCCGGTGCACGACCCCTACGAGCGCCTGGCCGGGTGTCAAACTGCCGATCACATCCTGGCCGAGCGCGCCCTCGCGCACCCGGGCGATAAAGTCGCGCACGACGGCAAGAGCCACGTCGGCCTCGAGCAACGCGAGCCGGACCTCGCGCAGCGCCTCCTGCATGTTGGCCTCTGTCAGGCGAGCCTGTCCTCGAACCTGCTTGACGATGCGGGCAAGTCGGTCGGTGAGCTGATCGAGCATTTGCTTGTTCCTCGGGCGCGCGTGGTATATAGACGCGCTATGCAGATAGACTCATTGTACGGGTGGGCGCACGGGGCCGTCGCGATCGCCTACCTTGTCGTTGCCTACCGCTGCTGGACGGGGTTGCACCGCGGCCAGGACGTGCGGCCTCTGAGCGCCATCGGCCTGCTCCTCGCGCTGGCCGTGCTGGTGCACGGCACGCTGCTCACGCAAGACGTCTTCGGCACGGGGGGCTTGCGCTTTGGATTCGCGCAGGCGCTGTCGGCGACTTTCGTCATCGCCTGCGGCCTGCTGTGGATCGAGGGTTTTTTCATCTCGCTCGTTGGCTTGTATGCGCTGCTCACGCCCATGGCCGCGATCACCGTGCTGCTGCCGCTGGCGTTTCGCGGGGTTGCGCTGGCCGCGGAGGGCAGCTCGCTAGCGCTGCGCGTGCATCTGGCCGTATCCGTCCTGGCCTACAGTCTCTTCACCATCGCCGCACTGCACAGCGTCTTGATGACGTCGATCGATCGGTACCTGCACCAGCCGCTGCGCGAGTCCGGTGCCGCGCTCGGCCCTCTGCTCTCGCGCATGCCGCCGCTGCTTGCGCTGGAGTCCCTGCTGTTTCGTCAACTCGCCGCGGGTTTCATCTTGCTCACCGCCTCCTTGGCGAGCGGCATCATATTTTCCGAGGAGCTCTTCGGCAAACCGCTGCGCTTTGACCACAAGACGCTCTTTGCCGTCATCGCCTGGTGCGTGTTCGCCGGCCTTTTGGTGGGACGCTATGCTTTTGGTTGGCGCGGACGGGTCGCTCAACGCTGGCTATTCGTCGGATTCCTGATGTTGCTCCTGGCGTACATTGGCAGCCGGTTTGTTTTTGAGGTCGTGCTGCGCAAAGTATGGGTCTAATGCGTCTGGTCTTCTGGGGCCTGATCGCCTTTCTGGTGGCCGTCGCGGTGCGCCGGCTCGCCGGCGGCGGCCAAGCGCTGCCTCCACGGCGCGACGCGCCCGCGGAGGACATGGTGCGCTGTTGCGTCTGCGGCCTGAACCTGCCAAAGTCCGAGGCGCTGCCGCTCGATGGCCATTGGGCGTGCTGCCCGGAGCATGCCCGGCAGCAACAGCCGGCCGCCCGTCCATGACGCCGACGGGAGCATTGCACACCGGCGTGGCGCGCGGGCCGCGGCCGGCCCATCGCAGCCGCCGGGGCATTCGATGAGCAAGACCGCGCAGGAGCAGCAGCGCGGCGTGGGCGGCGCCAAAGCCGCCGGCCGGCGCCTGCACGTCGAACCCGCCTGGGGAACGCTCTATGCCTTGGCGTTGGCCCGTGTGCTTGTCACGGCCTTCGTGCTCCTGTCGGCCATCGTGTTTGCGGCGCCGCTGGCCAGTCGCCTCAGCGGCACGGGTGTGTCCGAAATCGTCTTTGGGCTGGCGGCGTATTTTGGCGTGGCCATTGCCATGGCACTGGCCTCGCTGTACTACCGGCGCCACTTTCTCGGTCAGTTGACGGCCCAGCTCTCCGCCGACTTGGTGATGGCGACGGTGCTGGTCGTGCTCGGCGGCGGAATGCGCAGCGAATTCGTCGTGTTCTACCTCGTTCCGATCGCAGGCGCGTCGCTGATGCTACCGACGAGCGCCGCGTTTTTTACGACCTCGATCGCGGTCCTGTTCCTTTTGGGCGACGCGGTTTTGCGCGGGTTGCGCGAAGAGCACGCCGACCCCCAGCTGTTCCAGGCAGGCCTGTACGGCGCGGCGCTGTTCGGTCTGACCGGCCTGCTGCGGCTGCTTTCCGCGCGGCTGAACAAACAAGAGCAACTCGCGCACATGCGCGGGCTCGACTTGCAAAACCAGCTCGAAATCAACCGGCTCGTGATCTCGCAGATGGAGCAAGGCGTAATCGTGGTGGATGCCGCCACCTCGGTGCATGCCAACAATCTCGCGGCGCGGGTGCTTCTGGGCATGACGCGAAGCGCGCAACTGACCGGGCGGCGCCTCATCGAGATGCCGACGTTGCGCCCGCTGGGCGAGGAATTTCAGCGCTGGATGAAGACCGAGGCCGACGAGGTCGGATGGTCCAACCAGGTGTTCATGCTGGGCGCGCCGGACGCTTCGGGCAGCGCAAGCGCGCCGGCACGCCCGCTGCGGGTCCGGTTTGCGCGGCCGCCGTCGGCGCAGTCGGGAGAATTCGTCATATTCCTTGAGGACCGCAACGCGCTGGAGGCGCGCGCCCAGCAGCTCAAGCTCGCCGCGATGGGGCGCTTGACGGCCTCCATTGCGCACGAGATCCGCAATCCGCTAGCCGCCATCAGCAGTGCCGGCCAACTGCTGGCGGAAGACGCTCGCGACGCCATGCAAAAGCGGCTGACCGGAATCGTGCGCGAAAACACCACGCGCTTAAACCGTCTGGTCGACGACGTTTTGCGCGTGGCCCGGCGCGATGCTCCCTTGAGCGATGAATTTCCGCTGCGCAAGTTCGTTGACGCCTGGGTTCAGGAATTTGCGCGCGACCGCAAGCTTGCTTCCGGAGTTCTGGTTGTCGGCGGCGAGGGTCGCGACGTCGTGAAGTTCGAGCACAGTCACCTGCGCCAGATTTTGTTCAATCTGGTTGATAATGCGCTGCGTTATTGCTCGGGTGGTCCCGCGAGCGTCGAGATTTTCATGGACGACGCCGCCGAGCACGACGGGCGCGTACAGCTGTGGGTCATCGATGATGGTGCGGGTGTGGCCCCGGCGGATCGCGCTGCGATGTTCGAACCGTTTTTTACGACCCATGCGCGCGGCACGGGGCTGGGACTGTACCTGGCGCGGGAGTTTTGCATTGCCAATCATGCAGAGCTGGGCTACGACGTATTGCGGCGAGCGGGTCG
>Ga0187769_10002920_pt1 | contig 10132 bp, 6 predicted proteins | sample 0116_SJ02_MP02_1_FD_133140 | JGI IMG/M metagenome (GOLD analysis project Ga0187769, IMG submission 133140) | Tropical peat soil microbial communities from peatlands in Department of Meta, Colombia - 0116_SJ02_MP02_10_MG | ecosystem: Environmental > Terrestrial > Soil > Wetlands > Peat | place... | reverse complement strand
GCGCTGGAGATAAGGCATCAGGAAATTCAGCGCAGCGAGTTTTCCGGCGGCGGTCGAACGGTCCATCTGTCGCGCGCGAGCGATCAGGTAATCGAGATACGGAGGGGCCTGTGCCAGCAGCTTGCGGTACGCGTCCGCGCCGTGCTCCTTGAGAAACTTGTCTGGATCGGCGCCCCCCGGCAGCACAAGGACGCGGACGTCGAATTCTTTTTCGAGCAGAAGCGAGAGCGAGCGTTCGGTGGCTGCCTGGCCTGCGGTATCCGGATCGAAATTGACTACGATGCGGCGCGTGAAGCGGCCGAGCAGCTTGACCTGCGGCTCGGCGAGGCTCGTGCCGCAGCTCGCGACTACGTTTGCGATTCCGGCGCGCGCGACCGCGATCGCATCCATGTAGCCTTCGACGAGGATGGCAAAATCGTCTCGCCGCAGGGCTTCCTTTGCGCGGTCGAGATGATAGAGGACGTTGCTCTTCGAGTAGATCGGAGTCTCAGGCGAGTTGAGATACTTCGGCTGATCGTCGCCCATCGCGCGCCCGCCGAAGGCGATCACTTTTCCGGCTTCATTCGCGATCGGGAACATGATCCGGCGGCGAAAGCGGTCGTAGAGGCGGCCGCTTTGGTCGCGCGAAAAAAGACCAGACGCTTCGAGCAGCCTTTCAGAATATTTCGGCTTCAGGTGGCGGAGCAGGGCGTCGCCGGAGGAGGGTGCAAAGCCGAGGCCGAAGCGCGCCATCGCCGCGCGGTCGAGGCCACGATCTTCGAGATACGCGGCAGCGACTTTGCCTTCCGCTCCTTCGTGAAGCTGGCGCGCGAAAAACGTGGTGGCCTCGCGGTGCATTTCGACGAGCGCGCTGCGCTGCTGATTTTCGCGGCGCTCTTCGGGCGAGCGTTCGCGCGGGCGCGGAATCGGGATGCCGCACTTTTCGGCAACCGTGCGGACGGCTTCCGGGAACGTGCACTTTTCCATTTCCATCACGAACTTGAAGACGTCGCCGCCCACGCCGCAGCCGAAGCAGTGATAAATCTGGCGCACGGGATGCACGTTGAAGGAAGGCGTCTTTTCCTGATGGAACGGGCAGAGGCCGGTGAAATTCTGCCCCGCTTTCTTCAGGCGGACGTATTCGCCGATGACGCGGACGATGTCCGCCTGCTGCTTGACTTTCTCCGCGAATGAACCAGCTTCAGCCATTCTGTTCTTCTCTTAGCACCATGCAATCAGGATTTCAACTCGACGACTGTAATTGCAGTGCCGCCGCGATCCTCGGCTTCGTGACGGATGCTCTCGACGAGTGGATGAGAGGACAAGAATTCCGCGAGGCCGCGGCGGAGTGCGCCTGTGCCATGGCCGTGAATGATGCGGACGCTCGGCTTGCCGGCGAGCGCGGCCTGGTCGAGAAATTTGTCGACACGCTCGGTGGCCTGCTCGACCGTGCATCCGATGACGTTGATCTCTTCAGCGGCTTCTCCGCTCGGCCGCGCGTGGACGGTGATGCCACGCGCGCGGCCCGCCGCGGGCTCGGTTTTTGTCGCCTTTGAGCCGCCGGCGATTGCTGTGATGTCCGCAAGAGGGACTTTCATGCGCAGGGGCCCGGCCTCGACTTCAGCCATTCGGCCATCGTGACGGCGGAAAATCACGGGCTGCTTGAACGTTTTGACGTGAATGCGCGCGCCTTCAGCAAGCTCGTCCGGGGCAACGGGCTTGGCTTCGGCTTGCGCGGCTGCGCCGAGGTCAGCCTGCGAGGCGGCGAGAGTTTCGACGACGGCCGCGTCGGCCTCCGCGCGAGACTCGGACGCGATCTTTCCCATGCGGCGGCCCGCCTGCCTTTCAAGCTGGGCGCGCAGGGCGCGGTCTCTGACGTCTTCGGTCAGGCGCGCGACTTCACCTTCGAGGCGCTTTTGCGTCTCGGCGAAATTTCGTTCCAACTCGGCGATGCGCTTTTTCTGGCGCTCGATCCATTCGGTCTGAAGCTTGCGGCGCTCGGCTTCGAGTTGCGCAAGCTCGTCGCGCGCCTGGCGCTTGACCTCTTCCATTTCGTCGCGGCTGCGATGGAGGTAGGCGATCAGGTCACGGGCCTCGCGGGATTCGGGCGAAAGGCTCGCGCGGGCGTGTTCGACGACACGCGCGGGCAGGCCGAGGCGCCGCGCGATTTCGATGCCGCTGGATGTGCCCGGCACGCCGACGAGCAGGCGGTAGGTCGGGCGCAGGTGCTCTTCGTCGAACTCCATCGCGGCGTTGACGATGCCAGGCGTTGTAGAGGCGTAGGCCTTCAGGCGGTCGTGGTGCGTGGTCGCAAGCGTGAGAGCGCGGCGCACGCGAAATTCTTCGAGCAGTGCGACGGCCAGCGCAGCTCCTTCTTCGGGCGCTGTGCCGGTGCCCATCTCATCGACCAGAATCAGTGAACGCGGCGTAGCGACTTCGAGCATCGACTTCAGATTCAGCATGTGCGCGGAAAACGTCGAGAGATCCGCAGCGATCGATTGCTCGTCGCCGATGTCCGCGAGCACGCGATCGAAAAGCGGCAACTCGGTGCGCTCGGCGGCCACAGGAATTGCGGATTGCGCCGAAAGCGCGGCGAGTCCCACTGTTTTGAGCGAGACGGTTTTGCCGCCTGTGTTGGGACCGCTCACGACCATCACGGTTTCGTCGCCGCCAAGCGCAAGCGAAAGAGGCACGGCCTTTCGGCCTTGCGGGCGCAGAGTGGCTTCCAGCACGGGATTGCGTGCGGATTCGAGCCGAAGCGAATTACCCGCTGCGAATTCGGGAGCGGTGCAATCGTATTCGCGGGCGAAACGCGCGCGAGCGAAAACCGAATCGAGATGTGCGATTGACGAGGCAGTCGCTTCGAGCGGGCCGCGATCGGCACGGACGCGCTCGGTGAGCTCTTCGAGGATTCGCGCGATCTCCGCCATTTCGTCCTCGCCGAGTTGCACGAGGCGATTGTTCAAATCGATTGCGTCGAGCGGCTCGACGAAGACGGTCTGGCCGGTGCCGCTTGCACCGTGGACGACGCCAGGAACACCCCGTCGCTCGGAAGCGCGCACGGGGATCACGAAGCGATCGTTGCGCAGAGTGATGTAGTCCTCGCCCGCAGGCGCGCCGCGGGCACGCAGGATGCTTTCGAGCGAGTGCTGAATTTTTTCGCGCGCTTGGAGAATGTTCGCGCGAATTCGCTTGAGCTGGGCCGAAGCGTCATCGCTGATTTCGCCGTTGGGCAGCACGGCGCGGCGAATCGCGGCTGAGAGGGAACGCAAATCCATCAGCGCAGCGGCGCGCTCAGCTAGACGCGGAAATTTTTCGCTTTCGCCCTTGAATGTCTGCCGGACGGCGTTGGCGGTCTCCATTAGAGACACAGAATCGAGCAGCTCCGCGGGCGCGAGAACCGAGCCGGGGACGGCAAGCCGCGCGAGCCACTTCTCAGGATCGGCCATCGATCCAAAGCCCAGTTCGGAGCCCGCGCGGAGATACGAAATCGCTTCGCGAATCAGAGTGAATTCGGCGTTGAGTGCGGCGACATCCTGGTGCGGGGCGAGCGCCTGGATCGCGCGGCGCCCGGGCGCACACGTCGTCGCGCCGCTGACGATTTCCTTCAGCCGGTCGAATTCGAGCAGCTCTTCTACAGGGCGGGACACAAATACCTCAAAGTAGTTTCCGAGTGACGAGGCCGACGCCAGTCCATCGTGTCAAGACCAGGGGCCGAGAGATCCCTCGTCGCTGCGCTCCTCGGAACGAATATGCTGGTCGCATATTCGATTTTAGCCCGGCGGGCTGTGGGAAATCAGCGCGCTTTGGGTCGCACGGTCAGATGGCGTGAAAGGTGCTGGGCGGCTTCGCCAGGCGAGGATGCAATGTGGATGAGCGGCTCTTCGCGCTCGCCCCAGCGCGACGGGTGGCCTAGTTCGACTTCTCGCACGCGCTCGATCACGGGCCGCCAAAAATCGCCGAAAACCACGAGCGGTTTTTTCGCCATCGCGCCTTTATTGAGCATTTCCCACACGACGGCGAGTTCGACGAGCGTGCCGGTGCCGCCGGGACATGTGACGTAGCCATGGGCGCGCTTGACGAGTTCGAACAGGCGGTCCTGCCAGGTTACGACGCGAATCTCTTCGTCGATCCATTCATTGGCGCGCGAGCGGAAGAATCGCGCCGTCACTCCGATCGTGCGTCCGCCGGCTTCTTTCGCGCCGCGCGACACGGCTTCCATCACTCCACCGTAGCCGCCGCTGCAGACGGTGAAGCCGTTGGCCGCAAGCGCCGCGCCGAGCGCGTGCGCCTGTGCGTACTGATCATCGCCTGCACGGGGGCGCGAACTGCCGAACACCGTGACGATTTTGGATCGCTTCTGCATCAGCGTTTCGCGGGCGGTCGGGCGGTGCCCAGCGTCTCAACCATCGCCGCGACAATCGCGTCGACGGGAGCTGCCGTATCTGCGCCCTTCTGCGGATTGTTATTGTAGAAGATCGAAAAGATCAGATGCTCGCCGCGAAGCGACGTCGCGTAGCCAGAGAGAGCGCGCACGTGTTCAACTTCGCCCGTTTTTGCCTGAATCAGCCCGGAGGCCGCGGAATTCCTCATGCGGCTTTCGAGCGTGCCATCGATGCCCGCAATCGGGAAACTCGAGATGTAAAACGCGCCCCATGGCTGACGCGCTGCATAGCGTAGCAGTGTGATGACGGCGCGCGGCGTGACGAGGTCTTCCCGCGAAAGGCCGGAGCCATCGCTCAGCGCGACGTCGCCATCGGCGACGCCAGCTTGCCTCAGGAAATCGCGCTCGACTTTGAGGCCTGCAGCAGTCGATCCGAGGCCGAGCTTTTCGCGGCCGACGGTTCGCAGGAGCAGTTCCGCGTGCAGATTGTGACTGACCTTGTTTGTGATGCGAACGGTTTCGAACAATGGCGCCGAAACGTGCTCGGCGAGGACCGTGTCATTGGGATCGGACGGCGTGGCGCGCGGGAGAATTGGCTCACCAGACGCAGTTGTCTCGGGCGGTGGCGCGTGATGCACGTGAACCCCGCCGGTGACGCGGACGCCGCGCGCTTCGAGGAGCTGCTTCAGAGTAGCCGCCGCCGTTTCGGCAGGCGCGGTCATCGCCAGCTCAAGTTGGACTGGTGCGTGCCCGATCGGCACGGTGCCGCGAAGCAGCAGGAAATTCGTGCCCGGCTGGCGAACGACTGCAAGATCTGGATCGTCACCTGCGGGGCCCGTTTTGATTTCATGGCTGACAGTATCGATCGCTGCTGCAGGCTGGGTGACAATCGTCGCCGCGTCGCCGACCTGTGCTGCGGGCTGCACGTCAATGGAAACGGTATTGTCGTTGAACGCGATGGCACTCACGGGGGCGCCGAATCGAAAGAAAAGATCGCCGACGGTCCAATCCGCTGGATAGGGATCATAGGGGAAGTAGCTATCATCGGCGACCACGTCGCCATCGATTTCGCGCAGCCCCTTCGCGACGGCTTGGTCCGCCATTTCGGCGAGAACCTTGTCGACGGGACCCTCGTAATCGGGCAAGCCGGCGTAGGGAATCCGGCGATTCGACAGATCGGGATCGCCGCGGCCGATGAGCACAAGGTCGCCGGCGAGAACTCCATCGCTGCCGAGTGAAGCTTTGGATTCGAGCGTGGTGTGAAAGCGATAGTCGGGCCCGAGCGTTGCCAGAGCGAGGGCCGTCACGAAGATTTTTGCGTTGGATGCAGGCGTGAAGAAGTGATCGGCGTTTGTCTCATAGAGCGTTTCCCCGGTGTCCCGATCGCAGACGAGAATGCCCCAATAGTCGCGGCCGACGTTTATCTCGCGCAAGATGGCGCCGACGCGATCTTGGAAGCGCGCCGTATCCGCTCGAGATTTCTTGCTTGGGGGGGATTGCTTCGAACGCGCTGCAGCCTGTGCAGCAACACGCGGCGCTGGAGCGGATGCGCTCGCGATACAGAGCGCAACTGCAAGCAAGCGCCAAGGCCGGAATGCTCCGAGAGCGACGAACGGGTTTGCAGGGTGACGTTTCAAAGTGCCAATTATATGGCAAAGCGCGGCTGCCGGATGCAGATCGCCGCGCAGGTTGCGCGGCGCCGCATGGAAAACGTATCATGGAGTACCAGCCTCAGGAGGAAGCACTCATGATCAAGAAAATCTTCGGCTTATGGCTTGTGGCGGTTCTGCTCGGCTTGCCGGCGCTCTTCAGCCCGTCGCCGGTCCGGGCCGATGACAAAGAGAAGGACGAGGACCGGCTTCGGAATTCAGGACAGGTGCTGAAGGAAATTATGAACATCCCGGATGACATCCCGCAGAACCTGATCGACAAGGCGGACTGCGTGATCGTCATTCCTTCGGTAATCAAGGCAGCGTTCATCGTCGGCGGCAGCTACGGCCGCGGCGCGATGAGCTGCCGAAGCGGAGATAATTTCCGCGGCCCCTGGGGCGCTCCGTCGATGATGGCGCTCGAAGGCGGCAGCTTCGGACTTCAGCTCGGCGCTCAGGCGACGGACTTCGTTCTGCTGGTGATGAACGGAGACGGAGCGGGAGCGATCCTCAGCAGCAAAGTGAAACTTGGCGCAGATGCTTCCGCCGCGGCCGGCCCCGTGGGACGCGATGCGGAGGCGGATACCGACGTGACGATGCGCGCAGAGGTGCTCACCTACTCGCGCGCCCGCGGCCTCTTCGCCGGAATCTCGCTCGAGGGGTCCACGCTGCGCCCCGATGACGATGGAAACACGCGAGTGTACGGCAGAAAGATTTCAGCCAAGGAGATCGTGCTGCACGGCGCCGTACCGATCCCCGAAGCAGCGCGAATGATGACCGCAACGCTCAACCAGCGCAGCCCTAAGAACCTGCAGAAGTAGGCCACCCGGCAGGGCGCGCGCCGCGAGCTAGACGATTCGGCGCGTGTCCTGCGCATTCTACGTTTCATCAAGCGGTTGTGGATTGCCGCAAACTTTCTTGCCCGCGTGCGAAATGTGACTTATAGTCACATACGGTTTTAGGTCACCAAAGGGATCACACCATGGCATCGCCTGTCGCTGCCGCACGCCGCGCCACCCCACCACGGGCGGGACGCCGCGAACGCCGGCGCGCCGAGATTCGGGATCGCCTTTTTCGCGCAGCCCTCGAGCTCTTCGCTGAGCGCGGATTTCTTGAAACAACGGTGGAGGACATCACCGAAGCCGCCGACGTCGGCAAGGGAACCTTCTTCAATTACTTTCCCACCAAAGAGCACGTGCTGGCGACGCTCGGGGCCGAACGGCTCGCCGTGATTCAGCGCGCCCACGACCAGTCGAAAAAGGGCCCGGTGCTGCCCGTGCTCAAGGATCTGGCCACGGACCTGGCGGGCCAATCCGCCGAAAGCGCGGCGCTGCTTCGCGCGATCTATGCGGCGCACGCGTCCTGCGAGCCAGTGCGCGCGGAGCTTCGCAAGCGCCTCCTGATTGGCCGGCGATTGCTGGCGGAGATCTTCGAGCGCGCACAGAAGAGCGGCGAGGTCCGCCGCGACGAATCTCCCGAGGAATTGGCGCGACTCACGCAAATCCTGCTGCTGGGAGTGATTCTGGCGTGGGCGCTGAATCCGGATTCTTCCCTGCGAAAGACCGCCGAGCAGGTTTGGGACCTGTTCTTCGCGAACCTTCGTGCCGATCAGAAACGCAGGCCGGGCAGAAGTGGCAGGAGCGCGCCGTGATGTGGCCGAAACGGCCGGCGGGTTTTTAAGCCGAAACGTTGAGTCATTGCGGGCCGGAACTTCATCCAACGAGCAACCCTTTGCAGGAGGACGATTGGTGACCAGTCGAACGGCAGGTTGCAAAGCTGTGCTTGTGGCGTCGGGGCTGCTGGCAGCCGGAGCGGCGGCGCACGCACAGGCTGGGCCGGCGCTGGGGAGCATCAACACGCTGCCTTCCGCGGCGCAAGGTACCTATTCCGCGAGCGTGCCCGAGAAGCCGGTGCCCGGTGTCTTGCAACTGTCGCTGCAAGACGCGATCGCTCGCGGTCTGAAGCAGAATCTTGGGGCGCTATTGGCCAGCGAAGACGTCCGCGCGGCGCACGGCGCGCGGTGGCAACAGTTGAGCGCACTGCTGCCCAACCTGACGACCTCGACCTACATGGATGATTCGCAAGTGGACTTGGCCGAGTTTGGATTCACGTTCAAGTTTCCGGCGAGTCTGGGATTCACCATCCCTTCGGTGGTTGGGCCGTTTCAATATTTCGATTCCCGCGTCAACCTGACTCAGTCGGTCTTCGATTGGAAGGCCATCAATAACTCGCGCGCGTCTGCGCAGGCGGAAAAATCCGCGCAGTCGACCTACAAAGATGCACGCGATCTCGTCGTGCTGGCTGTGGGTTACACGTATTTGCAAGGGATCGCGGATGAAGCACGTATTGAGACGGCGGCGGCGCAGGTGAAGACGGCGCAGGCGCTGTTCGATCAGGCCACGGACCAAGTCCACGCCGGCACTTCTCCAGCGATCGACGCGCTGCGTGCGCAAGTGGAGCTGAAGTCCCGGCAGCAACAACTCATTCAGGCGAAGAACGCCTTGGCCATCCAGAAGCTGACGATCGCACGCGTGATCGGCCTTGCTCCCGGACAGGAATTCGAGCTTACGGACAAATCGCCGTACCAGCCGTTCGCAGGCGTGACGGTCGAGGAAGCGCTCAAGCGCGCATACGAATCGCGCTCGGACTATCAAGCGGCGCTCGCGGACGTCCGCGCGTCCGAGTATTCGCGAAAGGCGGCGGTAGCCGGCTACTACCCGGCGTTGAATTTCAGCGCGGACTACGGGCTGGCGGGAACCTATCCGGATGTGAATACGCACGGCGTGTTCGATGTGCGCGGCACTCTGACCATTCCAATTTTTCAGGGCGGCCGCGTCCACGGAGACGTGCTCGAGGCCGACGCGCGCCTGAAACAGAGCCGGGACCGTGCGGACAATCTGCGCGCGCAGATCGACCAGGATGTTCGCACCGCGCTGTTCAACGTTGAGTCGGCGGAGCAGGAAGTGGAAGTTTCACAAAGCAATATCGACCTGGCGGATCAGAGCCTCGCACAGTCGGAGGACCGCTTCCGCGCGGGCGTCACCGACACGGTCGAAGTGGTGCAGGCAGAGGAAGCCGTCGCCAGCGCCCATGAGAGCTACATCGAAAGCTTGTACGAGGACAACTACGCAAAGATCACTCTGGCCCGTGCCCTGGGCCTGGCCGAACAAGGCGTCAAAGACTACCTCAAAGGAAAATAAGAGATGGCAGAGAGAACCGACGTCGAAACGCCCAGCGCTCCTGCAGAAAATACGATACCTCCGCCGGTCCACTCCACCGAGACACATTCGGCCGAGCCGCCTCCTTCGCACGCGTCTGAATTCTTCCGGCAGCGTCCCCGCGCGCGGATATTCCTGATCGGCGCCATTCTCGTGCTGCTGGTCGGCGGTTTCTTTGCGTGGCGCTATTTTTCAAGCTACGAATCAACCGACGACGCTGAAGTGGACGGCCACCTGATGCCGCTCAGCTCGCGAATTTCGGGCTACGTGCTCAAGGTCAACGTCGATGACAACCAGTACGTCCACGCAGGGGACGTGCTGGTGGAAATCGATCCGCGCGATTATCAGGTTGCAGTCGACCAGGCGCGTGCGGATACCGCCAACGCGGAAGCCACAGCGCGATCGTTGGGCATCGACGTCCCCGTCACTCACGTGAACACGACGAGCCAGATCAGCACGTCGGAAGCCGATGTAGCGAACGCAGAGGCCGGAATCGACGTGGCACAGAAGCAGCTTGACGCGGCGCGCGCGCAGCTCGTTCAGGCGCAGGCGAACGACGTGAAGGCGCAGGACGACCTAGTCCGCTACAAGCAGCTCGTCGATAAGCAGGAAGTTTCCGCGCAGACTTATGATCAGGCTCTCGCCACGGCAACCGCCTCCACAGCCAATGTCGCAGCAGCGAGGGCGAACGTGGCTGCAGCCGCACAACAGGTGACGCAGGCGCACGCGCGGATGGCGCAGGCGCAAGCCAACTTGAACTATTCGCAGACCGGGCCGCAGCAGGTCGCGTCGATTCGGGCGCGCGCAGGCGCCGCGGCTGCCGCGGCGCAGGAAAAAGAAGCCGTGCTCGAACAGGCGGAGTTGAATCTCTCCTATACGAAAATCGTCGCACCGGTAAACGG
>Ga0187769_10002919_pt1 | contig 10132 bp, 6 predicted proteins | sample 0116_SJ02_MP02_1_FD_133140 | JGI IMG/M metagenome (GOLD analysis project Ga0187769, IMG submission 133140) | Tropical peat soil microbial communities from peatlands in Department of Meta, Colombia - 0116_SJ02_MP02_10_MG | ecosystem: Environmental > Terrestrial > Soil > Wetlands > Peat | place... | reverse complement strand
GGTGGGAGGTTGGAAGATCCGCCTCCCGACTTGGACACCAGGCAGAGTCTGAATGGCACGTGTCAATTCCCTGGGCAGTACGATGGACCATTTTCGGTCATCGTAGCGATTCGCGGATGGTCGCAGTCCCGTGAGAAGTTCGATGTCGCTTAGGACTGCCTCGCGATCTAGGGCCTGGCCCACATTCATGCGCCCTTGACCAAGCACGCTAATCGAGCCGTCGTTTAGGAGGTGGCCCAGCAGCCGCGCGAAGGCGAGTGTATGACCCCGTTCCTCCTCCGTGTCCATTCTGAGGGTCATCGCACCGGCGCGAAGGATGTAGCCAGACTCGCCGGCCGTCGGATCGGCGCTCGGTCCTTCCAGACCCACGACGACTCGATCCTGTCCAATCTCGAGTTCGTCCGCTCGGGCCCAGCGACCATTTGAACGGAGAATCTTGTGGTCTGGGGTACATGTCAATTTGCGCCCGTCTTGCATAATGAGCTCAACACATTCCCTCGTTCCGTTGTCTATACATCTTGATTGTCGAGCCATCCTCAATTCGCCCCTCCGTGTGGGCCCAAAGACGAGAGGACCCCCAGAGACTGGGAGTTTCTCGATTCGGCGTGTAGTCGCGTCGGCCATAAGGACAGGGGTGCCTTCGGCTATGCAGCTAGTACATCCGTACCCGACCAAAAAGAAGCCGAGTCTGTCCAGGTATGGGAGGAGCCCCGAGTTCTGGAGGTAGTCAGTGACAACTGTAGAACCGGGAGCAAGGCTGGGCTTGACCCAGGGCTTGACCGCTAATCCTGCTTCCACTGCGCGTTTCGCAATCAGGCCTGCGCCGATCATGACCGTGGGGTTGGAGGTGTTTGTGCAGCTGGTGATTGCGGCAATCACGACTGCGCCGTCGGTCAACCCCGCGCGGATTGGACCATCCTCTTCGAGCATAACCTGGCTGCGCGCCACAGACGAAGCACCTGGGCTAGGTGGCGAACCCCTCTTTTGGTCGAGAATCGAGCGGGCGAAGACCGGGACCGAAACCAGGGTGTGCCTCTCCTCCGGGTTCCTTGGGCCGGCGATTGAAGGCTCGATCTTGTCAAGCTCTATGTGGACGACCTCCGAATAGCGGGGCTTAATATCGGAGACGAAGAATCCGAACCTTCTCGTAAAGGTGGACACCATTTCGATGTGAGCCTTCGGCCTAGCCGTGCCTGTGAGGTATGCGAGTGTGGTCTCGTCGACCGGGAAGAAGCCCGCCGTGGCACCGTATTCTGGAGACATGTTACCGATCGTCGCCCTGTCAGGGACTGAGAGCTGGCCGTAGCCCTCTCCGAAGTACTCGACGAAGGCCCCCACCACATTCTTCTCCCTGAGTCTCTCGGTGACAGCGAGCACCAGGTCTGTTGGGGTGACCCCCTCGCGAAGGGTCCCCGTGAACTTCACGCCGAAGACCTTGGGGATAGGCATGTGGTAGGGTTCCCCGAGCATGACAGCCTCCGCCTCTATGCCCCCCACCCCCCAGCCTAACACGCCGAGGCCGTTGACCATCGTAGTGTGGGAATCCGTCCCGACAAGCGTATCCGGGAACGCTTCCCCGTTCCGCGTTGTGACCACCTGCGACAGGTACTCCAAGTTGAACTGGTGGCAGATTCCCTTGCCAGGCGGGAAGACTCGCATCCCATTGAACGCGGACTGAGCCCACTTGAGGAGGGAATAGCGCTCCGAGTTCCTCTCGTACTCCTTCTCCAGGTTCACGGAGAAGGCCATGTCATTCCCCCAGGCATCGACCTGGATCGAATGGTCGATTACGAGATCGACCGGGACCTTCGAGTTGATGTTGTCTGTCCGTAGACCGTTCTTTCTCGCGGCGTCTCTCATTGCGGCCAGATCGACAACGAGCGGGACACCGGTGTAATCCTGCAGCAAGACCCTCTGAGGCATAAAGGGGGTCTCGGAGTCTATCGACTTCGGCCACTGGGCAAGGGCATGGGCGGCCTCGAGCGCCCCCGGGACCCGCCCTGAATGTCGGACGGCATTCTCTAGGAGGACGCGAATCGAATAGGGGAGCCCCTCGATGTCGTACCCCATGTCCTTCAGCTTCAGGACGTTATAGGCTGCGGCCTTTCCTGAAGGAGTCGCGAGGCTCTCCTTGATGCTTTCGAACTTTTCAAGAATCACGAATGACGAGCCCTCAGCAAAGGCTGCCAATATTTGAAGATAGTTCGAATAGGGGCGCAAAAAGTGGAATTTCAAGATGGCCTCCCACATTCATCCGACAAAGGGGACACCGAAGGACGGCAGAGAAAATCTCTAGTGCCGGAGATTTCTCTCCTTCCAGCCTATCGAGAAGACGAGATTCGTGGTGCCTGAGCCCGTATAAGGCAAGATAATGCCTTGAATTGAAGGCGTCCGTGCAAGAGTCCCCATGCCCTGCCGAAACTCGCGAAATGGCGCTGACGCTCTCTGCCGTGTAGCGGGATTCTCACGTCTGAGAAACGTCCCGTCACTTAAATCTCACGTGGGATTATTGTGTGACCGAGAACGAGACGAAAGTTGTCTAGCATACTGAAGCCGTCAGTAATAGCAATCATCATTATCGCTCTCCTAGTAGGTGTAGGAATCGGCTACGTGGTAGTGCCGGCCCCCGCGCCTCCCAAGACAACCCTACCTTCCACAATCCCAATCGGTGTAATGGTGACACTGACAGGATCCTTCTCAAGCTACGGTGCGAGAGCCGAAGCGGCAGCTAAAGTTGCGAACACTCAAATCAATAATTACGTGAAATCTTTGGGCATCCCTACAACCTTCAACTTCCTGTACGAGGACACGGAAACTTCGCCCCCCAGCGTCGCCCTGACAGATTTGCAGACTCTGTACACTCAGGGAGTCAAGGTCGTTGTTGGAGGGATGACCAGTGGCGAAATGGCGGCGATAGACTCCTTCGCTGACACGAACCACATAGTCGTTATCGATGGCACATCCACCGCGGGCCGAGCGAGTGTGGCCCCTCCAGGGGATTACGAATTCAGAGACTTGCCTGCGGGCGGAGCTGAAGGAGCCGCGCTCACGGCCGCCATTATGAGCAAAGGATACAAGAACGTCGCCATGATAACGGCGTCAGACACATACACCCTCTCGATTCGCCAGGCATTCAAGAACGCGTGGCTGGCAGCAGGCGGCAACCTGGTCGCCGATGTCAACTACTCCTACCCCGCCACCACGGACTTCACTGTGCAGCTGAACACGCTTCAAGCAGCTGTGGCGCCACTCATGGCTCAAAACAAGAGCGTCGCAATATTCGCTAACATGTGGGAGGACGTCGCCACGATGTTGGCCCAGGCGAAGAGCAGCAACAGCCCGCTGTTGTCATTGACCTGGTTTGGCAATGACAACTTCGCACAGGACAACACAATCATTTCGAATGCTGGAGCCGCAGTAGTCAACCAGGTGAAGCTGGTATCAGTGGTATTCGCAGCACCCTTGACCCCGACCCACGCTGAGCTGAACACCGCGGTAAATGCCTCGATCGGTCAGGTGCCCGACATCTACGCCTGTGCCACCTACGATGCGGCATGGATTGCGGCTCTCTCAATTCTAACCGCCGGCCAATACAACGGAACTCTGATCAAGACAGCCGTGCCGACCATAGCCGGACAGTACTACGGTGCCACCGGCAACACAGCACTCAACTCGCTTGGCGACAGGAACACCATGGACATGGACTACTGGGCAGTCGTTTCGGGGACGTGGCAGGAAGTCGCCACCTACTCTTCAATAGACCAATCCGTCACTTGGTTGATGGCCGTCTAGGGCCATCACCCCCCACTTTTTTACTCCCCTTGCTCCCCCGAGTTTGGGGTGTGTTCGTCTCGTGAACCCGGTCACGCTCCCTACGATCATAAGCTGGCTGACGTATTCCTCTCTTCTCTCGATGATGGCGCTCGGCGTAACGCTCCTTTATCGGACGACCAAGGTGGCGAACTTCGCCCACGCTTCCCTTGTGACCTCCGGGGCCTACGTCGCGTATTCCGTCGTTGTCGTGCTGCATCCTAATCCGTACGTCGGCGTTCCGCTCGCCTTCGCTCTCGTCGGAGGGCTAGGTCTGCTGCTCTTCTACGGCGTGCTGGAACCAATGAGACGAAGGCATTCGTCTACTGTCATGCTGATGATCGCGACGCTTGCGTTTGATATCGTTCTGTTCGGCGTCTTGAACATACTTGCCGACTATCTGGCCAGCGCCTACTTCGTCCCCTCGCGCAACATTCTGCTCAGTGCGTCTGACTTCACGTTCCTGGGCCAACCCGGGATATTCTTCGTCGCCGTGGGAGTATTGTCTCTCTGTTCGGTGGTGCTTTACTTCCTCCTGAATTTCACTACCTTGGGCATAGCTCTGAGGGCCTCGATGGAAAACTCCAGCCTTGCCCAGGCGATTGGCGTGAACGTCACTCTGATGCTCGCGATATCATGGTTCGCCGCAGGCGGACTCGCGGGAGTCTCGGGCGCGCTGCTTCCCATGTGGACTCTGGTCAACCCGAACACTGGAACTGTCCTCCTGGCGAGCATGTTCTGTGCGAGCATCGTGGGCGGCCTGGACGAAATCTATGGGGCCGTGCTGGGGGGTTTCCTTCTCGGATTCGTCGATGTGGTGGGAACATCGGTGTTGGCCTCCAACGTCGGAGCCTGGATCGCCTTCTATGAGCCCGCGGTCCCGCTCGTCGTCCTTTGCGCAACGCTGATTCTTGCGCCCAGGGGGCTGGCAGGGTTTCTGGCCCGAAGGAGGAAGTAACAGTGGCCCTGGGCCAGGTCATCCTGTTCATCGTCGACCTGCTTGCCCTCTTCTCGATCTACCTGATCATCAACCTTGGCCTCAACCTTCAACAGGGCATCACTGGCATACCCAATTTCGGGCTCGTCCTAGCTGTAGCCGGGGGCGCCTACATCACTGCGAGCCTATCAACGAGACTCGCCATCTATCTTCTCAACGTGCACACCAACCTCGACCCGATTATCAACAACGTCTCAGTGCTTCAGCTCGTGAACCCGATCCTCCGCTCATCGCCTTGGTTATCCACCGGCCTGCTGGCCCTGTTCTTGATAATAGGCGGAGCCTCAGGAGCGCTTATGGGCTTGATATCCTCGGCGCCCGCTGTCAGACTCAGGGAGGACTACCTTGCCATCACCCTTCTCGCATTTGGCGAGATACTGAACGTCGTTGGGACCGGATACGACCCCTTAATCGGAGGCCCCCCCGGGACGAGCCTACCGGACATCTTCGGCTGGGCCGGGCAGTACAGGTTCTATTGGGCTACGCTCATCATGTTCTTGGTGGCTGTCATAATATTCGTGTACATCGAACGCTTGGTCAGGACTCCCTTCGGCAGAGTCCTAAGGGCAATTCGAGACAACGAAAACACTGCGAGGTCCCTCGGCAAGGACATCACCAGATACAGAATGTCATCGATACTCATAGGTTCGATACTGTGCGGCATCGCAGGGGCCCTCTGGGCGCTGTACAGCGGCGCGGTGACCCCCAGCTATGACAGGTTCGATTACACGTTCTTGCCGTGGCTCATGATTCTGCTGGGGGGGATAGGAAGCAACATAGGGACTGTGGTGGGTACCCTCGTCTTCGTCACCCTCGACGAGCTCATTGACTACTTCAAGTACGCATTCGCACCCTTCCTTCCGTTTAACGTCGTCTGGTTGAACTACCTTCTGCTGGGCCTCCTAACGATTTTCATCCTCATCTACAGGCCTGAAGGCATCGTCCGTGAGAAGTGGACTTCCGTCCCTGCGGCACCGCCACCGGCGGGAGAGGCGAAGCCCGGCTAGTGGTCTGATATGGCGACCATGCTTTCGGTGAAGGAAGTCGCTGCCTCATTCGGCAAGCTCCGTGCCCTTGACGGAGTGACCCTCAGCGTAGGGGAGGGGAGCGTAACCCTCTTAATCGGGCCGAACGGCTCCGGGAAGACCACCCTGGTCAACGTCATCACAGGCTTCCAGAGGCCAGATGGCGGGCACGTCTTCTACGGCGAGCGGGAGATAACCGGCTGGTCCCCTCAGCGTGTGTACCGGGTGGGCATCACCAGGACTTTCCAGGTCCCTTCCCTTTTCGGCAAGCTAACCACAATCCAAAATCTTCTCGTCGCTGACAAGACCAATCCCGGAGAGTCGTTCCTGAAATCACACATCAGACGCCTTTGGATCAACCACGAGAGGGAAACGGTGGAGAAGGCATCGAGGATACTGCAAACGCTGGGGCTCGCGGAGCAGTCTGACAAACCAGTGTCTGTCCTGAGCGGAGGTCAGATGAAGCTGACGGAACTCGGCAGGGCGTTGATGAGCGATGCGAAGCTGTACCTTCTCGACGAGCCGATCTCGGGAGTGAATCCGACCCTGGCCCTCGAAATATTCGCTAGGATCGTCTCGCTTAGGAAACAGTTCGGGGTGACTTTCCTTATCATCGAGCACAGGCTCGACATCGCCCTGAAATACGTTGATTACGTCAACGTGATGGCTTCGGGAAAGCTGATTGCCGCAGGCACGCCTACACAAGTCGTCAGCGACTCCAAAGTAATCGAGGCTTACTTGGCCAGGTAAGGTGTTGACTTGTCCCTAGATGTCCAACATGTTTCCGCGGGGTACGGAAAGCTGCAAATCCTCTACGATGTGAACTTCACGGCGAAGTCGAAGGAGGTCACCGTCGTGGTGGGCCCCAACGGCTCAGGAAAGAGCACTTTACTGAAGACATTGGCAGGTTATACCACTGTCTACTCCGGTCAGTTGAGTTTTCAGGGGCAGGACATAACTGGTATGGCCCCACACAAGATAGCAAGGAAAGGACTCGCCTACCTCCCCCAGACAGACAACGTGTTCGCCGCCCTAACGGTCAACGAGAATTTGAGGCTCGCGGGACGGTCTGTCAAGACCGATTCGTATCAGACTAGATACGAGCGAGTTTCTCGCCTTTTCCCTCAGCTCGGCTCCTATACCAAAACGAAAGCCTTCAACCTAAGCGGAGGGGAGAGGCAAATGCTCGCGATGGGCATTGCGCTGATCCGAAGTCCGAGCGCAATCCTCCTCGATGAACCCACGGCAAATCTGGCGCCGAAGGTCGCGACACAGGTGCTGGATGCGATTTCAGCCCTTGCCAGGGATGTCGGGCTGTGCGTGGTGATTGCAGAGCAGAACGCCAGGCGCGCGTTAGAGATGGGAAACGCCGCGTATCTTCTGGTGAGCGGCAAGAACGCGTTCACAGGAGAAGCTCGGGAGCTACTTCAGCATAAGGAACTGGGGAGACTTTACCTCGGTTTACTCCAATCCTAGTGTGACAAGCTTCCGCTGGAAGTAGGTGTGAAGAACTGCAGACGGAGGGACGTCGTTGTATTCTTTGGGCCCAATCAACGCTTAACGCGGGCCCCGATGGAAAGCTGAGGGTCCGCAAAGCAGAACATCGACCCACTGTACTTCCTGACGCCCATAATCATCTTCGCATTCGGTTGCGCTGGTCGTAGCAGGGGGTTGTTTGTTTCACATCCCCAAGTCCTGTTAGCATCTCATCCTGCATTTCCGCTAGTCGGGTTCGTGGCCGAATCTCTCTGCTTCCTCAGGTACTACCTCCACTCTCTTCCCACGCAGAAGTGAAGGGACGATGGCCGCGGTGTTGATTGCGGTTAGGACCACGAAGAGGTTGTCCAGGGCTCCAGAAAACCTCGAAGCGTTAGCCGTAATCGTGTTGACGGCTCCCTCGGAAGTGATGATTTGAGTTATCAGTCCGTAGGGGAGATAGAATGTCAAGACAAGGATGACGATATTGAAGCTGAGGACGAACCCGATGTTGAAGAAGGTTGCCCTAAACCCCGATGCCACGCCCCTGCGGTGAGCGGGCACCGACCCCATGGCTGAACTCATGTTCGGCGAATTGAAGAGCCCCATCCCGGCTCCTCCGAGCACCAAGAAGGCAACGAGCGTCGTGTACGGAGTGCCTGGGGCAAGCGTCGACATCGCAAGAAGCGATGCACTGAATACAACGAGCCCTGCAGTGGCGAAAGGCCGTGCACCGTACCTATCCGAGAGCCTCCCGCTCAAAGGCGCGAGAAGAAGCATTGCCACGTCGAATGGTACGATGGATATACCGGCCTGCAGCGGGCTGAAGCCTTTCACGAGCTGAAGATACAGGCTGATCAGTAGCAGGAAAGCACCCCACGCCATGGAATTGATCATTTGGGCTGTCACGGCACCTGTGAATTCTCGTATGCGCAGGAGGCTGAGGTCGAGCAGCGGGGCCACGCGCCTTCGCTCGACCCAGACAAATACTACCAGGCTCGCCGCGGAAAGCAGCCCTAGCACGGCCGTCAAATCAGATTCTCCGATCCCGTAGGCTGCGGTCGTGAGTGAAAGCAGGAGCGAAGCAATGAAGCAGGTGAAGGTGAAGAAGCCTGGCCAATCAATGGGCGCTCTGCGCTCCGGTTCGTTCTGCTCGTGGAGCCTGATGTGTGCCCAGAGCGTCCCGAAAATGCCGACGGGTATGTTCACGTAAAAGAGGAACCTCCAGTCGAGGAAAGCTAGGATGAGGCCACTGAGAGTCAGGCCGAACATGGAACCCGCCCTGAAGGCCACGGAATTGATTCCGAGGGCGGTCCCAAGCTCCCCCCGGGGGAAAGCGTCTGTGATTATGGCTGCGCTGTTTGAAAAGAGTGCCGCAGACCCGAGCCCTTGGAAGATCCTCGACGCTATGAAGAAGTTGGGGGACGGGGACAGGGAAGTGAGCAGGGAGCCCACTGTGAAGATTGCGAAGCCGACGTTGTAGATCCTCACACGGCCATACATGTCACTGACCCTGCCGAGGAAGAGAAGTGCTACCGTGCTCCCTATGGTGTATGCCTGTGTGAACCAGATGGCCTGCTCCGCGTCTGCCTTGAGCGAGGCGGCAACGGTGGGGAGTCCGATGACGACAATCCTGCTGTCGATACCAGACATGAGCACACCGACCGTTGTCACGGTCAACACCGTCCACTTGTACTGCAAATCACAAAGCCTCCCAGTGATCGATTCTACAGGGAGCCTTGGCCAAGCCGTGTTAAGCGTTGTCCGTTCGGGAAAATTCAATTACCGACGGCGAAATCGGCCAGTAAAATGGACGGAATCAAGTCGAACCGGCTCTCGAAGGAGAAAAGTCCCTACCTTCTAGAGCATGCAACCAATCCCGTTGACTGGTATCCCTGGGGCAAAGAGGCGTTTGCGAAGGCAAAGAACGACAACAAACCGATTTTCCTAAGCATTGGTTATTCGACTTGTCATTGGTGCCATCAGCTGGCTCGGGAGTCATTCGAGGACCCGAAGACAGCCGCCTTCATCAACAAGAACTTCATCCCCATCAAGGTCGACAGAGAGGAAAGGCCCGAGGTGGACGCCTACTACATGGAGGCGGTGCGGGCGATGACGGGCGGAGGAGGGTGGCCTCTGAGTGTCTTCCTCACGCCTGACCTGAGGCCTTTCTACGGCGGCACCTACTTCCCTCCAGCCCCCAGGCATGGTATGCCCAGCTTCATGCAGGTCCTCGATTTCGTTTCTAACCTATGGAGGGAGAAGCGGGATGAGGTCATGTCAAACAGTCAGGAGGTACTGAAAGCCATCACGCTCCCCTCAATCAAGGAAAGTGTGGAGCTGGGGAAAGAGGTCTTGGACGAGGGATATTCGACCCTGGTTTCGTCCTTCGATCCGGAACATGGCGGCTTCGGGGGGGCACCAAAATTCCCCCTGCCTGGTACGCTCGGGTTCCTTCTGAGGTACCACCGGCGAATGGGGAAGGAGCTCGCCCTCAGGGCGGTACTGAAGACCCTTGACGAGATGATGGCCGGGGGCATAAGGGACCACGTCGGGGGCGGTTTCCACAGGTACTCGACGGACAGGGTATGGCTGGTCCCGCACTTCGAGAAGATGCTGTACGACAACGCGCTTCTAGCGAAGGTCTACTCCGAGGCATACCAGGTCACGCGAAAGGAGGAGTACGCAGAGGTTGTCAGGGAAACACTACACTGGATCCGAAGCGAGATGAAGGATGGTGGAGGGGGGTTCTATTCCGCCCAGGACGCGGATACGGCCGAGGGGGAAGGGACGTACTACACCTGGACCCCGGAAGAGGTAGAGG
>Ga0187769_10002918_pt1 | contig 10134 bp, 5 predicted proteins | sample 0116_SJ02_MP02_1_FD_133140 | JGI IMG/M metagenome (GOLD analysis project Ga0187769, IMG submission 133140) | Tropical peat soil microbial communities from peatlands in Department of Meta, Colombia - 0116_SJ02_MP02_10_MG | ecosystem: Environmental > Terrestrial > Soil > Wetlands > Peat | place... | reverse complement strand
TCCGTGTTGACCTGCATGTTGATGCGGTTGCCGAGCCAGCGGATCAGGCGCATCTCGCGCCGCCCGTCGGGGTGACCGAAGGCGGCGCCCCGGATCACCGTCCTGCCGGGTCCCTTGGGGAGCACCTGAAAGAAATCCATCTGCTCCGGCATGATGTCGATGCCGAGGTTCGGCAGGCAGCTGTAGAAACGCCAGCTGCGTCGCTGCGGCTCCGGCAGATGCGGCGCGGTCACGTCCGCGACGTGCTTCTGATAGATGCGCTCGCTCCAGCGCGAGGAGGGCGCCTCGCGCATCCAGCTGATGCCGCGTGCGATTCCGGGTACCCCGCGCTGATCCTCGTAGTCGGGCGTGAACAGCCGGTTCAGGCCCGGATGGCCGATCGGCACGTGATAGGACTCGAGGTAGTTGTCCATCGCGATCTTCCAGTCGACGTTCCACTCCTCGAGATACAGCGGCTGCGTGGGGACCAGCTCCTCGAATCGATAAGGCGCGAGCTCCTCCATGACCGGAGCCCATACCTGTGACGGCGGCGGCGGAGCCTCGGCAGCGAGACAGACCCACACGAAGCCGAGTGCCACCTCGACGCGCACGGCATCGAGCCCGTGCTCGCGCAGGTTGAGATCGGGGAAGGTGTCCCGCGCCGGGGTCGCGAGCAGCGAGCCGTCGTAACGGTACGTCCAGCCGTGGTACGGGCAGGTGATCCGCCCGGGGCAGCGGCCGCTGCCCTCGAGCAGACGCGTGCCGCGATGGCGGCAGGAGTTGCTGAGCGCGCGGATGCCGCCGCCCGGCTCACGCAGTACGATCACGCTGTCCGGGCCCAGCTCGAAGGTGATGTAGTCCCCGGCCGTGGGGATCTGGCTGACGTGGCAGGCGATCTGCCAGCTCGGCTTGAGGATGCGCTGGTACTCGAGGCGCAGCAGTTCCGGATGGCTGTAAACCCAAGCCGGCAGTCCGCGCAAGGGCGTGGTAACGGCGGACTCGACCGGGCGTGCGACGGTGGCAGTCATGGCGGAATTCCCGAGCAGGGGTATATCTCCATATAATTCTACCTCAAGAAACTATATGAGCATATAGACGGCGCGCGTGCTCAATGGTATCGTGCCGTATCTCCTGAAGTTTTCTCCTTTTCAACGGTGAACGCAGTCATGGCCAGAAACCTGACCAAGAACCACGAGCATTACCGGCGGGCGCTCACGCGGCTGCCGCTTGGCGTGGCTTCGAACTTCCGCTTCTGGGGCGAGGAGCGGACGATTTATGTCAAACAGGGGCGCGGTGCACGCGTCACCGACCTCGACGGCAACGTCTATGTCGATTACCGCATGGGCTACGGGCCGGCGATCCTCGGTTACGCCGACCCGCGGGTCGACGCCGCGGCGCGCGAAGGCATGGAGGTCGGCGGCGTGTTCGCGCTCTCCACCGAGCGCGAATACCGGGTGGCCGAGCGCATTGCGCGGATGGTGCCGGCGGCGGAGCTGGTGCGGTTCTCCAACTCCGGCACCGAGGCGGTGATGGCGGCGCTGCGCCTGGCGCGGGCCTACACCGGACGCGACGACTACGTGATCCTTGAGGGCAGCTACCACGGGCTGTTCGATGCGGCCATGTGGTACACGCCCATGGAGAAATGGTCGCAGGTCGGCGACCCGCAGGTGGTGCCCTACAGCGAGGGCGTGCCGATCGCCACGCGCAGCTTCGCGCACTTCGTGCAGGCGAACGACGCCAACCAGCTGGAGGATGTCTTCAAGCGCTTCGGCGATCGCCTGGCCTGCATGCTGATCGAGCCGATCATGGGCAATTGCTTAGGCATCGCCGCCGAGCCGGAGTACCTGCGTGCGGCACGCGAGCTGTGCACCCGCTACGGGGTGGTGCTGCTCATCGACGAAGTGAAGACCGGCTTTCGCGTGGCGCGCGGCGGCGTGCAGCAGCTGTACGGCGTGCGCGCCGACCTGTGCACGTTCGCCAAGGCGCTCGCCAACGGCTACCCGATCTCGGTGCTCGCCGGGCGCGAGGACATCATGCGCAAGCTCGGCAAGGGTGTCGCCCACGGGGGCACCTACACCGCACACCCGGTGTCGTTGGCCGCGGCCGAGAAGACCCTGGAGATCCTCGCCGAGACGGATGCGCTCGAGCGGCTCGCGGCCTACGGTACGCGGCTGCGCGCCGGCAAGAGCGCGATCCTCAAGGCGCGCGGCATCCCGCACAGCTTCGTCGGCCATCCGTCGATGAGCGGACTGTACTTCGCACAGGATCCGCCGCGCACCTATCGCGACTGGAAGGGCAGCGACTACACTTTCTACGACGCCGTGGCGCGGGTGCTGCACGATGAGTGCATCCTCTGCGAGCCGGACTCGCGCGAGCCGTGGTTCATGTCGGCGGCGCACGACGATTCGTGCCTGAAGGACACGCTGCGGGCGTTCGAGGTGGCGGTCGACCGTACGCTCGATGCGCTGCCCGAAACGCGGCGCACTGCCAAATGGGGCCTGATGCGCGGAGAGCCTGCGGCGTGAGTAGTGCAGCGGCGAATCGCTATGACGCGATCGTCGTGGGAGCCGGGCACAACGGCCTGGTGAACGCCTGCTACCTGGCGCGCGCGGGCCTCAACGTCGTCGTCCTCGAGCGTAACCCCTACATCGGCGGGGCCGCCGTCAGCCGCAGTCTCTACGACGGCTTCACCTACTCGAACTGCTCTTACGTGTGCAGCCTGCTGCGCACCGAGATCATCCGCGCGCTCGAGCTGCCGGCGCACGGGCTGCAGATCATCCCGTACGAGGGCGGCTGCACCATGATGCGCGACGGCGGCCACCTCGCCGTCTATGACAACCATGACGCCATGCGCCGCGAGATCGCGCGCCACTCGCGCCACGATGCGGAAGCCTATGACCGCTACGTGCGCGACATGCTGCGGCACTGTCGTTTCATCAAGCCGCTGCTGCTGCGTGAGCCGCCCGACCCGACCTCCTTCCGCCCGCGTGATATCCGCGAGCTGCTGTTTCTCGGCCGGCACTTCGACCGGCTCGGTGAGACGCGCATGTACGACACGCTGCGCTTCTTCACCATGAGCTGCGCGGACATGCTCGAGGAGTATTTCGAGAGCGAGATCGTCAAGGCGCACCTTTCCGGCAGCTCGATCATCGGCACGGCGCTCGGGCCGCGCTCGCCGGGCTCGGCGTACGTGCTGCTGCATCACTACATGGGCAGCATCGACGGGGCGGTCGGCGCCTGGGGCTTTGCCCGCGGCGGCATGGGCGCCATCACCCAGGCGCTGGCGGCCTCATTCAAGGCGAGCGGGGGCACGGTGCGCGCGAGTGCCCCGGTGGAACAGATCCTGGTACGCGGTGGCTGCGCCGTCGGCGTGGCGCTCGAAAGCGGGGAGGAGATCCACGCCCCGGTCGTGGTCTCGAATCTCGACGTCAAGCGCACCTTTCTCGAGACCGTGGCGCCCGAGCATCTGTCGGCGGAGTTTCTCGAGCAGGTCCGCCGGTTCAAGATCCGCGGCTCCTCCGGCAAGCTCAACATCGCCCTCGACGGCCTGCCGCACTTCCCGGCGATTCCGCAGGGTTCGCCCTCGATCCGCGGCGACCTGCACATCACCGACACGCTCGAGATGGTCGAGCGCGCCTACGACGACTGGAAGGAGGGCCGCTGGTCGAGCGCGCCATACGTCGACATGCTCATTCCGACGCAGATCGATCCGACCATGGCGCCCGATGGCAAGCACTACATGTCGGTGTTCGTGCAGTACTGCCCTTACCGGCTCGCCGACGGCGAGTGGACGCCGCAGAAACGCCAGGCCTTCGGCAACACGGTGATCGATGCGATCGCGCGCCACAGCCCGGACTTCAAGGACCTGATCCTGCACGCGGAAGTTCGCACGCCGTACGACATCGAGAACGAGGTGGGTCTCACCGAAGGCAACATCTTCCAGGGCGAGCTCACCTTCGATCAGCTGCTGTTCAACCGCCCGCTGCCGGGATATGCGCAGTACCGCGCACCGCTGCGCGGCATGTACCTGTGCGGCTCGAGCACCCATCCCGGCGGCGGAGTCATGGGTGCACCCGGGGCCAACGCGGCAGGTGCCATCCTGCGCGATCTGGGACGGCTGCAATGAAGGCCACAGCGTCCTACGACAGCATCGTCGTCGGCGGCGGTCACAACGGACTGGTGTGCGCTGCGTACCTCGCGCGCGCGGGCCGCAGAGTGCTGGTGCTCGAGGCCGCCGACCGCCTGGGCGGCGCCGCCGTGACGCGCGAGTTCGCGCCCGGCTTCAGCGTATCCGCCTGTGCGCACCTGCTGCACCTCATGCCGGCCGCGCTGATGCGCGATCTGGGCCTGGAGAAGAGCGGACTCAGGTTCGCGGCGACCGGACTGCCGACGGTGGCGCTCGCGCTGGACGCGCGCCATCTCAGCTTCGCGCCCGGCAATCTGGCAGGGCTCGCGCAGGCCTCCAGCGCCGACGCTGCCGCACTCGCCGACTGGCAGCGGCAGCTGCAGCGCTTCGCCCGCGCGCTGCATCCGCTTCTGACCCGGACGCCGCCGCGGCTCGGCACCGATGCCTGGCGCGACCGCCTTACGCTGCTCGGCCTCGGCTGGCGCCTGCGCCGCCTCGGCCGGCGTGACCTGCGCGAGCTGCTGCGCATCGGCGGCATGTGCGTGCACGACCTGCTCGAGGATCGCTTCCGTCTGCCGCTGCTCAAGGGCGCGCTGGCGCTCGATGCCGTGCTCGGCACCAACTACGGTCCGCGCTCTCCCGGAACCGTGCTGTCGCTGCTGTACCGTTTCGCCGCCTCGCAGGGCACAGATGCTCTGGCGTTGCCGCAGGGTGGCCTGGGTGCGCTGTCCGAGGCGCTCGCGCGTGTGGCCCGCGCGGCCGGCGCCGAGATCCGCACCGCAGCAGTAGTTGAGAGAATCCGGGTGCGCGACGATCACGCGGCCGGAGTCCTGCTCACCTCGGGCGAGGAGATTGCGGGCAGGACCGTGGTCTCGAGCGCGGACCCGAAGAGCACCTTCCTCGGGCTGGTGGGCAGCGAGCATCTCGACGCGGGCTTCGTGCGGCGCGTGAGCCACGTGCGCTCGCGGGGCCTGACCGCGAAGCTGCATCTGGCGCTCGAGCGGCTGCCCGAGTTCCCGGGCCTCGGCGAGCAGGCCCTGCGTGCGCGCCTGCTGGTCGCGCCGTCCTCGGACTACATCGAGCGCGCTTACAATCACACCAAGTACAACGAGTTCTCCGCCGCGCCGATGCTCGAAATCACGATCCCGACGCTCACGGATGCGAGCCTCGCGCCCCCCGGCAAGCACGTCATGTCGGTGATCGTGCAGTACGCGCCCTATACGCTCGCCGGCGGCTGGCCGGCTGCGCGGCAGGCCTTCACGGAGCGGGTGATCGACACGCTGGCCGGCTACGCGCCGCATCTGCGCGAGGCGATCTGCGCGACGGAGCTGCTCACCCCGCCGGACATCGAGCGCGAGTTCCGCATCAGCGGCGGGCACTGGCATCACGCCGAGCTGGCGCTCGACCAGTTCCTCATGGTCCGGCCGGTCCCGGGGGCGGCCCAGTACCAGACTCCCGTGCCGGGGCTGTTTCTCTGTGGCGCCGGCAGCCACCCCGGCGGCGGCGTCATGGGACTCGCCGGACGCAACGCCGCCCGGCAGCTCATGCGCGAGGCGGCCTAGGCATGCTGACCGAGAGCGCACCGCATTTCCGCCAGCCGCTGCTGAAGACGCCGTTCCACGAGCGGGCGCGTGCCGCGAGCCAGCTCGACAGCTTCGTGCCGTGGGCGGGCTACACGACGGTCGACGTGTTCACGAGCGTCGAGCAGGAGTACTTCGCGATCCGCAATGCGAGCTCGCTCTACGACCTGACGCCGATGGTCAAGTACCGCATCCAGGGTGCGGACGCGCTGCGATTCCTCAACCGTCTGGTGACGCGCGACCTGCGCAAGCTCACTCCCGGTAAGGTCGCTTATACCGTATGGTGTGACGACGAAGGCCAGCTGATCGATGACGGCACGGTGTTCTGCATTGCGCCCAACGAGTACCGCCTGTGCAGCGGCGAGCGGCAGCTCGACTGGTTCCGCGCCTCGGCGCTCGGCTTCGACGTCGAGCTGCGCGAGGTGACCGAGGAGATCGCGGCGCTCGCCGTGCAGGGCCCCACCTCGGCGAAACTGCTGCGGGCCGTGGGTCTCACCGGAATCGAGCGCCTCAAGCCCTTCGAGCACGGCGAGTTCTCCATGCCGGCCGGCGGCGGCGCCGGCCGCTTCTCCATGATGGTCTCGCGCACCGGGTTCACCGGGGACCTCGGCTACGAGCTGTGGATGCAGCCGGCGGACGCCGAAGGCGTGTGGGATGCGCTGACGGCGGTGGGCCGCACGCGCGGCGTGCGCCCGATCGGCTCGCGGGCGCTCAACATCGCGCGCATCGAGGCCGGATTCATACTGCCGAACGTCGACTTCGTCTCGGCGGCTCACACGCTGTATCTCGGCACGGAGCGCTCGCCGCTCGAGCTCGGGCTCGCTTGGCTGGTCGATTTCGGCAAGGGTCACTTCACCGGCCGCCGCGCGCTGCTCGCGGAGGCCGAGCGCGGTCCGCGGCGGCAGCTGGTTGGGTTGGACGTCGCGGGCACGAAGCCCGCGCACAATGCGCTGCTGTACACCGACGCCTCCGGGAAGAAGGAGGCGGGCAGCGTCACCTCGGCGATCTGGTCGCCGACCTGCAAGCGCAACCTGGCGCTGGCGATGGTGGAGGCGCCGTACATCGCCACCGGCGCGACCGTGTGGGCGGACATCTATCTCAATCGCGAGCTGGTGTGGGAGCGGCGCATGGTGCGGGCGCGAGTGGTGGAGCGGCCGTTCTTCGCGCCCGCGCGGCGGCGCGCCACGCCTCCGGCGGATTTCTGACCCATGGGCGCCGCGGGAACATGATAGCCACCCAGGCGAAGCCGCTCGCCAGCAGGCCGTGGCTCGACCCGGCCGCGACGCCGCAGATCGTGATCGAGGGCGTGACCAAGACCTACGGCCCGAGCACCGCCGTCGACAACGTGACGCTCAGCATCTACAAGGGCGAGATGTTCGCGCTGGTGGGCGCCTCGGGCTGCGGCAAGACGACGCTGCTGCGCATGCTCGCGGGCTTCGTCGAGCCCACCAGCGGCCGCATCTCGATCGACCGGGTCGACATGCGCGCCGTTCCGCCGCACGAGCGTCCGGTGAACATGATGTTCCAGTCCTACGCGCTGTTCCCGCACATGACGGTCGAGAGCAACGTCGGCTACGGTCTGCGGCGGCTGCCGCTCGACGAGGCGACGCGGCGGCGGCGTGTGCAGGAGGCGCTCGAGATGGTGCAGCTCGGCCACCTCGGCCAGCGCAAGCCGCATCAGCTCTCCGGCGGGCAGCGCCAGCGCGTGGCGCTGGCGCGAGCCCTCATCCGCCGCCCCAAGGTGCTGCTGTTGGACGAGCCGCTGTCGGCGCTCGACAAGAAGCTGCGCGAGCAGACGCAGTTCGAGCTCATGGACCTGCAGGACAAGGTCGGCATCACCTTCATCGTCGTGACGCACGATCAGGACGAGGCGATGGCGCTCGCCACGCGCATCGCGGTGATGAACCACGGCCAGGTGATGCAGGTGGGCACGCCGGCGGAGATCTACGAGTTTCCACGCAGCCGCTTCGTCGCCGACTTCGTCGGCACCACCAATCTCTTCGAGGGCACGGTCAGCGCCTGCGAGGGCGGGCTCATCACGGTGCGCTGCGCCGAGACCGCCAGCGAGCTGCTGGTCGACGATGCCGGCACCTTCAGCGTCGGGCAGCAGGTCTGGGTGGCGCTGCGCCCGGAAAAGGTGCGTCTCGCCAAGCAGCCGGTGAACGGTGCGCGCCTCAATCAGCTGCGCGGCACGGTGTGGGAGCTCGGCTACCTCGGCAACCGCTCCACCTACCAGATCCGTACCACGACCGGCAAATTGGTTACAGTCTTCGCCCAGAACGAGCGGCGCACCGCGGAAGCCGCCATCGACTGGAGCGACGAGGTGTTCGTGAGCTGGAGCGCGGATGCAGCGGTGGTGCTGCAGACCTAAACTAGGCCGCTCGGCCGGGCGATCTGAGGGGGAGGATCACGCACATGACCACAGCAACTCGCACCATCCGCACCGTGATCGCGCCGGCGCTGAGCGTTGCCTGGCTGCTGGCCCTCGCGCCGCCAGCGGCGCGTGCCGACGACGCCGCGGTGGTGGCCACGGGCGCGGCGGCACCGGCGAAGGGGGAAGGTGCCGCCGCCGAGCGCGCCGAGCCCTCACTGCAGGAGGTGCTGGTCACCGCGACCCGCCACGAGGAGTCCTTGAGCAAGGTGCCCATCAGCGTCACGGCGCTCACCCAGGACGCCATGGACAGCCGCGGCATCAAGGACTTCCAGGACATCGCGCGCTTCACGCCTGGCGTCTCCATCGACAACTCGGGCACCAACGCGATCTCGATCCGCGGCATCTCCTCCTCGGCCGGCGCTGGCACGACCGGCATCTACATCAACGACACGCCCATCCAGATGCGCAGCGTCGGCTTCAACCCCGAGGACTCGCTGCCGAAGACCTTCGACCTCGAGCGCGTCGAGGTGCTGCGCGGCCCGCAGGGTACGCTGTTCGGCGCCGGGGCCGAGGGCGGCGCGGTGCGCTACCTCCTCACGCAACCGAGCCTCACGGCCACCAGCACCTACGTGCGCGGCGAGGCTTCCTACACCGAATACGGCCAGCCGAGCTACGAGCTCGGCGTCGCGCATGGCCAGCCACTGATCGACGGCGTGCTCGGCTGGCGGGCGAGCATCTGGTACCGCGGTGACGGCGGCTGGGTCGACAAGGTCGATCCGACCAGCGGCGACGTGATAGAGCACAACATCAACTACAGCCGCGTCTACATTGCACGCCTGGCGGCGGTCTGGGCACCGAAAGAGAACTTCACCATCACGCCGGACTTCATGACGCAGAACCTGCAGGTGCACGACAACGACACCTACTGGCCGGCGTACTCCAATCCCGGCGCTGGCCAGTTCAACACGGCGACGCCCGAGCAGATCCGCGATCCGAACCAGTACTACCTCACGTCCCTCAAGACCGAGTACGACTTCGCCAAGAGCGCGATCATCTCGAACGTCGCGTGGTTCCATCGCTGGAGCCAGACCGGTTACCAGGGCACGGTGTACGACCTCGAGTACTTCCAGGCCGACGGCTGGCCCGCAAATCCGAACACCGGCAGCGCCCTCCCCGGCAACTGCGAGAGCACCAACAACGCCGCCAACTGCCCCTGGTATCCGCTCATAAACAGCAGCGGCATCCATCTGCCGCAGCTGACCGCCGCACAATGCGCCGCGATCGGGCTCGGCGGCGCGCCGGGGTGCTTGAACAACTTCCAAACGCCAAACATCATGACCAACTCGCAGGACAACTATGTCGGCGAGCTGCGCTGGCAGTCGTCGGACAATTCGGCACGGCTGCACTGGACGGTGGGCGCGTTCTGGGAGCTGGCAAAAGAGGGCAGCATCGAGAACCTCGAGGATCCAAACAACGAGGTCAATCCGCTGTTCCAGTATCTCTGGGGCTCCTATAACCCGTTCGTTCCGGGATCGAGCGCGATCGATGCGTACGGTCCGTATTATTCGTGCCCGACGAATGCGGCTTATCCGCCGATCCCGGCCTGCAGCATCTATTACAACAGCGTCACCACCTACGACCGGCAGATCGCCGGCTACACCGAGCTGAATTACCGGCTCACGGACCGCTGGACGCTGACCCTCGGCGAGCGGGTCGCCCGCCTGAAGTTCAACCTCAATCAGTATGCCGATGGTCTCGAGAACTTCGGGCCGCTGTCGCGTTTCGCGAACCAGAGCGAGACGGCGAGCACGCCGAAGGCGAGCGTGCAGTTCCAGGCGAACAACGACAACATGTTCTACGCCACCTACGCGAAGGGCTTCCGCCCCGGCGGCGGCAACGCGGCGTTGCCGCCGTACTGTGGACCGGGCCCGGGTAGTGACCTCAACGCGGCGGGCTATCCGAACGGTGCGCCGCTCACCTACAACTCGGACGATACCCAGAGCTACGAGATCGGCTCGAAGAATGCCTTCGGCCGCACGCTGCGAATCGCCACCAGCCTCTACTACATCAAGTGG
>Ga0187769_10002915_pt1 | contig 10138 bp, 8 predicted proteins | sample 0116_SJ02_MP02_1_FD_133140 | JGI IMG/M metagenome (GOLD analysis project Ga0187769, IMG submission 133140) | Tropical peat soil microbial communities from peatlands in Department of Meta, Colombia - 0116_SJ02_MP02_10_MG | ecosystem: Environmental > Terrestrial > Soil > Wetlands > Peat | place... | reverse complement strand
TCGTCCGGCTTGGCGTTGCGCGCGAGGAGCTCGCTCGCCGCCATCAGCATTCCCGGCGTGCAGATGCCGCATTGGGCGGCGCCATGGCGATGAAAGGCAAGCTGCAGTCGATTGAGGACGCCGCCCCGGGCCAAGCCTTCGACCGTGGTGACCCTGCGGCCCGCGACCTGGCCGACCGCGACGAGGCAGGCGCAATGCTGGGCGCCGTCGACGAGCACGGTGCAGGCGCCGCAGTCGCCCGCGTTGCAGCCGACCTTGGTGCCGATGAGGCCCAGCTCCTCGCGCAGCACGTCGGCGAGGCGTCGTAAGGGTTGCGTGCGCAGCGACACGGGACGGCCATTGACCTCGAAGCTCAAAAGCGGCTGGCGCGGGCTCATGCGGCCCCCCCGAGCCCGCTCAACAGCCTGCGCAGGAGCGTCACGGTCGCATCGCGGCGGTAGGCGGCCGTGCCGCGGATGTCGTCGATCGGGTCGAGCGGCGCCAAATGGGCGGGCTGCACGACCTCGCCGAGCCGCGCGTCGAGCGGCCGGCCGACGAGCGCTCCTTCCAGCGCCTCAAGACGCCGTGCCACGGGCGAGCAGGCGCCGACGGCGAGCCGTGCCGAGGCGACGCGGCCGTCGTCGCCCGCCACGACGAGGGCCGCCGCCATGACGATCGAAATGACGAGGTAGCTGCGCGCGCCGAGCTTGAGGAAGCGACCCCGCGCCGTGGCTGTGGGCTCCGGAACGAGGAGTGCGGTGACGAGCTCGTCCGGCCGCAGCACCGTCTTGCGATTTCCCTCGATGAAGTCGGCGAGCGGTAAGCGGCGCAGGCCGCCGCGCGAGGCAAGCTCGACCGCGGCGTCGAGCACGAGGAGCGGGGGCACGCCGTCCGCCGCCGGCGAGGCGTTGCAGACGTTGCCGACGAGCGTTCCCGCGTTCTGGATCTGCACGCCCCCCACCTCGCGCGCCGCTTCCTTGAGGCCGTCGAAGGCAGGCGGCAGCGCGGTCGCGACCAGCTCGCTCCAACTGGTGAGGCAGCCGATGCGCCAGCCTCCGGCCTCGCGGCGGATGCCGGCGAGCGCTCTAAGGCCGGTGATGTCGACGACGTCCTCGACAAGCGGGTGGCCGACGCGGGCAGGATAGAAGTCGGTGCCGCCGGCGAGCACGGTGCGTGGCTTCTCGGCAAGGGCGGCGAGAGCCTCCTCGAGCCTCGTCGGGCGGAGATAATCGCCCATCCTCCTGCCTCCCGCCGGTCGCCATATTGTTCGTGTACGAACGATTTTAGCTCCAACTGCCGCGGGGCTGTCAAGCGGGTAGCGCAGGGGGCGCCGTCTCCGCCCTCTGCTGTCGCCTGCGCGCCCGCCCCCTCACGTCTGGGGCCGGAACGGCTTGCCGAGCGCTGCCGGCGCGTTGAGGCGGATGCGCCTCACGTCGCGCGAGATGAGCGCCAGCACGACGATCGTCGCGAGATAGGGCAAGGTCGCGAGGAGGTCGGGCGGGAAGGCGAACCCCGCCCCCTGGATGTTGAGTTGCAGGATGCTGACGCCACCGAAGATGTAGGCGCCGAGGAGCACGCGGAGCGGCTTCCAGGTAGCGAAGACGACGAGCGCGAGCGCGATCCAGCCGCGGCCGGCGCTCATGTTCTCGGTCCACATCGGCGTGTAGGCGAGCGAGAGGTAGGCGCCGGCGAGCCCGCTCATGGCGCCCCCGAACATCACCGCGCAATAGCGGATGCGGATAACCGGATAGCCGAGCGCATGCGCGGCATCCGGCGATTCGCCGGCCGCGCGCAGCACGAGCCCGAAGCGGCTCCTCGCGAGGAAGCGATGGACCGCGACGAGGAGAATGACGGAAGCATAGACGAGGATATCCTGGTCGAAGAGCACGGGACCGAGGAGCGGGACTTGCGCGAGGCCGGGGATGGCGAGTGGCGTCACGCCGCCAAGGGTCGCATCCACGTAGCCGCGGCCCAGGAAGGCGCTCAAGCCCGTCCCGAAGATGCTGAGGGCGAGGCCGGTCGCGACCTGGTTGGCCTGGAGCGTCAAGGCCAGCACGCCGAACAAAAGCGCCATCGCCATACCTGCCAGGAGTGCCGCGGCGATGCCGAGCGCCAGATCGCCGCTCGCCGCCGCGGCGATGAAGCCGGCCACGGCTCCCATCAGCATCATGCCCTCGACCCCGAGGTTGAGCACGCCGGACTTCTCGGTCACCAGCTCGCCGAGGGCCGCGAGCACGAGCGGCGTGCCGGCCCGGAGCGTCGCCGCAAGCACCGCGGCCAAGAGATCGAGCTCGCTCATGGCGAGGACGCCGCGGCGGCGCCGGGGCCGAAGCGCAAGCGGTAGCGCACGAAGACATCGCAGCCGAGCAGGAAGAAGAGCAGCATGCCCTGAAACACGCCCGCCACGGCGAGCGGCAGGCCGAGCGACACCTGCACCGACTCCCCGCCCAAATAGATGAGCGCCATGAGCAGGCTCGCGAAGAGGATGCCGAGAGGGTGGAGCCGCCCCAAGAAGGCGACGATAATCGCGGCGAAGCCGTAGCCGGGCGAGATGTTCGGCAGGAGCTGGCCGATCGGTCCCGCCACCTCGTCGACACCGGCGATGCCGGCGAAGGCGCCGCCGAGGAGCAGGCTGAGCCAGACGAGGTGCGTTTGCTTGAATCCGGCGTAGGCCGCGGCCGCCGGTGCCAGGCCCGCCACTTTGATCTGGAAGCCGATGAAACTCCTCTCGAGCAGCACCCACACGGCTGGGAGGGCCGCGAACGGCAGCGCGCAGGAGAGATTGACGCGCGTGCCCGCGAAGAGGATGGGAAAAAGCGCTGCGTCCTCGAACTGGCGCGACTGCGGGAAGTTGAAGCCCGCCGGATCGCGCCAAGGCCCATGAACGAGGTAGCTCAGCACGAGAAGCGCCACGTAGCTCAGCATCAGGCTGCTGAGGATCTCGCTCGTGTTGAAACGGGTTCTCAAGAAGGCCGGTATCGCCGCCCAGGCCATCCCGCCAAGCGCGCCGGCGAGGATCATGGCGGGGAGGAGCCAGAGGCCGTTGCCGTGGGGGAAGGCGAGAGCCAGGCCGCCGCCGGCAATCGCACCCGTGGTGAACTGACCCTCGGCGCCGATGTTCCACACCTTGCAGCGGAAGCCGACGGCAAGGCCGAGAGCGCACAGGAGGAGCGGCGAGGCCTTGAGCGCCACTTCGCCGAGGCCGTAAAGCGAGCTCACCGGCTTGATGAAGAAGGCGTGGAAGGCGACGAGGGGGTCGTAGCCGAGGCTCGCGAAGAGCAAGCCGCCGCAGAGCAAAGCAAGCGCGGCGGCGAGGAACGGCGAGAGATAACGCGCGACCCAAAAGGCTTCGGCGCGCTGCTCGAGCCTAGGCAGCATCATGGCCCCCGCCCGCGTGCTCCTCGTCCGAGAGCCCGCCCATAAGAAGACCGATCTCCTCGCTCGTGGTCTCCGCGACGCGACGCGCCGCCGACAGCCGGCCTTTGCTGATCACCGCAATGCGGTCGCAGATCTCGACGAGCTCATCGAGGTCCTCGGAGACGACGAGCACGGCCGCTCCCGCATCACGGAGGGCCACAAGCTCGCGGTGGATCGTCAAGCCGGCGCCCACGTCCAGGCCCCAGGTGGGGTGCGCCGCGATGAGAACCCTGGGCCGCTGCAGGAGCTCGCGCCCGACGATGAACTTCTGCAGATTGCCGCCCGAGAGGCTTCCGGCCGGGCTGTCGACACCGCCCGCCGCGACATCGAAGTCGCGCGCGATGCGCTCGGCAAGCTCCCGCGCCCGGCCGAAGCGGATGAGGCCGCAGCGGACGAGGCCCGCGAGATAGGCCGTAAGCAGCGTGTTCTCGGCCATGCTCATCTCCGAGACGGCACCGCGGCCGAGCTTGTCCTCGGGCACGAAGGCGAGCCCTCGCGCGCGCCGGCCGGCCGGTCCGAGCCGGCCGACCGGCTCGCCCAGGAGGCGCACGTCCTCCGGCGCCGGCGCCAGGCGCTCGCCCGCGAGTGCCAGCAGGAGCTCGGTCTGCCCGTTGCCCGCCACCCCGGCAATGCCCAGGATCTCGCCTTCGCGCAAGGAGAGCCGGATGTCGTTGAGATCGCTGCCGAAGGGATCGGCTGCGGCAAGGCGGAGTCCGTTCACGACGAGCGCCTCGGGGCCGGGTGCGTGCGGAAGCGGACGCGCGGTGGCGACGACCTCGCTCCCCACCATCATGCGCGCGAGCGAGCCCGTGGTCTCTCTCCGCGGGTCGCATTCGGCGCTCACCCGGCCGCCGCGCAAGACCGTCGCGCGCTCGCAGAGCGAGCGCACCTCGTCGAGCTTGTGGCTGATGTAGAGGACGCTGCACCCTTGGGCCGCCAGTTGACGCAGGGTCGAGAAGAGACGCTCGGCCTCCTGCGGCGTCAGCACCGCCGTGGGCTCGTCCATGATGAGCAGGCGCGGTGCCTGCATGAGGCAGCGCACGATCTCGACGCGCTGACGCTCGCCGACCGAGAGATCGTGCACGGTCCGCTCGGGGTCCAACGCAAGCCCGTAGCGATGCGCGGTCGCGCGAATGTGCTCGGAGAGCGCCCTCATCTCGCCGCTGTGGTCGATCCCGAGCGCGATGTTCTCCGCCACGGTCAGCGACTCGAAGAGCGTGAAATGCTGGAACACCATGCCGATGCCGAGCCGCCGGGCAAAGGCGGGGCTCAGGATCTTGACGGCCTCGCCCTCCCAGAACGTGGTTCCTTCGTCGGCGTGGACGACGCCGTAGATGATCTTGACGAGCGTGCTCTTCCCCGCACCGTTCTCGCCGAGAAGCGCGTGGAGCTCGCCCGGCAGCACCTCGAGATCGATGTGATCGTTGGCGAGGCAGTCGGGATAGCGCTTGCTGATGCCGTCGAGCGCCAGCCTCGGCGTCACCCCCGCTTGGCGATCGCGATCCTCCATCATCGCCTTGCCGATGCCGCGGCTTTTGTCGCGGCTGTCCTCGTTCGAGACGGGCGGCGCCATGGCATCAGCCGGGCGCCGCCGCCGGAGCCACGCGGAAAAGCCGCAGGTCGCTCTTGAGCCCGGCGGGCCAGGCTTGCGGTATCAACCACGCAGGCGGCGCGCCTCGCGCCAGACGATCCTCGAGCATCCTCGTGCCGGGCCTTGTCGCCTTCCGTGCCGCCACGGGCCAATTGCACGTCATGACATAGGCAACGCCCCGGCGCGCCACGATGGCGTAGGCAGCGCGGTCGTCCTCGCTGGTCATGAAATCGACGACGTCGCGCAGTCCCTGGACGTTCTGGTTATAAGGTCCGGCGACGACGCGGTTTCCAGTCCAATAGAGCGTTTCCGGCGCCTGGTCGGGCTCGGTCATGATGATCAGGTTGCTGCCGCCCAGGAAGGCGGCGTCGTTGAGCGCCGCGGCCACGCGGCGCACCGCGCAATCGGCAGGCGGGGACGCCGTCACTCCCTTCGCGGCGACGATGGCACTCGCGACAAGCACCGGGCCGAGAAGAATCAGCGTGAGCATGAGCGCGCGGCCAAGGAGCCGGAAGGCGAGCCGGGGCACGCGGTCGAAGAGACCGGCAAGCCGCGTCAGCAGCACCGCGAGCGGCAGTGCCGCGGCCACCTCGGCGTAGATCGCGAAGCGCGTATGGAGGATGCCCGGCACGACGAGGAGGGCAAGGGCGAGCGCGTAGGCGCCCCAGGCCGCGCGCGCTGCTACCGAGCGCTCCCGGCTCGCAATGACGAGGGCCGCGACGAGACCGAGGGCGGGCCCGCCGATGAAGAGAACACCTCGGCTCAGATTGGCGAAGGCCGGTTTGCCCTCCTCGATCTTGCTCCAAAAATCCACCTCGAGGCCGGCGCCGTAGACGGTGCGCTCGGGCGAGAAGAGATCGGGAAAGAACGCTCCGAGACATCCGCCCGCAGCCAACGCTCCCGCCAGGCCGACGGCGAGGCGCAGGCGCCAAGCCTCCCGGCGTTGCGGCGCAGCGGCCAGCGCTGCCGACAAGAGGGCAAGGAGGGCGCCGAAGGCCACATAGACCACGGATAGCCTGTCGAGCTCGGGCCGAAGCCGGCCGCCAAAGGGCGGGTCGAACGCCAGCATCAGCGCAAGGCCAAGGGCAAAGGCGGCTGCACATGCCAGGCCGGCGCGGCGCAGCGGGCCGCCCTCACGCACCCAGGCTAGGCCCAGGAGCAACATGCCGATGGGGACGACGAAGAAAGCCTCGGTGGTGAGCCAGAAAGCGAAAGCGGCCGCCAGCCCCGCGGCGGCGCCATGGCGGAGTGGCTGGGGCTGCATGACGGTGCGAAGCACGAGGCCCATGAAGAGCGCCAAGAGCGCCACGATCTCGACACGATAGGTGGCGCAGCCGACCAAGCCGTAATTGACGGCGAGCGGTGTCACGGCAATCACCATGCCGAGCAGGCGCCGCTCCGTCGCATCCGTGAGCGGCCGCGCCGCCCACACCGCCGCTAGTATGAGGGCGACGAGGGAAAGCGGCCCGACCACCGGGGCCACGACCGCGAACGCCTTGTCCCAGCCGGCGAGGGCCGCGATCGGCGCGGCCAGCGCGAGGAAGATCAGGTCGAAGGCCTTGCTCCAGTGGAGCACCATGCCGTAGGGAGCGTTGTCGCGGGAGAGAAAGCCGCCGTGCCAACCGCCATTGGCGAGAACGTTGCGCAGGCGCACGACGTGCATGTAGCTATCCGTATCGATGAGGTCCCCCTGCAGCACGTTGGGATAGATGAAGAAGAGAAAGAATGCGAGCAGGAGCGCCACCAGGAGCAGGCCGGGCAGAGCATCGAGGAATAGCGCGCCGATCTCGAGACGAGGCTCGCCCGCGACATCGTCCGAATGCGTCAGATCCATCGCGCCCGTTCCTCGAACTTTCGCCGAAGGCCGAATGCCGCGGCTTCCAGCCGAGGCCGCTCCCGCGGTTCTCGTCCGCTTTTATCACGCATCCCTTGCTTGAATGGAGGGCGAAATCGCGGCGCTTGCGCGAAAACCCGACCTGGCGAACGAACTCTCGCGCCGAGGCTCGCGTGGCGTCATGCTCCGTTCGTACTGTCCGATGGATAAACGGGTGGGCCCATGGCCGAGAGGAGATTGGACGAACCATCGCGGAAATAGCAGGGCGAGCGCTACAAAGCTCGGATGAGCCCCACGATCGCTGTTTCGCTGGTCTTGAGGCGGTCAGCGCCCACAAAGCGGCTTGTCCGTAAGGGCGAATTGGCTCATCATCTCGCCGGATCGCTGGTCATCCGGAGACTGTCAGTTTAGGGGTTTTCCCGTGCTTGGGCGGCTGGAAGATTGGCGCGAGCTCGACGAGGGGGGGCGCTGGTGTGGGCGCTCCAAGGCGTCGGATTCGTGCCCGAGCGCGAGGGGAGGCACCAGAGCCCCGGTATTCCGGACCATCGCTGGGCGGCCGTGCGGCATCCCTTGTCGATGATTGCCGCCAAGGCCGAGACTGGTATCGGCTGCGAAGTGACGAAGGACGCGCCGCCGCGTACCGCGGGAATGGGCAATCCCGCGCGTCCCATTCGCACCTTCAGGCGACCGCCAGACGGTGGCATGAGAGCCTGCGCTGCGGCAGCGTCGCACGGCGGCGCTGAAATCTGAGGAGAGCTGCATGACGGCAATTCGCGATAACGTCGTTAGATTGATCTTTGAGGCTTGTCGGCCCCGTCATCCCGATCTCAGCGATCACAGCCGCGCCCTCCTTGATAGTGGCCTCGACTCGCTTGATTACACAAACGTCCTGATGGCTGTTGAAGATCACTATAACATCACCATCGCGGACAAGGAGCTCGATGAATTCGGTTCCGTGGACAAGATTGTGAGCTACCTCGAGGAGCGGGTGGGTGCCTGAAGGAAGCTGCCAAGCGTTTTCTGAAAGATGCAGGTGAACCTCGACAGTGCATCGCATGTTCGAATGCTCTTCGAGCGGATGGCGGGGTGCGCTGGCGACCCAGCCCTTTTTCGCGACGGCGCGGAAATCAGCTTCGACGGCCTCTTGTCCCGCGTCGCCGCGTGGGAGCGTGACCTGCTGGAGCAAGGCATCGGCGCGGGCACGGTATGCGCGTTCACCGGCGATTACGCCCCGGACACCATAGCGCTCATGCTGGCGCTTATGCGGCTTGGAGGAATCTCGCTTCCTCTAACGCTGGCCGCCGAACGAGAGCAGGGTGAGTTGCTGGCGATTTCGGGCGCCGAGTGGCTGATCCGGTTCAACGAAAACCTCGATCGGGCCGGGGCGTCCGTCGAGCCGCTCGGCGCTACTGCGCAGAATGGGCTTATCGAGCATTTCCGGGCCACGGGCCACCCCGGATTGATCGTATTCACTTCTGGTTCTAGCGGGCGACCAAAAGGAATCCTTCACGACTTCGACCGGGTGCTCGGCAAATTCGCCGTCAGGCGTCCTGGCTGGCGCACAATTTTGTTCCTGTCGATCGACCATTTCGGCGGCATCAACACGCTCATGGCGTGCTTAGCTTATGGCGGAGTCGGCATTTGCGTGTCGCAACGCACGCCCGATATTGTGTGCGGGGCTGTGGCGTCGGCACGCGCCACGCTCTTGCCGACTACGCCGACCTTTCTCAACATGCTGCGTGCGTCCGGCACCTGGCGGCTCCACGACCTGTCGTCGTTGCGGCTCATCACTTATGGAGCGGAGCCGATGCCGGAGGCAACTCTCAAGTGGATCGGCGCAGCTTTGCCGAATGTCGAACTAAAGCAGACCTATGGCCTCTCTGAGCTCGGGGTCTTGCATTCACGATCTCCGGAACGGCAGTCCCTTTGGCTGCGCCTCGGCGGGCAGGGATTCCAGACCCGGATCGTGGACAATGTGCTGCATATCCGGTCGGAGTCGAATATGGTGGGCTACCTCAATGCGCCGAGCCCGATCGACGAGGACGGTTGGATGAATACCGGGGACATGGTCGAAATGCGCGATGGCATGGTCCGGTTTCTCGGCCGCACCTCCGAGGTTCTCAACGTGGGCGGCCAGAAGGTCTTCCCGGCCGAGGTCGAGAACGTGCTGCTCGGTGCGGAAGGAGTCGTTGAGGCTACTGTGTTCGGCCGGCGCCATCCCTTGCTCGGTCAGGCGGTTTGCGCGCGCGTATCGCTCTCGCGGGGAGAAGACGCCGAGGCGGCTGCTCAGCGGCTGCGGCTCTATTGCTTGGAGCGGCTCGCAAAATTCAAGGTGCCGATGCGGATCGAGGTGGTCCAGCATTCAGTCCAGACCAACGAGCGCAGCAAGAAGGTTCGCCGCCTGGGCGAGGGACCGTCCGCGGAGTAGCGGTTGATGGATCGTTCCATAGTGGAGAATCCCGTCTAATACATGTCCTGCGGGCCTCTCGTATTCGCCCCCTAAAGCCTCATCGTGGCGGTCGAAGATACGGCCACGGGGCCGCCAGAACACGGTCGTCGCAGGCAAATTCCAGCTCCACCCTCGGCCTGCCAGCCCGGCGGCCAAGAAATCGTCGGGCTCAAGATTACGCCCAGAGCAAAAATGCATTGTACATACTCGGCCGTAACCTCGTACTATTGCCCATCATTTCAGCTATCGGCTAGGTGCCGGCCAAGGACCGGCTAGGAGGCAAGCGATGCCCAATACGCAATTGAAGCAAAAACGCGGCGCATCGGAGCAAAAGAGAGGCGATGGCACGTCCGGGCCAGCCGAGGAATTCGGCAGCGCCATGTCGAATATCCTTCGCTCCATTGCTAATGGCTATGGCGCGAACAAGCGCCTCGCTCCGATCACCGACCGGCATCCGACGACCATCGGGCGATATCGGCATGGAAGTTGTCCAAAGGCGTGGTACGATCTCGTAAGGCTTGCGGGCAGCTATCCCGAGGTGCTCGAGCTCGTGCTGAGAAGATCGGGGCGGCACGACTTGGCCGAGCGCGCACGGGAGAGTGCCTCAGAAAAAAATCTCGACGGCGCGCTTCCCCAGCTCCTCGAGCGCATTATGGCGAAGCTTGCCGGCGAGGCGGTGGGAGACCGATGGTTCTGGGCAACCGACGTCGGCGACATCGAGCATGCTCCGGCAGGACATGCGGAATTCGCGCGGCGCAATCTCGGACTGTCGAAGCAAAATCCCACCGATCAGGCCGCCTACGTGATGCGCAATCTGGGATGGGTTGCCATTACGCTGGGGGCGGACCGGTCGGTGACGCTGGCATAC
>Ga0187769_10002914_pt1 | contig 10139 bp, 10 predicted proteins | sample 0116_SJ02_MP02_1_FD_133140 | JGI IMG/M metagenome (GOLD analysis project Ga0187769, IMG submission 133140) | Tropical peat soil microbial communities from peatlands in Department of Meta, Colombia - 0116_SJ02_MP02_10_MG | ecosystem: Environmental > Terrestrial > Soil > Wetlands > Peat | place... | reverse complement strand
GGCCTCGGAACTTGGTTCTACACCACGCCCTATCCTATAGCAGTTGACTCCCAGTCGTGCGTTGCTTCGTCCTCCTACATCTACTGCGTGGGAGGGAACAACGAGACTGACGGGACTGACGGGACCGTCGCGCCAAGTAACTCGGTGTGGTATGCGCAGCTAACCCCTACAGGAATCGGGCACTGGAGCAGGACCGCCCCGTACCCTTCCAATTCTTATCTCCCGACGTGCTTCACCGCTGGCCACTACATCTACTGCCTCGGTGGGGTCGACTCCAGTGACAACCCTCTTGGGAACGCCTATTACGCCACTATCTCTGCGAACGGCTTGGGGGATTGGGTTCCGACGACATCGTATCCGCTCCCAGCTACCGGGCAGGCCTGTGCAGTGTCGGGCAACTACGTCTACTGCGTCGGGGGAGCGACTACAGGCGGACAGGACGCGTCCTATACCAACGCGGTCTACTACGCGGCCGTCTCCTCATCTGGCATAGGGGCCTGGACGGAGGGCCCCGACTACCCTGCGAGCGTCGGGACAGCCTGTGCCATTGCTTCGGCACGGCTTTACTGCATAGGCGGCTACGATGGCAGCACCCAGGGCGAGAACAGCAATGTCTACTACGCGACGCTCTCTTCAATTTCTGGATAGGGGCACCTGCTCCAGCGACAGGTGAGCTCGGCCTCCGACACGGACCTACATCACAGTCCTGAAACGCTTAAGAAATCTTCAGAAGTCGGCGACTCGTCCCGCAGTAGCTCAGCCTGGTAGACCCGAAGGGGCCAATAGCTTCCGGCTGTAGCGGTCGGCCATCGGCTGACCCGACCAGCCTACTCAGGCCACAGTCACCGGAGTGTCGTCGGCTCAAATCCGCCGCGAGGCGCGGGGATTCCGACCTGCGGGACCAAAGCAATACATGGGACATAGCAACACCCATTCCCGACCCAGCTCTTGGCAGGGCGGTTCGGATTTCGGGCCTTGCCCCGCTGCCGCCTCTCCTACGGCCGTTGGGGAGCGAAGCTGCGGATGAAAGACATCGACCGATGGGGGGGATTCGCCTTTTCCTGCAAAAGCATAATGATGGGCTCCAGGTGGCTGGCGGACAATGAAGCTATGGGTGCCTGTGGCCGTTGGGGTTCTTATCGTGGCTGCCTATGCATTCTTCTACGCGCTAAGCGCCAGTGAGCCTCAGGGCGCTACCTCCTTCAGCCTCACGAACTCGGTGGGGCTCGTGGTCGTGTTGGTAGGTGTCATCGCGGCCGGGTTCGTGATAAGGCGTGCAAGCCCTCCAAAGTAGCCGCTCTGGTTTCAGAGGCCTTCGGCGCATTTCTCAAGGATTAAATAGCGACACCCCGAACGTGTTAGGGTTCATGGCGGAAGCCGCGCCAAAGGGGTTCGGACTTACATTCGCGGTGGGAGTTGTGGCACTTTTCCTCGCAGTTGGCGCCATTGGGTTCGCGTACGTCGGATCCAACACACAGATTTCGACCTTGCAGAGCCAGGTTAGCAGCCTCCAGTCGGCGCAGTCTACGATCGCGGGACTTTCCTCTGTAGATAGACCCCCCATTGTCCTGCCGGTGAAGCTCGCGTGGTGTTTAGGCGGGGTGGCCGGGGTTGGCCAGGACAGGTTCTGTCCAAACGTCATAGTGGCCGACCAGGGTGACATTGTTCAGCTGTTCTTTGTTTCCAACGACACGGCGGCGCATACCTTCACCATGACAGGCACGTATGATTTTCAAATCAATGACTCGGGCGCAGGTGAACTCGACTTCCTCACCAACTATTCCCCCATAGCGGGCAACTGCTCGAACAGCGGGTCCTTCGCCCAGATATCTGCCGGTGTCTCAGGCGTCTATTGCGTCTCTGGAACGAGCCTTCTCTCCAATTCGACACTGACATCGGACAACGCCTATATCTTCGGCGAAGCGCAGAATCCGAGTCCTGGCCTTCCCTTCACTAGCAGTTGTGTAGCGGGTGAACCCAAGGGCGTTTGCTTGACAAATCCCGGCCCGGTCACGTATCCTGTCAACGACCAATCCCACGTGCTAAACTTGGTAAACACGCCGATTAATTCATCGTTGCCGGATGTTGGCGCTAATCTTGGCGGTTTCTCGGAAACCCAAGGTATTGGCGCATTCCAGGTGACCACGCCCGGGGTATACGTGTTCTTCTGTCGATATCACGTCTCGAACGGGATGTTCGGCTATCTGGTGGTCCTGCCCAACGCGTACTGCAACACCAACGCGACCGCCTGCGGCATAACCAAGTCCTAGCTAGCTAAGTCAACAGCGCATATGTCAATTCTTCAGACAGGGCAGAGCTGCTCTTGGGTCTCTCTCGACCCCCCTGTCAAGGGTTAAATAACGTCGCCCCCGAACTCATTAGGGTACATGGCCGAAGCCGCCCCCAAAGGATTCGGGCTTGCCATAGGCGTCGCGGTAATTGCAGTATTCCTGGCTGTGGGCGCTATCGCGTTCGCCTATGTAGGCGCAAGCAGTCAGGTCACCAATCTGCAGGGGCAGGTCAGCACCCTTCAGACGCAGATTCCCGGCCTGATTGCAAAGTCCGGCATAGCTTCTGTCAACGCGACTCCCACGACGATGGCCTTCAGGGTTGATTGGTGCAACACAGACAACACGGGGCAGGACAGGTTCTGTCCGCCAGTTCTTTATGTCACTCAAGGGGACCTGGTCCAAATTCTTTTCCAGACCAACGACACCGACGCGCATACCTTCACGTTGGTAGCCGGGGGGTACAATCTCCAACTGAACAACACCTATGGCGCGCCCAACTCGAGCGGCAACTTCTCGACATCGGGGGACGGTATGCACGATTTCCTTACCAACACCTACTTCAATTCGAGCTGCGTGCAGGCGCCTTACACCTCAGCGAGCGCCGGGCTCTCTAGCAGCGACTGCGTCTCTGGTTCGAGCTTAATTGCTCCCGGGGGCACCTACAAGATTCCGATAAACCCGAATCCCGCTTCGTCTCCCCTCCCTCCCGCGACCCCCGAGCAGATCACAGTGGACAACCAGTTCCACTTCGTGAGTGAGACCAGCTCTTACGACGCCGTCTGGAGTATCGCGTCCTTCCGGGCTTCGATAGCCGGAATCTTCGAGTTCTACTGCTATTATCACGTGTCCAATGGGATGTTCGGATACCTTGTGGTCATCCCGAACACCTATTGCAACACACACTCAGCAGAGTGCACATCGACCTCCAACACCTCCTAGGCCATCCGATAGCGGTAATTAGCGCGGGCTGGTCGCACTGGCTTGAGTTTGCGGGCCGCAGCAATTGCACTCTGCTTCGTTCTCCTAATCCTCTGCCTTCCCTCCTATGTCGCCCAGGGGGAGTCCTCCCTCCCTCCGACTCCCCTGCCGCTATACTCTTTGACCCAGTATCCCCTTCCCACTGGTTCGACGGGCCCCAACCAGATTACTTCTGATGCGAAGGGGGGCATCTGGTTCGTTGAACAGGGGAGCAATCAGATAGGATACTATAACCCACAGACGAAATCCTTCTCAGAGTACACGATACCGACGTCAAACGCGCTACCGGAGGGGATTGCTGTCGATCCCCATGGTGAAGTTTGGTTTGACGAGCTGGCCACCAACGGGCTCGGGGTTCTCTCGCCAGGAAATGGGACCATCAAAGAAATCACCATCCCCCCGGGGCCAGACAACATCGCGTGCGGCCCCGTAGGTGTCACGCCCCAGGGGAACGGCTCGATCTGGATAGCATGCGAGTTCTCAGACCAAATCGACGAGTATGTCCCCTCCCAGGGGATCTTGAAGCAGTTCGACCTCCCCATAGCCTTCTCGGCCCCTTTGCAGATACTGTTTGACAGGTCAGGGAACCTCTGGTTCACTGCGGCTGACGCAGGAATGCTCGGGACCGCGGCCTTGAACCAGCTCAAGCCCGGCACAACCGACGGGATTAGAGAATTCGCACCACTGAACGGTAGCTACGTGACGACGATCGTGAACCCGTTGCTCCCTTCAGGAGCCGTGAGGACGTCGCTCGCAATCCCGAGCCTCATGGCTTTCTCGCCGGACGGAGGGTCCATCTGGATTAGCGAGCACGGCGCGGGGTCCTTCGACAGATACGACATGGTCTCAGGGTCGCTTACAAAGTACTTCACATCTCCGCCATCCTCGGGCCTTTACACTCAATCCCTCCCTAACGGGATAGCCGTTGACGGATCGGGGTACGTCTGGGTGGCCGAACACTACGGGAACAGAATCGCTGAATTCGACCCCAGTACCAACCAGATGTTGGAGTACCCGGTTCCCTGCTGCAAATCGACCATCGCCGCGACCCTGTACCTGACCACGGGGGCGAACGGAACAGTCTGGTTCACCGAGAACTTCGGAAACGCCATAGGCGAGCTGAGTCCGACGGGCCTTCCTGCCCCCATTACTGTAAGCCTAAGTCCGAATGACATCTCCCTCGGCTCATCGGGAGGCGAAACCATTTCGGTGTACATTTCTCCCAGTTCCGCTGGGGCCGGACCTCTGGGGAACCTGACCTTCGATGCCACGGGTATTACTCGGAGTGGAGCGCTCGAGAACCTCACAGCTACATTCGGCTCAGCAGGCAGGGCTGGCAATGATTCGGGGGAGTCGGCGCCACTGACCCTAGACTCCTCTGGGCTAAGGCCGGGTTCCTACTACATCACCGTGGGGGCTGTCTCGTCGGAGACCGGGCTAATCTCGAGTACGGTGCTCGTCTTGACTGTATCTCAGGCGTTTCAGTTCTTCTGGGTTGCCTTGATAGTGGTCTGCGCTGCCGCCGCGGCAGCCCTGGTCCTCATGTTCCGGAGAAAATCAGCCAGGAAAAGGCATGGTTCGACTCCGATCGTTCACGGAAAGCGGCCGGTCATCCCCGTCGTGCGGAGGGAGAGGGGAGGGGGCATGCAGCCCTTGCCGCCCGTCTGGCGTTCAGCGCGATCAGAAGAGGGCTGACGGCCAGCAGAGGAAGGCTCACAACGACGAAGAGCACCTGATATGGAGCAAGCGCAACAGCCAGCGATGTGGCTCCCAGTCCTCCAAAGGCGCTTGCGAGGAACAACCCGGCGCAAGTGGGGCATCCGGTGAAGAGCCCAGCGAGGATTCCTACGGTGCTCATCCAACCAACGTTCCCCCTCACATCCTTGTTCCTGACAGCGTGGACAGCCACTGCGACGTTGAAACCGACAAGCAGCGGGACGAGCACCACGAACAGGGCGTCAAGGGGGATGATTTGCAGGGCTAGATGTGCCTGGGGGGCCAAATAGACTACGAGAGAAGGCACCGTACCAACAGAACCGCAACAAGCCGCAGCGTTCCAGCTAAGAGCAGACAGGCCGTTCCACGCCCCCGAGTTAACCCCGGGCTGAAAGACAACGATGCTCGACACGAACAAATAGGCGACCGCGTAGATGATTGCCGCCGCCGCCCCTATCCTAAGGTCCCGTCGGGAGGAGATGGCATCGGCCAGCATGAACCTGATAGACTCGGGGTTGTCTAAGGTCTTCCACGCCCTCAGTCCTCTGTACGTAAGGTAGGCTCCCACGACGACGACACATATGGCGAGACCCTCGACCACGTAGTACTTCTGAACGAGCGAGAGGATTGACTGCTGGTCATAAATGGCATATAGGTTCTGACCGTAGTACCACGCCGCCGAGTCAAGGGCAACCCACCCGCACCCAAGGACGAGCAGAAGGCCCCCTATGGCCAGATTTGGGGTTGCGAGAAACCTGCTCTGCACTACGAATGGAGGCTCCCTGGCCGCCTTAAATTGATTCTGCGCTTCCGGCTCCCTCGCGTGAGACGGGCCCGTTCGGTCGCGCATGACTAAAATACATGCAAACGTGGGCAAACGCAAATCGGAGTACGGCCGTTTGTCATTTTCAGACTATTTTGCGCTGACGAAGCCGAAAATTGTGCCCCTGCTGCTCATGGCGGGTCTCGGGTCGTCTATCGTTGCAGCGAAAGCGATTCCTCCCCCCCTGGTGCTCATTGGGGTAATGATTGGCGGTGCGATGGCTTCCGCCGGTGCTCTCGCACTCAACAGCTACCTTGAGATGGGGATGGATGCGAAAATGAAGAGGACAATGGGGAGGCCGCTCCCTTCGGGGAGGATTGTCCCGGCGCGTCACGCTCTGACGCTGGGCCTTTGCCTCGTGGCACTCGGGGTCATCGTTGCCGCTTTGACGCTGAATATCCTCGGCACTTTCTTCATCGCCCTCGGAGCGTTCGTCTATGTCCCCGTGTATACGCTCTTCCTGAAACCTAGGACGAGCTGGAACATCGTCCTCGGTGGGTTCGCGGGGAGCTGCGCTGCACTTGCGGGATGGTATGCAGTTACTTGGAGCGGGGCCGCGGTGGGATGGATTCTTGGTGCCCTTGTATTTGTGTGGACGCCCAGCCATTTCTGGTCTCTGGCTGTAATCACCGAGGAGGACTATTCCGCCGTGGGCATCCCTATGCTTCCGTCGGTAGTGGGACCAGAAGCTGCGTCGAAGTACATCGTGATCAACACCCTCCTACTGATACCGGTGAGTCTCCTTCTGGCATTCTTCCTCTCCGGCCTAGGTCTCTTCGTCTACCTGGCGGTTGCGGCAGTCTTCGGGGGTCTATTGCTCTGGACCAACATCAAGCTTCTGAGGCAGCCCTCGAAGTCTAACGCCTGGCTGGCGTTCAAGTTTTCGAGCCCGTATCTTGCGATAGTCTTCCTGGCGGCCATGGTGGCCGCAGTGCTTCACGCCTGACGGAGCCGCGGGCAATCCTTTTCTCGGAACCATCTTCGAGGCGTGTGGAGCTAGATCGTGTTCTTCGTTGCCCACTACTCTGAGATTGCCCTAAAAGGGAACAACAGGCCTGAGTTCGTTAGGGCCCTCAGGAGGGGGCTGAACAGGGCCCTCGGAGGCTTGGAGCATGCCGTCGTCCATTCACAGGGGAGGTTCATCATAGAGGCTGACGCCGATGAGCGGCAAGTGGCGGAAAGGCTCTCGAGAGTGTTCGGGATCGCATGGTTTGCTCCGGTGAGGGTCGTTCCTGCGGAGTATCCCAAGATCCTTGATTGTGTTCTGGCTTCTTCTACCGCCCCGGACTCTCGTACTTTCAGGATAGCCGCCCGGCGGGTCGACAAGGCGTTCCCCATCAGTTCTCAGGAACTGGGGGCGAGGCTGGGGGCGGAGGTGATCAAGGCGACCGGAAAGGCCGTAGATCTTTCTCATCCTGACCTGTCGGTTCACGTGGATATTATCAAGGATAAGGCGCTCATCTATTCTGCGAAGTCGAAGGGACCTGGGGGCCTCCCCATTGGAACAGCAGGAAGAGTGATGCACCTCTTCTCCGGAGGCATCGACTCCCCCGTGGCTGCCTGGCTGCTGATGAAGAGAGGCGCAAGGCCTGTCTACCTGCACTTCTACTTGGCCCCGACCCCCCAGGCCGCCGTCGATAGCAAGATTACGAGGCTTGTAAAGGTCCTATCGGCGTACCAAGGAAAGAGCACTCTGGTGCTCGTCCCATTCGCCGAGTATCAGTTGGCCACGACTGGAGTGCCAGGGGAGTTCGAACCCACCCTCTTCAGGAAGTTCATGAGGATGACCGCCGAAGGGCTCTCCCACAGATTCGGCGCGAATGCAATTTCGACGGGCGACTCCCTGTCGCAGGCTGCGTCACAGACTATGTGGAACATCGCCTCGTTCGACGAGGGATCCACACTTCCAATCCTACGACCGCTCCTCACCTATGACAAGGAAGAGATAATCGGCATGGCGCGCCAGATTGGCACCTATGACCTCTCTCTAGAAGAGTACAAGGATTGTTGTGCTATCATCACTCGCCACCCTAGGACAAGGGTGAAGCCGGCGGAGGTCACAGAGTGGGTGACAAGATTCGGGCTTGGGGACCTGGTTTGGAGGTCGGTCGATAAGGCCTCACTGGTCACCTACAACCCTGCGGGGGACAGTCTGAGGGTCTCCCCCTTGACGGAGGCACTCCCCGGAACCGTGGTTCCTGCCTAGGGAACCTCCCCGGCGGGGGCCCACAAGACCAGCCGTAGCAAGCAGAATTATAAGCAGGCAAAAATCGAGTTTAGAGAGAAACCGAAATGGCTGACACAGTGATGCCGATTCCTGGGAGCAGGTTCCAGGACGAGGTCGTGAAGTCGAGCCAGCCAGTGGTTGTTGATTTCTACGCTGACTGGTGCGGCCCCTGCAAAATCATCGAGCCAGTCATCCACAAGCTTTCTGAGGAGTATCAGGGAAAGGTAAAGTTCGTGAAAGTCGATACCGACGCGAACCAGGAACTCGCGATGCAATTCGGCATAATGAGCATCCCAACGGTGATGTTCTTCTCAAAAGGGAAGGTGGAAGACATAGTCATCGGCGCAGTCCCGTCTTCTGTCCTGAAGTCAAAGGTCGACGCCCTGGTCAGGGACGCATAGAACCATAAAAGTCCCTCCGGAAGGGCCCCACGCTGTTGCAGGTAAAATACGTCCTGTTGCTGCTGGCAGCTGCCTCTCTTTTCACGACGATAGTGGTTGGCGCTTACGTCACGGTGGCCAACTACGGGAATGCCTGCGGTTCGAGTGTACCTCAGGACTGGCCGACCTGCCTAGGAGGCCTCTTCCCGCCTCTGCAGGTCGCCCCCATCATGGAGTACACGCACAGGCTATTTGCTGCGCTCTCGACACTCTTCCTCCTGCTTGCTACGATAGCATTCTGGCGGTCGCAAGACGCGGAAAAGGTGGTAAAGAGAACGGTCTACGTCGCTATGCTGCTACTCGTCGCTCAGGTGCTCCTCGGAGGAGTCGTCATTGCCCAAGAGGAAGAGTCCCTTCTGGTGGCAGCGCACCAGGGCTTGGCTATACTTACATTTGGTGTAGCCGTAGCAGCCTTCGCCAGGGCAAAGAGACCTGCCTGAAGGATTTAACAACACTAGGCGAGGCTACAGGCAGCGTTGGACATCGAGACGCGGCTCGAGTACGTGCGCCAGGTGGGGGAGGAGATAATCACAGAGAAGGAACTTCGCACTCTTTTGGAGACCAAGGACCATCCTACTGCCTACGACGGCTTTGAGCCGAGCGGCCTGGCGCACCTCCCTTTCGGTGTCCTCCGTCCCATCCTTGTCGATGACATGATGAAGGCCGGGGTGAGGATGAAGCTCTGGATAGCGGACTGGTTCGCCTGGGTCAACAACAAGATGGGGGGAGATCTGCAGAAGATCAAGGAGGTGGGGAATTACTTCGTCGAGGTGTGGAAGGCAGCCGGAGTAGACATGAGCAAGGTCGACGTGCTCTGGACAAGCGACGCGGCGAAGGAAGAAGAGTATTGGAAGAAGGTCATCACCGTTGCCCAGAACTCCACACTGGCAAGGGCCCAGCGTGCCCTCACAATCGCGGGGAGGACAACAAAGGAAACTATCCAGACCGCCCAGCTGTTCTATCCGATGATGCAGGTCGCCGACATATTCTGGCTCGACGTTGACATCTGCCAACTGGGGGTCGACCAGCGCAGGGCTAACATCCTGGCCAGGGAGATCGCTGAAAAATTGAAGTGGAAAAAGCCTGTGGCCGTCCACCACCACATGCTTATTGGCCTCCAGGGCAGGAAGGAGCCCGAAGGCTTCGACGAGAACGGGGCAACGGACGCTGAAATCTCCAGCAAGATGAGTAAGAGTAAGCCGGAGACCTCCATCTTCGTCCATGACAGCTCGGACGTGATAATGAGAAAGGTGAACTCGGCCTACTGCCCTCCCAAGGTTCTGGAGGGAAACGCGCTCATCGAGTACTCTCGATACATCGTCTTCCGCAAGCAAAAGTTCCTTAGGATAGAACGCCCCGAAAAGTACGGGGGGAACATCGAATTCTTCACGCCAGACGAGTTGGAGAAGGCGTACGTAGGTGGGACTCTGCATCCGGCTGATCTGAAGATGGGGGTGGGGGAGGCCCTGGACGAGATAATCTCGCCGATCCGAGAGCACTTCGTGAAGGACCCGCATGCCAGGAAACTCTACGAAGCGGTCAGGGCTGCAGAGACGACAAGGTAGGGGATCCAAGGATTCCCGCTCCCCCGCCGTGGGGAACGAGCGAACCCGGTTCATAGTGGATGCAATGCTCGGCTCTCTCGCAAGGAAACTGAGGGCTTT
>Ga0187769_10002913_pt1 | contig 10140 bp, 10 predicted proteins | sample 0116_SJ02_MP02_1_FD_133140 | JGI IMG/M metagenome (GOLD analysis project Ga0187769, IMG submission 133140) | Tropical peat soil microbial communities from peatlands in Department of Meta, Colombia - 0116_SJ02_MP02_10_MG | ecosystem: Environmental > Terrestrial > Soil > Wetlands > Peat | place... | reverse complement strand
GCCAGCTCCAGCATGCGCTCGGCGGCATACAGCAGCTCAATCAGCCGGGCCCAGTGCGTGGCCATGCGGTGATGCACCGGCGGGCGCCGGCCGCCGGCCGCTTTCGCGCCGAACGCTTCGCAGAATTTCTCGAATTGTTCCTGGGCGAGCGGCGTGGCTAGGCGGTCGGCAACATTCAGGCGCGCGAGCGGAGTCGCGCAATAGACGCCGCTCTCACCGCCATCCACAAATCCCTTCCAACCCGGCTTTCGCAGGAACGGAAACTTCAGATAGGTCCAGGGTTCCACCCGCTCGGCGATATAGGTGGCGTAATCGTCCACATCGTATTTCAGAAATTCGCGGCCCTCGGGATCGACCACGCGAATCCGGCCATCGTAAAAATTCAGCCGGTTCTCGCCGTCCACCGTTCCCATGTAGTAGGTGCGATGCAGGAAGGTTTCGCCGGTGACCAGCTCGCGGAAGGCGGGATTTTTCCAGATCAGCGTGTCGAAGATTTTTAGGCTGAACAGAGCAAATTCGATGTTCTTTCGCGCGGCGGCTTCGATCTCGGCTCTCTCGGTCTCGCTGAGCGATTTGCTCCAGCCTCCCGGCATCCCGGCCGCAGGATGGATCTGGCGCCCGCCCAGCATCTGGATGATGTGATGGTTCCGGGCGCGGCAGGCGATCACCTCCTTGCCGATGTCCAGCCCGACCTTGCGGACCACGCCCAGGATATTTCTCTCGGCCGGCGGCGCGTCCGGGCCCACGATGAAATCCGGGCCGCCCAGGGCGTAGAAATGCGTGGTGTGATCGGTAACGTAAAACGCCGAGTAGAAAAGTTCGCGCAGCTTTCTCGCCGCCGGGGGAGGATCCGCGGCGAACAGGCGGTCCAGCGCCTTCGTCGATGCCATGTGATGGGCTTCCGGGCAGACCCCGCAAATCCGGTTGGTGATCACCGGCATCTCTTCCGCCGGCCGGCCCACGCAGAACTGCTCAAATCCCCGCAGCTCAGGTACTTGCAGGTAGGCGTTGGCCACGCTGCCATCCTCGTGCAGGAAGATTTCGATTTTGCCGTGACCTTCCAGGCGCGTGATGGGATTGATGCTGACGCGTTTCTTCATCGGGATCTCCTCACGAGCGACCCGGCCAGGCTGTAGCGGTAAAACCCGCCTGCCAGATCCGGCAGCGAATCGAGCACGGCGTCGGTCCGGGCGATTACTTCCGCCTCGGTCATTCCCTTGTACGGGCCGATATCCAGGACCGACCCAAGGGCGGAGATCATCTTGGCCCCCTGGTCGCGCACCCCCTCTGGCGGGCCGTAGCAGCCGGTGCAGGGCATGTTCACGGCCGGGCACAGGGCCCCGCAGCCTTGGCTCGTGGCGATCCCCATGCATAACAGGCCCTGCTCCAGCAGGCAGTCGGCGGCGTTGGGAATGATTTCCCAAGTGCGATAAAAGCGGCTGACGGTCTTGTCTTCCTTCTTCCGGGAGCACTCGGCGCAAACCGACGATGGCCCGGCGCCCAGCGTTCCGCCCTGGGGCGGCAGCGGTTGTCCCTCGATCACCGCCTCGACAATATTCCAGATCTGGTGCGGCTCCGGCGGGCAGCCCGGCACGAAATAGTCCACGTCGACCACCTGGGCTAACGTTTTGACGGTCTCAAAAAAGGTGGGCAATTCGAGTACGCCTTCGGCCACCACCGTGCGGGTCTGCGGCACGACCCCATCGGGATTATCCAATGCCGGCCCCTCCAGGAAGTTGGTCCGCAGGTGACTCTCGCGCGAATGCAAGTTGCTGAGCGCTGGAATCGAACCGGATACTGAGCAAGCGCCGAAAGCGATCAGTAACCGGGACTTCCGTCGCAAGAGGTGTGCCATCTCTTCGTTTTCCGCCGTGCGGATGGCCCCGTTGAAGAAGGTGACCGCGATGCTCTGGTCGGCCATGGCATCGACATCGGCGACCTTGGTATCGAGCAGGCAGGGGCAAAAGACAAAATCGAAGTTTCGGTCCACTTCGAGCAGCTTTTCATGCAGATTCACAACCGCGATCTCGCAGCCGCCACAGGAAGACGCCCAATACACGCTGAGCTTGGGTTTTTCTGGCATCAGTAAAGGCCGCCTTTCAACAGCCGGAACGCAGGCTCGGCTTTGGGACAAGCACCGTCCTGGATCTGGGATACTAATCGGCCGTTCTGGGCTCCTACTCAATCCCGCAGCAGAGTTTTTATCCACTACGTTAAAGTGCCCGCCGCCCGCCGCCGATAGGAGTACTTGGCGGATATCGGTGCGCCGCCAGCCGGTTCCTTGTAAACGCACGAGCGTGTGGCGAGAGATCCCGGGAAAGCGAGGGTGGAAACCTTGTCTGAGCTTAGGTCTGGAAGCACAATGAAGCTGAATCTGGCCGTAGCGGGTTTGGCGACCGTGATGGCGGCTTCGGGATTTGCCTTGGTGGACTGGCCCGGACCTCGTATCTCGGCCGTAACTGCAATCGTCTGCCTAACGGCGCTGGCGGCACTGTATTGGAGAGTGCGGAAGTTGCTGCGGGATCTCGGGGACATTTCCGCAGGGATGGTGGAAACTGCGGCGCAGTTAGCGGATGCCAGCGCGCAGATGGCATCCACCGGCCAGGCCCTCGGCCCCGGAGCCGAGTCGCAAGCCAACGGCGTCGGCGAAGCGGCCGGCTCAACCGAGCTGATGACCTCCATCCTGCGGCAAAACGTGGAGACCACCCGTTCGGCAGCCACCCTCATGCAACAGACCGATCAAATCGCTTCCGACGCCACACAAGGCCTCGAGGGATTAGTGCAATCCATGAGCGAGATTAACAGCTCGAGCGACAAGATCTCGCGCATCAACAAAGTGATCGACGAGATCGCGTTCCAGACGAATATTCTGGCGCTGAACGCCGCGGTGGAGGCGGCGCGCGCGGGTGAGGCCGGAATGGGATTTGCGGTCGTCGCCGACGAGGTGCGAAACCTGGCCCAGCGGTGCGGGCAGGCGGCCAAGGACATTGCTGCCCTCATCGAGGACTCCATTTCCAAGGTTCACGAGGGCAGCGGACGGCTCGATCAAGTGGCGGAAGCCATGCGGCGCCTCATCGACGGCGAGCGCAAAACCAAAGGTCTGATCGATGAGACCACCACCAGCAGCACCGAGCTGGTCTCTGGCATGGAGCTGATCTCGAAGACCCTGATCGACGTGCAGGAGAAGGCTCGCCAGACAGTCTCCAACGCGCAACAGGCCGCTTCGGCTGCGAAAGAACTGGGCCAATTCCCGGAATTCATAAAACAAGCCGCAATGCGCTTGCAGAGCGTCGCGGCCGGAAGCGGAGCAAAAACCTTATGAACGTAAAAACAATGGATGCCCGCGGGCTGAAGTGTCCGCAACCCCAACTCAAGATGCTGGTAGAAGCGCAGTCCATGGCTAAAGGCGACCAACTCGAAGTCGTGGCGGATTGCCCCACTTTTGAAAACGACGTCCGCCAGTGGTGCCAGCGGACTGGAAAGGCATTGCTCTGGATGCGAACCGAGGGCAGTGCCAAACGCTGCCGGGTTCAAATCTGAATCACCCTGGACGCGCGATTCTGTGGCTCGACAAACGTCTCCTTCGCGCTCCCGGCAGCCGTCGATCATCCCGGCCGGGGCGGATTGCCGCGGATCTGCTAGCTGATGCACGAACTCGGCATTGCCAATTCTGTGCTGGAGGCGGTTCGCGTAGAACTGGGCCGCCATCCCGGCGCCTCACCTGTGAGGGTGGCCGTGCGCGTCGGAGTACTGGCGGCCATCGACCCCCAAGCTCTTGCCTTCAGCTTCCAGGCGTTGACCGCTGGAACCGAGTGGGAAAGCGTGCTGCTGGATATTCAGACTTTGCCGCGGTTGCATCATTGCCCGGCTTGCGGCATCACCTTCCGGGTGATCGAATACGGGTTCGCCTGCTCCGGCTGCGGCGAATCGCGAACCCGCTGTGTGGGCGGAGATGAGCTGGAGCTGGCTTACCTGGAACTGGAGGAAGCGTGAACCGTGTAGTGCTAGAACAGAAAGTACTGAGTGAGAACGACCGCATCGCCGGTGAGCTGCGCGAGCGCTTTCAGAAACACGGCGTGCTGTGTCTCAATCTGATCAGCTCGCCCGGCGCGGGGAAAACCTCGATTCTTGAGCGCACGCTCGAAGGTCGTGCTCCAGGTGATCGCGTCGCCGTGCTTACGGGGGATATCCAAACCGACAATGACGCCGCTCGGTTGGCACGGTTCGGATTTCCGGTGCGGCAGATCACAACCGGGGGCACGTGTCACCTCGATGCGCGTATGGTGGAGCGTGCGCTCGCCGATTGGCGCCTGGAGGATCTCGATCTCCTTCTCATCGAGAACGTCGGCAACCTCGTTTGTCCCGCCAGTTATGACTTGGGCGAGGCCGCCAAGATCGTGATGCTCAGCGTGGCTGAAGGTGAAGACAAGCCGTTGAAATACCCCTCGATTTTTTTCAAATCTGCGCTGATGCTGCTCAATAAGATCGACCTGCTGCCGCACGTTCCGTTTGACATCGCGAAAGCCCGGGCAAACGCGAACCAGGTCCATCCGCAAATTGAGATGATAGAGATCTCGTGCACCACGGGCCAAGGTCTAGATCTTTGGTATAGATGGCTTAACAACCGGGGCAACAAGCACTGCAGGTTTGGCAACTCGTCCCCATTGTGAGGGCGTCTTGGCCTTTCCGCAGAATCGCGCGGCATGGTAGTGCCGTTCCCGTCGGAGGTTTTTGCGAGCTCGTCAACGAACCAGCACATGGCCAACTGAGCGGGCAGTTTTGCCTCAAAGACGCCTGCAGGAATTGCGGGCGCAGGTGATGGTGTCAAGCTTCTGGAAAGAAAGGCCGAGACCTGACGCCGAAGGAAGCGTACGAGTTGGTGAAGGCATTCCAAGAGGATCATCGCGAGGGCGGATACGGACTCGATCAATACGAAGCGAGGGACTATCCGGGTTTTCAGTTTTTCCAGGCGTTGCCCGATCCGCCAAGCGGCCACATTCACTATGCCGTTGATCTCAGGACTGGCGAGGTCTGGGATTCCCCTGATTGCGAGAAGTTGACTTCGCCTTCGCTGAAGAAGTTGCAAAACGCAGTCCGCAATCGTATCGGCCTAAAGGCTGATGAGTATCGAAAGATTGGACGCCCGGGTCCATTTTGCGAACAGTGAACTCTTTGAGCAGGGAGAACCTCAACTGGCTCCAGCCAATGCTACCTGGAATCGGAGAGTGAGTACATTCGGAACGTTGCAAACCCCCGCAACCAATCTGATCCTCAGCCGCTCCAAAGCAAAGAGAGTGTTGCGACCTTGCCGGAGCGGATCTTGAAGCGCTCCCCGAATAGCCTTGAGCCGAGGACGGCATTGCTTGGCGCCGGTGTGCCGCCGGTGTGCCGGCTGGGGCTTGCGACGCGCGGGAACACGCATTTGGGAGCGGATGATGTCGAGTATGCGGTGGAGCGCGGCATCAATTATCTGAACTGGTGCGGCCACGCGGACGGTCTCAGCCGCGCGGTGAGCCGGATGGGCAGTGCGCGAAAACGGGTGGTGCTGGCGGCACAGTTGGAGGCTCGATCGGCGAGTGACGCGGAGCGCGAGTTCCGGTCGATGCTGGACGAGTTGGGGACAGAACATATTGACGTGCTGACGTTCTATTACGTCGAATCCGAGAGCGAGTGGCGCGAGATTGTGGCTCCCGGCGGGGCGTGGGATTATCTGGCCCGGGAGAAGCGCAAAGGGCGCTTGAAGCTGATCGGACTCACGAGTCACCAGCGAGCGCTGGCCTCAAAGTGGGCGGAATCGGGCAAGCTGGATCTGCTGATGGTCCGTTACAATGCGGCGCATCGCGGCGCGGAGCGCGAGGTCTTCCCCATCGCGCAGCGGAGACAGATTCCGGTTGTCACGTTCACGGGATTGCGTTGGAAGGCGTTGCTACAGGGCACACCGGATGATCCCGCGGGATTCGTGCCGCCATCGGCTGTAGATTGCTATCGTTTTTGCCTGGCGCATCCGGCGGTCTCGGTGGCGCTGATGGCACCGGGGAATCGCACGGAGCTTGAAGAAGATCTGCGGCTGCTCGACAATTGGAGAGCGCTGGAGAGGGCGGAGCGCGAAAGCCTGCTGGCGCACGGCGAACGGGTCAAGAAGCGCGCAGGCGTCTTCTGGTAGTCGCGATTACGGCCAGATTTCGTCAGCACTACGGCCAGGCGCGTGCCGGCGCGTGCGAGCTGGCGGCGAATCATTGGCGAGGCGGCACGCAGGTAGCGCTGATCGATTTGTTCGTGGAGGTCGTACATGCGCTTGCCCATGTCGTGATCGGCGCAGCTTTCGACCGGGCGCGGCGGCTCCACGGCAATTTTCTTCGGCAACTTGCCGTAGACGGTCTTTACGGCCACTTTGTGGCTCTCCCATGCCCACGCGTCGACATTGACGGGCTGGCGAATCCAACGGCGGATGTCTGAAGCAAACTCGCTGCGCAGAGCATCGGCGAAAGCGGCGGGGTCCTGGCCGTGCGCCACCAGTTCGAGCAGGTCGGTGTCCCAGACGCCGTGGAGATTGGGGCGGTAGTTCTGACCGGGGCCGGACGTTTCGGGCTGGTGATCGAAGAACGCCACGGCGACGCAATTGCCGCCGCGGTCGTCATTATCGGCGGCGTGGAGGGGTTGGTGGAGGTCGCCCACAAAATGAACCAGGAACATCAGCGCTTCGGCCTTATCGTGTTTGCCGGCTGAATCAGAGCGCAGCACCTCAATCTGCTTGCGGATGGCGCTGGTGACGCATCCGGACGCGGGGCAGGCTGCGGCCATCTTGTTCCTGCGGCCATCCAGAGGGATGTCGATGAAATGCCAACCGGCGGTTTCCTTTCGCTGGTTACGGATGTCGTCAGCCCAGCTGGAGAGGTCGGCCAGGGCGGGAAGGTTGCTCGCGGGGCAGAAGCGGCGCAGCGATGGGTCGTAAATGGGGCCCTCCAGCAACTGGGCTGCGGCTGTCCGCGCACGAGGATTCAATTGCTCCAGGGCGACCAACGCAACGACGCGATGTCCTTGGCAGCCCCAGGGAAATGCGGGCGCCTCCAATATGACAGCCGACACCAATGTAAGAGCGCGAAGTGCTTTGCGAACAGCAGGAATTGTTATAATCATGAGAAACTTAGATTGCATCACATTATTTTTGGAACCGCGCGGGGGCGAGCGGGATCTGATAACCAAGAGGCAACGGGCAACATGGGAATACTACAGGTGAAACACGCGGGCATGGAACCAGCTCCGGAAAACGGGACGCAGGCTCATCCGCAAGGCGGGTACCGGATGTTCAGCCGCATAGTCGACTGGATCACCAGCGACCGGATGCAACTCATCAACATCACGGACCGCATCAACGAGATCGTCCGCAAGAGCGGCATTCGCGACGGACTGGTGCACCTGCAATCCCTCCACACCACCACCGCGGTTTTCATCAACGAATGGCAGGATGCGCTCTTGCATGATGTGCGGTCGTTTTTGGACGAGGTTGTGTGCCGCGAAAACGCATGGCGGCATAACGATCCGCGCTATTCGGATTGCGAGCGCAAGAACGCCGATTCACATTTGCGCGGCATGCTGATGGGCCAGAGCCTGTGCCTTCAAGTTCGCAACTCGACGGTGCTGCTGGGCACGTGGCAGAGCATCATCCTGGCGGAATTCGACGGTCCGCGGAGCCGCTCCATGTCGATCCTGGTATCGGGCGTTTAGGGTCAAGGAGGCCGCAACGAGCCTTTCCGGATGTCGAGACGCTTCACTTTAGAGGCAGCGGAAAGCCTCCTCCCGGAGATCGAGAAGGGGATGCGCGAGGCGATCGCGCTTAAATCCGCATTCGAGGAAGCGCAAAGCGAATTGCAGGCCGTGGCGCAACGCGTGATGATGCTGGGCGGCGTGCTTGTGGACCGCGAGAAGGTCCACCAACACAAGCTGCGGCGCGACCAATGCGCCGAGAATCTCAAGACGGTGGTGCAGAATATTCAAGAGCTCGGCTGCATCATCAAGGATCTGGATATGGGCCTGGTGGATTTTCCCACTTTGTTTCGCGGGGAAGAAGTGTATCTTTGCTGGAAGCTCGGCGAGCCGGGCATCGGTTTCTGGCACGGGACCCACGAAGGCTTCGCCGGAAGAAAGCCCATTGACCAGGAATTTCGGGAAACGCACCGCGGAGACGCCGCAAACTAGGATTCGGTGCGTTTTGCGAAGGCAAAATGGTAGACGGCCGCGCCGGCGGCGATGGTGGCCGCGGCGGTGAGCGAGGCTTTGGGCTGCCAGATCACGCCGTAGATCATCATTCCCACACCAACCACGATATAAGCGCCGGGGATTAACGGAAAAGCGAAGCTGACGGGCGCCATGCGCTGCCAGCCGCGCGTGCGGCGAAACCGGAACAGGCTGGCTACCGACATGACAGTGAAGAAGGTGAGACAGACCCCGATGTACAGCATGAGCTGCGTGAAGGGCGTGAAGGTCATCAGCATGGAGCAGACGCCCTGAGCCACGATGGCAGCGACCGGAGTGTGCCATTTCGGGTTCACATTGGCGGCCACGCTGAAGAATGCGCTGTTCTTGGCCATGGCGTAGTAAACCCGGGGACCGATGGTCACCATGGCATTGACCGTCGACGTGATGGAGACCGCCATCAGCGCAGCGAAAACACCAGCCACCTGCGGCCCGAACAGATTGGAGGCGGACAGCGAGCCGACGGCCACGACTCCCTTCATCGATTCCAATGGCGTGGAGTAGATGAAGACCAGGTTCAGTCCGAGATAGAGCGCGGTGACCAAAGCGGTGCCTGTGGCTAGCGCCAAAGGGAGGGTGCGTTCGGGCTGCCGCAGCTCCTCGGCGACATAGGTCGCGGCATTCCATCCGCTGTACCCCACCATGATCAGGAGCAGGCTGATCATGAACTGAACGGGGATGGACAGGGTTGAGGTGCGCACGGCGGGCTGTGAGAAGTGCGCCCACTCTCCGGAGCCGGCGAGGAAGCCGAGGAGGATGAAAGAAGCAATCACGATCAGCTTGGTCCCGGTGAGCACGTTCTGAACCTTGGCGGTGCGGCCGACGCCGAGGCAGTTGAGCAGCGTGAAGACGGCGATGAGTCCCGAGGCGAGCAATTGGGCGCCGCCAAACTCGAGCGACAGCGCGCCAGAGCCGATGGTGAATTGCGCGTTTGCCTGTTTGAAGGCGGGGAAGAAGTAGCCGACGTAGTCGGCGAATGCCAGAGCCGCCAAAGCGATGGGTGCGGAGAACCCGGCAAAGAACGATACCCAGCCGGTGACGAACCCCCAGGTGGGGCCGTAGGCGCGCGTGAGGTAGACGTACTCGCCGCCTGAACTGGGGAAATTGATGCCGAGCTCGGAGTAGCTCAGGGCGCCACACAGCGCAAACACCGCGCCCACGGACCAGCAGAGCAAAATCAGGCGAGCGTCACCCAGTTGCGCGGCCAGGATGCCGGTGGTGGCGAAGATACCGGTCCCGACCATGTTGGAGATCACGAGTGCTGTGGCGCTGATAAATCCAAGCTGCCGGAGAAGTCCCGCCGGTGTGCCGGCTTGCAGTGAGGAGGCCACGCGTGTTTTCTGGTGTCATTGTGTCACAGAACTACAAGTGACCCCAACGGCGAAGATGCTGGTAGACCAGCTCGATGGGCAAACCCACCACATTCGTGTAGGAACCATCAATGCGCTGGATGAATTTGGACGCCAGTCCCTGAATGGCATAGGCGCCCGCCTTGTCCATCGGTTCTCCTGTGGCCGCGTATTGTTCGATCTCGCGGCGGGTGAGCGGCAGCATCCACACGCGGGTCGCCGCCACTCCCAGGATCGTGTCCTGACCCCGGCGGAGACAGATGCCGGTGAGCACCGTGTGTTCCCTGCCCGAGAGCATTTCGAGCATGCGCACGGCGTCGGCTGGATCGCTCGGCTTGCCCAGAATCTGGCCGCTGATGACTACGACCGTATCGGCTCCGAGAACGATATCGGCGGGGCCGGCTTCCACCGCGGTTGCTTTTTCCTGCGCCACACGCCTGACGTAGGCTTCAGGCGACTCACCGGAGAGAATGGTCTCATCCACGTTCGCTGCGCGCGCGATGAAGGGGATACCGGCCTGGCGCAGAATCTCGGCGCG
>Ga0187769_10002912_pt1 | contig 10140 bp, 5 predicted proteins | sample 0116_SJ02_MP02_1_FD_133140 | JGI IMG/M metagenome (GOLD analysis project Ga0187769, IMG submission 133140) | Tropical peat soil microbial communities from peatlands in Department of Meta, Colombia - 0116_SJ02_MP02_10_MG | ecosystem: Environmental > Terrestrial > Soil > Wetlands > Peat | place... | reverse complement strand
GCGGAGAATTCAGGTCAAACGAGATGGGGCGCATCGCGCGCGAAATAGGACCGCTGGCCGTGGGGAAGCTTGCCGCCCCGGGCTTGCACTTCGTGGGCGGCGTCTCGGGGCTGGCACTGCAGATCACGGCCTCGGGCGCACGATCGTGGGTGCTGCGCGTCACCGTCGGCGGCAAGCGCCGCGACATGGGCCTGGGGGCGGCCTCGAGCGCAAATGGGTTGGCTGAAGCCCGCAAAAAAGCGCAGGCAGCACGCGACAAGATCCGCGAAGGCATCGACCCCACCGAGCAAGCGAGAAGCGCCCGAAGCCAACTCAAGGCCCAGCGCGCAAGGGCGCTCACTTTCAAGCAATGCGCGGAAAAGTACATCCCCTCGCACAAGGCGAGCTGGAAGAACGAGAAGCACGCGGGCCAGTGGAGCGCGACACTCGAGACCTATGCGTATCCGGTGATGGGAGGGCTCCTCGTGCGCAATGTGGACGTGGCGCACGTGACGCGCGTCCTTGAACCCATCTGGCAGGAGAAGACGGAGACGGCATCGCGCCTGCGCGGGCGAATCCAGGCGGTTTTGGATTGGGCAGCGGCGCACGGGTATCGCCCGAAGGGACTCAACCCCGCGGCGTGGAAGGGGCACCTCGACAAACTGCTGCCGCGGCCCAGCAAGGTGGCAAGAGTCGAGCATCACACGGCGCTACCCATCGCCGAGGTGGGCAGCTTCATGGCCGAGCTGCGCAAGCAAGAGGGCATCGGCGCGCGCGCGCTTGAGTTTGCGATTCTGACCGCGGCCCGTTCGGGCGAAGTTCGCGGCGCAACGTGGCCGGAAATCGACCTGCAGGCCAAGCTCTGGACGATTGGACCCCAGCGCATGAAGGCCGGGCGCGAACATCGGGTGCCGCTCTCCGACGCGGCGATCAAGCTCTTAAAGGGGCTCCCCCGAGTAAAAGGTCTTGACGTCGTGTTCGCGGGGCCGCACGGTGGAATGCTCTCCGATATGGCGTTGACGGCGGTTTGCCGGCGCATGAAGGTGCGGGCTGTGCCACACGGCTTTCGCAGCACCTTTCGCGATTGGGCCTCGGAGCGCACGAACGTTCTGCGCGACGTTGCCGAGATGGCCCTGGCGCATGCGATCTCCAGCAAGGTCGAGGCAGCCTATCGGCGCGGGGACCTTTCCGAGAAGCGTCGCCGGCTCATGCAGGCGTGGTCCGATTTTTGCGCCAAGGTGGAAAAGGAGATCGTGAGCCGGGCCAAGGCAGTCAGCGCCAGGCAAGCGGCAGTGCCACGTAGGACCGAGGCGCCTCGAGGGCGCGACTGACCGAAGCCGAGTCAGGGTACCGAGATCGATAGGATCTTGCCGCTGGGAGTTTGCCCGGCGGGAGTGTCGAATATTCACATGGATGTTTTCGTGCTTACGTGATTTACTGTACTTGCGCTCTTGTCGGAGGGAGCTATGCCGTACAACGAAAACTCACCGCTTATCCGGGAAAAACTCTTTGCGAGACATTTTCCGGTGGTTCGTCGCTTCGAGGAAATGCCGAACGACGCATTGGTTTCGCCAGCCGTAATTGCGTGTTTGGAAGGCTGCAGCATGCCGACCTTTTACCGACGTGTAGCGGCCGGTTTGTTGCCGGCACCAACGAGAATTGGTGGTTCCAGCCGAGTTCGGGTCGGGGACTACAGGAGAATGCGGGCGACGCGGAAAACGCTCGGTTAAAGCAAACCGTTTTGCGCCGGGCCCTGGTCCGAGCCGAATGGCAACCCGGTTCCGCAGCTACCTTGGGGGCGATGCGGTCGCGCGAAAGGGGAAATGGTTGAAGGCCGAGCGGTTTCGAACGGCGACAACGTTGCTGGCGGGCCTGCAGGGGTGGCTCCCTAGTCAACACCTGCAACGGGCGCTAACCTACGTTGACCGGTCGTTCGCGACCCGAGGCACCGGACACGCCGAAACGCCGCAGCCGGCCAGGGACGGCCGCTCGCTTTTCTAGGCTCCGCCCTCCTTTGTATTGCGCGAGTTAACATTACGCCCAGGCCCTCGGAGAGGGGTCTGGGAGCGAATCCGCAGATCGTTACGGTATGGCGGGATGTCTCGCGTCGCGGCATCAAGGAGGGGACTCATGCATTTTGGCGCTCTGGGCAAGATGCTTGTCGGCAATATTCTGACAACGGCATCGATTCGGTTTCCTGACAATGAAGCATTCTTCTGTAGTGGAACGCGTCGCCGCTTCACTTTCCGGCAGACGAACGACCGCTGCAATCGACTCGCCAACGCGCTCGTAGCGCTCGGCTACGCGAAGGGCGATGTCATAGCGTTTCTCTCGACCAACCGGGTTGAGGTCGTCGAGACCTATTTCGCCCTGGCTAAGACGGGCATTGTCGGCATTCCGCTCAATTATCGGCTCGCAGCTAACGAGATCGTCGAGCTCATGCGCAGCATGGGTGCGAAGGGAATGATTTTCGAGGAACGCTTCGAGAGCGTTGCACATCACGTCATGACGGAGCTCCCGGAAGTCAGGCAGTACATCAGGATTGGCGGTGACTCCACCGCCAAAGGCTTGCGGTACGAGAGCCTGCTCGAACAATCGCGCGGCGACGAGCCGGACGCGGCCGTGGAGGAGTCCGACCCATACTACTTCAATCTCACGTCCGGCACGACAGGACTGCCGAAGTCGTACGTGCTCACGCAGTTCAACAATAGCAGTGCGATCCTGCCCTTCATGCACGCATTCGACTTGTCGCGCCAGGACACCGTGATGACCGTGTTCCCGATCTTTGGTCGGGTCGGATTTGGCTGGGTGGTTGGCTCCGTGTTGTACGGTGTCAAAAACGTGCTGGCAAACTTTGAACCCACAGACACGCTGCGACTGATCGAGCAGGAGCGCGTCACCATCGTCAACCTCGTTGCGACAATGGCAGCGATGTTGTTGCTGAACGAAACCTTGCCAAAGCGCGACCTGTCGTCCCTGAGGGCTACCGTCTTTGCGGGCTCCATGCTGCCTGCCCCGATTCGCGAGCAGACGATGGCGCGGATCTGTCCGTCCTTGTACGAGTACTACGGCATGCAGGAAACCGGCGCACTTGTCGTGAGCACGCCAGAGGACAGAGCGCAAAGGCCGGATTCCGTCGGCCGAGCGATCATGTTCGCTGAGATTAGGATCGTCACCCCCGATGGCAAAGCCGCGAAGGCGAACGAAATCGGGGAGATCGTCGGTCGAGCGCCGTACTCGACGACCGCGTACTACGAGAACCCGGGCAAGACAGCGGAGACATTCAGGAGCGGGTGGCTTCACACTGGCGACTTGGGGCGCACGGACGAGGACGGATACCTGTTCATCTGTGGTCGACTCAAGGACATGATCATTACCGGCGGCCAGAACGTGCACTCCGCCGAGGTAGAGGAAGCCATCCTCTCGTTCCCGGGCGTGGCGGATTGTGCTGTGGTCGGGCTACCGGACGACTTATGGGGTGAACGCGTAACGGCGATCGTAGTGCGCAAACAAGACGTCGAGATCAATGCCGATGCGCTTCGCCAGTTCTGCAGGCAACGCCTCGCGGGCTTCAAGACCCCGAAGGACATCCATCTTCGGGATAAGCCGCTACCTCGTACGCCGACCGGCAAGCTTCAAAAGTTCCTCCTGGTAGAGGAATACGGGCCCCAGCGGGCTACTGGGTAAGTGGATCGCCGCCTCAGGGTCTTCGTTGATTGGCTGCCTCTGCGTACGTCCGCTAAGCGGAAAGTCCTGATCCTGCACTGGCAGACCGTTTGCGGCCATGAGCGGACTTGGGCATCGTCTGATCAGGTTCCCCGAAAGCTGACGTGTCGAGGGAAACTTCCTGGAAATGCCACGGGTGCGAATAGCCCTATTGATCCTTTCCCTCGCGTGCTCCTCGCAGTGCGGTGCCGACGAGCAGGCTACTTCGCTTCCTACGCCCAGCGGTGCGGTGGAGATCCAGCATTACACCTTTAACGATGGGCACGCGTCTCAGACGAACTTCAAGCTCATCGCGAAGTTTCCGGGCAACCCTGCACTGGAGCACTACGCAGCCTCACTCGACGGGTCATGGACAAGCTGCGCCTGGATGGACAGTTGGAATCACTTTCTAGACCGCGCGAAGAGACCTGCGGTAACGGTTCATCAGACCGGCCACGTTTGGTTAAGGCCCCAATCCAGGCGGATGATCATGCTATCGGTCCGTTACACTTCCTCCGACAAATGCGCGGCGGATCGCCCGGAAACCGATGAACAGCAAGTCGTGCTGGTCGAATACTCCGATGCGGATGCTAACGAGGTGGCAAACCAACTCGGCCTAACGTGTCTCAAGAAATAGGGCTCACTTTTTCGGTCGGCGCCAACAACCATGCCGCCCGAGTCGAAAGTGAGCGGGCCGTCCACGGCGATGCCGATCTTCTCTGGCTCCGCGCGCTTTGTCCGACATACCGATCGAGGCCGGGTCGCCATTCCGCTACGCTTCGCCGTGCCCGCGGCGCATGGAAGCTCGACTTCGGATCGCTCGGGACAGCGTTGCCGCTGGATGCCGCCGTCCGGGCCGGCGGGCGAGTGGCGCCTCTGCAGGCCGCCCCTGCGCGGCCGCCGACCTGGGCGCGGCACCGGATATGGGAGCAAGTCGAGTCTCGATTCGACGGAAGGCGAGCCGGAGCGGCCGGGTAAGGTGAGGAAAGCCGGACCGAGAACGATCCATTCGACATCGACAGGAACGATCGTGCCAGACAGCGCAGTCAAGTTCGTCCCGACGACATTCGGCCGCCTCGCCTATCGCGAAAGCGGCTCCGGCCGGCCCTTGTTGCTGGCCCAGCGCTACCGAGCGACGATGGACGACTGGGAACCCGATCTGATCGCCAGGCTTGCGGCTCGCCGTCGCGTGATCTGGTTCGACAGCGCCGGCGTGGGGCGCTCCGATGGTCAAGCGCCCAAGACCGTGGCGGGTATGGCGGAAGTCGCCGTCGCGTTCCTCGACGCCCTCGGCGAGGGACAGGTCGACGTACTCGGTTGGTCGCTCGGGGGTTTCGTGGCACAGCACTTGGCCCTGGATCACCCGGAACGCGTCCGGCGCCTGGTCATCGCGGCCTCGGGCTGCGGTGGCGTGCCGGAGGCGCCCGCGCGGGATCCGAGGGTGGCGCTGTACCTGGGCACGGAGGGTCCCGTGGAAGAGCGCCTGTTGTTCCTTTTCTTCACGGAAAGCGATGCGTCGCAGGGGGCGGGTCGGCGTCATCTTAGAAGGATCCTCGATCATCCCCATCGCGGCCCCGACGTGTCGAATGCGACGGGCTCCCGCCAATGGGTGGCGATCAGTGCGTTTCTCAAGACCGGCGTTCGCAGCCGCCTGCGCGAACTGCGCCTTCCGGTGCTCGTGGCGAACGGAAGCCACGACCGGATGATCCCCACCTACCAGTCGTATGTCATCTCGCAGGAGGCGCCCCACGCGAAGCTCATTCTCTACCCCGATGCCGGTCATGGCTTCCTCGTCCAGCATCACGAGCAGTTCGCCTCCGACGTGAATGCGTTTCTCGGCGAGGGCTGATGGTGGCCCGTCAACATCCGTCCGCCAGACGGCCTACCCCCGACGGTCGACCAGGGCGGCAGGCGCCGGATATCGCCACTCGGCACCTTGCCGGGCCGCGATTCGACCGCCCGGTCCTCGTCAGTCCCAGCTGCGCACCTTCACATAGGATCCCGGCGCGTCCTCGATCGGCGCGAGTCCGTCCGCGCCGATCTCCCGGCGCGGCACGAGCTCGGGTCCCTGGCTCCTGAGCCATTCGAGCCAATCGTTCCAACAGGAGCCGGTGTGCTCGGTCGCTGTTGAAATCCAAGCATCGAGGTCGGCGTCGCCGGGTTGGCCGCCCGTCCAATACGGCAGGTCAGGCCTGCCGGGCGGGACGACCAGGCCGGCGACGTGGCCCGAGTCGACGAGCACGTTCTCAACCGGGCCGCCGAAGAACCTCGAGCCGTGCAGGACCGATCTCGCCGGCGATATGCGATCCTCGCGCCCGGCGACGTTGAAGATCGGCACGGTCACGTCCCGCAAGGAAAGCGCCACCCCGTCGACCTGCAAGTCGCCTCTGGCGAGGCGATTGTCGAGGTAGAGATTTCGCAGATGAAAGGATTGATTGGCCGCCGGAATGCGCGTGGCGTCGGAGTTCCAGTAGAGAATGTCGAAGGGAAACGGCTTCTTGCCGCGCAGGTAGTTGTTGACCATGTAGGGCCAGATCATGTCCTCGGCATACAGCATGCCAAAGGCGTAGGCCATGTAGGAGGCCTCGAGATAGCCCTGCGCCTTCATGTGCGCTTCCAGCTGCGAAATCCGCTCCTCGTCGACGAACAACGCCAGATCGCCGGCATAGGTGAAATCGACCTGCGCGGCGAACAGGCTGGCGGACACCGCACGGTCTTCCCTCCTCGCTGCCAGGTAGGCCAGCGTCATCGCGAGCAGCGTGCCCCCCACGCAGTAGCCGACCGCATGTATCTTCCGCTCCCTGGTGACGGACTCGATCTTGTCGAGGGCGGCGATCACGCCCTCGTGCATGTACTGCTCGAAGCTCTTGTGCGCCAGCCGGGCGTCCGGATTGACCCAGGAGATGGCGAAGACGGTGAGTCCGCGATCGACGCACCATTTGATGAAGGACTTCTCCGGGCTGAGGTCCAGGATGTAGTACTTGTTGATCCAGGGCGGCACGATCAGCAGCGGAACCTTCAGCACCTCCTGGCTCGTCGCCTGATACTGAATCAGCTGCATCAGCTCGTTCTGGAAGATCACCTTCCCGGGCGTCACCGCCAGATTGCGCCCGAGCTCGAACGTCGAAGGCTCGGTATGGCGAATCTTGAGACGACCCTGTCCGGCCTCGAGGTCCTCGGCAAACATCTGCATGCCGCGCACTAGGTTCTCGGCCTGCGAGGACCTGGTCTCGCGCAACAGCTCCGGATTGGTGAACAGGAAATTCGACGGCGCGAGGGCGGCGGCGACCTGCCTGGCGTAGAAGGCGGCCTGGCGCCGCGTGCGCTCGTCGAGATCCGACGCGTCCTGGACCAGCCGGTCGACCCATTGCGTGTTCAGCAAGTACGCCTGCTTGACGAAATCGAAGAACGGATTTTGCGACCACTCCTCGTCGGCGAAGCGATCGTCGCCGGGCTCCGGCATGACAACCTGCGCGGCGGGCTCGCCGGGCCTGCGCCGGATCGCGCTCGTCCACAGATCCAGGTAGGCGCGCCCGAGGCGGGTCTGCGCCTCGACGGCGCGTCGAGGGTCCGAGAACCAGTACTCCGCGACCTTGCCGGCTGTCCTGGCCGCTGCAACGAGCTCGCGGGTCAGCGCGTCCGTGCTGGCGCCAACCTCGCGCGGCTTGAAGCAGGCGGCGAGCGCGTTGGCGCCTTCCTTGGCCAGGCGGCCAAGATTCTGCGCGAGGGCCCCTGCCTCCGGCGAGTCGACGGGCGCCGCTTCCGCGGCGGCGCCCTTGGTGGCCCTTTCGTAGATGCGCACCAGGTCACCCAAGGTCACCGGAATTTCGCCGTCGTCCGAACTTGAGAAAGGATCGAAGCCGAACTCGTCCTCGAGGCGCGCGTTCAATGTGGCCAGGCCCAGGGAGTCGAGGCCCGTGTCCATCAGCGACAGGTCGTCCGACAGGGGTGCGAGGTTCCAGTTCTGCTCCTCGCCGATCTTCCGAATCGCCGCGGTGATCTTGGACCGTACAGACATGACATAGACGCCTTTCTTGACGATTTGCCCCATGAGTCTATATGTTCACTCGACGAGTTGATCGAGCGGGAACAGAAATCCGATCTTGGCTGCGACCGCGGTACCACGGCCGTCGCCGCGCCGCCTGCCGCAGCGTCGTTCTCGCGTCAGCGACACGGTCGGTTCGGCGCGGAGCGCAGCCATGAATTCATCGTAAATGCACGCCCTGCGCCCGAACCTGCGCGACCTCGAAGGGAGTGCTTCTCATTTCGTGCCGTCCGCCCGGCATCCCTCGGTCGGGGCAAACCGGAATGCCGGCGGCGGATCGCTCCGGCCGGTACGCTAGTCTCTTGGCGGTCAACTCAGGATGTTCGTCGGCCGATCGGTGCCGTCGTGCGTGAAAGGGTACGTCATGGCAGATGTCTCGCAGCTCGAGGGGGTCTTCGACTACATCGTCGTCGGCGCGGGCTCTGCAGGCTGCGTGCTGGCCAACCGGCTGTCGACCGATCCGTCCAGGCGCGTGCTCCTCATCGAAGCGGGAGGCCTCGATGACTGGATCTGGTTTCACGTTCCCGTAGGGTATCTCTTCGCCATCGGCAATCCGCGCGCCGACTGGATGTTCAAGACCGAACCGGACGCGGGTCTCAATGGCCGCAGCGTGAACTATCCACGCGGCAAGGTCATCGGCGGTTCGTCCACGATCAATGCGATGGTCTACATGCGCGGCCAGTCGGCCGACTACGACCAGTGGAAGGAACTCGGACTGCCGGGCTGGTCGTGGGAAGAGGTGCTTCCGTACTTCATGAAACACGAGGACCACTTCTTCGGGGCAGGTGCGCATCATGCGGTCGGCGGGGAATGGCGAGTCGAGTTTCCGCGCGTGCGGTGGGCAATTCTCGACGCCTTCCGCGAGGCCGCGGAGCAATACGGCATACGCAAGGTCCTCGACTTCAACGCCGGGGACAACGAGGGCTCCTCCTTGTTTCACGTCAATCAGAAGCTCGGCCGCCGATGGTCGGCGGCAAGCGGCTTCCTCAAACCGGTCCTGCATCGGCGGAACCTGCGCCTGGAAACCGGCTGCCGGGTGGAGGGTCTCCTGTTCGACGGCAAGCGCGCGACGGGCGTTCGCTGGCGCCAGGATGGCGTGCTGCGGACGGCGCGCTGCCGCGGAGAAGTCGTCATGGCGGCGGGCTCCATCGGCACTCCGCACATCCTGCTCCTGTCCGGGGTCGGACCGGCCGCGCAATTGAGCGAATTCCGGATTCCCCTCGTGCTGGACAAGCCGGGGGTCGGCGCAAACCTCCAGGATCACCTGCAACTGCGCTTGATCTACCGCGTATCCGGCGTCAGGACCTTGAACGACACCTACGCTTCGCTGTTCCGTCGTGCGCTCATGGGCCTCGAATACGCCCTGCTTCGTCGCGGCCCGATGACCATGTCGCCCGCACAACTGGGTGTGTTCACGCGTTCCGATCCGACGCAGACGCGCGCCAATCTCCAGTACCATGTGTTGCCGCTGTCGCTGGACAAGTTTGGCGAGCCCTTGCATCCGTTTCCGGGCTTCACCGCGAGTGTGTGCAATCTGCGGCCGACCAGCCGAGGGGCCATCACGCTCAAGTCCGCGGATCCCGCGCAGCCGCCGGCGATCGCATTGAACTATCTGTCGACTCCGGAGGATCGCCGCGTCGCCGCCGCTTCCATCCGCCTCACGCGCGCAATCGTCGCCCAGGCCGCGCTGCGGAAATTCTCTCCGGTCGAATACCGACCGGGCGCCGCCGTGCGGGACGACGACGAGGCCGCCCTGGTCCGGGCCGCCGGCGACATCGGCAGCACCATCTTCCACCCCGTGGGTACGGCCCGGATGGGTCGCGCCGAAGATCCTGGCGCGGTGGTCGATGCGCGCTTGCGCGTGCTCGGAATCGACGCCTTGCGCGTCGTGGATGCCTCGGTGATGCCGTCGATCACGTCCGGCAACACGAATTCGCCCACGATGATGATCGCGGAAAAGGGCGCAGCCATGATTCTCGAGGACGCGAGACGATAGGAAGGCTCCCGATCCGGACCGCGCGTGCGGCTGGGACGTCCGCAATCCTGCTTCAGACCTCCGGCCTGCAGCCGCGAAGCTCAGCACTTTGAACCTCTCAGGGCAGCACACAGTCCATTCTCGAAAAACGCCTCAGGTTCGGAGCCAAGAAAAACTCGCACCGCATCTTCGCGCGTTGAGCCGTCGCGAGAATTGACCGCAGAGAACGCGCAAAACTTGCTTCGCTGAGCCGAGCCTGGTTCGCGAAGGCCCGCAAAACGCGGGGCTTCACGGGACGTTTCTCCTTCTGGTTCAACTAGCCAGACTGGGTGGCGGAGAAAGAGAGATTCGAACCTCTAAGACAACTTTTTCGACCCATCGGCTAGCCCACAGTACCGTCGTTGGCAAGAATCAGTCAAGCCGATTGGTCGCGAAT
>Ga0187769_10002909_pt1 | contig 10144 bp, 12 predicted proteins | sample 0116_SJ02_MP02_1_FD_133140 | JGI IMG/M metagenome (GOLD analysis project Ga0187769, IMG submission 133140) | Tropical peat soil microbial communities from peatlands in Department of Meta, Colombia - 0116_SJ02_MP02_10_MG | ecosystem: Environmental > Terrestrial > Soil > Wetlands > Peat | place... | reverse complement strand
AGTCCGGCGAGAAACACGTTGCGGCGACCGGTGATGTCGGAGAGCCGAGCGAAGATGGGGATGGCGAGCGTCGAGGCAATCAGATAGCCGCTCACGACGAACGGCACCCCGTTCTGCTGGTGGAGGTCCCTCGCAATTGTCGGGAGGACGGTCGAGACGACGAGGCCGTCCATCGCTCCCATGAGGATCGCGAGGAACACGCCCACGAGCACCAGGACGCTCGAGGCGGGCGACAGCCCCCGAAACCCGTCCGGGGCCGGGGGCCCCGCATCTTGGCTCGCGGGGGGAGTTCCCACTGAGGTGCGGGCGTCCATCGAACCTCCGATCGGCGAGTATAGCTGACTGCTAGTCAGTATAAAATCTTTAAGTCATTTAAAATGCGACAGGACAGACATTATACTGGCGGTGGGGATTCTGGGTAGAGGCGGTTGGGAGCCCACGGTCGGTCTCGATGCCGAAGGTCGTCCCCGAGTACAAGGAACAAGCCCGAGCCCGGATCGTGAACGCGGCCGCCACCGTGTTCAAGCGCAAGGGCGTGCCCGCGGGAACGATGGAGGACATCGCGCGGGAAATAGGAGTGAGCAAAGGGGCGCTCTACCTTTACTTCCCGACGAAGACCCGTCTGCTGGAGGCGATTCAAGCGAAGTTTCGTGCCCAGTACATCGGGGTGTTGGAACACCGACTGGCCCACGGCGACGTGGCCGAAGGTATTGTCGACTCCATAGAGGGCATTCTCACGGGGGAGTTCGACCCCGCTATTTTCCACCAGCTGGTCATGAGCGCGGGCATCGATCCCGAGGTACGGGAGGCGATGCGAGCGGATGCCGCGGGGGACCGGAAGGAGCTTCGAAAGCTCCTGAAGCATCTCGAAGGCGAGGGACGAATTCCTCGGATGCAGGACCCCAGTGCGACCGTGGATGCGGTGATTCTGCTGCTTCAAGGGACGTTTATGGCGGCGGCCCTCCGGGGCGACCCAAGGGAGAGTCGTGAGCAGCTCATTCGCGCGATTCGTCTCGTGCTGGGTGGGGCTTCCCCCGGCCCGGCTCGAAAGTAAGTTGCTCTCGAATAGGAAGGAGCACTTCCGACGAGCAAATATCCGGACCGAATAGCGACCTGTTATCGGCGGGGACTTCTCTTGTGGGCCGAGCGATCATGGGATTCCCTCGGCCGCCTCCTCCACTCGACGCAAGGGACTCTCGACCTTGGCCGAAAGGAAGGCCGTACGCACCGAAGGGTGGCACAGAGCTTAGAATCCCTACGCCCGAAAAACGGGCCCGTTCGCATCCGACCGCGTCCGCGGCCTAGGACTCCTTCGGACCGGGCTGACGGCCCCGGCTCCACCGCCGCCAAAGGGAGACCCCCCAGGTCGCGAACAGCGCCCCGATGATGAGAAACGCCGCGGATTCGAATAGACCCAGCACTCCGGCCAGGAGCGCGAGGACACCGAAGGTGAGTACGATGCCGGCCACGGCCAGCGCACACACCCAACTCAGCCCAGGTGCGTAGGCCATTCGGGCGCTCGGAATCTCATCCATGGTCCACGGCGTCTCAATCGTTCCCGGACACTTCTCCTTTCTGCGTCCTTATGGCCAAGCACTGGGACGGGCAAACAGGCCGGTTTCGAAACCGGGGAGACTTCCCGAGGCAACGGCTTCGGGTCACCCGCGGAGGGTCGACCGTGCGCGAGAGTTTGCCGGCGTCTCCTCAGGGTTGTGAATCCTGCATTCTGCCTCCTTCCACGGCTGGTAATTTCGATTAGGTAGGTGGCGGGGCCCCACGGGCTTTGGACGCGAGGGCAAAAGCTCGTTCCTCGAGACGCCTTGAGTCCTCCACGGCGCCGAGCTCAAGGGCGACGGCCCGAGCGCGCGCTAACGCATCCGAAGCACTGAGGTAGTCTCGAGGCCCTCCTGTACCTCCCCAGGGTCCACGAGGGCGTTCATCAGTTCGACGGGCCAACCCAGGTTCGTCCAGAGTCGGACGGAACTCTCCAGAGAAGCTACGGCCGAGCGCACATCCCCGAATCGAGAACGACAACGGCTCTCGGCGTGGTGGGCAAAGGCCGGGATGATGTCCTCGTCCATGGAACGAGCGAGGCCCTGGAGCTCCCGTAATCGAGCCTCAATCTCAGCGCGGTCGTTCACTTCCGGTTCGAGCCCGGTGGTGACGAGACCCAACAGGATGGACGAGCGCCTCGCCCGGTGGACCGATCTCACGGCGCGGCGTGAAACCCCTGATTTCCCGGAGGTAGGGAGAACTCTCATAGACGGGGCTCGCATCCCGAGAGAAGCAACGCCAGGAACAGGATCTTGAGCGAACCGAACGCGGGCGTCCTCTTCAAAGGCCCCACGTCGGTGGTTCTTATCGGAGACAACCGCCCCCTACTGAACTGGGTCGCCTACGCCATGGCCTCCACGAGCGACCCGGGCTTCCTTTGGGTGGATGTTCGAGCCCCCGGAGGAGTTGTGGCCGAGACCGACCCGCTGGCGCGCGAAGTGATTCCTAAGGAACGACTCGCCGTGGAGCGACCGTCCGCCTTGGTCCCGGACCATACGAGGGCCAACGTTGGCGTCTCGGCGGTGGTACGCACCGACGAGCCCCCCGAGAGCCTTCAGGTCCTCCTCGACTTCCTTCGCCTTCCGGAGCAGACCCAGGCCGTACTGTCAACGATGGCATCGGCAGGTCGTCCCAGGGTTGCGGTCCTATCGAACGCGCAGCGCCTGGGAGGGTACTACCCGGTCGAGAGCGTCGGCCCGCTTCTGCGGGCGATTCAATCTACCGGCGTGATCACCATCATCACATTCGCGGACGCGCCCAACGATGGCCGATTCCTGTTTGACGTCGTCATCCACGTGGCAGGGCACGATATGGCGAACTGGCGGGAGGCGACGCTAAGAGTCGAGAAGGGGCTTCCCGATGGGCCCCTTCGAACCGGTTCCGAGCATCGACTCCGCGACCTCGATTTCGTCGCTAACGTTCTCGCCCAGCATCTCCCCTGACGAACCGCCATCGAACCGAGGATGTTCCGTGAGCGCCTCCTTGCGCTGGTGCATGGACCCCCACCCCCGCGATGGGGTTTTGTGGGCCCGGTCATGGCGCTTGTCGGCGCGCTCGCCTACCGTCCAGTGCAGAGGGGCGCCTAGCCTCTGCCGCGGAGATCGTCCGGCAGAGACCGTTCGCCGATGTCCAGTAGGCCAGCGAACTTGCCGATCTCCCCGAACACTTTCGATAGGTCCATCGAGAGCTGAACCACGACGACGAGGATCGTCCCGGTGCCTGCGCAAACGATGACCGTCCGGGAATCGGCCCCGTCAACGACGATGCGCTCGGGCGGCGCCCGTCGCAACTCACCGTGCGCCGTCACTCCCGCGCCCACGATCGCCGCACACATGACCGAGAACGTCTCCGCGAAGACGCCCACCGGGAGGTCGGCGTAGAGAACGGACCCGTCCCTCGCCACGAGAGCGGCCGCTATTCCGTCCAAGCGCCCCTTCAGGTCCTGGAGCACCGTCCCTACGGTGTGGGAAGCCATCATGGCACCGACTCCGGGCGGGCCGGCCGAGGCACGAACGCTGCGTGGGGCGGGCCCGTCGAGGGGTCCGGGATTATCACGTGGCTCCGTAAGAGCGGTCGGACACCGCGAATGAGGAGACCGACTTCGTCACGGTGCAGGACGAACTGGGTATCGACCATACGGCGGATTCCGGCCGCGCAACCGAGGCCCGGGCCGAGGATTCCGATGCCGAGGTTCCCCAAATTCCGAGTGCGTTTGATCCCACGGTAGAGGACTTTGAGCGCATTCTCGGTGCCCATGAGCGTGTCGAAGACCTCGAACGCCACGAGCTCCACGAACGGTCGTCCGCGGCCGCCCTGAGCGGCCCTCTCGGCGGCCACCGCCTTGGCGAGGGCCTGCTTCTTCACCTTCGGGTCGCGTCGCGGGTGAAGCGGGTCGTCGTCGGGGTCCCCGATGGTGACGACATACGAGAGCCCCTGGTCCTCGCCGACGTAGTCGAAGAGTCGTACGCGGCTATCGAAGCGGCGTCGGGTGAGGAAGCGGGTTAGTCGCGCGCGGAAATCGTGAGGAGTGTCCCGGGACGGAAGGACCCCAACCATGCCGCGGGACTGGTAGAGGGCGTTCAGGTACGTCGGGAAGAGCAGGAGGTCGAGGTCCTCGAGACCTACCGTTTCGTCCGTTTCGAAGAGCGCCACGCTGCCGCGTTTATAGCCTCCGGCCAGCAGTCGGTCGAAGTCGGGAATCCCCGACGAGAACCGATCCGGCGGGTCGGGGACGGGCTTCCAGCCGGTCGCTCCTTGCTCGCCGTGCCTCGTCGGTCGCATGACTCGAGGATGCGCGTTGATGGTTCATAAGGAATTGGCCGGCAGAACCGGATTTTCTGACGGTAGCGAGGCTCGGAACTTGCGTGCGCAAGACCGCCCGAACGGTGCTCGGCTCAAGTTTGCCGGTAACCGAACGCCGCGATCCGGTCGTCGTGTTTTTTCGGCCGTCAACAGAATCCTATGGGTCACGAGGGTCTCGTGAGCACCTTCGTCGGTGCTCACGTCGCGCGCCGCTCGCAGCGGGCGAGCACGCTCAGTGCCTCGACGGTGACCCATCGGCTCGGCTGATTCGGCGCCTCGAGTCGCAGCGGAAACACGGGCCCCGGAAACTCGTATCCACCGTGCTGGGGGTCGAGGTCGGGGTGGTCAGCGTCGATCGCCCAGCTCCCATCCCGGAGACGCTTACCGAGCAACCACCGAAGGGCGGGTTTCAGGCGGGGGTCCGAACCGTAGCCGAGTTGTGCGAGGACGCGGAGCCCGACGAGGATGTCGTAGTAGTAGTGGTTCGGGTAGTGGATTCGGAACCACGGCGGGTACCGCGCCTGGCCCTCGTCCATCAGGCGACGACGCAGGTAGAACTCCGCCCCCCGAGCGATCGAGCGACGGACCGACTCCGTGCGTTCGTCCTCAGGAATCGTCGCCAGGGCGGCGAGCCCTTCCCAACCATCCAGGGTACCCGAGCGCGAAGGAAAGCAGTGCCAGCCACCGTCGGACTTCTGCGTTCGCACGATCCAGTCGATGGAACGCTGTACCGCGGGATGGTCGAGATAGCCGAACCGGATGAGGGTCCGGACCGCGTTGCCCGTAACGCAGACCTCGCCGCCGCGGCCGGTGAGGTCGCCGCCCCGGGCGCTCCACCGCCGGATGATTAGCTCGGCGGCGCGCCGGATCCGGCGGTCATCCCGAGTCATCCCGAGGTCCGCGAGCACAATCGCGAACCAGTTTGTCACGATGTACTTGGGCCGGTAGAGTTCCCGTGCGGAGGAGCCCGGCGTTCCCCAGTGTCCGTCCGGGAACTGGTCCGCGAGGATTCGCGCGGCCCAACCAGTGCGCCCGATGGCTCGACGAGCCGAGCGCACCCGCCGGTCGCTTGGCGGGCAGCCCTCCACCTCGGACCAAAACCGCCATCGGACACTGGGGTCGGCGGAGGGGCCGGTGAGCCAGCGTCGCAACGTGCGGGAGACTTGCACGGCGGCGCGAAACAAGCCTCGCTCTTAACGGTGTGAACTGAGCGCCGACGAGCTCGAACCGTTGGAGTCCCACGGGAGAGGACGCACGGACGATTCCGGATGGGTTCCCGCGCAGGTGAACCTCCCGGGGGCGGCGGAGGTCGCCCTAGCTACTTTCGGACCCCGATGGTCGCGCCGGAGACTCGGGGCGGGTAGGGGGACGAGTTCCCCTCCACCTCAAGGTATTTGGGGCGGGAGTGAGGACACCGACCCTCGAGTCCATGAGCGAAGAGCCCGAACCGCCCCGATTCCGAGAGCATCTGCACGAAATGCGGGAAGCCTTGTCCGGCCTCGGACACGACGTCAAGACCGACGTCGCCGACGCGCCCAGGGTCGCGCGGGAGGGCACCAAGAATGCCCTCGCGCGAGCCGCCGGTGTCCGACGGACACCGATCCACGAGTGGAGCGACCCGGCCTCCTCGGAGAAGAAGTAACGTTCCGGGCGGAAGGCGCCGACGCCGGCACTTCCGCGGTCAGCCGGCAACCGAAGGTGGTGCCGGCGGTCCGCGCGCGCCACGACTTCGGAGGAAAAGCACCGCCATCAGCACGACGGCGGCGATGGTAATGAGGTACCATCCCGGGCCCGGTCCCCAGGCCACCGACCAACCGGACGCACACACCCCATTCGTCGGGCCCGGCACGCAACTACCCCAAAAACTGGTCTCGGGAGACGGCGAAGCTGTCCACGCACTGTTCGGACTGAAGGTAGAGGAGGCGTCCGCTCGGAAGGCGATTGGCTGTAGACACGCGAGGGCCGCGCTGGCCGCGACGGTGGCGAGCAGAGCTACGCTCAGGAACACGGTGTGGAACCGGCCTCGTGGCCCGGACGTGGCGACCCGTGCCGGGAGCGTCACCACCGCGAGAGCTGTTCCCGCAAGTCCGATCGTCACGAGGCCGAGACCGGCGTAATACAGCGTGGCCGTTCGATTCAGTCCGAGCGAAGAGAACGACTTGGCACCCTGAATCGGGCCGATCGGGGGACCGGTTTCGTACGCCGGGCATGAGGGGGAGCAAGTTCCCATGACCCCGGCGAGCGGAGCGTAGCTTTGCGTCGATCGAACGCCCTCGGGGCCCGGTCCGACCTCGGTTTCGGACCACCACGGGACCACGAGCGAGACGCCCAACAGGAGCACCACAACGATCAGAAGCATCCCCGGACCCGACACCCGACCGCGCTTCTTGGGCGGAGCGGAGGAACGGCCGGGGATCACCTCGGGGGCGCGGGTGTCGTCCATCCTAGGCCGCAGCCTCCGAGCAAGAACTCCGGTTGCAGGATCGAGCCACGAGAGCTTTCGCCAGCAGCCGGCCACGCGGCCGGCGGTAATAAAATAATTCGGGGCCATGCGACGCGCCGTAACGAGCGGTCGGAGGAACGTGCGGAGTCGACGCAGATTGGCGTTACTGGCGGTCCTTCTCGTTTCCGCGGCCCTCCTCGTGGTCGCGGTTCTCGGCGGTGCCGGACTCGCCCCTTCCGCACCCTCCTCGGGCGGCCCCGCGACCTCGGCCTTCGCCTTCGAGGGAGGGCTCGCGGCCTACGACCCGGTGGAAGGTTACGACGTTTGGTTGATGGCGGACGGCTCGACGTGGACGTATGCTCACGGTGACTGGACGAACATCACGTCGACGTCCGGCGTTCCTGTCGGGATGGAGGACAATTCTCGCCTCGTGTACGATGCCGAAGATGGTTACGTCCTCCTCTACGGGGGCCTCACGGGGACGTTGACCTTGCATCCTCTCAACGAAAGCTGGTCCTTTCAGAACGGCCGCTGGACCAACCGGACCGGTGAAGTTCGGCGCACACCTCCCGATATGATGCTCGGGCTGATGACTTACGACTCCGAGGGCAAAGCGGTGATGCTGTTCGGGGGGAGCGGCGTCAACGCAACCACCGGCTCGGTTTACGGTCGTGCCACGAACGAAACGTGGACCTACGCGGGAGGGGTATGGACGAACGTCACGGTGCCGGGCCCTCCTCCGTTCGTGGGGTTCTACAGCGACGACCCGTTCGCCGGGCTGGTGGACGACCCGACCGACGGTTACGTCCTGTACTACAATCCCCTCGGCGTCCCCGCCTCGGCTAACCCGGTCCACCCTCCGCTCGCGATCATGTGGAGCTACGTCGGAGGAGTCTGGACCAATCGAACCATGTCCCTTTCGACGGCCCCTCAGTTGATTCCCTACGCGGGATTCCTGTTCGACTCGACCTCCCGCTCGGTCATCGCCGTAGGGACGTGCGTTTCGACCCCGGGGTACACGTGCGAGCACCATTATGGGGCCACCTTCCGGTACTCCGGGGGCGAGTGGAGCGACGCTAACCCGCCGACCGGCCCACCCGGCCGGCTCGATAACGGATACGTCGACGACCCTTCGGACGGAGGCGTGATGATCGTCGGGGGCTGCTGCTGGGCCGATTTCTCGGGACTCTCGCTGGGGTGGCAGGACGTCTGGATTTTCGCGCACGGCACTTGGACGGAGGTGGAGCCCTGGGGAGGGTCCCCCTCATGGATTCAGAACGACGGAGCGTGGCTATCCCTCGCGATGGGCCTCGCGGCCGCCGCGATCGTAATCATGACTTGGCCGCCTTCTCGTCCCGCGCCGCCGTGACGAAGTCCCGCGAGTGCGCGGGTCCCGGCCTCCGGGGTCTCTTGGGGCCTACCGAGTGTAGGTAAGCCAGGACTCGTACTCCGGGAGGCGGCCGTGGACCGCCCCCTCGTAGCGCTGGCGGAGCCGCTTCGTGATCGGATAGTTCCCGGAACCGATGGGCCGGCCATCGACCTCACGGATCGGCATCACCCCGGCGGCGGTGCCGGTGTAGAACAGCTCGTCCGAGGTGAACAGCTCCTCCCGGGTGAAGTCGGTCCGGTGGAAGGTGAGATGCTCGTCCTTCAGGAACTGGATGATGGTGTCGCGCGTGATCCCCCGAAGGATTCCCGAGCTCGCGGGAGGCGTGCTGACGACGTCCTTCATCACGCGGAAGATGTTTTCTCCGGGTCCCTCGGCGACAACGCCGGCGCTGTTGAGCAGGATCGCTTCGTCGTACCCGGCCGCCGAGGCCTCCATCTTGGCGAGCGCGCTGTTCGCATAGTTCGCTGCGCACTTCGCTTGCGGCGGCATGGACCGGGAGTCGACCCGCGTCCAGCTCGAGACGGTCGCTCGAATCCCCTTCTCCGCGCCGGCCTCGCCCAAGTAAGCGCCCCACTCGAAGTTGATGACGGCGACTTGGATCGAGCTCTTCGTGGGGTCGAGGCCCATCTCGCCGTATCCGGTGAAGGCGATTGGCCGCACGTAGGTGGTGGGGACCCCGTTCGCTCGCACGACGTCGATGCACGCCTGGTTGATCTCGGCGTGGCTGTACGGGAGCTTCATCCGGTAGACCTTGGCGCTGTTCAGGAATCGGTCGGTGTGCTCCGGCAGTCGCCAGATGGCCGGCCCTTTCGGCGTGTCGTGACATCGAATCCCCTCGAACACCGCGTACCCGTAGTGGAGTCCGTGCGTGAGAACGTGGACCCGGGCGTCGTCCCAGTTGACGAGGCGACCGTCCATCCAGATTTTCTTGAGCGCGCGAATTCCGACCATGGAAATACCGACAGCCGGGCGCGCAATTAATTGAGCGTCAACCCGGCCCCACTTGCCCTTCATCAACTATGCTGGGGATGGTTCGACTGCGGTCGATTATGATCGAAATCCGGTTCCACGGTCGAGGGGGACAGGGGGCCGTGCTGGCCTCGGAAATGCTCGCCCAGGCCGTCTTCCTCGACGGGAAAGTTCCGCAGTGCTTCCCGTTCTTCGGTGTGGAGCGCCGGGGCGCCCCCGTCACGGCGTACGCCCGGGTCGACGACAAGCCGATGAGCGTCCGGACTTCGATCACCAAGCCCGACATCGTGGTCGTCCTCGACCCGGGGCTGCTCAGGACTCAGCCGGTGGCCGACGGGCTGAAGCCCGGCGGACTCGTGCTCGTGAACTCCCGTCGGCCGCCGAGCGAGATCGACGCTCCGCCGGGTGCGCGACGCGCAACCGTCGACGCGTCGCGGATCGCGCTAGCTCACGGGCTTGGCTCCGCGACGATGCCGGTCGTGAACACGGTGATCCTCGGTGCGCTCGCCCGGGCGAGCGGAGTCGTGTCGATCGACTCGGTGGCGACCGCGATCGAAAAGTACGCCCCCGCGAAGCCCGCGCAGAACCGGGACGCGGCGATCGAAGGCGCCGGCGCGGTGCGCCTCATCGAGCCCACGACGAGCCCGGTCCCGCCGCGACCGAAGGTGCCGAAACCTTTCCCCCCTCTCCCCGAGGGGCCGGTCGCCTCCACGCCGACGACGGTGATCCACACTTCCTCCTGGCGAACGCTCACGCCGCACATTCACCTCGAGCGCTGCACGAAATGCAACTTCTGCTGGAAGTTCTGCCCTGACGACGCGATCGAGTTCGACCCGAAGGGGTTCCCGGTGATCCGGCTCGATTACTGCAAGGGGTGCGGCATCTGCGCGGAGGAGTGCCCCCCGAAGACGATCGAGATGGTAGCGGAGGACTGACTGGAGGAACCATGCCGACGGTGGTGATGTCGGGCAACTCGGCCCAGGCGT
>Ga0187769_10002908_pt1 | contig 10144 bp, 7 predicted proteins | sample 0116_SJ02_MP02_1_FD_133140 | JGI IMG/M metagenome (GOLD analysis project Ga0187769, IMG submission 133140) | Tropical peat soil microbial communities from peatlands in Department of Meta, Colombia - 0116_SJ02_MP02_10_MG | ecosystem: Environmental > Terrestrial > Soil > Wetlands > Peat | place... | reverse complement strand
CTGCGCCGGCTACCGGCCTGCTTCAGCACCTCGAGCCGGGCGGGCGCTCCGATCTCCTCGAGGTACTCGGCGACCGCCGGGGGAACCGCCTCCTTCCAGCCGCCCCCCTCGGCGAGCTGCTCGCGGATCCGAACCCCCTCGTAGCGGGCCCGGTCGAAGAGCGGAGGGCTTTCGACGAGGTACCCCGACCGCTCGAAGAGGAGGCGCGTGAGCGGGTTGTTCGTGTAGACCCGGTCGAACGGCGGCAGGAGCGCCTCGAGGTAGTTCACCCAGAGGGCGTGCCGCTGGATGTCGGAGATCGGCACCAGCTGGACGTTCTCCACCTTCGCCTCGGCGACCGCCCGCTCGATCATCTCGAGCCGCTCGCCGGCGGTGAACGGGTTCTCCCACGTGTACGATTCGTCGGCGGTGCCGACCCCGATGAGCAGCGTCGCCGAGGGACGGTCCGCCCGGACCTTCCGCACGACCTCGAGGTGGCCCCGGTGGAAGGGCTGGAACCGTCCGATGAGGAGCCCGCGCACGGGTGCCTCGATCTCACTCGGGGGTCAGGTCCTCCACGTCGTCGAGGAACTCGTCGATGTGGGGGCATCGTGCGGTGAGGTAGTGTCGGCAGTGCTCGCAGTGCCGGTCGTTCCAGAGCGTGGTGAGATCTTCGTTGAACTCGTAACACGGCCGGTTGACGAATCGGTCCTCTTCCTCCTCGTCGTCGAGGAACGAAGGGCTCGGGATCGGACGGGAGGCCACCGGCCCGTGCGCCGGTACCCGGAACGTTCCCCTCACGAGCCGGCCGGCCGTCCCGACGGCGGAGCAGTCGTTGCGGGCAGGGGCGTCTCCTCCGACGGGCGCCCCGTGGCCCGGACCATCGCCGAGAGCCGCTCGAGGAGCGACTCCTTCTGGGCTCCCTGGCCGACCAGGGCGTACTTGAGGACATCCCGCAGGGTCGCGACCGGAATGACCTCGACTTTCCCCCGGTAGCGGGACTCGAGCACCAGGTCCGCGAGGTTCTCCTCGGGGACGAGGACCCGCTTGATCCCGGAGTCCGCCGCGGCTTCGACCTTCGCGGTCACCCCGCCGACGGGGAGGACCTGGCCCCGGACGGAGAGCGAACCGGTCATCGCCACCGACTGGTCGACCGGCACTCCTTCGAGGGCGCTGATCACCGCGGTGGCGATCGAGACCGACGCGCTGTCGCCCTCGACCCCGTCGGACGTGCCGACGAACTGGATATGGATGTCGTAGCGGGAGATGTCCTCGCCCGTGTACTTCTTGATGAGCGCGCTCACGTTCTGGACCGCCTCGCGAGCGATCTCACCGAGCTTCCCCGTCGCGACGACGACGCCCCCGTTGCGGGTCTGGGCGGGCGTCACCTCGGCGACGATCGGGAGGACGATCCCCGAGAACTCGGCCATGCCGGTCTGGGCGTTGATCGCCGCGAGGCCGTTCACGGTCCCGACCTTCGAGCCCTCGACCGTGAACATGTGGTATTCCTTGCGGCGCTCGATGTAGCGGTCGGCGATCTGCTGCTCGAGCGAGCGGGCGGCTTTCTTCGCCTTGACGACCTGCTCGGCGTGGACCATCGCAACGCCTTCGGAGAGCGCGATGTCGCCCGCGACCCGGACGAGACCGCCGAGCTCCCGGAGGCGCAGCGTGAGCTGGCCCGACCGACCCGAGCGGCGCTGGGCCTCCCGAATCACCTCGATCATCGCTCCGAGGTCGAAGTGCGGGATCTTCTTGTCCTTCACAACCTCCTGCGCGATGAATCGAATGATCTTCATCCGGTTCTCGATCGTGTCCGGCATCGTGGTCTTGACGTACAGCTCGTAGCCGTAGCCACGGATGCGCGAGCGCAGCGCGGGGTGCATCGTCTGGACGCTGTCGACGTTCCCCGCCGCGACCAGGACGAAGTCCGACGGGACCGGCTCGGTCTTCACCATCGCCCCCGCCGAGCGCTCGGACTGCCCGACGATCGGGAACTTTCGTTCCTGCAGGGCCGTGAGCAGCGAGTGCTGGCTCTCGATCTTGAGGAGGTTGATCTCGTCGAGGAACAGCACGCCGCCGTTCGCCTTGTGGATCGCACCGACCTCAACCCGCTCATGCGGGGGCGTTTCGAGGCCGCCCGATTGGAACGGGTCGTGCTTCACGTCCCCGAGGAGGGCGCCGGCGTGGGCCCCGGTAGCGTCCACAAACGGCGGCTTATCGTCGGGAGTGTGAGCGACGAGGAGCTTCGCCACAGCATTTCCGGTATCGCTCCGGCCGCTCGAGAAGCGGATCAGGGCGTAGAGAATGACGATGATGAGAAGACCGAAGAGGAGCGCCGTCAGGTCCTTCTGGACGATGACGATGTAGAGGGTGATCGCGAAGATCGCGATCGCGATCACGACGAAGAGGATCGTCCGCTGCTCTTTCTTCTGGGCGGCTTCGAGCTTTTGGGCCGCGACGATCTCCTTTCCCTTTCCCGCCGGGACGACCCGAATCTTCGGTTCGTTCGGGTCTTCGCTGTTCGAGTACGCGAGGATGTCCTGGAGCTGCTCCTTGGGGAGGTAGTCGACCATCGCCCGGGCGAGCATGCTCTTGCCCGTCCCCGGTTCCCCGATGAGCATCATATGCCGCTTCTGCGTCGCGGCCTTGTGTGCCACCTCGACGGCGTCGTCCTGACCGATCACCTGGTCAAGGAGGCGCGGCGGCACCTCCACCTGAGCGCTCGACGCGACCGTCAGGGTCCGGGCCCACTGGTCGAGCTCGCTCACCGGCGGGGCCCCGGCAGCATCTTGAGACGGTGTCTCCGTTCCTTCGCTCATGTGGGCGTCGCGACTCCCACGGTGGAGAGCCGTTGCGCCAAGAAATCGAAGGTGGGGGTCCATATAAATCCCTTAGGGACGTAAATTGACCCCACTTCACCTGCCGTAGGTGGAGGAAGTGCTCGGTCGCCCAGCCCGGGCGGGGTCGACCGTTATCTACGCCTCCGAGCTCGGTCGGGAAAGGCGGAGGGATGACGACCCGTCTCGAGGGAAAGCCGGTCGCCGAACGGATCGACGAGACGACCCGGTCCTCGATCCGCTCGCTGCCCGCCGGGGCGCCGACTCCGTGTCTCGCGAGCGTCCACCGCGGGGTCGATAGCCCGTTTCGGTACTATCTCAAACGTCAGGCGAAGGCCGCGAACGCGCTCGGAATCTCCTTCCGGGACGAGCCGCTCCGCCCCGGCGACGGCCAACCGGAGCTTGTCGAGCGCCTGGAGACGCTCGACCGCGACCCGGCCGTGCACGCCGTGCTGCTCGAGCACCCGCTCCCGCCCCCGTTCGACTTTTACCGAGCCGTGGCCGCGCTGCGTCCGGCGAAGGACGTGGACGGGGTCGGGACGGCGAACCTCGGGCGCCTGGTCGCTCAGACCCCGGTCCAGGTACCGGCCGTCGCCCTCGCAGCGGTCGACATCGCTCGCCACTATCAACTCCCCATCGCCGGCGAGCGCGTGGCCGTGTTGGGGCGCTCGGAAACGGTCGGACTTCCGCTCGCGCTCCTGCTCGCGGGGAAAGGGATCGGACTCAACGCCACCGTGACGGTCGTGCACTCGCGCAGCCGCGACCTCGAAGGAGCCCTCGCGAACGCGCGAACGATCTTCTCGTGCGTCGGGCGCGCCGGGATGCTGACGCGAAAGCTGGTCCCGGAGGGAGCCTTCGTGGTCGATGTCGGGGTCAGCACCGTCCCCGACCCGGCCCGCCCCGGGAGCTCGAAGACCGTCGGCGATGCCGATTTTGCGGACCTGGACGGCTGGGCCGCCGGCGTCACGCCGGTGCCCGGAGGAGTCGGGCCGGTGACGGTGGCGCGGCTGATGGCGAGCACCCTCCAGGCCTACCGCTGGTTGAACGCCGAGGGCCATTCATGACGCCGCATCACCCCGGAGCCCCGGGCGCGCGGCCGCCGCCCCTGCGATGCCGGGACTGCCCGATGTGGTACGGGGCCGAGGACGGGGGCTGGGGACCGTGCTCGATCAAGCACCGCCGGGGGGACGAGCGATACCTCACGTGGGGAGGGCACGTGTGCGACGAACACTACACCCCGCCGCGCTCGAGGCCCAGCTTCGCGCGAGCGACGTTGTTCAGCGGATTCCGCTCGACCTCCAAAGCGTCGGCGGTCGGGTACACCTCGACCTCGAAGGCGGCCCAAGGAAGGCGGCGGGCGAAGCGCCGGAGCGTGAAGGGCGAGAGCTCGAGCCGGCGGCGGTCGGCGTCGAAGCGGTAGTCCTCGGGTCCGAGCTTCAGCGCGTGGGTGACGCGGGAAGACCACCGGTCCATCACGTCCGTCGGCCCGGCCTCCACGATGCCCAGCACCACGGTCCCGTCCTCGGTGCGGGGGGCGAAATCGGGGGCCATCCTCTCCGCACGGCGCAACAGGCGCTGGCGCAGCTGAACGCCGTCCTTGAACCGGGAAGAGCAGTAGTGGACCGGGACCGAGAGGGACATTTCGCGGACGACCCGCTCGGCGACGGCGCGGCTTCCCCGAACGCCCCAGCCGTTCCGGGGGTCGACCCGATACTGGCGCTCGCGCATCTTCACCTCGTTCGTCTCCGAGAACTCGAACTCGTTCAGGTTGACGAAGTCGACCCCGATCGTATCGAGCGCTCGGAGGAGGCGGCGGAGCTCCGCTTCCTTGTCCGGCAGGACGGGAATCTCCACGCCCCGGCGGATCCCCCACCTCGGCGCCTGCTCGAGCACCGAGCGATACGCCCCTCCGTCCTTCGAGAGCGGACCCCAGAGATAATGCGGGATGTGGAGGCGGAACTCGTCGAGGCCGGCCCGCGCGAGCCGCGCGAGCTTCTCGGGGTTCGGCTCGTGCGTGTAGAGATGGATGTTGTGCTCGACCCCGAACTCGCCCTTCAGCAGGCGGACGTAATGCTCCACCCGGTCGACCACGCCGAGCGGGTCGCCGCCCGTGATCCCCGTGCCCGCCGCGCCGATCGCTCTCGCTTCGTCGAGGACATCGTCGTCCGCCCGGACCCGCCGCTCGTTCGCGTAGACCACGTCGAGCTGATTGCGGGACGGGGAGACGGGACAGTAGAAGCAGCGGAACCGGCAGAGTCCGGTGACGAACAGCACCATCTTGCGACCCTCGGCGCACTGAGTGCACGCCGGGGAAAGCGGGCCCCGGTGGCTCGACGCCATCGGGAGGAGGTGGAAGCCGTCCGTGTTCATCGGCCCCGAGAGCCGGCCCGTGCCCGATAAGCGTTTCCGGGCGCCCCGACCGGTAGGCGCATCCCCCGAGTTCGAGCGCCGACGTTCGATTCCCGTGGTGGTCCTTCGCCACCAAGTGGGGCGAGGGGAGGCCGGGGGAGTACGCTCAAATCCCCCACCCGACTGGTCGCCCCCGCTCGCGGAGGAATCTCGCCGATGGAGATGCAACCGGGTCAGATGGCGTACGACCGGGCCAGCACGGTCTTCTCGCCCGACGGACGCCTGTTTCAGGTCGAGTACGCGCTCCAGGCGATCCAGATGGGCGGCACCGCGGTCGCGGTGACCTACGACTCGGGGATCGTCTTCGTCGCCTACCGCAACCTTCCGGTGAGCTCGCTCGCCGAGGCCGGCTCCATCGAGAAGAGTTTCGCGATCGACAAGGGGCTCGGATGCGTGACGGCAGGACTGATCGCCGACTCCCGGGTGCTCGTCGAGTTCCTGCGGGTGGAGGCCCAGCGCCACCGCCTCACGTACGGGGAGGCCCCGCCGTTCACCCTCCTCGGTCACGCCCTGGGAACGCTGCTGCAGCAGTACACGCAGTTCGGCGGGACGCGCCCGTTCGCGGTCTCGCTGCTCCTCGGCGGCTTTGACGGGAAAACCCCCGGGCTCATCGAGCTCGACCCGAGCGGCGCCACGATCGGTTGGAAGGCGTACGCGATCGGGCGGAACCGGCGCGCGGTCGCCGACTATCTGGAGGAGAAGATCCCGGACCACCTCAACGAGGAGTCCGCGTTCAAACTCGCGGTCCAGGCGGTCGCGGAGGGATCTCCGACCCCGTTCCCGCCGGACGCGCTCGACGTGGCCGTCTTGGAGCCGGAGGCCGACCTGCGTCGACTGTCGGTCGCCGAGGTCGCGCGACGGGTCCAAGGGATGCCGTTCATCGGGACGCCCGAACGGCGCTCGAACTCCCGCTAGACCGCCCGCCCCCGCCGCCGTCGCGCGGTCACGCAAGGGTCTATCCGCCGAGACCCGTTCGCCCCTTTGTGAGCGACACGCTCCACTTCACGGTCGGTGACGCGCGGGCGATCTTCGAGTACAACCGGGCCGTCTTCGACCGGTTCGTCCGCCGGGTGCGGGCGCTTCCCCGCCGGGCGACGATGCGAAAGCGCGGGATCGGCCACGAGTCGCTCTTTGCGACCCTCGTCCACATCCTCAACGTGCACGAGGTCTGGCACGTCTACATCGTCTGGGGTCGGACCTCGGACGCCGAGCTGGAAGCGCTCTTTGCCGACCGGACGCGGAAGCCCCGGAGCTGGAAGGAGTTCAACGCGTACTCGAAGCGCGTGTGGGCCGGAGTCGACCGCACGATGCACCGGCTCACCTCCCGCGACCTCGGCCGGAAGGTGAAGGTGTTCTGGATGCCGGGCGAGTACACGGTGCGGGATGCGGTGTTCCAGTCCACGGTCGAGCAAGCGCACCACCTCGGGGAGGTCATCGGCGCGCTCTGGCAGGACGACCGGGAGCCTCCCGACATGACGTGGATCGACGTCCGTCGCAGCCTCGCCCAGCGGCGGCGCGCCCGGCGCTAGGTCCCGGGACGCGCGGCGTCTTCGAACTCCCCGCGCAGCCGCATCCGCCGTCGCGTGCGGTGGTAGGTGACCGCGAAGCGGTGCGCCTCGTCGCGCACGGCGCGCAGGAGCAGCATCGGCGGGGCGTTCGGGTTCGGGTGCATCGGCTCCCGCCGGTCGGGGCGGTAGACCTCCTCCTCGCGCTTCGCGAGCCCGATCGCGGGGATCCGCTCGGAGAGCCCGAGCCCGGAGAGCGCCTCCTCGGCGGCGGAGAGCTGACCGGCTCCTCCGTCGATGAGGAGGAGGTCGGGCAGGACCTCGTCCTCGGCGAGCCGGCGCGCGTACCGACGCGAGACCACCTCCGCGACCATCGCGAAGTCGTTCGTCCCTTCGACCGTGCGAATACGGTACCGACGGTACTCCGACTTCTTCGCGACGCCGCGTTCGAAGACGACGAGCGAACCCACCGCCTCCGCGCCCTGGAAGATCGAGATGTCGACCCCCTCGATCCGGTTCGGGATCGTCGGGAGCTCGAGCAGGTTCTGGACCGCGACCAGCACCTCGCGCGGCGCGGGCCGCGCGACGACCTGGTCGACCGTGGCGCGGGCGAGGCGCTCCGCGAGCCGTCCGAGCGAGGCGTACCGGCCGGTCGGCCGGAAGTGCACCTCGACCCCCCGCGGTCCGAACAGTTCGTCGAGGGTCGTGTCGATCCCGCCGGGCCGGGGGGCGGCGACGTAAACGCGGTCCGGGACCTCGAGCTTGCCCCCGTAGTACTGCGTCAGGAACTGACGGAGCAGCTCGCCCGGCTCGGGGACGTCGTCGGCCGGGATCGTCACGAGATGGGGCTCGGTCCCGCGGACCTCCCCGTCCTCCACATGGATGAGCCCGACCGCGACGCGCAGGGTCGCGGGGTCGTTCGGGTAGGCGAAGGCGAGGACGTCCGCTCGTCCGCTCCCCGGCCCGACCACGGCCTGGCGTTCCGCGAGCGCCCCGAGGCCCGCAAGGGCGTCCCGCAACATCGCGGCGCGCTCGAACTCCTGGCGCTTCGCCGCGGCTCGCATCTCGGTCTCGACCATCGGCCGGACCGCCGCGACGTCCCCGCGGAGGACCGCGGTCGCCCGGTCGATGCGCGCGCGGTAGTCGTCCGCGCCGATCGCCCCGATGCACGGGGCGCTGCAGACCTTGAGGTGGTAGTAGAGGCAGGCTTCCTTCGGGAGCCGCACGCAGCGGCGCAGCTGGAAGAGGTCGCCGAGGAGCTTCTCGACGCCGCGGGCCTCGCGGGCGCTCGTGTAGGGACCGAACAAAAGGAGCCCGGGCCGCCGACGGGGCCGGCGGACGAGGAGGATCCGGGGCACCTCCTCTCCAACCGTCACCGCGAGGTACGGGTAGCTTCGGTCGTCCTTCAGCAGCACGTTGTACGGCGGCTGGTACTGCTTCACGAGGTTCGCTTCGAGGAGCAGGGCCTCCCGCTCGGTCGCCGTCGGGACGAACTCGACGCTCGCGCTCTGGGCGAGGATCGTCCCGTCCTTCTCGACCCGGGCCCGCAGGTGGTCGAGGACCCGACGGCGCAGGCTCCGCGCCTTGCCGACGTAGACGACGTCGCCGCGGCCGGAGCGGAAGAGGTAGACCCCGGGAACGTCGGGTCCCCGCCGGAACCCCTCTCCGGTTTCGGCGGCGAGCTGGCTCGCCGGGACGAACGAGGGGAGGCTGCTCCCCTCAAGCGGCGCCCGGTCGCCGCTCATAGATGCGCCCGCCGCAGCACGGGCGTGGGCGCGCGCAGGTGCGGGCGGAGGAATCGGCCGGTGTGCGAGGCGTTCTCCCGGGCGATCGCCTCGGGAGTGCCCTGGGCGACCACGTGCCCGCCTTCGTTCCCGCCCTCGGGACCGAGGTCGATCAGCCAGTCGACCGACTTGAGGACGTCGACGTTGTGCTCGATCACGACCACGGTGTTGCCGCCCGAGCGCAGGCGGAACAGCACGTCGAGCAGTCGCTCGACGTCCGCGAAGTGGAGGCCGGTCGTCGGCTCGTCGAGGAGATAGAGCGTCTTCCCCGTCGGGGGCTTCGCGAGCTCGTAGGCGATCTTAATCCGCTGCGCCTCCCCGCCCGAGAGCGTCGTCGCGCTCTGGCCGAGCCGGATGTAACCGAGACCGACGTCGGCGAGCAGCTGGAGCCGCGAGGCGATGCGGCGGTGGTGCGCGAAGAACGTGAGCGCGTCGCTCACCGACATCTCGAGCACGTCGGCGATCGTCTTTCCCTTGAACTTCACCTCGAGCGTCTCCGCGTTGAACCGTCGTCCCCGGCATTCCTCGCAGACGACGTAGACGTCGGGGAGGAAGTGCATCTCGTAGCGGAGGACGCCGTCCCCCTCGCACGTCTCGCAGCGGCCACCGGCGACGTTGAAGCTGAACCGGCCCGGGGAGAACCCGCGGGCCTTCGCCTCGGGGAGGCCCGCGAACAGCTCCCGGACCGGGGTCATCACGCCCGTGTACGTGGCCGGGTTCGACCGCGGGGTCCGACCGATCGGTGCCTGGTCGATGAGAAGGACCCGGTCGACCTCGTTGATCCCCTCGATGAAGTCGTGCCGGCCCGGAGTCTCGCGTCCGAGACCCAGGTGCCGGCGGACCGCCCGGTAGAGGATCTCCTGGAGGAGGGTCGATTTCCCGCTCCCGGAGACTCCGGACAGGCCGACCAAGAGACCGAGCGGGATCGCGACATCGTCCCCCTTCAGGTTGTGCTCGCGCGGGCCTCGGATCGTCAGGAATCGACGCCCCGGGGACGCGCGTCGTTCGGGGGTCGCGATCGACCGTTCGCCCGAGAGGAAGGCGGCCGTGAGCGAGCGCGGAGTCCCGGCGATCCGGTCCGGGGGACCGGCGTAGAGGAGCTCCCCTCCGTACGTCCCGGCGCCGGGGCCAAGGTCGACGAGCCAGTCCGACTCGCGCATCGTCATCTCGTCATGCTCCACGACGAGGAGCGTGTTGCCGAGGTCCCGCAGGGTTTTGAGGGTCGAGAGGAGGCGCGCCTGGTCGCGCGGATGTAGGCCGATCGACGGCTCGTCGAGGATGTAGAGGACGCCGACCAGGCCCGAGCCGATTTGCGTCGCGAGGGCGATCCGCTCCGCCTCTCCGCCCGAGAGCGTCCCGGACGCCCGGTCGAGGGTGAGGTACGTGAGACCGACGCTCTCGAGGAAGCCGAGCCGGGCCCGGATCTCCTTCACGACCTGTCCGACGATCTGCTCGTCCCGCTCGGAGAGCGCGAAGGAACGGAACATCGCGACCGACTCGGCGACCGTCATCGCCGTCACGTCGGCGATCGACTTCCCCTGGACCGTGACGGCGAGACTCTCCGGCTTCAGACGGCGGCCGCCGCACGCGCGACACGGGATGAACGAGAGGAACCCGAGGTAGTACTCCT
>Ga0187769_10002907_pt1 | contig 10145 bp, 11 predicted proteins | sample 0116_SJ02_MP02_1_FD_133140 | JGI IMG/M metagenome (GOLD analysis project Ga0187769, IMG submission 133140) | Tropical peat soil microbial communities from peatlands in Department of Meta, Colombia - 0116_SJ02_MP02_10_MG | ecosystem: Environmental > Terrestrial > Soil > Wetlands > Peat | place... | reverse complement strand
GTTCGCGACGTTGTTGACATACTGACACGTCGCAAGGCCAAACTGCTGTGTTGTCAGGGCAAGGCCAGCAACGAGATAAATAAAGTCTAGTGAGAGAAGGCGAAAGCCCTTGGGGTACAAAACTCTTCGAGGAGTGACTTCCTGACCTGTCGACATCGCGCCGATAGTGTCGGGGCGGCCTTGATACTCTGCCTGCCCCGCAACTCCGGCACCGCTTGTAGAGCCGAACTGCTCCTGCAAGTCCTCGAAGAATCCCAAGCGACGGGCTATCGCCTGGGCGATATTACCAGCGAATACCGTCGTCGCCGAGTTGCCGAGGTTATAGGAGTAGTCTCCAAAGGCGTTCTTTGTGATGGGAGCAGTGCCGCTTATGAGCTGAAGGTCATTAACACCAATGAAGATTCTTGCGTCGTTGAACCCTAACTGTTGATGGAATCTGCTTTTTGTGTGTGGCATCTATAAGTCCTTTCGACTTGAGTCGGCCGGGAGGCCGCTGCTAATTGCCTAAAACCGAAGGTGCCCTGCTGGAGATCATCCGCCGCCGTGAACCAGCCCCTAGTCCACAAAGGAGGGCAGGGCACCAAACTTTTAGCGCTCGTCATCCTCGGAATTCACGGGCAGTTGCAAAATGTCGGCTACGGCCATCTCTTGATCCGCTGACTGACTGAGCACTTCTTGAATTACATAATCTCGATAAAACGTAAGTGGATTATCAAAGCACTTCGGGCATACTAAGAGGCCTCGGTTGAGGCCCGGTTGGCGACGCAGTTGCGACGTAGGGTAGTCCCAATCGCATATATCGCAACGGTGCCAGGGTATCCCATGTATGCCCGAATGTGCCTGATTAGGCATTCAGCCCTCTTACGGGAGCGTGACTGCCGTCCACGTTCCAGCCGCGCACGAGTACCACGCGGTCGTTGTAGTTGATGTGTTCATGAACATACCCATACCGATAGTGCAAGCTGAGGTTGGAGCGGCGTTGCCCCAATAGAACGGTAGAATGTACGGAAGTGTCGTCATGTAGAACGTCACTACTGTATTCGTACCACCTGCGGTATAGGAGCTTAAATTGATTGAGGAATAGGCGTTTGCCGTGACGTAAGGAACTGCATACGTCCCTGACGCAGTGCATGTAATTGCCTGTCCGACGTTAGCCAACGAGCTAGGAGCCGAGCCGGTCTGTAACTGAAACGTACAGGCTGTAGGCGCAGTTCCAGAGACGGTCCACGAAATAATGTGAGACAGCGGAACTGAGTTCTCAAACAACGACTGCGAAGCGGCGTTCGAGGTCGGTGGGTAGATAAGCGTCCCAGGCGAAGCCGGGCCGCCGGAGCCGGAGGTAAAGCCCGAGCTCGATGTAAACACGGCCGGTGAGGTGAGAGCACAACTTGCGGTCGTGCTTGCACTCAACGTACAAATCGTCGCGTTGATGGTTTGTAGAGTCTCCGCGCCCGAAGCACCAGCCGAAGCTCCAACATACATCCTCCAACCAACTTCGTTGCCGGTTCCGGTACAAATCGGTGGGAGGATAGTAAGCGTCGAAGTCGAGCCGGTTGTCGTAGCGACCGCGGTCGTAGCTGTGTCTGTTGACAGCGGTGTCTCTGTGTTCGAAGAAGAGAAGCAAGTAACGCCGATTCGATACGTCCCGGCGGCGATGCTTCCGCCTGTCGTAGAGACAAGAGCACCAGTCGCAGTCGTAGTCGAAAACGAATTACCAACTACAACCGCAGCAGGAGCGCCCGCGATGTTGACAGAAAACTGCTGAGCCTGTGCAAAGCACAGAGTTGGCAAAACGAGAAGAGCAAGTAGAGTAAGTAGTTTTTTCATCGATGTTCTCCCTATCTCTACGGCCCGTTCGAGCCGAAGGTGCCTTCCCATACCGTGGCTCCAACACTGATGCGCATGAAGGAAACCTGTTTGATGGAACGTGTGTCGAAGTCGTCCGCGAAGTCTTCGTCAAGTTCGTGCCTCACGAAGTACTTCAACCGATGGGCCATCTTGTCTGCAATGACAAACCAGGCGCTCTGGCTTGTTAGGTAGTGGCAGACGAAGTACTGCAAATCCTCTGCCAAGATGGCGTTGATTTCATTGTCCGACGTATACGGCTTGTGGGGCGAGCCGAGGATTTCACGGGCTATCCACTTCAACTCGGGAGGGATAATCACTGTTCTGGGCTTGATTGTAATTGGAAGACCTTGGCTGTCTGGCAGGCGCTCGAAGAAGTTGACCATCAGCTGAATAGCAGTGAAGCTGAGATCAACGTCTACCGTAGGTCTATTGGGATAGGTTCCTGGTGAGGCAATAATATTGCCGATACCAGGAGCCACAGAAGTGGCAGCAGGGCCGCCAAGGAGAGGATGAGCAGCGTTAAATAGGCTAAGTCCATCCGTCGTTGTAACCGTTCCAAATCCGAGGTTAAAGACGTTGAAGCTCTGTTGTTCTTTGACAAAATGTGCACTCCTTGCCAAAGCCTTGGGAACCTGGTTGATGACGTTGTACTGGTCATCCTCGTAGAGCTCAAAGCTGGCGCGAACGCCAAGACCGTAGGTCAGGTGTAGATACCTCTTCGAGCCGCCTTGGATAGCGTCTGAATATGAAATCGCTTCGCCTTCGGGCTTTTCCACCAGAGGCGGTAGGCCAGCGAACTCGACTTCGTCTTCATATGCCATCTTCGAGGTTTCGACATGGAAGATGTGACTGTACTCTTCGTCTCTCTGAAGCAAATCCACCCAATGGAGGAATTCGTCATGGAGGCCAGGAGCCATTAACTGAGCGAACTGCCCGCGAACCATTGTCATAGTCAGTTCACCTACGCCACAATCTGCGCCGCCGAAGGCAGCACGATGAAGTAAACGCCACGGGTTGAGACACCGAGGACGTTTTGGTCATTAGGGTCGAGGCGCGTTACTTCCACGACAGCCGAAGCACCGGTCTTTGTACGGTCTACATACCAGTGACCGTCCGAGTCCTGAGTCATCCCATACTGCTTAGAGACATCAGTCGCGACAGTCGCCTGCGAGGGACCGACCTGACCGAGGAAAACCGTGTCCTGAACGGCGACTTCGAAGCCTTGTCTACCGTCACGAAACAGCGGTCTTGAGATAGAAACAGCCGCTGGCTCGAAAGGCACTGCCTGACCCGTCGAGGGCTGCGGTGTTGGGTTGACAGCCGCGGTCGGTGTAACACCAAGCGTAGCTAGATTGTTTCCAAACTCCTTAGAGAAACCAGCAATTCCGTTCGCTACCGTAACACCGTCCCACGCCTTCACGCCACCGTCACCAGCGGCGAGTTGCACAGGAGTTCCGGGAAGGAAGGTTTGGCCTGCCTCCTCGGGTAGTCGGCGGATTCTTGGCTGGTTTCCACTAACGCTTTGGATACTATGGATTTCAGCTGAAGCCACTTATTACTCCCTTCTGTTAAGTTTGTTAACAATCGTGAGCGTGGGGCGCGTTCACGAAACTTGTTTACGGCTCGCCGCGTTCCCTCATATGACGAGCCATTCCTTCAGAATCCGCGAGGTTCACTGTCGCAGGGATGCCGGAGTTGTCGGCTGTTCGTGAATCAGTCTCAACAAGAGGCGGAACGTAGGCCGTAACGGTTCCAACGTGACCAGACTTAGTCTGAACACGCCTTGGTATTCCGGTGAAGGCGCTTTCGACTTTGCCATCTGTACTAGTCGAGCCGAAGCGTCGTACTCGCCGCTGAGCACTCTCGGCGTTCCACTTGAGAGCACCAATGTAGTCCCTCCGGGAAATCTTCATGAGAATAGTATCACCATTGATAATCCGACCATCTCTACAAAGAGATGGAAGAATGGGTATCTTCTTACCGGTCTCCGGATTGACCATGTAGACATCTTTTGGCTCGGCCGGGATGAATCCCATCGCTAGACATTGGTCGTAGCGAAGAGATGATTCCTTCTCCCCTACCGACCTGTTAACGAATCGAAGGCTGATGTTTGGATTAACCGGGAACAGATTCGTAATGCTTGGAGCACGAAGCGGCTTCGCCTCAATTTGCTCCCAAGGTATCTCGACCTCGACCGAAGCGGGAGGTAGCGGAGGCATACCTCCCGCCGCCGGGGTGAGAGGCACATTCGGTCGTTGCGTTGGGGGAAGATTTTTCGAAGTGATTGTTGGCTCTGACATGTCTGCTCCTATACATTTGCGAACTGCATCGCTTGTTTACGCTTGAGATACGCTTCTGGCGTTACGTGCATCTTCTCCGCGACGTGAAGCTCCTTATCCGTAAGCTGCTGCTCGGCAGGACGATTGTCAGGTTCGGACTTGGACGCCGGCGTCGACTGGACCGTCGGTTCGAGGAAGTTATACTTCTTTTTACGAACCTCGGGATCACGAAGCTCGTCGGCGTGTTGGCCCTTTGTGTGAAGGTAAATGTTGAGCCAGGCCTCCGGAGAGGTGAGCTGCACTGCGGGAAAGGTCTTAGACTTGGCGTCGATTTCCGACGCCCACGCCCGAAACAAACGGCCGTCCATTGTTTTGCCACCGGAGGCCATATCGGCGTTGTCAAGCTGTTGCTGAGCCAGAAGGCGCGAGGTCATCATTGAGCTTTGCACCGCGATAGCGAGGGTAGGACCGTTGCGTGACGCGAAGGCGGCGTCAGGGTCTTCGACGAAGTTTGGAGGTTCCTGATTCTGGTTTTGGTTCTGATTCTGATTTTGGCTCCTGTTCGCCTCAGCAGCGGCGAGGCGCTCCTTCACCTTCGTGAACTCGGAGTTGATGTTCGCGACAGTCGTTTCTTGCTCAGCGAGCTTTGTCGTCAGGGTCGTGACTTGTTCTTTGTCCTTCGAAGCATCCTCAAGCATTTTGAGGATGTCGTCCTCATTCTTGTCCTTGAAGATGTCGGGGATTTTCCCCTCTTTCTTTTTCTTTATATCATCTAGCCATCCCATGTTACATTCCCTCCTTTAAGGGCTGAACTTTTCCTTCTCTTAAATCCTTTTCGTAGCGTCGTATATCCTCTTTGACTCTCATTAAAACATCAAGGATACCAACGCTTCCCTGAGCACGAAACACCTCGTTGCCTTCGGAGTCCTTGAGTTTTTTAAGCTCTCTCGTGTACAAGTCTAGAAGCCAATTACTGAATAGGCGTCCCTCCGGCTCCTCCAGCCATCGCAGTACCCCCGACGCGTGCGCCAGGAGTTTCTCCTTGGGGCTGAGTTCCATCTGGCTGACCTCCCTTCATCGGGTCAGGGATAAGCCTATCGACCTCGCTGTACCCGAAATCCTTTAAGAGCTTCTTCATCAAGACGTTCGCCGCGACGACGACCTGCGCGAAATAAGTCTTGACCTGCGGCGGGGTCATAACCGATTGCATCGACCCTAGAAGCTGTGCGACCATTTGGTAATGTCGAGTAATAACTTGCGTCAGCATTACGTCGTTCTGTTTCTCGACTTCGCGATTAATCGATGCGGTCGCAGAGTAACAAGGCAGCCCAATCCTGCGCGTAGCGATAAGGTCAAGAGCTTCTTTAATTGCGTCGGCTTTCTTGCCGAACAAAGCCAACCGACCATCGTGATATTTACTACCACGACCAAAGACACTATACTGATAGCTCACCAAACGCATCAACCGAATGTGAGCATCACGCATGTCCGAAACGTTAAGGTCCTTACGCGAATTGCCTTCTTGCAAAAGCGACAAGGTACCCATCGCGGAGTAGATTCCGCGCTTCCCCGTCATCGTGCCGGCGCCCATTCCCTGCTGTGGCGGAGAAACTCCACTACGACGCTCTGCGAGCTCAAGTAGCAGCCGAAGTTCATCAAGGTTGATATTACTAACATCTCCGTGCGCCAAGGCTTCGATTTCGCCCTCTTCCGCAGGAACCATTGCGCTTGGATATATTCGATATCCTTGATGCAACTTGGAGTCAGGATGTACCCTCCACACACGGGTGTTGGCAACGGTCTGATTGTCTCGATATCCATTGTAAGTTGTCGACGCTCCTTCTTGGAACATCCACAACGACTCGGCAAAGCCGTAGCCCGGATACATATCGTCACGGCCGAGCATACGAGCGCCGACGAACCACTCCTTCTCGAAGTTATCCCACATTACACGAAGGATTTGGTCTGACTTCTCGTGATAGGATACGACCATTCGTGGAGCGAAAGCTTCATCCTCGTAGCGCCACGTGACGTAGCCCTCGAAAATGTCCCACTCCTTGTGACCATAAGACGCAAGTGTTTTGGCACCGAGGGTCTCTTCTTTGACTTGCTGCTCGGTCGTGGGCGAGGTTCGGTCGGGAACGGCTAAAACCGCCGCGACAGCATCTTTGTCGTACAGACCAGCAAACTTGCGTTCGAGCAATTCATGTTCAAGGAACGTACGCTTGTGGCATTTGATATCCATGTCTTCAAGACGTTTCGCAGCGATGGGAAAATAAAAGGACGTAAAAGGAAGCTTCTCAGGCCTCGGGCCTTCGTACATCGTTTTGCTGAGGAAATCACGCTCCGTGCCTGTACCATCGCCACCAGGGATAAGGAAGTCACGCAGCTTCTTCTCCCAAGGCGACTTGATTGTCATCATCCCATACTTAATGACCTCACGCATTCCCTCGTTGTACACGCGATAAAGGTCAAGCTCCTCAGGCTCAATACCGACATACTGCATGAACTCTTCGTAAGATTCTTTGAATAACTCGGACTGAGGCCCAAACTCGCCCAATATCTTGGCCACGACAAGTGGGTCGGTCTTGAAAATAGCGGCCATTATCTGAGCGTGGAGGGTGTCGGTATGGATAGCAATAAGAGGAATAACGAGGTTAGACGCATTTTGGAAAGGAAACTGCCTTGCCTCCTCTCTTGGCCGAGCCTCATACGCAGCTCTCCACTTGACAATCTTCTCTTCGTAGAGTTCTTTCATCGAGTCTTTGAGTTCGCGGACACGATTCTTCAAGTATCTACGAAGAGCTTCTGTCTTCTCCGTGGAGAGCCGAGCGGGTATGAGTAGGTCGGGCATTAGAAATAAACGATCAAGCCACTCTGAACCTGTTGCTGATAATCACGCGTGACCGCGCCAAACTTCCCTGGCGAGTGTACAAGCTGATAACCAAGGATTTGAAACGCCGCCGAGGTTCCTGGTATTGGATAACTGAGAGAAGCACCAACTGTTTCGGCGATGTGATTCCCTGTCGGAAATAGAGCCTTACCAGCTCCAGCAGAAAACGTCACGTTGATATTGGTAGTGTTGATAGAAAGCTTACTAGCCAGCGAACCAAGCAGCGAGCTGGCTGGCTTCGTATAAGTCGCGACACCAAGCTCGTATCGTGCCGAGATAGACGGAACGGTAATATGTTCATAAACTACCGAACTGGTATCCTTGGTGAGCTGAACGCCGAGAAACGCCATGCTTCCGACTTGCGAGCCCTGTGTTCCAGCACCGCTGAAGCCGACGGCGCTGCCTCCGCTTACGAAGGTGAAGTTCGGCGGTGGTGCGACGTTCGTCTGAGCAAAACAGCTACTTGCCAGGAACAGGGTTAGAAGGCTGAGTATTCGAAGTATTCTGGACATTTGTCCCTCCATTTGAATTTGAGCTGGCCCAAACGAGCAGTTTCGGGAGCCATAGCTGAACAAGCTCCCGACCTACTATCTGGACCGCCGTGAGTACTACAATGTGAGCCGTTCCTCGCCAGTCGTGAAGATGAAAATCCTTGGGAAAAACGGCCGCCATTGCCGAGTTCGTAAACAAAGCAAGAACGGCGTGCTTTGCTGAAATTACTAAACCTTTCTTGAGAGCTGGGCTCATTTCTTGTCCTTTTTATGAGGTTTAAGACCTGTCGATGCTACGCAAACGGCCCAAGGGTTGACCTTCTTACCCTTGCCTCTTTGACGGGCCTTGACCTTCGCGACGCAGCGTTCGAGCTTCGCTGGCATCAGTTCACCACCACGCCGTAGGGCTGGTTAATCAAGCGAGCACCTCGTTGGTTGGCGATGAGGCTCTGCATGTAGTCCTCATATCGCTGAGGAGCTTTGATAAGCTGAGGCATGTATGCAAGAGCATCGAGCAGGTCCACGAACCTTCCCTTTGGGAAAGTTGTATACTCGCCCAAAAAGTCCTGCTGCTTGCGTTGAGCAAAGAAATGGCCACCCTCGAAGATAGGAGCCAAGACGTTGCGAATACGCCACTCTTTTTTGCGAGTAAGCTCACCGTCTGGGCCTTCCACTTCGCCTTTAAGTTCGACGATACCCAGAGGTTGGCTTCGCATACGGGACATCCATTTGATATGATTCCCGATATACTTCTGAGCGGCGATGGTTTCCAGACCTATCTTCTTAAGACCCCATTCGTCAGCAAGCTCGAAAATCTCGTTATAGAACTCGTCGTAGCCGGAGGCCTTTACAAAGTAGCCGAGCAGGTAGTAGTCGTTGACGGCCGAAAGCCCGACGATTGGAATAGCATGACGGCAACGCCCAAGACCGGCGTTGCCCGAATGATTCGGGTCTACTGTCATACCAATACGAAGATGAGCGACCGGGAAGTCTTTGCGAACGATACCGTCGACGACTTCGTGACGTATCATACGCTTGAAGCCGTTCTTCTCGTTAGCTTCTTCAATATGGAACCAATTGAGCCATTCTTCGCGGAAGTCGGCGTTCTCAGGAGCGGCGGGGTTGTTGAGGAATTGGCAGCTGAAGTGGTAGGAACCGAGGCGCTTGCGCCAACGGTCTAGCTTTTCGAAGCTGAACTCTTCGGGGAAGATAGGAGTGTCGGCGGGGTGTTCGGGGCAACAACCTCCAAGAGCTGAGTGACTTTCTATTTCAAACCAAGGTTCGAACTCTCTGATGTGACTATTTAGGTCTGTATACGACCAGCGATTGCCTACGACAAGCTCGTCTGCGTCATGATTTGCGTCTGTTGTCTCAAATGCGCCCACAAGTAAGGAGTGATACTCAATCGATTTCTCCATCACCGAAATCGATTCGATGGCTTTACGACCAATAAGGTCGTCCTGGATCAAGATGCCGTTGTAGTGGCGAGATTGCAATGCACCACCGACACCAAGGAAGTCGTAAGTTCCTTCACCGTGAGGAGGTTTATATCCAGGCACTTTGTGGTGAAGGGAAAAGTTAGACCACGTACAGCTAGAATCTGGAATAATCTCTGGGAACACGGCCCGAAAGATTGGGTTGCTCTCGTAGTGTGTACTAATGCGAGTACCAAGCTTCGCCGCGTTCGTGATGTTCTCGGCGACGAGTAAGTTACGATTGTCGACCTTGTGCATCCGTTTCATGAATGCAATAAACTCGTCCCCATATCCAAGAGTTCGAAAGAAATCCTCATCCCGATTATTAAACGGAAGTGTGCGCCAAACTGGAAAACCCTCGGACGAAACCGTACTCTTAAAATGGTCTCTGGGGGCTTCATGAAGCTTTTTGATGTGGTCGCGTTCGTATTTTCGACACCAAGGTTTGTGCAACGAGTCTGTAAGACGACGGCGCTTGAGAGTCGTCTTGATAAAGTAGTATAAACTTCCAAGAGAGTTCGCTCGGACCTTCATGAGCTTCAACTCTGGAGGATCGTCTTTATTTATCGAGACTGGACTAAAGCTCTGCACTCTTTCCCTTCAACCTCTTTAACTCTATACCAATTTCCTCGCGCCTCTCTAATTGCTCATTGGATGGACAATAGCCCTTTCCAATAATTAAAGAAGTAAATTCTAAAGCAAGCTCTACTTGACGTTTCTTCACAATTACATAGTCCTTAATAAATTCAAGGACTGGAATGGCGTTCCTCCCACTCCACGCAATGTGATAAGTGTCGTCCTTTTTTGAATAGGAAACTTTGGCGGGAAACTTTAACGAAATTATTGCGAGGATACCAGGGTTCTTCTGAGATATATTTACGTCAAGTTTTGTATAGGAGGTGTTAGCATAAACTCCGACACAACCTTCACCATCAAAGAAACCTGCAAGCCATTGCGGAGAGAGACGCGCAACGAAGTCTAATAGGACATCAGACTCTTGTTGATTCAGGCTAGTTAGTTCTTCTTGCACGTTGTCCAGTGGGGCTGAACTACGTCTGAGTTCCTCCTTGAAACAACAAAACCCTAACCGTCCCTCCATCGTCGAAAGTAAGGTCCAAGTAATCGCCATTTTTTGACAATTCTACCTCGACTAATCTAC
>Ga0187769_10002906_pt1 | contig 10146 bp, 10 predicted proteins | sample 0116_SJ02_MP02_1_FD_133140 | JGI IMG/M metagenome (GOLD analysis project Ga0187769, IMG submission 133140) | Tropical peat soil microbial communities from peatlands in Department of Meta, Colombia - 0116_SJ02_MP02_10_MG | ecosystem: Environmental > Terrestrial > Soil > Wetlands > Peat | place... | reverse complement strand
GAAATAGCCAAGGGATGGATCCTCCAGGGGAAAACGGCAGCCGAGTTAGCCTCCAGGATTTCCGTGGAACCGAAAGTCCTGGAAGAGACCATCTCCCGGTTCAACCAGAACTGCAAGGCGGGCAAAGACGAGTTTGGACGAGCCCGGGAAGACCTCCGGGCCCTGGAGCCCCCGTTTTACGCCATTCAGCTCTGGCCGGCGCTGATCAACACCCAGGGAGGACCCCGTCGCGACAAAGAATCCAGAGTGCTCGACACGGAGGGAAAACCCATTCCCCGGCTCTATGCCGCAGGTGAACTCGGCTCCATCTGGGGTTACCTCTATCAAGGGGCCTGCAACATTGGGGAGGCTCTGGTTTTCGGCCGGATCGCGGGCCAGAATGCCGCGGCGGAAAAACCCTGGGCCTAAAGCGATGGCCACAGAGCTCGCCAAGAAAATTTTTGAAGTGGAAGCCTCACCGGAGAGAGTCTGGCGGCTCATCGGGAAGGTCATCTTCAGCAGCCTGCCGGGGATGGAGAATCTTGAAATCCTGGACGAAAACAACTTCCGGGCGATCCTGAGGGTGAAAACTCTCGGAATCCTGCTGAGCTTGAAATTGAAGGGAGAGATGACGGATATATCTCCTCCCGACTTTTTTTCGGTAAAACTTTTTCTGGAAGCCCCGGCGGGTTTGTTCCAGGCGGAGCAGAAGGTGGCCTTTGCCATGACTCCGCTGAAGAGCGGAAAGACTTCTGTGACCTGTAAGGCAACCGTCGAAAACCTGGGATTTTTGCCCCGGTTTCTTCTTGCCGGACAGGCCCGAAGCTTTGCAAATTCAACCTTTGAAGCCATAGAGAAGCGGTTGAAGGAACTCGCGTAAAGAGGGAGACAAAATGGGGGCGACACAGGTTTTAGCGGAGTATGTGAACCAGACCTCTTTTTCTGCGTTGCCTAAAGAGGTGGTCCGGAAGGCCAAGGGCATCGTCCTGGATACGCTGGGGTGCGGGATTGCGGGGTATACCCTGGCCCGCCATGAGTTCCACTGGATCCTTGGGCAGATAAAAGAGATGGGGGGAAACCCTCAATCCACAATCTTCCTCGACGGGATGAAAACTTCCACCCCGCAGGCGGCCCTGGTAAACGGGGCTTTGATTCATACCGTTGATTTCGACGACACCCATATGGGTTCCATCTCTCATCTGGGTGCCTCCGTAGTCTCCTCCACTCTGGCCATGGGAGAAAAGGTCGGGTCGGATGGGCCTTCTCTGATCATCGCCATCGTCTCGGCCTACGAAGTGGCCGGCCGAATCGGCAAAGCAATTATGCCTTCGCATTATAAATACTGGCACCCGACTGGAACGCTGGGAACCATTGCCACCGCGGTGAGTTCGTCCAAACTTCTGGGGCTCAAGACTGAACGGCTGGAGCAGGCCATCAGCCTGGCTGCTGACGGGGCTTCCGGTTTGCGCTATTGCATCGATTTTGGAGATTTCTCCAAGAGCCTACACCCCGGTCTGAGTGCCTGGCACGGAATCATGGCGGCTCAAATCATCCAGAGAGGCGCGGTAGGGCCCAAAGGACTTCTGGAGTATAAATCCGGATTCTGTGAAGCGTACTCCGACGAACCCAACCTGAAGGCCCTGACCGAAGGTCTGGGGACTTTCTACGAGATTGCCAACGACAGCCTCAAGGCTTTCCCCACCATCCTTTGCAGTCATACTCCCATCCAGGGAACCATAAAGCTCATGAAAAGCAAGAATCTGCGCCTGGAAGATGTGGAATCCATCCATTTTCGGGTAACCCCTACGGCGCCTGGACAGGGGATGAATTATTCCCCGGATTCGCCGCTGGCCGCCCGGCTGAGCATTCCTTACTGCGTGAGCATGGCGGCCGCAGAGGGACATATATCCATGGATCAATTCCAGGAAGCCAAAGTTCTGGACCCCAAGATCCGGGAGTTTATGAAAAAAGTGACGCTGGAATCGGACCCGGAATTCAACCACAAGTACCCGGGAACCCTGGCGTCCCACGTGGAGATTCGGACCAAGGACGGAAGCCGGTTTAAAGAAGAGAGCATTTTCCCCAAAGGGCATCCGGAAAACCCCATGACCGACGAAGAGATCAAAGAAAAATTTCGCCGCTTGGCCCTCGTAACATTGGACCGGGTTCAAACCGAGCAGATCATCGAAAAGGTTTACGACCTGGAAAATTTGAAATCCGCCAAGGATCTGGTGGCGGTATTGGTCAAATGAAAACTCCCCAAATACAATCCGGGAAAGGAGGAAAATGTGATCCGAAAGATCGCTCACATCGGCATCGCGGTAAAAAACATCGAAGAGGCAGAAAAATTCTACACGGGAGTCCTGGGGTTTAAAGTTCACGACCGGGAGAATCTGAAGGAGATTAAGGCCTCGTTCATTCCTATTGGGGACACGGCCGTTGAGCTTCTGCAATCCACTACCCCGGAAGGGGTTATCAACAGATTCATCGAGAAACGGGGAGAAGGCGTCCAGCACATCGCCTACCAGGTGGACAATATAGAAGAAGCTTTAGAAGAATTGAAGGCTAAGGGGATCCCCCTCATTGATGAAAAACCCAGGAAGGGAGCTCACAATTCCAAGGTCGCCTTCGTCAACCCCAAGGGCACCTACGGAGTGCTGGTGGAACTGGTGGAGCCGGAGAAGCATTGAGTTTGGTCTTCATTGGGTCGTGGAGGCGCGGGGATAGGAGCGGACCGCTCTCGAATTAAAAATAAAAAAGGCGTAGTTTTAACCTAAATCCGCTTCCCCCGTGAAAATATATGTTCCATTGATTAAACAGGATCGGCGTAAGTCTGAGAGATCTCTCTCAGCATTTTTCGCGTTCTTGGCGGTGAACAATTCGAATCATGGAGGCGAATAAATGGAGCTGGAGCTGACGAAAGAACAAACGATGTTTCGGGATATGGCCAAAGAGTTTGCCCAAAGGGAAATCTCCCCCTCCTGCAAGGAGAGGGACCGGGAAGGTAAATTTTTCCCCGACCTCATGCGTAAGATGGGAGAGCAGGGACTTTTCGCCATAAAGATCCCCAAAGAATACGGCGGTTTCGACCTGGACTGGACGACGATGGGTTTAGTAGCCGAAGAAATTTCCTGCGTCGATTTTTCCGTGGGCATCACTTATTTCATCCAGACTTCCTTGGAAGCCATGCCCGTGTTGACCGCAGGGACTGAAGAGCAGAAGAAAAAGTATGTTCCGGCAGTGGCCCAGGGGAAAATGATCGGGTGCACGGCTGCGGTCGAGCCCAACGTCGGCAGCGATGCCACGGCGGTGGAGACTTCGGCAGTCCGGGATGGGGACTATTGGGTTTTAAACGGAAACAAGACCTGGATCACCAATGCCACCGTAGCGGACTTTGCCGTCGTGGTGGCCCAGACGGATAAAACGAAGGCGCACAAAGGGATAGCAACCTTCATCGTGGACAAGGGTACCCCGGGATTTTCCAGCATGAAGATTGAGAATAAACTCGGGTGCCGGTCTTCGGATACGGGACAGTTATTTTTCCGGGATTGCCGTATTCCCCTGTCCAATCAGCTCGGCCCAGTGGGCAAAGGAATGTCCACGGCCCTGACGTGCATCGAGCATACTCGCTTTGGCATTTCCTGGATGGCATTGGGAGTTACCCGGGCCTGCCTCGAGGCCAGCGTAAAATACTGCCAGGAACGGAAGCAGTTCGGGAAACCGATCGGGAGCTTCCAGCTGGTCCAGGAGAGGATCGCGGATATGGTGGTGGATTACGAGGCCTCCCGACTTTTGTGCTGCCAGGCGGCTTACAACAAGGATAAAGGCGTGCCCTCTTCCCGAGAGGTCTCGATTGCCAAATACCATAATATAGAAGTGGCCGTCCGGGCGACGAAAACTGCAGTGGAGTTGCACGGTGCCTATGGATATACCGATGATTTCCCGGTGGAGAGGTTTTATCGGGACATTATCGGCCCGCTGATCTTCGGCGGGACCGCCAATGTACAGAGGCTCTTGATTGGCCGGTCGGCTTTGGGAATCGACGCCATTTCTCGATGATTTTTTTTACCAATTCGCGGTTGCCCTTTTCAGCGCGCCGCGCGCTAGAGTCCAACATATTTCCCTCCCCTTCCGCCGGGGGAGGGAGAGGGTGGGAGTGATCAGGTTTGATCCCTCCCTTCATTTCTTCCTCCAGGAGCGAAGGTTATCTGTTAAAGCTAAAGTAAGGAAAGGTCTGCCGTATGGAGAAATTTGATGCCATTGTAGTCGGTGCCGGTCCGGCGGGATGTGCTGCCGCTTACACCATGGCCAGAGCCGGGGTTAAGGTGCTGGTCTTCGAACGGGGGAAATACGCGGGGGCGAAAAATATGTGGGGGGGAGCGTTCTTCGGCCCCCTCATGCATGAACTCTTTCCCGATTTCTGGAAAGAGGCCCCCGTAGAGCGCTTTATCAACCGTCATGTCATCTCTTTCCTGACTCCCGACGATTCCCTCGCTCTGGATTTCAAAACCGCTCATTTCGCCCATCCCCCCTATAATGGTTTCATCACCCTACGGGCGAAGTTCGACCGCTGGCTTGCAGGGAAGGTGGAACAGGCGGGAGTTCTTGTGGCTACCGCCCTGGAGGTTGATGACCTTCTCCTCCAAGATAGTAAGGTGAAAGGGGTTAAAGTGGGAAAGGAGGAGTTCCCTGCGGATGTCGTTGTGGTCGCTGAAGGAGCCAACTCTTTGCTGCCCTTGAAGGCCGGTTTGCGCAAAGAGTTCTCCCCTCAAGATATGAAGCAGGGGGTAAAGGAAGTCATCCGCCTGCCCCAAAAGACCATCGAGGAACGCTTTCAACTTCAAGGGGAAGAAGGAGTCGCCATGGAATTTGTAGGCTCCTGCACCCGCGGATTGCCGGGAGGAGGATTTCTTTATACCAATAAGGACAGCCTGTCCCTGGGGATCGTGGTTCAGCTGGAAGCACTCCTGAAGCACCAGGTCAAGACCTTGGACTTGATAGAAGGTTTTAAGAACCACCCCACGATCCGGGAATATATCCGTGACGGGCAGACCGTTGAGTATTCTGCCCATCTCATCCCTGTTTCCGGGTTGAAGATGATGCCCCGTCTGTTTGCCGACGGGATGCTGGTCACGGGTGACGCGGCTGCCCTGGTCTTGGGCACCGGGTTGATTCTGGAGGGAGCGAACCTGGCCATGGCTTCAGGGATCGCTGCCGGACAGACCGTTGTCCAGGCCCGGGAGAAAGGAGATTTCTCTCCGGCCGCTCTCCAGCATTATGAAGACCTATTAAAAGAACAGTTTGTCCTGAAAGATCTTCATACCTTCAGGGAGGCTCCTCAATTCCTGGAGAATGAGAGGATCTATCAAGCCTATCCGCAGATGGCCTGCGAGATGGCCCGGAAGATCTTTGAGAACGACGGGAAACCCCGTCCCAAAACTTATCAGATCATGAAAGGAGGTTTGCAGGGAAAACTCTCCCTCTGGGACCTCTTCTCTGATGCCTGGAAAGCGAGGAGAGCAATTTGAAGATAGAAGAAAAACTGGCCCTGAATAAATTTGATATTGACCGGGAGGTCCATATCACCCTGGAAGAAGCCAAATGCCAGGGGTGCGATCTAACGCCTTGTCTGTATGCTTGCCCGGCCGAATGCTATGTTCTGCGGGAAAGTCATGTGACCTTCTCCTACGAGGGGTGTCTGGAATGCGGCAGTTGCCGTATCGCCTGCCCCAAGGATGCCATCCGCTGGGTTTACCCTCGGGGGGGATTCGGAATCTGTTATCAATACGGTTGAAAAACATTCGCCGTGGAGCGCGCCCAGGACGCAGAAAAATTTAGATTGGAACCCCAAGAACGAACAGGTGCCCCCGGATGGAGTCTAACCGGCTTGAAAAGGACAGGCCCAAGGTTTCATGAGAACAGATTATCTCTGCGCTCCCCGGGGTGAATAAAACAAGGAGGAAAAATGGAAATCATCACTTGCATCAAGCAAATTCTCGATCCGGATTTGCCGCCGGCCAAATTCACCATCGACGCCCAGAAGAACCGGGTCATCCCCCCGGAGGGGATTCCCCCGGTCATCAATCCCGACGATGCTCTGGCGGTGGAAGCCGCTTTGAGAATCAAAGAAAAAAAAGGGGGACGGATTACCATCCTGACCCTGGGAGGCAAAACGGCGGAAGATATGGTCCGGAAGGCCCTGGCAATGGGAGCAGATGAAGGTCGGATTATTTCTGCCCCGGACTTCGAGGGGCTCGACAGTTTTGCTACCGCCTACCTTCTGTCTCAGGCGATTCGGAAGGTCGGAAAGTTCGATCTGGTCTTATGCGGCCGCCAGGCGGCAGATTGGGACTTTGGAGCCGTAGGGTCCGTTCTGGCTGAGTTTCTCGGGATTCCCGCGGTTACCCGGGCGAAAGAAATCTCGCCTCTCGACGGAAAACTGACCGTGGAAAAGGTAAGCATTGCTGGTTCCGAAACCCTGGAAGTCGGGCTTCCCGCTTTGGTGACCGTAAGCAATGAGCTGGGAAAGGCCCGGATTCCTTCGGGCTGGGGAATCATCACTGCAGCAAAAAAGGAAATTCCGACCTGGAGCCTGCCGGATATTGGGGTCGATCCCTCATCGGGAAAGCTGTCGGCCCGGAATAAGCTTCTCAAGCTGTCCGCCCCTTCCATGGAGAGGAAGTGCGAATGGGTCAAAGGGGATGTCCCGGCAGAGGTAGCAGAAAAGTTGGCCCAGAAGATTATGGAGAAAAAAGTATTGTAAACTTTGAAGTTCGGAGTCCCAGTTTTTACTCCGATCTCCGAACTCTCTTCGAGGAGGAAAAATGGCTGGGGAACATGGAATACTCGTAGTCGGAGAATTGGAAGAATCCAAGATGGCCTCCATCACTAAGGAGCTCTTAGGCGGGGCCAGGAAATTGGTGGATCACGGGAATGAAGAGGTGAGCCTTCTCCTATTGGGGGAAAAGGCTGCCCCCTTTGCTCAAGAAGGAATTCAATATGGTGCGGATAAGGTGTACATCGCCGTTCATCCCTCGTTTTCCGAATTCAACAGCGACGCCTGCACCTTTTTGGTAAATGATTTGTGCCGCAAGATTCGGCCTTCTCTTTGCCTGATGGGTCAGACTGACCTGGGGCGGGACGTGGCCCCCCGGGTCGCCGCCCGGCTGGATGCCGGATTATGCATGGATTGTGTGGAGGTGAGTGCGGATTCGGAACAATGGCTTTATTTACAGGCCCGGCCGGTCTATGGCGGAAGAGCCCTGGCTATGATGGGGTCTGGGGAGGGAAGGATTCAGATCAATACGGTACGGCCCAAATCAATGGCCCCCCTGAGCCCGCAAGCCGACCGGAAGGGAGAGATTGTTAAGGTCCCCGAAGGCCCGGACCCTTCCTCGATCAAGGTGAAATGCCTGAAGCGGGAGGCCCAGGAGAAAGCCGAATTCAACCTGGAAGAGGCCAAGATCATTGTAGCCGGAGGTGGGGGAATCGGAGGGACCGAAGGGTTCCAGAAGATCAAAGAACTGGCCAAAGTCCTGGGAGGAGCCGTGGGAGCAACCCGCGTTCCCGTGGATGAAAAATGGACCCCCCTGAGCATGGAGATCGGCCAGACCGGGAAGATCGTTAGCCCGGACCTTTACGTGGCCGTCGGGATTTCCGGAGCGGCTCAACATATTACCGGCGTTCAGAAAGCAAAATGCATTGTGGCCATCAATAAGGATCCCGATGCCAACATGTTTAAATTTTCCGACCTGGGATGGGTGGCCGATTACCGGGTCGCGGTGCCGGCGCTGATCGAAGCTTTCAAAAAGAAGCTACAGTAAACAACCATAGGACTGTCCTTCGAACAAACATGGGTGGCGCTCCTATCGTCCTTCATGAGTGAATTTGCTCTAGGATTCTTTTCGCTTTATCCCTCCGAGCTTGGCCAGAAATGCCGCCCATGTTTGTCTCTACCTATCCCGAATACCAGAAGGTAATTTCAGGCTTGACAATCTTTTCGCCAATTGGAAGAATAGCAACGCTGGCCTTTTCCGGTTAGAAAACAGGTTCCTTTGGCTCAGATGAATCGCGGGGCCCAACAATCGAGGCACCGAGCCTGGATGTTGCGAAGGGAGGATCTTAGGATACATGAGGTTACCGCCGAAGAGAGTTGGAATCCTTGTCAGTTTGTTCTTGGTTTCTTTCTTTTCCTATCCGGTCAGTTCAGGGGCTGATGAATACCCTAGTAAAGCTATAACTCTGTATTGTGGTTATGTTGCGGGGGCGACTACGGACTTGACGACCCGGGGGCTGGCCATGGGGGCGGAAAAAATCCTGGGTGTTCCCGTCATGGTTGAAAATAAGCCGGGGGGAGCATCGACGGTCTGCGCTGCCTTACTGGCGGGGAAAAGAGGCGATGGATATACTCTGGGCGTCATCGACAGTGGGGTGATCACCAAGAGCCCCCATATTCATAAAGTCACCTACAATCCGCAGAAAGATTTTACTTATATCCTACAGTACAGCCGCTTTCTCGGTGGATTGTGCGTGCATGGCGATTCCCCCATCAAAAACATCAACGACTTCATCGCCTGGGCCAGGTCCAAACCCGGCCTGACCTATGGGACCCCCGGCCAGTACACCCAGCAGCATTTAGCCCTGGAGCTCTTCAGCCAGTGTAAGATTTTGAATCTTAAGCACGTTCCTTACAAAGGGGGGGCGGAAGCGATCACCGCCTTTCTAGGTAACCATACGGATTTCCTGGGCGGGTCCGGTTCCCACCTTCCTTACGTAAGGCAGGGCACCTTTCGGCAGATCTTGATTTACAATGCCGACAAACGGGATCCTGCCTTCCCGGAGGTTCCGATTCTAAGAGAACTGGGCTGTGAAGACTGCCCGCCGACCGGCATGGTGCTGGCCGGGCCTAAAGGAATGGCCGATCCCACGGTGAAAAAGATCTACGAAGCATTCAAGAAAGTGGCCGACGGACCTGAATTCCAGAATCAGCTGAAACAACTGAACCTTCCCTACGATTTCAAGGATGCTGCTCGACTGGCCAAGGACCTGCCGGTGGAAACCGAATGGTACAGGACCTTCCTGAAGAAATTCGGGGTGAAAAAGGAAGGCTGAGCAAGCCTTCACTCCCGCTCCCGGGAATCGATTCAATTCCTGCTGATCCTCGCAACCCGGCTCATATGGAATTGGCTTCGGGGATCCTTTCTTCCCTCAGGCGGGGATGAACCCTGAACGGATCATCCTCTTTCTTATTGAAAAGTAAAAATCAGAAGGGCGGTACCGGTTTCAGCCATTGATTAGGAGGACTAAGATGAGAGCGGATCGAGTGAGCAGTCTTTGCTGGCTGGCCTTCGGCCTTCTGTGCATATATGGGTCCGTCCTGCTGGGTTTAGGAACTTTGCGGGAACCGGGCACGGGCTTTTTCCCTTTACTGGCTGCAAGCTTTTTCACCCTGCTGGCCTTGACTGTTTTTGTAAGGTCGTTGATCCCGGGGAGGGGATTCCAAGTTGTGATTTCATCCCTGTGGAAGGGGACGATCTGGCATCGGCCACTTGCCGTCGGGCTCCTCATGACTGGCTATATTCTGGCGCTGGAACGAATCGGCTTTTTGCTTACCTCTCTCGTAGTCCTTCTGATTATGCTGAGGGGAGTAGAAAAATTCCCCTGGTGGAAAGCGATCCTCATCTCTATCATTTCATCTGGGTCTACTTTCCTGCTTTTCAATGTCCTTTTAAAGACTGTTTTGCCCACCGGGCTTTTCGGGTTCTAGGAGGGATTCGGGAATGGATTTCATGAGCAGCCTCATGACTGGCTTAGGTATCGCGTGTGAGCCCAGTAATCTCTTCTTCTGTTTCATGGGGGTTTTCATCGGAACCCTCATCGGTGTCCTTCCGGGACTCGGGCCGGTAGCAACAATGTCGATTCTCTTGCCGGTCACGTACGGAATTTCAGCCACTACGGCCATTATTATGCTCTCCGGAATTTATTACGGCGCCTACTACGGTGGCTCCACGACCTCCATCTTGGTAAACATCCCGGGCGAGACCGCTTCGGTAATCACCTGCCTGGATGGTTACCAAATGGCCCGGCAGGGCCGAGCCGGGCCCGCTCTGGGGATCGCGGCTTTCGGGTCCTTCATCGCCGGGACGGTGGGCATCATCGTCCTGCAGG
>Ga0187769_10002904_pt1 | contig 10148 bp, 10 predicted proteins | sample 0116_SJ02_MP02_1_FD_133140 | JGI IMG/M metagenome (GOLD analysis project Ga0187769, IMG submission 133140) | Tropical peat soil microbial communities from peatlands in Department of Meta, Colombia - 0116_SJ02_MP02_10_MG | ecosystem: Environmental > Terrestrial > Soil > Wetlands > Peat | place... | reverse complement strand
ATACTATACTTAATTATATATTATATAAACGTTCCGAATATGGAACACTGACGTTTCACTCAGAATCTTGCTCGTCGCTTGCTTCGAGCTCCATAACTAGACTGCCCACGTAACCGCATTGTTGACACGCGTAAACCGGGGGCAACAACCATCCCCCAAGCGAGCCTTGCTGCTTGATCCTAACGCTACCGCAGGCGGGACATGCCTGAGGTAGAGTCCCGGAATGCTTTAGGTTTCTTAATGCATCGAAGAATGAGCTCATCGGATCATTCAAGTCGTTTCAGTGAATCTCGATTGAGCCTTCCGGGAAGCCGAATTGCACAAGCAGTTTCTTGACTTTTCCGCGATGATCTCCTTGAAGCATGATCAGACCATCTTTCGCGGTTCCACCGCACGCGCAGAAAGTCTTCAGCTTGGCTCCGAGGTCGCCCAAGTCAACGCTTTTTGAATTAATTCCCTCAATTATGGTTGTTGCCTTGCCCCATTTTCTAGTCTCTAGGCGGACCTTAACAAGCTGCTGCTCCATACTAATGGTTCCGCAGACACACAAATCTTTAGGTAGGCCGCAGGTCGGGCAAACTTCCGCCATTATTTGGGTCAATTACTCCTTTGTTAGTTACATGCATACCGACTCGGATAATATTTAAGCCTATACTCGGGAATATTCTTCTGATTTTGAATAGTTCAAAACCCAGCAGAAGTTCCAATATGTCAGGGTTGGAGAGATCTGGTTGCGTGTGAGGGCGAGGATGTTGACAGAGCCGTTCCCTGAACCGGGGAATAAGAGGGGTTTGCAAAAATCAGATGGTAAGCCACGGTGACTTGCTGATTATCGAAGGAGGCACGCCTATGATTTCCAACGCCGAACACTCGGAATCAGATTCCAATGCTCTCGGGCGCGCGCCTTTGGGGCAGGACGACCATAAGGAAATAACAATAGATACACTCCAGACGCCGCCGTTACACATTCGACCCGCACCAATCTCGAAACGGCTGGTAGCTGGCCTCATTGACTCATTGATCATAGGCCTAGTTTGGTTGGTCCTGCTGGAGGCCCTGCATCGAGGAATTAATGCAGAATTGGTGAATGTTGGGTATCTTGGAGCGATCACTTTCACGTATTACTTCCTTCAAGAGGGTTTGTTCTCCATTACGATCGGAAAACGCTTGTTGCGCTTGCGAATCGTTGGAAGGGAAGGCGACCCCGCATCATTGAAAGAGTCACTCCTGAGGAACCTCCTCCGTTTTGTGGACTGGTTGCCTTTCTTGTACATCCTTGGAGTCCTCAGTGTTGTGATCTCTCCCGAACGACGAAGGTTAGGCGACTTGGTGGCTGGTACTTTTGTGACCCCGGCACCTGAAAAAGACACAAATCCACCGCCGGCGCCGTTCCTCTTTCACTGACATTGGTCTTGCTTGTGAGAACAATTGCCGGCTAACCTAACCGCTGAAGCCAAGGCAAAGTGGCAAACAGCTCAGAACGCCAAAAATCCACGTGAGAAGCTCCAAGCCTTGCAGGAATTTCTTTCTGAGGTACCCAAGCATAAGGGAAACGAGCGGCTTAGAGCTCAAGTCAAAACACAGATCGCCGAACTCAGAGACGAGATAATAACCAAGCGCGGAAAACGAGGAGGCGGACGATCTCCCTGGTCTATAGATCGCGAGGGCGCCGCGCAAGTAGTAATCTTTGGACCTACCAAGTCAGGGAAGAGCAGCCTTCTAAAGGCGCTTACAAATGCTCGAGTCGAAAGCTCTTCCTACGAATACGCCACTCGGTATCCGGTTCCTGGAATGCTTCAATACGAAGACATTCAAATTCAGCTTGTAGAACTCCCAGCTCCACAGTACGTTTCAAATGAAGGAGGCTACAGAATTCAGTCAGAGCTGGCAGAAGTAATACGCCGAAGCGACGGGCTTCTGCTACTCGTAGATTTGACGAACGCCCCCCTTCATCAACTGGAACAAATCATATCCAGTCTGGAAACGATACGGATCTCCACGCACAGAGCTATGACGCGCGTGGAAATTGTCCCCGAAAGAGGTTCCGGCGAAATACGACTGGCATATTCAGGATCGCGCGAGTCGTTGCCGCACGAGCAAGTACGCGAGCTTTTGCACAGCTACGGCATGAAAAACGCGCTTATCCGAATATTCGGCGATGCAACGATCGATGATGTTGAAGATGCCATCTTCGAGAATGTCACACTCTACAAACCCACTTTAGTAGCAGCGAACAAACTGGACCTCGACTTATCGCGTGAAGCATCCACTACCTTTCTTTCGGAAGTCACTGAACTCCCGACGGCCGTCATTTCATCCCTGACGGGGCAGGGTCTAAACACGATTGGGGAACAATTGTTCAACGGCCTCGGTATTGTCAGAGTTTACACTAAGGAACCGAGCGCGTCCAAACCTTCGGAGCATCCTTTCGTGGTTCCCGGTGGGACAACGGTCGGAGAGCTTGCGCGTAGCATCCACACCGATCTCGCGAACAAATATCGCTACTCGCGAATCTGGGGGCCGACCAGCAAATTTGCTGGTGAGCGAGTGGGCCCAGATCACGTGTTGGGAGATAGAGATATTGTGGAGATTCACACGGAATAGGCGATACCTGAGCGTCTGCGATGCTTGATCGCTTAGAGTCTCGCGCGGCGGCGTCTTCGGAAGTTCTTGATCCTCCAGAAGCCGCTTGAATCACGGTAGTATTCTATGACTTCCAATTTGGCGGTTCACCAGAAAAAGTAGTGTAATACCATGACCAATTAGGGGTTTCATCGTGCAAGCCACGATGAATTTCGCCATTCAACCAAGAAATCCGTAGCTTGAAGTGCAAATTTCTGGCAAAGCATCTCGTTGCCCGAACCTCGTTTTGATAAGCAGACCTAAACAATACCGAAGGTTGACATCTCGCAACTCAAGGCCGTTGATTCGTTTCAGTGAATTCTCACGGCTCGATCGACCTAGACATACAGAAGGATTACCGCAAAGGTACGTTTGTGTCCTAAACTAGAAAGTTGTTGAAGTCAGTCAAGAAAACTCGTTAACGGTTTCGTCTGACTAATGCCAATATGCCCGCCAGAATGCCCAACAGCATTCCAGCGATGAAGCCTCCGCCTATCATCAGACTGAATATCGCGAATGGGAAGATGATTACGTCTGCCAGCGCTCCGTTGCCAACGGCCATGATGATGGCACCAAGCACTATTGTTAGACCTATGATTGCACCGATCATGAACGCGTATGATGGTCCGATGACTGGCAGCCAGAAGAATATTGAAGTCCAGAGCGCCCAGAACGAGGGCGATAGCAGTGCCGCGCTGTTCAGGAGAACGAGGACACCCGATATCAAGGCTAGGATCACCGCGATGATATTCTTACCTCCCATCCGGCGTCCGGGTACTAGTCGAGCAGGTGGCGGACCGAGGATGACTTGTGGTTTTCCACAGAACGGGCAATAGACTGAATGCAACGGCATCACTCTTCCACAGTACCTGCATCGAACGGTCGGCATTGGCAGGACGTAGCGAACTTGTGGGCCGGCAGCCGGAACGAGAACGGGCGGGGGAACCGGCGGGGGTCCAGCAAACACGACGGCTCCTCGGCGTCCCTTACCCCTTCTTGCGAGCGCGAAGATTAGGAGGGCTAAGCCGAGCGCGAGCAGCAACAATCCTATGACGATCCAGAAGATGAGCGCGTTGAAAGGCGGAGGCGGTGGGGGCCCTGGGATGTTCAGGAGGGCACTGGCTGTATGAACGAGCGTACCGCTCGTACCGGTGACAACTATCGTGTAGTTCCCTGGTGTCGCGCTTGACAGGGGGCACAGGTTCAGTACAGAGTCTACCGTCCCTCCTGCCGGAGGCGTGACCGGGTTCGGACTGAACTGGTTGGTAACGTGGTCCGGCAGTCCGCTGAGTGTGAGATTTACGGCTGAGGTGAAGCTTCCGACTGAGTTCACCGTGACTGTGAGATTTCCGCACTGCCCCGTCGAAACAGTGAGTTGGCTAGGTGAGACCGATATGCCAAAGTCGCTGGGCGGCAGAGTCACGACGAGATTGACTACGGCACTGTGCGTGATGAGTGGTAGAGTCGATGAACCAGTTATCGTTAGGTTGTAGCTGCCCAGTGGCGTGGCTGTTGTCGTAAGTACGCTCAACGTTTCGGTGACTGACTGCCCTTGACTAAGAGAGACGGAGCCGGATGGCGCGAAGACTGCTTGAGCGCCGGTCGGCAGTCCCGTTGCTTGCAGAGTAACAGAGCCTGTAAAGCTACCAATTGATGTCAGAGTGACCTGATAAGTGGCCGTCTGGGTTTGCTGCACCGTCACGGTCGGTGGAGTAGCTGAAAGTGAAAAGTCGTTCTGCGGGCCTTCCACGAATTTGTTTCCGTAGATCTGGTAGACTGCGTAGTAGCCGTTGTAATCCGCGTAGAGTGGGTACAGTTGCTCGTACGGTTGGAGCGCAAGTCCCTCCACTATACCGTTTCCGTACGGGAAGTAAAACGCCAGAATCGCATATGGTACCTTTGGTATTCCATAATTGGTTGTATCCATCAATATCCTAACGTCATTCGCGTGGGCAGCTGGCACGCCGTTGGGAACCCAGTTTCCAACACCTTCCTCGGTGAAGATGGTTACCTGGTTAGGGTTGGGGCCGGGATTATAGTACTGGCTTGGAAATTCGGAATCAAAACCTGAACCACCTTTTGCTGGGTTATTCATCGTGCTTAACCATGACCCAGTCTCACCAGGATTGCCCAATTTGATGTAGCCTGGAAACGTGGCGTTCAAATCGAAAATGGCTGCATCAGTATACATCACCTCATTTCCTGCAGCCACACGTGCCTGGATCGCGTTGTAAACGGCAGTGATTTCCGACCTATGCAGCGGGCTGTATGCAGAGGGGTTACCGTACCAACCTGGGCTGTCCAGCACGATTAGCGTGTACTGATTTACAATGGAGGGATTCGCCAGGGCTTGATCTGTCGAGATTTGAGTGTAGCTGATTCCCATGCGAGCTAAGGTTAGGAACGTCTTTCCCCAATAACCGTCGCTAATGACAAGGATTCTCGTAGGCTGCCTCACGAAGAATACGCGATCGGAGGTAAATGTCGTTGTAAGTCGAGTCACCGTGACCTTCGAAAACGTTGCGTTGGCGAGCATGGCGTTCACGGCGGCCGTATAGCTTTGGTCGATGAGAAACGGCCCGCCTTGGTACAAGACTCCTGCCGGCGTCAAATCAGTCTGAAGGACAACGTTCGGCGGTTCGATTATTCTACCCACTTGACTTCCTGGGTTGTTTCTCAGGAATTCGTGTATGAGACCATAAACGTGAACTCGGTCAGCCTGTTTATCGTCCAGCGGGACTACAATCGTTCCAGGGGCAAACGTGCCCGCGGACAAGGGGCCAATGGCCAGTGCCACTTGGGTCGCGGGGAGACTGAGAGCAAGAAAGACCACGAAGCACATAAGCAAATATCGATAGGGCTTCATCGAACTGTGCCTCATTTTGGTCTCTTGATTCAACGATTCATGGCTTTCCGGAACGGTCCTAAGTCACCCGTAGGTTACTTAAGACTTAACACAAATTACACATCTGCCCTATTTAACGCCTAATCGGCCTAAACATGAATATGCCATAACAGCAGAACTTGTTTATCTCAATTCTCGCTTGGGAACTAACCACCTTTTGCACGATTTTGCATCCGTGTCGTCTGGCGGAAGCCCTTCTTCCCGGGGGGGTAGAATTTCGACATGTGAAAAGTGATTATCGTGCCCCAACCTGAGTCGAGTATCCCAGGTAGCGAAGTGCTCCAAGCACACTTACTCTGACTGATTGACGTAGATAGTCTGGAAATTCGTTTGCATGAGCCTTATCGCGAGAAATCTCGTCCGTGAGTTTCGTTATGATTGAATCAGCCAACAACCCGTTAGTCGCCATCTCCTTAATGCTGGATATCCAACCCTTCAAGGAACGGATGTTTGCATCAATTGAATTGAGGGCTTCGTCGATCACGCCGTAGTGCGGCGTCAGGAGAATTTTGGGAGACCGTTGCCGAATCCGCTGCAGAGAATGGAGAGCGGCTTCAAGGTTGAAGCTCGTCGGAGGCGTCGTAGGAATTAAGACCGGGTAGGCGGGATACGTGATTCCAACAGCGTCACCAGTGAACACGGCCCTCAGTCCTTCAAGTTCGTAGCTTAGGTGGTGCGATGCATGTCCCGGAGTCCATATCGCGCGCAGGGTCAGACCTCTCCCGAGATTGATTTCTTCCCCATCCCCAATCGACCTGACGCGAGCGGCGTTAATAGGTTGAGGCCTGCCATAACGATTGACAAGCTCGTCGCCGAACAATTCACTGGCCCCTCGCCAGAGCTTACTTGGATCAACCAGGTGTCGTTCACCTTTCGGGTGGACTCGGATAGATGCATTAACTAACTTTCCCGCAAGAGCGCCGCACGCTCCCGAATGATCCAAATGAACGTGAGTTGGAAGAAGGTAGTTGATTTCCTCAGTTCCGATTTTTTTCCTCGCAAGAGCCATGAACAGAGTTTCGACCGATGAGGCGTAACCCAAGTCGATTAGCGCGCTCTCTTTGCCGCGGACCAAGTAGGCCGCTACTACTCCTGGCTTTCCCAAGGCCATAGTGTCAATTATGGAGATTTGATCGTCGCATCCGGTTAGCAATCCATTTCCACCACCCTTGAGCCTCCCAACCAGACAAGTATATTCCTATGTCCCTCGGGTGAGAGCAGCCAGGCGTAGCCCATGACAAGGCCAGATCTACCGGAGGAACTTGAAGTCTACATCGACTCCCTAGATGAACAGGGAAGAGTAACTTATGTTTCAGGATACTTCGATTATCGAAAGAATCGACTAAAGTTCGGCGCGATCGGAATGGAGGGGTATGGCGGACCAAACATCAGTGCGACCCTATCCGAAGAAACGCTCACTGAGTTGAGGCACCTAGGGTTGGATGACCTCGCGATAGACGAACTCGTAACCGCGATACAAAGAAAGATAATGGAAGGGCAAGCGCATATCCTAGTTCAGCACGAGCAACCTAAAGCCCAAGACAACCAAGGCATAAACAAGCCGAGCTAACCAGCTCGGCGGTGCGATTCTCGTCCGTCTCATTCTTGCGGACCATGTTGAGGAAGGCTACACTCTGGGCATTCGGATGCATTCTGCGGAATCTGTTTCATACAATACCAGCAGAATTTCTTGCCAGCCTCAGGCTCAACGGGTGCAGGCTCCGCACGGAAGAGCCCAACAAGAAACATGATTCCCCCCGTGATCGAGATTGGAAGCCCGAAGATCGACACGCCCAGAGGAACGTACAAGTCGGTGAAAACGAGAAAGGCGCCGAACACGGCCAGAATAGCCCCTGAAACCACCAACCCTCTGTACATGCCAACCTAACCGGATTGATTATACAGAGGGATATCTGTTTTTTCGCCAATCCGTTGATGCACATTGATCGAACAAGCCCGCAAATGTCCAACAGACGTTACACAACGCGTCGCTGACCTCGTCTACAAGAACGCGGACTTCAGAGGAGAAAACTTCCCGTTATGTATCAACGCGATGAACGTCAGTAAAGCATTGGCTTCTTCAGATTCATGGTACGTTCTTGTTGCCGATCATCCTATAGTGTTATTCAATCTCGAGAGATCCGAGTCAAGAGCCAAGGTTTCGCAAATTTGCGTCACGAACGACAGCCCAGTCGACGCGGTGGTTTCGTACTTGCGGCAAGACCTTCGCAAGATGGGAATCACCGATCTGATCGTTAGGGTTGGATCATCGGACTTAGAATCACTAACAGCAGCCGGATTTGAAAAGAGAGAGTCCTACGTAAGATTTTCACGAGTTGCAGAAGAAATCAGTATGATGCCAATGCTTCCGCTGACGAATGTCACTCAGAAGGAGGTCCCAGCCCTTTCACGCTTAATGTATGATGCCTACGCTAAAGAACACGGCGCTTTTTCGGACATCCAATCCGCAGAAAGCTCCTTGCGAACCCTAATGTCTGGGAAACAGAGATACCTCTCGGAAGCATCCTTCACAAGTGGCACCTCCCGCAACCTCGTAAGCGCCTGCTTGGTGACATTGAATTCAGCCAGTCAAGCTAACATTGCCCAACTGTTCACTCACCCACTCTACCGAGCGCGAGGGCTCGCGACGACAGAAATCGCTGCAGCGATGAATTGGCTAGTTACTTCCGGCATACCAAATTTGGTGGCTTGGCCTCGGGAAGGCAATGATGTCGTAAAACGCCTTCTACGAAAAATGGGCTTTAGGGAGGATAGAAGGGTTGTTGAGTTGGCGGCTGGGATCTAGAGTCGGCACAATCGTACTCTATGCTTTGAACCATCGGAATACGAGATAATTCACTTTTCCAGCGCGGCGCGGAACAGCGATCGTGAACTGCTTTCGCACCGTAGTCGCTAGCCTACCCGCGAGGACCACCTCGAAGGGCCCCATCGTCTCTTCTTCTTTCTTCACCGTAACAATGAATGGAGCATGATCTATTCCGGGTCCATGTTCATAGATCGCAAAATCCGAACCAAACCGTATTCCAGGAGTAACAATGAGCCCCTTCTCCCGCAGATTTTCATAGGCAGCGTAACCAAGTTCAAATTGCTTGTATGTTCGGTTCGCAAGTTTCAGAAGCTTCGACTTTGAAACTGATTTTCCTGTCTCCGCGTCCGTGACCTTGATGACCCCTCTATCGAGCAAATATGTCCCCTCCATGAGATCCAGCATTAGAGGCGCCTTGAAGTCCTGCTCAGGCTTCGGTTTCGGTATGCCCACAGGCTTGCCGAAGAATCCCATCCGGTACAACTTGAGAGCATCTGCATGATCCCAAACTACTAGCCTAGTCCCAATTAGTTCAGCCGCGGTTGTGGCCGGCATGCGTGACTCTACCTATGCAGTTAGTGCCAGGACACGAATGTGGTCTACAACGTCCACTCCGATATCCGCGATCCTTTCGGCTCTATCAACCAAGTCTCGGAAGAATAGCACGTTTTGGAGCGGCATCTTGCTAGCCATAAGTTCCATATCCAATGTCCGCGATTCCGAGTCCACTTCACGTTCTAATTCCTCAACGGTTTTCGCGGTCTCGACAGCTTTGTCGGCGTCGAAAGACAATGAGTGAAGGGTTTCTCTTACCTTGGATATCTCTTTCAACACTGAGCTCATTAGGTGGGATACCTCCTCAAGTCGCTTAGTATCTAGCTTCCATTTCTGGTCAACGACGCCCATAAGTCGGAAACCCATCGCTTCGCAGTATTCGGCAATCTCCCCAAGTCGAAAGAGAAGTCGTAAGAAATCCTCCCTGCTGACGAGTAGGCTTCCCACCGAGGCAACTTCGTTGAGGAATATGGCCTTGTTCTTCTCATTTTCTTCAAGCGTCTTCAGGATGCCTTCATAGCTCTCCTTGGCCAGTTTGGTTTTTTTCTCACAGAGATTGTCCATCAGAACAACTAGTTGCCGGGTGATTTCGACAACATTTCTTGCATGTGTTTGGCAAAGGTCCAGCATCCTACGCCTAATGTTCGCTTCAGTTTCGATAGGGAAAGCCACCGTCGTCCACCGCGGTTCGTCGGAAACAAATAGGTCGGTTCAGAACTTAAACCATCGCTTGGCAAACCATGCCTAGTTACTCGTAACTTACCTCAACTGCGGTTCCGAGCTCGCGAAATTCCACATCTCCCCGCAGATACCGGCAGGCTAGGTCCGAAAGTTGTCTCCAATCGGCACGAACCTGCCGCCAGCTGTCCCTGTCTCTCACTGTGACGGTTTGGTTCTCTTTGGTCTTATAATCCACGGTGATGGATAGCGGAACACCGATCTCATCAGCTCTTGCATATCTTCGCCCGATGGTTCCGGCTTCGTCGTAATCTGCCTGCAACCCTCGCGCTACCAGTGTCGCTAGAATCTCCGAGGCTAGTTCTGGCAGCCCATCTTTGGCCATTAGTGGGAAAACCATCACTTCGACGGGCGCCAGACCCATTGGGAGCTTGAGAATCACTCGATCCCCGGAGCGCGTGTAAGCATGTTCCAGAGTCGAGTAAACTAACCTTTCAGCCCCGAAGCTCGGCTCCACCACGTTCGGAATTATTCGCCGACCCGCCTCCTTCTCGGTTCTGT
>Ga0187769_10002903_pt1 | contig 10148 bp, 8 predicted proteins | sample 0116_SJ02_MP02_1_FD_133140 | JGI IMG/M metagenome (GOLD analysis project Ga0187769, IMG submission 133140) | Tropical peat soil microbial communities from peatlands in Department of Meta, Colombia - 0116_SJ02_MP02_10_MG | ecosystem: Environmental > Terrestrial > Soil > Wetlands > Peat | place... | reverse complement strand
GAAACCCCGGACGCCCCGCTGCCGCTGCTCGATCTCTCCGACGCCGCCGTCAAGAAGATGATCAAGTCCGCCAAGAAGCGCGGCTACGTTACCTATGAACAGCTCAACGCCGTCATGCCCTCGGAGGAGGTCACCTCGGAGAAGATCGAGGACATCCTGGCGATGATGAACGAGATGGGCATCAACGTCGTCGAGACCGAGGAAGCCGAGGCCGAGGAGAGCGAGGGCGAGGAGGCCGAGGAGGAGGAGACGGAGTCCGGCGAAATCGTCGAAGCAACCCCGAAAACTCCCGCCAAATCCGAAGCCAAGGAGCCGTCCGAGCGCACCGACGACCCGGTACGGATGTACTTGAGAGAGATGGGTTCCGTCGAACTTCTCTCGCGAGAAGGCGAAATCGCCATCGCCAAGCGCATCGAAGCCGGCCGCGAGGCCATGATCGCCGGCCTGTGCGAGAGCCCGCTGTCGTTCCAGGCCGTCATCATCTGGCGCGACGAATTGAACGAGGGCAAGGTCTTCCTCCGCGACATCATCGATCTCGAAGCCACTTACGCCGGCCCCGACGCCAAGCAGGTCGCCCCGGCGGTCCCGCCCGGCGGCGATCCGCCGGCGATGGGAGCCGCGGTCGGCAACGGCATGCCGGCCGCCGCGGGTTTTGCCGTGCAGCCGGTGCAGGCGGTGTCCCCGCCGTCGGCGCCGCCCGGCGCCACGCCGTTCAAGCCGGCGGCTGCGCAGACTTCGGCAAACAATGGCGGCGACGGCGAGGAAGGCGGCGAAGAGGCCGCGATTGCCGATGCCGATATCGACGAGGACGATCTCGAAAACTCGATGTCGCTCGCCGCCATCGAAGCCGAGCTCAAGCCGAAAGTGCTGGAGACTTTCGACGCCATCGCGGATGCGTTCAAGCGGCTGCGCCGTTTGCAGGACCAGGACATCGAGCGACGGCTCTCCAACGAAAAGCTCTCGCCCAATCAGGAGCGCAAATACAAGAAGCTCAAGGAAGAGATCATCCAGCAGGTCAAGTCGCTGCGGCTTAATCAGGCGCGCATCGACGCACTGGTCGAGCAGCTCTACGACATCAACAAGCGGCTTGTCGGCCACGAAGGCCGGCTGATGCGGCTTGCCGAAAGCCACGGCGTGGCGCGCGAGGGTTTCCTCAAGCAGTATCAAGGCTCCGAGCTCGATCCGCGCTGGCTCAACCGCGTCTCCAAGCTGTCCGAAAAGGGCTGGAAGAATTTCGTCGCCCGCGACAAGGACCGCATTAAGGATCTGCGCGGGCAGATTCACGGGCTTGCCACCGAGACCGGGCTCGAAATCGGCGAGTTCCGCAAGATCGTGCACATGGTGCAGAAGGGCGAGCGCGAGGCGCGCCAGGCGAAGAAAGAGATGGTCGAGGCGAATCTGCGCCTCGTCATCTCCATCGCCAAGAAATATACCAACCGCGGCCTGCAATTCCTCGATCTGATCCAGGAAGGCAATATCGGGTTGATGAAGGCGGTCGATAAATTCGAATACCGCCGCGGCTACAAGTTCTCGACCTATGCGACCTGGTGGATAAGGCAGGCCATCACCCGTTCCATCGCCGATCAGGCGCGCACCATCCGTATCCCGGTGCACATGATCGAGACCATCAACAAGATCGTGCGAACCAGCCGCCAGATGCTCAACGAGATCGGCCGCGAGCCGACGCCCGAGGAATTGGCGGAAAAACTCGGCATGCCGCTGGAAAAGGTGCGCAAGGTCTTAAAGATCGCCAAGGAGCCGTTGTCGCTCGAAACCCCGATCGGCGACGAGGAGGATTCGCATCTCGGCGATTTCATCGAGGACAAGAACGCGATCCTGCCGATCGACGCCGCCATCCAGTCGAACCTGCGCGAGACCACAACACGGGTACTTGCTTCTCTAACACCAAGAGAAGAGCGCGTTTTGCGCATGCGCTTTGGCATCGGCATGAACACCGATCATACGCTGGAAGAAGTCGGCCAACAGTTCTCGGTGACCCGCGAACGCATCCGCCAGATCGAGGCCAAGGCGCTGCGGAAGTTGAAGCATCCGTCGCGCTCGCGCAAACTGCGCAGCTTCCTGGACAATTAATGCAAAATTCGCCTCTCCCCTTTTGGGGGAGGGGCTGGCGAGCACCGTTTGGTGCGAGCCGGGTGAGGGGACCGGGCGATGCCGACCATTTCGTGGTTCTACGGCATCGCAATTCGTATGTACTTCTTGGATCATCCGCCGCCGCATTTCCAAGCGGTCTATGGCGAGCACGAAGCCAATATCGCGATTGGCACCGGAGAAATCATTCAAGGACGGCTGCCGGCAAACGCCGCCCGGCTGGTCAAGCAATGGACGCTGGAACATCAAGCCGAATTAAAGGCGAATTGGGATCGCGCGCGTGCTAAGCTGCCGCTCGAAAGAATAGCGGGTCTCGATGCTGACTAAGGTCACATATCTTGAAAAACTCGGCGGCTTCCGCCTGCGCGTTAGTTTTACCGACGGCAGCGTCGGCGAGCACGACTTCGCCTCGCTGTTCAAAGAGACCGGCCCGATGCTGGAGCCGCTTCGGGACGAGGCCTATTTCACCCGCGTCTTTCTCGAATTCGGCGCTCCGACATGGCCGAACGGCTTTGATATCGCGCCGGAATGGCTGCATCGGGAGATGGACAAGGCCGGCGAACTGCGTCGCCAACCGGCGGAGTAGCTATTCCCCAGTTCCCTCCCCCTTGTGCGGGAGGGACAAGGAGAGGGGTCGCGCGCAAAGCGCGCAAATAAAAATGCCCTCATCCGACTGGTTGCTGCACTCGCAGCTTGAGAAGGACACCTCGCTAGTGTGGCGGTTCAGAAGTCCGCATCATTTCTGACGCGCCCCTGTCATGCGGACTTCTGAACCAAAGCCACACTAGATCAATACGTTGACAAAGCGCGAGGCGGCCGGCGCCGCCTTATGCTAAACTTTCGAGCCTCGGCCGGGTTATTCTCCTTACGCGGAGGCTGGCAATGGTCAGGACTGTGCTTCTTGCCGCGGCGGCCGCCGCCGCTGCGACCGCTGCGGGCGCCGCTTTGGCGCAGCCGCGCCACAAGCCGGTTCCCGCGCCCCAATACGTCTGGTGCACCGGCAAGCCGGTGACCTACGACCCCTTTGATCTCAACCAGATGCGAGCCTCGGTTTCGGCCTCGTCGCGGCTCGCTTTGGCGATTCGCGAGCGGGAATTTTTGGCGTCGTGCCATCCGGCGCCGCATCCTCGCCATCACACCGGTTAGTGGCGTTAGACCCCAAGGAAGATCCCATGGTCACGACGCGCCTTTCGCGAATTGTTGCCGCGTTCGCCCTCGCCGCGCCGGCACTGACACTCGGCGCGTCCGGCGCCTTGGCCTTTTCCGCGAGCTTTGCCTGGTGCAGCGGTTCCTCGCCGAGCTTTAAGCTCGACGGCGTGCCGCAAGGCACCGTGAACCTGCAATTCGCCATGATCGATCTCAACAAGCCGTCGTTCCGCCACGGCGGCGGCACGGTCGGCTATCGCGGCGCCACGCAGGTGCCGTGCGGCGCATTTGCCGCAAGCTTCGTCGGCCCGTCGCCGCCGCCGGGCGAAGTCCACACCTACCAGTTCACCGTCAAGGCGTTGGGCGAAGGCGGCGCCGTGCTGGCGACGACCACGGCACGGCGGAAGTTTCCGGAGTAAGCGCCTTTACCTCGCCCCGCTGCGCGGGGAGAGGTCGGCGAGGATGAGCGAAGCGAAATCCGAGCCGGGTGAGGGGGCGTTACCACATACCGCTACCTCGCGGCTCTGCGTTGCTTCCGCGCCCCCTCACGGATTTGCTTCGCGCAACTGCGCTTGCAAATCCTTCCTCTCCCCGCATGCGGGGAGAGGGGAGTCTACCAGCTCGCTTCCAATTCCTTGCTGGCGTCGAGTTTGTTGCTGAGCGCCGTATTGATAACGTCGATCCATCCCGCCAGCGAGACACAGGCTTGAGCGTGGCGGCAGCGATCACCCCCATGATACGGGCCAAACAAAAGATCACGGACACCGCGTGCAGGAGACAACTCTTTGCTGCTGCTACATTTTTTGTGTTGCCTAAATGTTACAACAGCCAGGAATCTTCTTTTGACGCCTGTTAAAAACTGAATCTTGCATTGTGACCTCCGGATCACGCGAATAGCATCCAGTCCGTGTAGTTTCAGGTCTATGGGGGCCGCAAATGAAACGTAAAGGCTATCTTCTCGCGACCGCAAGTTCGGCCACTGCCGCCGCCATTGGCGGCAATGCCCAGGCAGCCGATCTGCCGATGAAGTCGCCGCCACCTCCCCCGGCGCCAGTCGCGTCGTGGACGGGCTTCTATGTCGGCGTCAATGCCGGCGCCAATTGGCAAATGAACAGCGCCGCTTATTCTGGAACTAGAGCGGGGTCCCTACCAGCGTCGTCCGTTGCCGGCTTTATCGGCGGCGGCCAGATCGGCTACAACTGGCAGGCCTCGCCCAAATGGGTGCTCGGCATCGAGGCCACCATCGACGGTCTGACCGGCAAGGCAATTGCGCCTAACGGCGTTTTCAGCAAAAACAAGGGTAATTCGTTTCAGTCGCAAATCACCTGGATGGCGACACTGCGCGGCCGCGCCGGTTGGCTGATGAGCGCAAATGATATGCTTTATGCGACGGCTGGCGGCGCTTGGGCCCATATCAATGAGCTGGAGGACCCCAACGGCCTCAGCGCCAACGATGGTCCTGCCTTTACCCACAAATCGGTCAACAAGACCAAGGCCGGCTGGGTTGCGGGCGGCGGCATGGAGCACATGTTCGATGCGCATTGGTCGCTCGGCCTCGAGGTGTTGTATGCCGATTTCGGCACCACGGTCGGCACCGCCGCTCGGGGGTCCAAGACTACGAACTTCAAAAACTCGGTGGCTACTGGGCAGTTGAAGCTGAACTACAAGTTCTAACCGGCTATACGAAATAATTAGCAAAGCCCCGGAACGGACTTCCGGGGCTTGTTTATTGGCGGTTGCGCCAGCAGTTGCTCCTTATTGGCGCGGCGGCCGTCCGCCTGCTGCGAAGAGGTTATCCGCCTGCCGTTGGAGTGATAAAGATCGTCGCCGTCAGATCGCGGACTTTTTGCCCATAAGGATTTGGCCCTCATGTATCTCATCGACATGATCTTCTATTGGGCCAGGACCGATCCGCACCGCCATGCGCTCATCCAACCCGATCTAATCACCACCTATCGAGCCTTGGCTGAAGCCATCGAGGCGAGCGCCGCCCGGATCGAACGACTGCAACTCGACCGGCGCGAGCCGATCGGTATCTCGATCGCCAATCCGTCCTATCTAATTGCCGCGGCCTTCGCTGTCTTGCGCTGCGGCTATAGCGTCGCCTTGGTGCCGCCGGCTTTGTTTTCATTGCTGCAGCCAATCGGCATCCGCAACCTCATCTACGATGCGCAAGGTCTGATGCTCTCCGGCGGCCGCAACGTTCGGTTCGATCAGTCCTGGATTTCGGGCGCCGGTCCGGCTTCGAATACGACACTTCCGCCGCGCGCGGACAGGCGGTCTGCTACGCCCGACATGATATTCTTCACCTCCGGCACTACGGGGCTGCCTAAAAAACTCTGCCAGCCAGCCGCGGCCCTGGACAAGCTCTTGAACTATCCCTTCACCTGCGCCTCAGGGCCGGACGGAAAGATTCTGATTATGCCGGGCCTGTCGACGAGCTTCGGGTTTAATCGTCTGTGCGAAGTGTTCAATGCCGGCAAGACCGCGTGTTTTGCCGCCGACAGCGGATCGGCGCTGCGCTTGATCGATCTGCATCGCCTCGAACTCGCCGTGCTGTCTGCGGCACAAGCGACGCATCTTGCCGAAACGCGAATAGCACAGCGGGGCTATCGTACCGATTCGCTGCGCGCGATTATTGTCGGCGGCGGCAAGATCGATGCCGAAGTGGTCGCCAATATCCGCGCCACGCTATGCCGCAATGTCTTGAATCAATATGGCTCGACCGAAGCCGGCGTGGCCGGTCTCGTGCCCTTTGATCTCTTAAAAGACGATGCCGGAGTCATCCTCTTGCCGTGGACCGACCTTGAGATCGTCAACCAAACCGGTCAGCGGTTGTCGGTAGGGACCGAGGGCTTCGTCCGTTACCGGACGCCCCAACTCGAAGAGAACATTAAGCACGCGGGTGCCAACGAGGTACCCGGCGTCCGCGACGGCTGGTTCTATCCAGGCGATATTGGCGCGCTCTCGGGCGATGGCGTGCTGCATCTGACCGGGCGCAGTTCCGACGTCATCAATCGTGGCGGCGTCAAGGTGTCCGGCACGCGGATCGAGGAAATCCTGAAAACCCTGCCCAGCGTTAAGCAGGCGGCAGCTTGCGGCATTCCCGGCCGTTCTGGGCTAGAGGAAATATGGATCGCCGTCGTCGGAGATCGGATCGACCGCGAAGAGATTGATACGACACTGCGCAACCATGCCGATGTCGGGATCGCACCCGACGAGGTATTCCTGCTCGACGAGTTGCCCGTCGGCGAATTGGGCAAAGTCCAGAAGCAGCGTCTGAAAGAAATTCTCATTACGCGTAAAACGGCAGCCACCTGACCGTCATGCATATTGTCGACGTGCTCTATTATTGGGCGCGAACCGCGCCGATGCGCCCTGCCGTCATCGAAGCCGGCGGCGTCGTCACTTACGCCGGACTAGCGGAGGCTGTCGAGGCGGCGGCCGAACAATTGGCGGCAAGCATCACCAACAAGTCGAAGCCAGTTGCGCTGTCGGTGCGCAGCGGGTCGAAAATGCTGATCGGCCTCCTTGGGCTCCTGCGCGGCGGCTTCGATGTCGCGCTGGTCCATCAAGGGTTGTTGAAGGAGCTTAGCGCGATCGGGACGACCACGCTGGTCTTTGAGCGTGATACACCAACGCTCGACGGCGGCGAAAACATCGTTTTCAACGAGGCTTGGCTGAAGCTGGCGTTGCGGGCGGATACTGGAAACAAGCCGTTGCCCATCACCAAGACTCAGGGCGGTAATATTATCTGCTTTACCTCGGGGACCACCGGCCGGCCGAAGCCGGTCGTGTGCCCGCCCGCAAGCTGGCAGCACCGAGTTTTGTTTCCGCTTAATTCGGCATTTTTCAGCTACGAACGCATGCTAATAGTGCCCGGGCTCATTACCTCATGGGCTCTCAGCCGCGCTTACGAAGCGCTGCACGCTGGTCGCACCCTCTGCCTCGCCGAGGCCGGCCTGTCGACGCTGTGGATGGCCGATACCTACGAAGTCGATACGATGCTGGTATCGCCGCAGCAGGCCCTCGAACTTGTCGACTTGCAGGAAAAAGCAACGCGCTTTCCTCTACGCGCGCTGAAATCAGTCCAGATCGGCGCCGCGGCCATCAGCCGCGACGGCGTCCGGCGTATCCGGCAAAATCTGTGTCGCAACGTCATCGTGATTTACGGCACCAGCGAGGCCGGCGTGGTCGCGGTCGCGCCATTTGAGATGATTGCCGATAGGCCGGGCGCCGTCGGTTACATCTTGCCCGGCGTCGACGTCGAGATCGTCGACGCGGTGGGACATACGCTGCCGCGCGGCGAGGAAGGTTTCGTCCGGGTGCGCTCCCACGTCTTCTCCGAGAATATGGCGGCGAGTAGGTCGTCGGATCAATGGTTCTATACCAGCGACTACGGCAGGGTCACGGACGACGGGATGCTCCATATCGCCGGCCGGACCACCGAAGTGGTCAATCGCGGCGGCGAGAAGCTCGCGCTAGCCGACATCGACGATTATTTGCGCGGCTGCGCCGGCGTGCAGGATGCCGGCGTCTGCACGGTGAAAGGGCCGGCCGGCTTCGACCAGGTCTGGGTCGGTCTCGTCCCGGCGCCGGCGGCCGACCTCGGCGCGATGCGCTTCACCATCGAAGCGAACCCACGCTACAAGAACAATATCGACAAGATTTTTGTGGTCGAGGTCATTCCGCGCGGCACGCTTGGCAAGATCCAGCGCGACGAACTGAAAAAAGTGCTGCTGGAAATCGACCAAGAGTCGGAACCGCCGCGTTAAATCGTTTTCCCTTCACGCGGCCGGTGATGATGTTCGGGCAATGCTTTCCTGCAAACGGCGGCGGTCGACCTTGCCGTTTTCGTTGCGCGGGATCGCTTCGACGAAGACATAGCGAACCGGCATGAACTGACGCGGTACGCGCGTCGCACAATACTCGCGCAAGACCCGCGGATCGATCTTCTCATGCGCGACCAGAACCGCGCAGACTTCGTTGTTCCCAAAAGCATTCGGCATGGCGACGGCCGCCGCCTCCACGATGCCGGGGAATTGCGTCAGCGCCGCTTCGATCAGTTCCGGGCTGACCTTGTCGCCGCCGAGGTTGAGCACGGCGTGCTCGCGTCCGGTGATGATCAGGAGGCCGTCGGCGTCGAGCGTGCCGAGATCGCCCGGATAGAACCAGCCGTCGCGAAAGACCTTTGCGGTTTCGTCCGGATTGCGAAAATATCCCCCAGCCGAGAACTCACTTTTGATGCGCAGCCGGCCTTCCTGGCCCGGGGGCAACAGCGCACCCGCGGCATCAATGATTTGGATAGTGACGCCAGGCGTTACAAAGCCGACCGCGCGCGGGATGGCGGAGATCTCATGGCCGTTCGCCACCGCGGACATGCTGACCTCGGTCGAACCGTAAATCGACACTAGGTGCGAACAGATGCGTGACCGTAGCCGTGCCGATAGCGATGGCGAGAGCACGTCGCCCGCACAAACGATGACTTTAATGTTGGTTTGATAGCTCGGCGTCTCCTCGACCCACCGCAAGAAATTCTCGAAGCCGCCGGGCGAACCGACCAGGCATTCGACCCTGCAGTCCTCGATGACTCGCAGCGTCGAATAGAAGTCATCGCCGGCGAATACCGCGAGTCCCCCGCGTGATAAGGCATGGATGAAGAACTGGAAGCCGAGCGAAGAGCCGATCGGCACGTCGCTGTAAATGCGCGAGCAATTGGCTAGGCGATTGCCGAAGGTCACATGGCGGGCCATGCGCCGAGCCAGCAGATCGTGGGTAAGCGGTACCGCTTTGGCGGTGCTTGACGTTCCCGAAGTCAGGATCAGTCGGCAGATGTCGTTCCCGTCGGTCGCTGGCAACAGATGCGGTTCGAGCGGACGCCCGTCGCCTTCCAGCCAGGTCTGATCGGCCACGAGCGTCCTGCCCGCTGGCAACGCAGTGGGTCGCTTGGCGAGGCAAACCAAGACATCGACCGCAAAGGGCGGAACATCGCTCGCGCCGAGCGACAGTGTGATCATGCCGAGCCGTATCGCCGCCAGGAGCACGATGGCGTGAAAGGTGACATCGTCGATAGTAACGGCGACAACGCCGCCGCGGGGGAGCCCGAAGCCATGCAGCCTGCGACTGACGTTATGGATGGCGCGCTCCAAATGGCGATACGAAATCAGGTCGATCCCGGAGCCCGGTGCGCAGATCGCAGCAGCGGGGGGCTGCCGCCGGCATTGATAAAGGATAAGATCGACGATGTTCATCGCTGTGCCGTACCGTCCCGGTCGCTTACCCACACGGGGGCGCCGGCAGCTTGGCCAAAGCAACTGCGATTTCTGCAAGCCGTTGCCGTTCCAGCTTACCCTGGCCGCCGCGCGGCAATGCGTCGACCGGAAAAATTCGCGTCGGTATGCAGGACGGCGGCAGCTGCGCCGCGCAATGGCGGGTCAGCGCTTCCTGATCGATCGATTGATCGGCTACGATCAGCACTGACAGTTCGGCAATGCCCAAATCGTTGTCGGTTGCGAAGACGCCAGCGTCCCGGACGCCCGGAAAGGTCATGACAATGGATTCGACCAGCTCGGGGCTGATCGTATCGCCGCCGATATTGAGTGCAGCCTTCTCGCGTCCGGTGATGACAAGAAGTCCGTCGGGCATCAGATGGCCGACATCGCCGGTATAGAAGAAACCATCGCGGAATTGCGCCGCGGAAGCGGCGGGATCGCCAACATAGCCCTGCGCCATGTATTCGGTGCGGATGCGTAGCACGCCGTCGCGCAGCGGTGGCAAAACGTGCTCTGAACCATCTACCACCTCGATGTACACGCCCGGCTGTACAAAGCCGACCGCGCCCGGCACTCGCTCGACGACGCTGGCAGGCCCGAACGCGACCGTCGTGGTTTCGG
>Ga0187769_10002900_pt1 | contig 10151 bp, 6 predicted proteins | sample 0116_SJ02_MP02_1_FD_133140 | JGI IMG/M metagenome (GOLD analysis project Ga0187769, IMG submission 133140) | Tropical peat soil microbial communities from peatlands in Department of Meta, Colombia - 0116_SJ02_MP02_10_MG | ecosystem: Environmental > Terrestrial > Soil > Wetlands > Peat | place... | reverse complement strand
GTGGTCAGGGCGAGGCCGGTGTTTTCAGAGAGTGGATAGACGGTCTGCACCAGGCCTTTGCCGAAGGTGACTTCGCCGGCGATCAAGCCGCGGTCGTGGTCCTGAATGGCGCCAGAGACGATTTCGGCCGCCGAGGCGGTGAGGCGGTTGACCAGAACGACCAGGGGATAGTCTTTTCCGCCGTTGCCGTGTTGCGCGACGTAGCGCTTCTCTGCGGAAGCGCGGCCATGGTGGGAAACGATGAGTTGACCCTTCTTCAGGAACTTATCGGCGACGCCAACGCCTTCGCTGAGCAGGCCGCCGGGATTTCCCCGCAGGTCCAGGATCAAACCCTTGAGGTCGCCGAACTCATCCAGAGCGCGGGAGACTTCTTCTTCCGTGGTTTCGTTGAAGCCGGTGACGTGCAGATAGCCGATGCCGGGGCGGATTAAGAAATGTGCGTCCACGCTGTAGCGGGGAATTTCGTCGCGGATGAGGGTGAACTCCATCGGCTTCTCCACGCCTTCGCGCGAGATGCTGATGTGAACGGTGGTGCCCTTGGGTCCCTTGAGCATGTCGGCGACGTCGCCGACGACCATATTCTCGGTGGACTTGCCGTCGACCGCGATGATCACGTCGCCGGGATGAATGCCGGCTTTGTAGGCGGGCGTGCCGGTGAAGGGAAACATGACGATGACCCGGTTGTTGCGCTGTCCCACGGTCATGCCGACGCCGTAGTACTTGCCGCGCTGATCCTCGCGCATGAGCGCGTAAGACTTGGGATCGAAGAAATTCGAGTGCGGGTCGAGCGCGTGCAGCATGCCGGGGATGGCGCCGTTGTAAATGGCTTTATCGGCGTTTACCGGCTCGGCGTAGTTCTCCTCGATGACGGCGTAGACGTCGGTGAATTGCTTCAGGCTGTCTTTGACGTCGGAGTCGCTCGAGGGCGAGGAGGTTTGCTGGCCGGTGCGCTGGGCGAACAGAATGCCGAGGAAGCCGCAGACAAGCAGGAAAAAAACTACCAGAAAGAGTGAGCGGCGAGAACTACGTGCCATCTTGAATATTTCCTTCGATTCAGGGATGTCGAGCTTCCCCACGTACCGCGCTGAATAGGCACAGTATACCACTAGATTAGACTGGCCCGGACCGGGAAGGTTACCAGTGGTAACCAATCGAATCCATAGTTCTGGGAGATGCAAAGCGGGGAGCGGCGGGTCTGGTTTCCGAAAGGCCGCAGAAATGCGCTATTGACGTGAAGGGCGGACCGCTGTATTGTGGCGGTCACCAAACGCGCGGGGGCCCGTTCTGGTAAACGCAGTCGCTCGGGAGTAGGAATGTGTTTCGTCGAGTAGTGCTCTCCGCTTTTTGCCTCTCTCTGGTACTGGCTGCCGGCGGCTTTTGCCCGGTCAACGGCCAAGCACTCCGGGGCTTTCAACCTCCTAACCCGGAAGAACTGAAGATGACGAGCGAACCGCTGGCACCGGGAGCGCCCGCCATCATCCTTTACCGCCAGGTGGACCGGGACGACAACGGGCAGACTTCGCACGAGGACGACTATTTCCGGATCAAAATCCTGACCGAAGAGGGGCGCAAGTTCGCTAACGTCGAAGTTCCGTTCGTGAAGGGATATACGGATATTTCGCGGGTCCACGGCCGTACCATCAGCCCCGACGGCAGGGTGGCAGAATTCGATGGCAAGGTGCTGGAACAGGAGGTGGTGAAGGGGCGCGGCGGGAAGGTTTCGGTGAAGACCCTGGCCCTGCCCGCCGCACAGCCTGGAAGCATCCTGGAGTATTTCTACACGATTGATTACAAGGAGCAGCGGCTTTTCGAATCGCATTGGATTCTGAACGACGAGCTCTTCACCAGAGCCGCCAGGTTCTCTCTGAAGCCTTACCGCCATGTGGGCAGCCTAATGGGAGTGCGCTGGAGCTGGCAGAACCTGCCGCCGGGAGTATCCCCTCCAGACCTGGAGGGACCGCAACAGATTGTGCGGATGGAAGTGAAGAACATCGCGGCTTTCCAGAAGGAGGACTTTATGCCTCCCGAGGACGAAATGAAGGCGCGCGTGGATTTTGTCTACGAAAACCTGAATCTGAAGCGAGAGGCGCAGGAATACTGGAAAAGCGTGGGGAAGGAGCGGAACAGCTACCTGGAGAAGTTTGTTGACAAGCGCAAGGCGATGGAGGACGCAGTCGGGCAAATCGTTGCGCCGAACGATCCACCGGAAGTGAAGCTGCGAAAAATCTACGATCGGGTGCAGCAGATCCGCAATACTTCGTACGAACGCAGAAAGACGGAACAGGAAGAGAAGCGCGAAAAGGAAAAGGCAGACGAGAACGTAGAGGATGTTTGGAAACGGGGTTATGCCAATGGCGTGCAGTTGACATGGCTGTATCTGGCGTTGGTTCGCGCGGCAGGTTTTGAAGCCTACGGATGCTGGGTGGCGGACCGCAGGAACTACTTTTTTGACGCGGCCACGATGCAAGCCCACAAGCTGGATTCGAACGTGGTCCTGGTCAAGCTGAATGGAAAGGATATGTACTTCGATCCGGGGGGAAAGTTTGCGCCTTTCGGACTATTGGAATGGGTGGAAACCGGGGTCACTGGATTGCGTCTGGACAAGGATGGCGGTACCTGGATACGGACGACTCTTCCCACCAGTTCGGAGTCTCGCATAGAGCGCGTGGCGAGGTTGAAGTTGTCTGACGAGGGGGACCTGGAAGGGAAGGTTACGGTTACATATTCGGGATTGGAGGCGATGTATCACCGGCTCAACGTGCGCTATGAAGACGAGGTAGCGCGGAAGAAAGGGATGGAGGAGCGATTGAAAACACAAGTGCCCGTCGCCGCCGAAGTAGAGTTGACGAACCAACCAAGTTGGGAGGCCTCGGAGACGCCGTTGGTGGCGGAGTTTGACATCAAGATCCCCAGTTGGGCATCGAATGCGGGGAAGCGTGTGCTGATCCCTGCGGGAGTGTTCACGGCGGTGGAGAAGCATATTTTTGAACATGCAAACCGCGTCCACCCCATCTATTTTGATTATCCCTACGAGAAGCTGGACGACGTAACCATCGAACTCCCTTCCGGCTGGCAAGTGGATAGCGTTCCGCCGGGGGAGGATCAGGATAAGGGTGTTGTCGGGTACAGCCTTAAGGTGGAAAACGGCAAGAATACGTTGCATCTTACGCGGAAGTTAAGGGTGGACTTCATGTTGTTAGACTCGAAGTACTATCCCGCGCTGCGAGCGTTTTTTCAGGGAGTGAGAAGCGCAGATGAACAGCAAATTGTTTTGCGGCCCGGATCAGCGGCCGCGAGTAATTAACCGGCCGGCGATGGCGCTTTGGCTCGCGGTAGTGAGTTGTGTTCTTGCCTGCGGGCAGCAGGCTTTTGCGGGCGGGGATGCTCCGCAGTGGATGCATGCGCTGGTTGGCGCTCCGCTACCCGCTTACGACGAGAAGACCGACGCGGTATTGCTGTACTCTCAGACTGACGTAACGGTGATCTCCGCCGACAAGATCAAAACGCATGTGCGCGAGGTATATAAGATTCTGCGGCCCAACGGCCGTCATCACGGCACTGTCGAGATTCCTTTCGATTCTGCAACAAAAATCAACAGCCTTAGTGGCTGGTGCATTCCTGCGCAGGGCAAGGACTACGAGGTCAAAGAGAAGGATGCGATCGAAAGAGCCTTTCTGGGCGGGGAGTTGGCCACGGATCAGAAGTGGAAGATATTGAGTATTCCGGCATCTGAGCCTGGAAACGTTGTCGGTTACGAGTTCGAGGTGGAGAAGCGTCCCTACCTCTTACAAAGTGTCTGGTCTTTCCAGAAGACAGACCCAGTGCGGGAAAGCCACTATTCTCTCCAGCTTTCACAGGGATGGGAGTACAAGGTTTCGTGGCTCAATCATCCAGAGATCAAGCCTACCCAGGCTGGCCCCAATTTCTGGCAGTGGGCTGTGAGCGATGTAAAGGGAATCAGACCAGAGCCGCTCATGCCACCCCTTGGGGGCGTGGCGAGCCAGATGGTTGTTTCGTTCTTCACGTCCGGTACTACGAATGCTGACTGGGCTGGAATGGGGAAGTGGTACCAGGGACTAGTCGGCGAACGGGTGGAGGCGTCGCCGCAGATCAAACAGCAGGTCGCCACTTTAACAGCCTCGAAAACCACACAATTGCAAAAAATGCAGGCCATTGCCAGTTTCGTTCAACAGGACATCCGCTACGTGGCTATCGAACTCGGCATCGGAGGCTGGCAACCCCACAGCGCTCCGGATGTGTTCTTGCATCACTATGGAGACTGCAAGGACAAGGCGACGCTGGTGCGTTCCATGATGCGTGAGATTGGCGTGGAGTCCTACCACGTGCTGATTAACGACAGGCGTGGCTGGGTAACCCGTGAGACACCAGCTCCCCACACCTTTAACCACGCGATCACCGCCATCAAACTGCCCGACGGGTTGAACGATGCTTCGCTGGTGGCAACTCTCGAACACCCCAAGCTGGGCAGAATTCTTTTCTTCGATCCGACCAACCCACTGATACCCTTTGGCCAGCTTCCCGGCTATTTACAGGCCAATTACGGCTTGCTGGTGACGCCCGACGGCGGCGAGTTGATCGAATTGCCGCAGGAACCGCCCGCCATGAACAGCATCCAGCGCACGGCCAAGCTGACCCTCGACGGGACCGGCATGCTGAAGGGTGAAGTACAAGAGATGCGCCTTGGCAAGCGCGCGTCCTCGGAGCGCGGTCGACTGCACGCCGTAACTCAGGATAAGGATCGCATTAGACCAATTGAGGAACTGCTCGCCTCTTCACTCTCCACCTTCCACATCACTCGCGCCAGCCTCATCAACTTCCAGGAGACCGATCGGCCCTTCGGCTTCGCCTACACGTTTGAGTCGCAAGACTACGCCAAGAATGCCGGCAACCTGCTGCTGGTGCGGCCGCGCGTGATCGGAAGCGAGGGGGCGGGATTCCTGGAAACCAAAGAGCCCCGCAGATTCCCCATTGAATTCGAAGAACCGACACGGGATACCGATACTTTTGAAATTACCCTGCCAGCGGGATACGTGGTGGATGATATTCCTCCGCCGGTGGATGCGGACTACGGCTTTGCCAGTTATCACTCCAAAACCGTCGTGACCGGCAACGTGCTCGACTACTCGCGAACGTTCGAGCTGAAGGAGTTGAGCGTACCGGTAAACAGGGCCGAAGAATTGAGAAAGTTTTATCGCATCATCGCGACCGACGAACGAAATACGGTGGTGCTCAAGCCTTCGCCGTAGCGCATTGCGGCGGGGATGGGGTGAGCCAGACCAGAGCCTGATCGAGACGGGCCCGGCATTGCCGCGCTTTGCGGCCCGCATTATGATGAACCCATGAGTTTTTCGGAGACGATCTTCCTGTTCTTCCTAGCCCTGATCGTATTTGGGCCGAAGAAGTTGCCGGAGATCGCCCGCCAGGCGGGAAAGCTGCTGGCCGAGCTTCGCCGCGCCTCCAATGAGTTCCGGTCGCAGATTGAAACCGAGATCGCGCATTTGGAGGTAGAGAAGAAGCAGGAGGTTCTTCCTCCCAGCGCGCCGCCGCGCGGGGTGGTTTCCAGCTTGAGTCTGAATGCGGCCGCCAGCGGGGCGGCTGAGCAGAAGTCGCGGGCAACCGTGGCCGCTTCCTCGGACGCGGCGTCGCCGACGGCCGACTCGGCCGTGCCATCGTCGGGAGCATTGTCTGCCGGGTCATTGTCGAGCGAATCACTATCCGACGAATCAGTGTCCGGGAAATCGTTATCCGGGAAATCAGTGTCTAGCGAATCTTTATCAGGCGCTCCCGTTACAGCGGCTGAGCCCGTCGCCGATCCCGCAAGCGCCCCCGCCACGCAGGATTCGCATGTTTGAAAGCGTGACGGAGGCTTCCAGCGACGAGCAGAAGCGCGATGCCATGCCCACCATGGGCTTTCTCGATCACCTGCAAGAGTTGCGCACCCGCCTGGTGTACTGCATTGCCGCCGTGGTTGTGGGGTTCTTCGCCTGCTGGGGCTTTCGGGAGAGAATCTACGCGATCATGCAGAAACCGATCATGGACGCGCTTAAGGCTCACGGCATGTCGGAAAAGCTGGTGTATCTGAATCCGGTTGAGCCCTTCAATCTCTACTTGAAGATCGCGGGGCTGGCCGGACTGTTTCTTACTTCGCCGTTTGTGCTTTATCAGGTGTGGATGTTCATTTCGCCTGGGCTTTACCGCAACGAAAAAAGGTATGTGCTGCCCTTCATGGCGTCCACGATAGCCTTGTTTTCGACTGGGGGATACTTCGGCTACCGGATTGTTTACCCGCGAGCTCTGGATTTTCTGATCGGCTTCGGCAGCCAGTTTCAGCCGATGATCACGGTGGGGGAATATACGTCGCTGTTTTTGAGCATAATTCTGGGCATGGGCTTGATCTTTGAGATGCCGATTCTGATTTTCTTTCTGGCGCTGATGGGAATTGTGAGCGCGGGATTCATGTGGAGAAATTTTCGCTATTCGATTCTGGTGATTTTCATCATTGCGGCGATCGTTACGCCGACTCCCGACGTTTTGAATATGTGCATTTTTGCCGCGCCCATGATCGCGCTGTATGCCTTGAGCATAGGAATCGCGTGGGTGGTTCATCCCAAGCAGCGGCGCGCCCGCAAGGAAAAACAAGCGGCGTAGCCGCCTGGCGTGGTTTGCGGCTGATCTGGTTGGGCTGGTCCGGTGATAGTAAAGAAGATGATGAGCAAGAGGATCGCAGTTTCGGTGTTGTTGTTCTGCGTCACGGTTGCGACTGCGGCTTGCGATCGCGACAAAGAGGCCAACGCGGCCAGGGCGCAGACTCAGCCTGCGGCCGGACAGGCGGAGGCATGGGCCGCCAAACTTTCGCTTCCTCGCGATAGCGGTCCACCGCCGAGTTTCGATTCCGAGCGGGCGATGAAGTACGTGAAGGAAATCGTGGCGTTCGGCCCGCGTCCGGTGGGCAGCGCGAATCACAAGAAGGTCGAGGAGTACATTGCGTCTCATCTGAGCGGCGAGACGGTGGAAGACGATAGGTTTACGGCGGACACGCCGGAGGGAAAATTTCCGGTGCGAAATATCATCGCGAAGTTTCCCGGAGCGAAAGACGGGATCATCGTTGTGGCCAGCCATTACGACACAAATTATCCGCTGCGCAATACGTCCTACATCGGCGCCAACGATGGCGCTTCATCGAGTGCGTTGCTGCTAGAGATGGCGAATCAACTGCGGGCCAAGAAGCGCGACGGCTACAGCGTGTGGCTGGTATGGGACGACGCGGAAGAGGCGATGAAGCCGGAGAGTGAATTGCCTTTCGAGAAGGACAGCCTATACGGAATTCGCCACCTGGCGGAGAAGTGGCAGGACGATGGAACGCTGAAGAAAATCAAGGCCTTTCTGTTGGCCGATATGATTGGCGACGCGGATCTGAACATCGATCGCGACCGGAACTCAACGCCGTGGATGGAAGAGGTGGTGTATGAGGCGGCTACGCGGCTGGGCTATCAATCACATTTCTTTGCGCGGGACAATCAGGTGACGGATGACCACATTCCTTTTATGCAGAGAGGCGTGCCTTGCGCCGATCTGATCGATTTTGATTACGGTTATAACAACGTTTTCTGGCACACGCCGCAGGATACCGTGGACAAGCTCAGTCCCAAGAGCCTGGAGATTGTGGGGGTTGTTGTGCTTGAGACGATCAGCATTCTCGACAAGATGGATTCGCTGCCGCCGAAGTGAGTGGGATTAGGGAAAACCCCGTTAACCCGACCCGCGGGATGGGATTTTGCTCTTTTCCGGAAATTCATTTCTAATTTACCCGATATGCGAACCCTGAAAGCTTTCTATCTGTGCGCTATTCTGAGCGCCATCTGCGCTGGCGCAAATCCTCCCGCTGCGCCCGACGATGCGGCCCGCATCATTCAGGCCGCTCTGCAGCCCTCTCCGATTGAGAGCAACCTGCGCCACCTTACGGATGAGGTGGGTGGACGCGTGCCGGGCACGCCCGCCATGCAGCGCGCCGTGGAATGGGGCGTGGAGATGTTGAGGGCTGCGGGCGCGGACAGCGTGCATACCGAGGAATTTACGATTCCGTACTCCTGGGAGGAGGGCGCGACCGAAATGAGCGTGAGCGCCACGGGGACGGCGCTTGATGCAAAACTGACGCAAATTCCCAAGGTCGAGTTCCGGGTGCGCTGCGTTTCCATTGCGTGGGCGCCCGCACTCGCAGCGGTGAAGCATGTGCCGGTGGCGGATGTGGGCGGCGGAAGTTCCGACGACTTCAAGAAGGCGGGCGATATTTCAGGGAAAATCGTACTCGTCCACTCGGTTGTGTTGAAGACTTGGGACGATCTCTTCGCCGAGTACACGAACGCGCCACCCGTGATCACGTTGGCTGTGAATGGCAAGGCGAAGGCGGTAGCTTTTATCGCTACGCGGGAGCACGACATTCTTTACCGGCATACGAATTCTTCTGCCGGCGAAATCGACCGCATCCCGCAGGTGCTGGTGGCGCGCGAGGATGGAGAGCGCATTGGGCGGCTGCTGGGATCGGGGCATCCGGTGTGGGCGGATCTGAGCGTCCCGAATAGGATTGGCGGGCCAATCAAGGCATCAAACGTTGTGGGGGAAATCAAGGGTAACGAGAAGCCCGACGAGTTTGTCGTTCTCGGAGCTCATCTGGATTCGTGGGAGCTAGGAACGGGCGCGCTGGATAACGGCTGCAACGCGGCTCTGGTGGTGGACTCGTTGCGAGCGATCAAGGAGTCCGGACTGAAGCCGCGACGGTCCATCCGATTCATTCTGTTTTCCGGTGAAGAGGAGGGCTTGCTGGGATCGCGGGCCTACGCCACGGCGCACCGTCCGGAACTCGATAAGGGCGCCGGCGTGATCATCTACGACTCGGGCACGGGCAAGACGACGGGTTTCGCTACGGGCGGGCGCAGGGATGTGCTCGAGAGCGCCAGGCGAATCATTGCGCCGCTGCGGCAGTTTGGCGTGACGGAACTGAAGACCGACATGGAATGGGGCACCGACCATTTCGATTTCATGCTGGAAGGAGTCCCTACTTTCGTGGCGGATCAGGAGGAGGCAAACTATTTGGAGAATTACCACGCCGTCTCCGACACATACGACAAGGTGGATTTTGTCCAGCTCAAGAAGGATGTAGCCGAGGCGGCTGAGTTCGCTTTCTCCCTGGCCAGCCTTCCGGAAAAGATTGGGCCGCGCTTTACGCGCGCACAGATTGAAGGGACCATCCGCGAAACTCATAGCGACGAAATGTTCAAGGCCGCGGGCCTGTGGGAGGCTTGGGAAAACGGGAGCTTGGGGCGGCAAAAGTAGCGAGTTGTCGATTACTGATTTTTGATTGTCGATAGAAAGGCGGGAGCAGCATTTTTAATCAACAATCAACGATCAGAAACCACAGGTTTAATTTCTTCGGGAAGGCCGTTGATCTACTTCTGGATCCTCTTCAATCTGTTCGCGCTGGGCATGCTGGTGTTGGATCTCAAGGTCTTTCATCGGCGTGGGCGGGTGCGCCCGGGCGAGGCGCTTGGGCGGAGCGCGATGTGGGTGGGCCTGGCGGCGGTTTTTGCCGCGATGATTTTTTTCTGGCAGGGGCGGCAGGTGGCTGCCGAGTTCGTCACTGGGTACGTACTGGAACTGTCGCTTAGCATCGACAATCTTTTCATCTTCCTGGTCATCTTCCGCTACTTCGCCGTGCCCGAGGAGCACCAGCACCGCGTTCTGTTTTGGGGAATTGTGGGCGCAATGTTGATGCGCGGGATTTTTATTCTGGCCGGAGTCGGACTCATTCAGCGATTCCATTGGATTTTCTACGGCCTGGGAGCGCTGCTGATTTATAGCGGCATCCGGCTGGGATTTGCGGGCGACCGCCGGGTTGATCCGTCGACCAACCCAGCGGGGAAGGCTTTGCGGCGACTGATACCAGTGACCGACAGCTACCAGGGAGGGAGCTTTTTTGTGCGCGGCTGGCAGGGGAAGGCCGGGCTCTACGCCACGCCATTGCTGGTAGTGCTGGCGGTGATTGAAACTACGGACGTGCTGTTCGCCGTGGATTCCATTCCGGCGGTGCTGGCAATTACGCTGAATGCATTCATCGTTTACACCTCGAATGTGTT
>Ga0187769_10002899_pt1 | contig 10153 bp, 6 predicted proteins | sample 0116_SJ02_MP02_1_FD_133140 | JGI IMG/M metagenome (GOLD analysis project Ga0187769, IMG submission 133140) | Tropical peat soil microbial communities from peatlands in Department of Meta, Colombia - 0116_SJ02_MP02_10_MG | ecosystem: Environmental > Terrestrial > Soil > Wetlands > Peat | place... | reverse complement strand
GTGTACAAGCATCGCCGGCCCGCGCCAGGGACATTGAGCATTCTCGCCGCCATGGGCCCTGGCTTTTGCTCCGAGCTGGTCCTCTTGCGGTGGTAACGGCCATGGGGAGGAATCCGCATTGCAACCCGATGTTCTCGTCATTGGAGGTGGTCCCGCCGGGATCGCCACGGCGATTGCCGCCAGCCTCCAGGGGCTTCGCGTTACAGTCATGGACTTGCGCAAGCCGCCGATTGACAAGCCCTGCGGCGAGGGGCTGCTCCCGAAGGCAGTGGTTGCCCTTTCTCAGCTTGGCATCGAGCTCAACTCCGATCGAGTATTTCCGTTCTCCCGTTTTTCCTTCTTGGATGAGAATTCCCTCGCTTCCGCGCGGATCCAGATGGAGGCGTTCGGGGTTCGCCGCACCGTTTTTCACCGTCTTCTCACCGATCGTGCTTCCGATTTGGGCGTGACTTTTCTTTGGGCGACACGAGTCGTGCGGCTGGATTCCGGCGGCGTCGAAACCAGCGCGGGGTTTATTCCATGCAGGTGGCTGGTGGGAGCGGATGGTTCGGTGTCAACGGTTCGACGTTTGGCCGGGCTCGCACCGCGCCGCCGCGCGCGGTTTCGGTTCGGCTTTCGCCGCCATTACGAAATCGCGCCGTGGACCGATGGCGTCGAGGTTCACTGGGGCGAGAAATGCCAATTGGTCATCACGCCGACCGGATCGAGTGAAGTCTGCTTGTCGCTCTTTACGAGCAATCCACGGCTTCGGCTAAGCCGCGCTCTCGACCGATTTCCCGCTGTGGCGCGCCGTGTCGCAGGCGCGCGACCCAATTCGACGGAGTCGGGAGCCGTTACGTTTTTGAGCAAAGCGCGCGCCGTAACGAAAGGGAATATAGCCCTTGTCGGTGATGCCTCATGTACGGTCGACGGCATCGCGGGTCAAGGTTTGAGCCTTGCCTTCCAGCAGGCGATTCACCTTGCCGAGGCGCTAGCCCGCGGTGATCTAGCACAGTACGCGGCTGCGCATCGACGCCTTGCGCGCATGCCGGTTTTGACCACCCGGTTGTTGCTGGGCATGAATGCCAGCTCCCGCTTTCGCAGCAAAGTGTTGCGCCTGATGGCTCAAAGGCCGGTGCTGTTTGCCAAAATGATCTCGATCCATACGGGCGAGTCGTCGCCCGAAGCGTTCGATGCCGCCGAAATGCTGAGTCTCGGTTGGCGAGTAATGTGGGCCTGACCGATGGCCGAACTTCCGCCTCTTTGCCGACGGCCCAATGCCTTCCTCATTTTCCTAGCCCTGTTGTGCGCGTCGACGTTTGCTCCTGGGCTTCGTGCGCAGGATCTGACCATCGACCTGGATCCCTCCGCCACGCGAATCGATTTCACGCTCGCCGCCACTCTGCACACAGTTCACGGAACCTTCAAGCTCAAGAGCGGCCACATCCGCTTTGATCCCTCGACGGGCAAAATGGGCGGTGCGATCGTCGTCGACGCCACCAGTGCCGACACAGGAAACAGCTCACGCGACGCCAAGATGCATGGCGATATCCTGGAAAGTAAGCAGTTTCCGGAAATTGTGTTTACGCCAGGTCTAGTGAAGGGCCCGTTGATCCAGATGTTGAACCAGCAAAAGCCGGCACAAGTGGAGGTTTCCGGCGTTTTCCGTCTACACGGACAGGATCACGGTGCCACGCTCAAGTTGTCCGTCGAGCCCGGCCCAGCGGGTCGCATGGACATCTCTGGCGAATTCCCCGTGCCGTACGTCAACTGGGGGTTGAAAAATCCAAGCACGCTTGTCCTGCGCGTGGGCGATACAGTAGACCTGGACGTTCACGCCCGGGGGAACATTGTGCTTTCGCCCTGAGGCATGGCTCCTAGCGCCGCCCCTGGCCTTTTCTTTCCGGCAGTTCGAAAACCCAAATGGCGGCCCCGCGATCGGGCGGATTCTGAATTTCAGGCACGAGCACCGGATAGGTTCCCGTAATCGGGCCGCCGCTGCCGACAGTCACGGCCAGGTACTGCTTCCCATCGACGGTATAGGTGATCGGGCACGAATTGGGAACGTCATTCATCCTCATTTGCCACAGCGTCGCGCCCGTACCATCGTTATAAGCCTTTAGATAACGATCGAACGAGCCCGCAAAAACAACTCCCCCTGCCGTATCGAGCATGCACGTTGTCTGTGGCGCGCGCTGCCGCTCAACCCACACGGCTTTCTTCGTTTCGAGGTTCAACGCCTCTACACGGCCGATGTTGCCGTCGCTATCGGGCCTTAGGCGAATGAACCAATTCATGCCCGAGGTCAGATTTCCACGCTGGCCAGGTGCCGCCGGGATTAAGTCCATGCACGCCTCGTTCATCGGTATATAGAGAATCTTCGTCGCCGCATCGTAGGATGTGGCGATCCAGTTCCGCCCGCCGCCCGGATGTGGGCAAATCAGATGCGGCTTTCCGTCGCCGACCACGACGTCGGGATTGATCGTCTTCTCGCCGGTCTGGGGATCGATAGAGGTGACCACATTCTGGATGCCCAGGTCATGCGAGAAAACGTATGTTCCCGTAGCCGCATCCATGCCCTCGTAAATCCCCATCTTTCCCGACGTGACAACGAGCTTTTTCTCCGCGCCCTTCACAGGCAGATGAATCAGCTGCTGCTCAAACGCCCAGTCGAGGTCCCACTGGTCGTTGTGCACGTGTTGGAAATACCAAACCAGTTTGCCGGTGTCCGGATCGAAGGCGAGCGTCGAATCGGTGTAGAGTCCATCATTTGAAAACCCCGGCACGCGATGCAGCACGGGACCTGTATCGTAGGTCTGACCAACGCCAAAGTAGGCGAGCCCGAGTTGTGGGTCGAAACTGCCTGCTGTCCAAACCGACGCGCCGTTGCGCTTCTCGGCCGGCAATCCGTTCCAACTGTCGCCCGGCTCTCCTGGTTGTGCAATGGTATGAAAGCGCCAGGCCTCTTTCCCCGTTTCCACATCCAAGGCCACGATGAAATTCCCGCCAGGCGATTGGCCACCGATCCCTTCGATCACTTTGCCTTTTGCCACGAGCGGTCCGCCCGTCAACTGATAGCCTTTCTTGTAGTCGGCGAGCGGCGTATCCCAGATCACGTTTCCGGTTTTCGCATCGAGCGCCAATAAGTCATCGTCCGAAGTTGGCACAATGAGCTTGTCGCGATAGATCGCAAGATTGCGCTTCTGCATGGGGCGCGCATCGCCGGGCAGTTGTCGCGAATATTGCCAGAGCAGGTCGCCGGTCACAGCGTTCAGCGCCTGCACCCTATCGCCGTAGCTTTCCACAAACAGCGCGCCATCGTGCTCAAGCGGAGTCCCCTCGTTCGGCCCGTTTGGCAGCGACCATGCCCACTTTACGCGCAGCTCGCCCACATTGTTCTTGTTGATCTGTGCGAGTGGACTAAATCCGTGATCGTCGTACGTGCGTCGCCAGAGCAGCCATTCGCCGGGGGGTGGATTTTGGAGCAGCTCATCTGTCACAAGCGTAATTTTATCGAGGGGATTCGGCAGCACTACCGGCATCATGGGCGGCGCGAGCGGCGACAGCGGCATCATGGGCGCTGAGCGCGCCGTGGCGCCTCGCGGAATCTGCATCGACGCGAGTGCTTCTGTGTCGGTCGGCAATTCCGCTTGAGCGGCCTGAATGCCGTTCTCTTGAAGTAGGTATGCCACGAGCTGTGCGGCTCGCTCCAAGCCAAGCTCTCCGGGACTAGCGGGCGGCATCTTCGTGTTGATATACGTGAACAGGGCCGCAGCCGTTTTCCCGCCCCAGTTGTTGCTGAACGTGAGGCCCTTGAGCGCGCCTGCGAATTCGCTGCCAGCCAGCCCCTGGCCGTGGCACGACGCGCAACTCTTGGCATAGACCTCCTTGCCCTTGGCCGCCTGTTCGACCGTGTAAGTCGCGATGCTGCGGCTATTAAACTGCTGCGCTCGCGCCCCTACGGCCAGTGCCGCGCCCATCGTCAGCAGGTATCCGAGGGTCCGCAGTCGCATACACATCCCCCTTTTTTTGTACTTGCCGCCGCGCATTGAATCACCATTCGTCTTGGAAGGCTAGGAGAAACCGGGTGGAATCAGAAATCTTCGAGAGAATCGTTTTGTGAGCGTGTGGTGTGCCGCCGCTACTTCCCAGTTTTCAGAATTAGCTTGCCAACGGTGTGTCGCCCTTCGAGCAGCCGATGTGCCTCGGCTGCTTCGCCTAGCGGAAGTGTCCGATCGATGTGCAGTTCGAGCCATCCCTCCCCCAGGCCCCGGAACACGTCGCGAGCGCGCCCAAGCAATTCATCGCGCGTCACCATGTAGTTGAACAGTGCGCCACCAGAGATGGTGATCGATTTCGTCATCAGTGAATTTGGCACGACCGGGTCTGCCGGGCCGCTGGCCATGCCGAAGATCGTTGCCCATCCGCGGTTTCTCAGGGCCTCGAAGTTCTTGAGAAACGTCGTCTTGCCCACGCCGTCGATCACGTAGTCGACTCCCGCCCCGCGCGTCAGCCTTTTCGCCTCCTCGGCAAAATCCTGTCGGGTGTAGAGGATCACGTGGTCCGCACCCGCCTGGCGCGCCACCTTGGCTTTTTCCTCGGTCGAAACCGTTCCGATCGCCACAGCTCCCATGTGCTTTAGCCACTGCACCAAAAGCAGACCCATGCCTCCGGCCGCCGCGTGCACCAGGACGGTCGATCCGCGTTGGATCGGATAGAACTCATGCAGCAAGTAGTGTGCGGTTAGCCCCTGCAGGATCACGGCTGCGCCATGGTCAAAACTGACTTCCTTCGGAAGCGGGGCGAGATGGGTCGCCTTAACCACGTGATACTCGGCGTAGGAGCCGAGACTGGTTGTCGCATAGGCGACGCGATCGCCCGGCTTTGCGTCGCTCACGCCTTCGCCCACGGCCTCGACCACTCCCGCTGCTTCAATTCCGGGCGTGAACGGAAAGGGAATTGGCATTCGCGCGGATCCGTTACGAAAGTAAATGTCGGCATAGTTCACGCCCGCTGCGTGAACGCGGACGACTGCCTCGCCCGCTCCCGGCTTCGGCTGCGGCAATTCTTCAAGGCGCAGCTCGCTCGGATCGCCATATTTCGCCACTCGTATGGCTTTCATCGGGTGATCTCCTTCCGCAGCGCCTCTATCTCTCCTCGTCAGTGACGAGCAATTCCTTCGCCCGCTCCGCCGCCTTCACCACCGCTTTAATCAATGTCACGCGCAAACCGCCCTCTTCAAGCTCCAGGATGCCGTCGATCGTGCATCCGGCCGGAGTGGTGACCGTATCCTTGAGCAGGGCGGGGTGATGCCCCGTCTCAAGCACAACCTTGGCCGCGCCCAGCGCGGTCTGCGCGGCCAGCAGCGTGGCGAGCTCGCGAGAAAGTCCCGCTTTGACTCCCCCTTCGGCGAGCGATTCGAGAATGATGTAGATGAAGGCGGGGCCACTCGCCGAAAGACCCGTGATCGCGTCCATATTTTTTTCATCCACGACGACTGTCCGGCCCACGGCGCCGAATAGGTTTTGCGCCGTTTTGATATCCTCCTCCGTCGCGAGCTTTCCCTTGGCAATCGCGGTGATCCCCTGGCCGACCATGGACGGGGTGTTCGGCATGGCGCGAATCACGGGCACTTTCGCGCTGAGCCGCCGCTCGATATAGTCCGTTGAGACCGACGCGGCAATCGAAATCAGCAATTTTTTCTCGGTCAGCTCCTTCTGGATCTCGTCAATCACCTGCGCAACAGTCTGCGGTTTCACGCAGAGCAGAATCACCTCTGCCTTCCGTACGGCTTCGCGGTTATCGTTTCCAAGTGACACGCCAAGCGAGGACGTGGCTTTGCGCTCTCGTCCGGCATGTTGCACCGTCGCGAAGATGTTTTTCGGCGACACCAACCCCTGCTTGACAAATGCGTCGATCAGTATTCCGCCCATTTTCCCAGCGCCCAAAACTGCTAGACGCATCCGGGGTTTAGACTCTGCCATAGGACGCGTTCCCCTTTGCCCGGTCGTGGAATTGAAAAAGACGCAGCCGAACGAGGCCCTGCGGTCACACGCGCCGCCGACGTCGCACGAACGCCTCCGGTGGGCGCCGGACGCGATGGCCGCATCGCGAGCGAGGCATCGTGCATGATACAGCGGGAAGCGTCGACTGCGAAAGCCTCGGCTGACGTTTTGGAACTCTTCGAACTGTCCGGCGGAATCCAGGCTGAGCCTGGCCGTGCATTTTCGAGCTCATGCGGGCCAGTGGGAGGTTCGTGATCGACCAAGAAGCGGCAAAATGGTCTTTACCTGGACTTCTGAGTTGCACTTTTTTGGCGGTACGAGCGCCCCGGTCGTGCGGTAACGCAATCCATTGCGGTGGCATCCAAAGGGCCATTGGGTGCCGCACGCGGGCGATCGGACGATTCGACAGGCGCGAGGCTGACGTTGGGCAATTACATCCGCAGTAGGTCCGCATCACCTTTCGCCGCGCTTGTGATCTTGCTTTTTCCAATTTCCACGGCGACTGCGCAGCAAGCGCCTCCCTCACCGACACAGCCTTTTCCCACGGCTCCCGACGAAGTGCCGGAGAATGCGACCGTCTCGGCCGAAGGCGTTGTTCACACCGCCGACGGTTCTCCCATACCGGGCGCAACGATTCGCTTGGTTAACAGCGATACGCAAAAAGCCTGGGTCACCTGGACGGACGTCTTCGGCAAATTCAATTTTCCGGCGGTTCCGCCGGGCCACTACACAACAACCGCGACGCAGCTGGGATTTCAACACGCGTCTCGCGAAGCGCAGCTCTCGCCAGGAGCCTCCCAGCCCATCGAGCTGGTCCTGCGGGTGTCGACCCTCGCCGAGCTTTCCGAGGCCTCGCCAGGGCAGGGAAGGTTCGGCGGCCGGCGATTTGGCGGAGGGCCGAGTGGCGGCCAAGGGGCGCCTCCCGGGAATGCCTCAGGGTCCGCCGGGGCCGGGGGACGCCCCGGACGCGGCCAGCTTCCTCCCGGTGTACTGAACGCCGTGCAGCAAGGTATGGCGAACGGAGGTTTTCAGCAAACAGACGTCACCGGTGAGGCAGGTGTTACCGGCGAAGAGGCATCGGTTCCGGGCGGCGCTGGGCTGCAGCCGACCGCGAATCTCTCGGCAGGCGCCGGCTCTTCTTCCGATGCTTTTCTGCTTCAGGGAACCGTAGGGCAGGGCCTGTCGCTCAATGCAGGAGGGCCCATGATGATTGGGCAGGGCGGATTCGACCAAGGACTGGGGCCAGGCGGCGCGAATATGCCGGGGGTTGCCGGCATGCAGGGCCTCGGCGGGCCGCCAGGGGGTCCCGGCGGTGGACCGGCTGGGGCGGGCGGCTTCGGCGGTGGCAATGCGGTTTTCGTGGCTCGCGGCGGCGGAGGTGGCCCAGGCGGGGGAGGAGGAGGTGGTGGCGGAGGCCGGCTCTTTCGGCAGAATGTAAATCGCGTCCGATTCAGCTTCTATGATCGGTATTCGAACTCGGCGTTTAACGCCAGGCCTTTCGCCGTGAACGGCGTCGCCTCTCCAAAGGTCAGCACGTATGACGAGCGCGTGGGGGCCAACATGGGCGGACCGCTAAAAATCCCCCATATCTACAACGGAAGCGACCACACGTATTTTTTCGTCAACTATCAACACGAGACGCTCCTGAACCCGATCAGCACCTATTCGATCGTGCCGACGGCTGCGGAGCGTGCCGGCTGCTACATCCCGAGCAGCCCCAACAGTCCGCCGGTTTTTGAGCCTTTCACGGCGACTCCCTTTCCGTTTAACACCAACCCCACGGGTTGCCCAGGGGGCCAGCAGATTCCCGTGTCGGCCACGGCCCAAGGCCTGCTGGGCTATATTCCGCTGCCGAACCAACCGGCGACGGTTTCTGGCCAAAACTACCTTTTATCGACCACCACGTCACAGAACACGGACATCGTCAATACCAACGTCCTACACACGATCAATGCGAAATGGAACGTGAACGGGGCCTATAACTTTAGTTCGCAGCGCTCCAATACGCTTGGCAATTTCATCGACATCGCCGGCACGCAATCCACGCGCAGTCAAAGCGTGACCCTGGGGTTGTCGCACAATTGGTCCCCGCACGTGGTCGAAAGCGAGCAGCTGGTTTGGACGCGCAACCGCATCAAAATTCTGAGCGACAATTCCTACACGACCAACATCACCGCCCAGCTCGGGATCAACGGTGCCTCCGACTTACCGGTCGATTACGGCATTCCCCAGATCAGTTTCACGAATTTTTCCGGATTAAGCGATCCCATCCCTTCGCTCGTGCGCAATCAGACCCTGCGCGTATCCGACAGTCTCTCTTGGACGCACGGCAAGCACACGACGCGTTTCGGTGGAGAGCTTCGGCGCCTCGAATACAACACGCAGACCAACCCGATTCCGCGGGGCAGTTTTATCTTCACCGGCCTTGCCACGGGCATCGACTTTGCCGATTTTCTTCTTGGATATCCACAAACCACGAGCGTGCAATTCGGCAACCCGAATACCTACCTGCGCAGCTGGGGTTTTGCCGCCTACGCACAGGACGATTGGCGCGTTACGAAAACCCTCTCGCTTCTCTACGGACTCCGCTACGATTTTCTGACGCCGCCGATTGAGCTGTACAACAACATCGTAAATCTTGACGTCAACCCGGACATCGCCAATATGTCCTCGCCCTGCACGACCGAATGTGTCGTGAGGGTTCAACCGGGTCAGCCGGGACCGTTCAGTGGCTACATTCCTCGTGCGCTGATCCACGGTAAGTACGACAATTTCGAGCCGCGCGTCGGAATCGCCTGGCAACCGACTTTCATAAAACCGAAAACCGTCGTGCGCGCCGGCTATTCCATCTTCTACAACGTATCGATCTACGTCACTCTTGCGAAGGAGTTGACCTATCAACCTCCTGTCGACACGGCACAGACGTTGGTCTCGAGCGCCACGGCACCGCTCACATTCCAAGACGGTCTGCTACCGCAGGAAAGCACGATTCCGCTGTTAAACACGGCTTCTGTCAGTCCGTTTTACAGGCCTGGCTACGCGCAGATCTGGACTCTGGGAACGGAGACGTCTTTCTCGCAGAACTGGATTCTGGATCTGACTTATACGGGCACGAAGGGGACCGATTTGGATATTCTGCGCGCGCCGAACCGAGCGCCCTTGGGCACTCCGCAGGGCAACATCCAAGCAAACCGCATCGATCCTGAGGCCACCGGCTTTACCCTGGATCAGTCCGGTGCAAATTCGAACTTCAACGCGCTGCAGGTGCGTGTGATGCACCGCTTCACGCATGGTTTCTTGCTGCAAGGGATTTACACCTACGGAAAATCACTCGACGATGCCAGCTCGATCGGTGGGGGGGCGGCGACCGTCGAGCAGCAGGACGGCTTGGAGTATCTGCACAAGGAGTATGGATTGTCGACCTTTGACATCCGCCACCAGTTTCGTGCCGTTTCGATGTGGGAGCTGCCGTTTGGCGAGAGGCACCGCTTGCTGAATCATGGTTGGCCGTCACGCGTGTTCAGTGACTGGCGGCTGCAAAACATTTTCACATGGCAAACCGGCACGCCTTTCACGGTGCTGCTGGGTGGCGCCGCGTCTGACAACGGGACTGGTGTCAATTTTTCTCTGCGTCCGAATATCAACGGCGACCCGAGCCTGGGCATCTGTGGCGGCTCGCGCACCGTATTTTTCAACACCGGCGTTTTCAGCCTGCCGGTCGATACCAGCAACAATCTTACCTATGGCGATGAACCGCGCGGCGCGGTGGAAGGACCTTGCATGTTTAATTGGAACAGTTCCATTGCGAAAACGATTCGCTTCGGGCCCGAACGGCGGCGCACCGCCAACTTCAGTTGGCAGGTACAAAATCTGACCAACACGCCGAATTTTACCGGGGTCGGGACCACGCTGCCCTGTTTTGGAAGCGTGGGGTCGGGATCCGGAGGGACGGCCTCGGGACTCACCTGCAGCAACGTGCCTGGCGTTACCCAAGTCCGTTCATTCTTTGGACGGGTGACGACGGCCGGGGCGATGCGGTCGATGTTTTTGATGGTTCGTGTCAATCTTTAGCGGTTTGGCTATTCTGATCTGAGGAAGAAGCGAAGGAGATGACGGGGGTCGCCCAACAGGTCGAGAGAATCGGGCACCGCTTACGGGTGGGCCTCATC
>Ga0187769_10002897_pt1 | contig 10154 bp, 10 predicted proteins | sample 0116_SJ02_MP02_1_FD_133140 | JGI IMG/M metagenome (GOLD analysis project Ga0187769, IMG submission 133140) | Tropical peat soil microbial communities from peatlands in Department of Meta, Colombia - 0116_SJ02_MP02_10_MG | ecosystem: Environmental > Terrestrial > Soil > Wetlands > Peat | place... | reverse complement strand
TCCGAAATCGCTGAACTGGCGCTGCTGCAACTTTGCGAAATCGAAGGCAAACCGCTGCGCGCGGACCTCGCGGCGAAGCTGCCCGGCGGAGCGGAGGCGGCGCTGCGGTTGCTCAGGCGCGGAATGCTCGAAGCGCAGGAAGTGGCGCTGCGTCGGAAGGCGCGCACACAGAAGATTGTGGGTTGGGTCGAGAGCAGATCTGAACCACAGAGCACACAGGGTTCACAGAGGGAGAAGGAGACAAAGAGCCAGAGAAGCAGGGGCGTTGCCGAGGAGCGGCTACGACACTTGCTCTGCGAGGAGCGGGGGCCGATGCCCGTCGCGCAGTTGTTGCGCGAAGCGAAAGTCTCCAGGGCGCTGGTGGATCGCCTGTTGCGCCAGGGAAGATTGCAAATCTGGGAGGAGCCGCTGCCCGCCGAAGATCACACGCTCGAGAGTGACTGGACCGCGCCGGCGAACACGCTGAACGCGGACCAGCAGCACGCGGTGGACGAAATTGCCGCGTGGATGAACACGGGCGCGTTTACGGTTGGCCTGCTGTACGGCGTCACGGGGAGCGGCAAGACCGAAGTGTATCTTGCGGCAATCGAAGCGGCGCTGGCGCGTGGGCGAACGGCGCTGTTGCTGGTGCCGGAGATTGCGCTGACGCTGTGGCTGAGCCGGCAGTGTCGCGCGCGTTTCGGGACGGGCGTGGCCGTGTTGCACAGCGGGCTTGCGGACGTCGAGCGAGTGCGCGAATGGTGGCGCGTACGCGCGGGAGAGGCGCGGGTTGTGGTGGGCACACGGTCTGCTGTGTTCGCGCCGCTCGAGAATCTGGGCGTAGTGATCGTGGATGAGGAGCAGGAAACCAGTTACAAGCAGGAAGAAACGCCGCGCTACCACGGGCGCGACGTCGCGATCGTGCGCGCGAAGATGGAAGGCGCGGTTGCGCTGCTCGGCTCGGCGACGCCGTCGCTCGAAAGTTTCTACCACGCGCAACAGGGGCGCTACAAATTGCTTCAACTCGAATCGCGCGTGGAAGGGCGGCCACTCGCGCCGGTGGAAGTGGTGGACCTTCGCGAAGAGTTCCGGCGCACGCACAAGGCCGGACCGATCTCGGAGAAGCTGCGCGAGGCGATTGCGGCGCGGCTCGATTCGGGGACGCAGGCGCTGGTGCTCGTCAACCGGCGCGGCTACTCGTGGTACGCGCTGTGCCGGAGCTGCGGCGTCTCAGTGCAATGCGAGAATTGCAGTATCGCGCTGACGTACCACAAGCAGCGCGGGCGGCTCGTCTGCCACTACTGCGGCTATTCGCGCGCGGCGCCGAAAACCTGCCCGAAGTGCGGCTCGGAACATTTGTATTACGTCGGAGCGGGCGCGGAGCAGATCGAGGAGCATCTGCGCGAGATCTTCCCGCACGCGCGAATCGGGCGGCTCGACCGCGACACGGCGCGCAAGCGCCGCGCTTACCATCAACTGCTCGGAGCTTTTGCGGCGGGGCGGCTCGATATTTTGGTCGGCACACAAATGGTGGCCAAGGGGCACGACTTCCACCGCGTCACCCTGGCGGGTGTTGTTTCCGCGGACGCGCAGCTTGGCATGCCGGATTTTCGGGCGGCCGAGCGGACGTTTCAGATTCTCACGCAAGTGGCAGGGCGCGCGGGGCGAGGGGAGTTGCCAGGAAAAGTGTTGGTGGAGACGTACTATCCGGAGCACTACGCGATCACCTTAGCCGCGCAGCAGGACTACGTCTCGTTTTTTGAAAGAGAACTGCAATTCCGCCGGATGCTGCACTATCCGCCGTTCGCGGCGCTGGCGAGCGTGCTGGTGCGCGACGCGCGGCTGGAAAACGCCGTGCGCTGGTCGCGTGAAATCGAGCGATTCTTCCGTTCGGCGGCCGCGGAGTCCCGCGGCGTGCGCGTGCTGGGCCCTTCCGCGGCCCCACTGGCGCGGCTGCGCCGGGAATACCGATTCCAATTCCTGCTGAAGGCGCCGCAGCGGAAGGAGATGGGGCGCCTGCTGCGCGAATGCCTCGACGCATGTGCGAAAAAAGAAATTCCGGAAAGAGCGGTTCTGGTGGATGTGGACCCGCTCAGCATGATGTAGTTTGCGAAAGCCGCAGCTCAACCTGCGATCACAATCGGCGTAGGCATGAAGCAAAGCACAAAAATCGCGATCGCGATCAGCGCCCAGACCTCGCGTCCCCTGCCGACCGGAGTCCAAGGGTCAATCAGCGGCGGATGCCGGAAACGCAACGCAAACAGGAGGGCGGACCAAACGAGCCATCCCCACCACGCAAGAATCGCGAGGGGAATCAGGGCGATCGCAACGCCGAGTGAGATCCACTTATGACGCCGGCTCGATATCGAGTAAAGGATGTGGCCGCCATCCAGCTGCGCCGCCGGCAAGAGATTCAGCGCCGTCGCGAACAATCCGACCCATGCCGCGCGGGCAATCGGATGCAAGAGGATATCTCCGACCGGGACGCCGGGGCGGATCACTTGCGACAGGAAATCGAGGACGAGGGAATGGCCAAACCGCACGGCGGAGGCCGCTTCCACGCCGGGAATAAGCTTCGATTGCGCCAAGCCGACGGCCAGGGCGGGAATCGCCAGGGCGAAACCCACTACAGGGCCAGCGATGCCGACGTCGAAAAGCGCTCTGCGGCTAACGATGGGAGAACGAATGCGAATGAAGGCGCCCAACGTGCCGATCAGCGTCGGCGCGGGAATGAAAAAAGGATAGCTTGCGGCGATTCCGTAGTGGCGGCAGGCGAAGGAATGTCCGAGCTCGTGCGCGAGAAGAATGCCGATGAGCGTAAACGCAAACGGAATGCCTGGAACAAGCAGGCGCGGGTGAGCAAGCAGTTTAAGGTAAGAAACGAGAAAATTATCGAAATCAGGCGAGCGGCCCACAGCATAGGCCGAGGCGAATTGCGCGCCGACGGCGAGCGTCGAGATTACAGTGAGGACAAACAGAAGCAGGGCGAGCGCCAGCGAACTGTGCGATTGCGATTCCCGCGCGTTCCAATAGGGCGCAACACGCGCAGGACCTTGCGACTGCGCGGGAACCCAGATTTCAACGGGCCGCTGGCCCGGGAGGTCGCCCTGAGTCATCCGATTGACCGTTCCCTCCCATCATGCACGAGTCGCGAGCAACAAGAAAGCGCGGAGGCGAGGCGATGCCGCCAGTAGACACACACGATCGCGAGCCTCTCGCAATAAACGTGGGAACATTCTTTGGCAGGCCGAGCTGGAGCACGCGGGCGCCGGCCGGGCCGGGACGGCAGGCTTACAACTCTTGCAGTTCTTTGCCGGGCTTGAACCGCACGACCATTCCGGGCGGGATCTTCACCTCTTCCCCCGTCCGCGGATTGCGGCCGATTCCCGTCTTCCGGGGCCTGACGCTGAACACACCGAAGCGGCGGAGCTCGATGCGATCGCCGCGGCCCATGGCTTGCTTTAGCGACTCGAAGACGGTCTCAACCGCCTGTTCGGCCTTGGTGCGACTGACACCCGTCGCGCTGACCACGGCGTTCACGATATCGAGCTTAATCACGCGCCCCTCCCCGGTTCCAAATGGAAGCCTATGCTAGACATGGAGTTGCGGGTTGTCAAGGGATGCGCGGTGCGCTAAGATGCGCCTCTTTTTCGTGGCAAGAGTTTCGCACCTGGACCCACGGAGGCCCGGATGACGGTTAAGCCAGATCGCTGGATTCGCAGCATGGCGCTGGAGCACAAGATGATCGAGCCGTTCGAGGATCGCCAGATCCGCGATGGCGTGATCAGTTACGGCCTCTCCAGCTACGGTTACGATATTCGCGTTGCCGACGAGTTTCGAATCTTCACGAACGTGAATTCGACCATCGTGGATCCGAAGCACTTCGACCCGCTCTCATTTGTGGAGTTCAAGGGAGCCGTTTGCATCATCCCGCCGAACTCCTTCGCACTGGGCCGATCGGTGGAGTACTTTCGCATCCCGCGCAACGTGTTGACGATTTGCGTCGGGAAATCCACGTATGCGCGATGCGGAATCATCGTCAACGTCACGCCGTTCGAGCCGGAATGGGAAGGCTTTGTGACGCTGGAGATCAGCAACACGACGCCCTTGCCGGCGCGCATCTACGCGAACGAAGGCCTCTGCCAGGTGATTTTCTTCGCCTCGGACGAGGAATGCGAGATCTCCTACAAAGACAAGAAGGGGAAATACCAGGCGCAGCAGGGGATCGTTCTGCCGCGCTTGTAGTTCCACTCAGGGGCCGCTTCACGCGGAGCCTTCCGCCTGGACTTCCGCCCGCACTTCCGCGCGGAATCATCCGCTATTTGCGGCCGTCGTTGCCGAAGACAATTGCGCTCAGCGGGCAAACGCCGGCGGGCTGGGACTCGCATGCTTGCGTGCATCGAAAGAAAACGGCCCGGCGCCGTCCGCGAGAACCCGCAGCAGACCACCCAAAATCGCGAGGTTCTTCATGAACTGGATGAACTGCTCCTGAGCCGCCGCGCCGGACGCTGCCCAGAAACTGTGAAATAGGAAGGTTACGACGACCAGGAACCCTGCAAGAAGAAGCGCGACGTGCCGCGCCCGGTAGCCCACAAGAATCGCCAGCCCGCCGGCCACTTCCAGCAGGATCGTGAGCGGCAAGGTAATCGAGACGAAGGGAACGCCCACCCCTCGCATCGCGCCCGCCACCATGGACCAGCCAGCGACTTTCTCGAAACCGCTGACGATGAATACCGCACTCAGAAAGAATCGCGACGCCAAATTCACTGAATTGTTAAACGTGTTCCCCATTTTGCTGCCTCCTCGTTGAATTCTTCGACTCCTGATGTGAACTGGATTGGCTCGCCCCAGTCCCCGCCATAGACAATCTCCGCGAGAGACTTACGCTCGCGAGGCTTTGCCGGACGCGCGTCAACGCCATCGCCGCCATTTGCTTCCCGGCGTTCCGGGTAGCCGAGGGCAATCACCGCGACGGGCTCCCAGCCCTCGGGAATGTGCAACCTCTCCCTCGCGGCCTTAGGATCGAAGCCGCCCATCGGTCCCGTCACGAGGCCCAACGCTTCTGCCTGCGTCATCAAGTTTCCGGTCGCCAAGCCGACGTCGTGCCACGCGTGGCGATTGGGCCGACCGTTGTGCGGGTAGTTCACGCGCGCCACAGTGACGATCAAGACTTGTGCCGAGGATGCCCACTCGCGATTGACCGGCGCGAGAACTTCAAGAATATTTTCGAAGTGGCTCGCGTCCTCGCGCCGAGCGACCAGAAATCTCCACGGCTGCGCGTTGTAGGAGGAGGGGGCCCAACGGGCTGCCTCCAGGACGGTGCGGAGATCCTGCGCAGTCACCGGGCGGGTCGAAAACGCGTGAGAACTGGCGCGCCGTGAAATCAACTCATGGATGTGGACTTCGCTTGAGGCGATCATGTTGTTCCTCCTACTTCCGTGAACTCGTTTATCGTGATAACAACCATCACAGCAAAAAAAATCAGCTCTTAGAGGGACAGCCCCGCGTGCGCATCAAGGAGAGTAGATTCTTCAACTCCTCCAACTGCGCGGGCTCCAAGTGCCCCAGTTGCTTCTCGTGCAGCTGCGAAACCGGCGCATCCAATTCTTCCAGCAGACGCAGCCCGGCACCCGTAATGCGCGTGCGCACAACCCGGCGGTCCCCTTGCTCTCGTTCCCTCCTGATAAGGCCGCGTGAGTCGAGCCGGTCCAGGAGTCGCGTGATGTCAGGGTCGTGCGTCAACATGCGCTCCCCGATCCCCCCACAGGCCAACCCTGGCGGCCCGGCACCCCGCAGGATCCGCAGGACGTTGTATTGCGTATGCGTGAGCCCTAGAGGCTTTAAGATGGCCTCTGCGTCCTGTACCAATGAATCCGCCACCCGCAGCAGCTCAAGGAAAACCTTCTGTTCAAGCTTGGGCTTCAGAGCGGCATCAGAACCGGCTGTGTTTTTCTCGGCCACGAGCTGACTATACTCGTTTACACAACTATTGTCAAGAGGAATTTTAGGGCTTCTGCGTGGGACGTATAAGTACTTCACTAATAAAGCTTTGCGGGGCCTGCGTCACCAGGGCTGCGACGGCATGTGCAACATCTTCAGGCTGGAGCATCTTGCTGTCGTCCTTTCCAGCATGCGGACTAAATTCGGTCAGTACGGACCCGGGGCAGACCACGCTGACGCGAATGTTGGACGCGCGAAGGTCCTCGGCGAGACAGAAACTGAATCCCTGCAAGCCCCACTTGGAGGCGCAGTACACCGCTCCGCCGGCAAACGCGTTCTTTCCTGCAAGCGAACTGATATTGATGATGTGTCCTCCGCCGTGTTTCATCATTCCAGGGACAACTGCGCGGCAAATCAGGAACACCGACTTCAAGTTGGTGTCTAATACAGAGTCCCACTTCTGTTCGGTTGCCTCATGCCCCGGACCGAAGAAGCCAATGCCGGCATTGTTCACGAGAATATCGATCGGGCCGAGCGTTCGCTCGACTTGCGAAACCAGGCGAGCGACATCTTCCGACCGCGATACGTTGGCGGGAACAGGCAAAACTGCGATTTGCTCGCTTCGCATTGCGGAAGCGGCTTGCTCGAGGCGTTGCGCATCTCGTGCGCAAATCGCGACGCGAGCGCCCATGCGGCCCAGGCGTTGGGCGATCGCCAAGCCGATGCCGCGGCTGGCCCCGGTGACCAATGCAGTTTGTCCGTACAGCGTATCTGGCAAACTCATTCGAGCTTTCCCCGTTTCCGAAAATCTGCTGGGCGACGTTGCATGCCCGCGCGCCATCTTACCATTCAGAGACGTTGTATGGGCCATGCAGAGGCGCACTACAATTCGCGACGAAATGGGAAAGCTGCTTGCGTGGCGCGGACGGATTCCCTATAATCGCCAATCTTCGGTGGAGATGCAGCCCTCTTACCGCGTTTGCCAGTGAGCGCGGTGTGCGAGCGACTTCCTTAGGAGGCAGCGAGGGGTGATGATGCGAATGTGGAATCGAACGAGAGTGGGTCTAATAGGCCTGACAGTCGCGGGGTTGATCGGCGGAGTTGCGGCGTCGGCGGCCGCGCAGGCCCCGCAGCAGGCACCGGCGGAACAGAAGCCGGCTTATACGTTGGCCGAATACAACTTGTACCAGCAAGCCTTCAACGAGCCGAACGCGGGGCAGAAGATCAAGGATTTGGATGATTTCGTCAGCAAGTTTCCGACATCGGCGCTTCTCCCCTACGTCTACCGCACCTACTATCTGGCGTACAACGAACTGAAGAACTATCCGAAGGTGATTGAGTACGCTGACCGGGAAGCCGCGTTGGGCGACAAGGTGGATGCCAAGACGCGCTTTGAAGCGCTCTACTTGAGAACGATGGCTTTCAACTACTGGTTCACGGGCACCGACCCGAATGCAAAGGACGAAGCGACGCAAGCACGCGATGCCGCAAAGCTGGGTATCGCTGTCCTCGCGCAAATCCCAAAGCCGGCGGATCAAACGGCTGACGCGTGGGCGAAGAATTTGCAGGTGCCCACGGCTCTGTTCAATGCCACAGCGGGAATGGCCTCACTCACCCTGAAGGATTTCGCCGGTGCGGTGACTTTCTTCAAAGCTGCGCTGGCCGCGAATCCTGACGATCCGAGCACACCGGTCACATACTACCGGTTGGGTGTTGCGTATCTTTCTACGACTCCCCCGCAAACCATGGACGGGTTCTGGGCGCTGGCACGCTCGGTGTCGCTCAAGGGACAGAGTCAGGCGCAGGTGCAAAAGTATTTGGGGAGCCGGTTGTCGGACTATCAGGGCGGAAACGTCTGCGACAATCTGATTGACGGCGAACTGAACGAACTCGTCACGCTCGCCGGAACAACCGCGGACAGGCCGGCGACCTACACCATTCCGAGCGCGGCCGATCTCGATGCGGCGCGCAACGACGTGGATCATTTCATCCCCTGGCTGAAGGAAGGCGGCGACCACGGAAAGATCATGTGGCTGGCGACCTGCGGGTCCACGTATCCGGATGTGGCGGTTCGCATCATGGACATCGTTCCCGTGGACGACAACAATCTAACGCTCAAGGTCTACCGGCCGCTCGCTACGGATCAGGAAGGAATGCAGAAAGAGATGCAAGCCGCAACGGACGCGAATATGGAAGTCCACATCGTTGGCCAGCCCGAGGCGAAACGATTGCAGAAGGATGACGTGGTTCGCTTCACGGGAACGCTGACCGGGTACACGCAGAGTCCTTTCCTGCTCACATGGGACGCTGCGAAAGTCAATACGGAGGACATCCCTCCGGAGAAGCCGACGCCCGGAACGAGGCGGCCGCCGCACAGAGTGCCTCCGAAACCACCCGCGGGGAACTAATCAGGATTTCGACTAAGGAACGAAAAACGGCCCCGAACCTGGGGTCGTTTTTCTTTTGGAAGGCGGGAACTGCAAGTCCTGCGCCGAAAATTCAGACGCGGCCCTGGCGCGAATCGATCTTGTAGACGCCGATCTTGCGGCTGAGCGTATTGCGATGTATTCCGAGGAGGCGCGCCGCCCGCGATTGATTTCCATTCGAGCGATCGAGTACACGCTTGATAAATCGCTTCTCGAACTCGTTTACCGCCTCATCGAAGAGGATGCCGCGTTCGACCATCTGGCCCACCAGCGCTTCCAGTTGATCTCTCAAAATTGCACGCTCCGCAAGAAGATTCCGGGCCGGCGCCTAATCCAGTTCGCGGCCCGTAAGCAACCGGTACGACTCGCGATACTTCGCCCGAGTTCCCGCGACAACCTCAACAGGCAATTCGGGTCCCGGGGGCTGCTTGTTCCAGCCGATGCGCTCGAGGTAATCGCGAACAAATTGTTTGTCGAATGAGGGCTGTGACCGGCCCGGCGCGTAACCCTCGGCGGGCCAGAACCGGGAGGAGTCCGGGGTCAGTGCCTCATCGATCCAAATCAGCTCCCCATCCAGCAGACCAAATTCGAATTTAGTGTCTGCGAGCAGGATGCCGCGCGGCTCGGCATACTCCGCCGCGCGCCGGTAGAGCTCGATGCTGACGGCTCGGAGCTGTTCGGCAAGTTCCCCACCGACTCGCATTGCGGCCGCGTCGAACGGAATATTCTCATCGTGGCCGCGCTCCGCTTTGGTCGAAGGAGTGAACAGCGGCTGGGGCAAGCGTTCAGACTCGCGCAAGCCAGATGGGAGCGCGATTCCGCAGACGCTGCCGCCCCTCTGATAATCCTTCCAACCGGATCCCGACAAATACCCCCGCACGACGCACTCAATCGGAAGAGGTTGCGTCTTGCGGCAAAGCGTGGCGCGGCCCGCGAGCAAATCCTGCTCCGAGGCCAGGCTCGCGGGAAACTCCGTGCCGCTCAGGACGTGGTTGGGGATGACATCGGCCAATTGCTTGAACCAGAACAGCGAGAGCTGGGTCAGGACGCGTCCCTTGTCCGGGATCGGTGTGGGGAGCACAACGTCGAAGGCCGAGAGCCGGTCGGTGGCGACCAACAACAGTTTTCCATCCACTTCGTAGAGATCGCGCACTTTGCCGCGCGAAAGAAGTCTTGCACCGGAGAGATTCGTCTCCCAGATTAAAGCGCTCATTTGGGGGGAAGCCACGGAGAAATTAGTCCCTCGGAAAACGCCGCATTCTAACTCACTGTGGCTGGATGTAAAAGAAGCGCCCTGTGGAAACTCGCGGGGGGCTGTGCAGAACTTTTGTGCGGCGCGACGCCGACGCGCGGAGGTCAGGCGGCGTTGGTGGCGGCTGCGGCGGCCTGATTCTCCTTCGCCTCGTCCCATCGAACGGAGACGAGCTTGGAAACTCCCGGCTCCTGCATCGTCACGCCATATAGGACCGAAGCCATCTCCATCGTGCGGCGATTGTGGGTGACGACGATGAACTGCGTGCCTTCGCTCATGGAGTGGACCATTTGCGTGAAGCGGCCCACGTTCGCATCGTCCAGTGGCGCGTCCACCTCGTCGAGGATACAGAACGGGCTAGGCTGGTGGCGGAACACCGCGATCAAAAGAGCCAGCGCCGTGAGCGCCTTCTCTCCGCCCGAAAGCAGCAGCACATTCTGGAGGCGCTTCCCCGGCGGCTGCGCGACGATGTCAATCCCCGCTTCGCCGGCGCTATCGGGCTCGGAAAGCCGCATCTCGCCCGTGCCGCCGCCGAAAAGTGTGTGGAACGCGGTGGC
>Ga0187769_10002896_pt1 | contig 10155 bp, 11 predicted proteins | sample 0116_SJ02_MP02_1_FD_133140 | JGI IMG/M metagenome (GOLD analysis project Ga0187769, IMG submission 133140) | Tropical peat soil microbial communities from peatlands in Department of Meta, Colombia - 0116_SJ02_MP02_10_MG | ecosystem: Environmental > Terrestrial > Soil > Wetlands > Peat | place... | reverse complement strand
GTATAGCCTACCAGTGGTATAGGTAGAGACTGCACACAGGATAAAGACCGGTCGCAAACCGAGTTTAGACGGCTCTAACAGAAATATCGAGTTTGTAACCAATTAGAACTGCCGTATAGAAGTAGATGTCAGCCGACACTCTATCATTCTACTAATCTATCCATCCTTACCCTCACACATTCAACCTGGTCTGGCTTACTTGAACTCGTGCAAGGTAGGTAAGTACGCCTTGAACGTCAAACAGATTGACTCGTCGGTCTAGGGCTTTGAGGCCACTTATGGTCCCTCGAACTGAGTTCGACTTGTACCCCTGCCTCTCAAGGGCTAGGGCATGTGATAGGATGTCGCCGAGGTTTGGAGCGGTCGGTAAGACCTGTATATGTGAGACTTGCTTTCGTTGGAAGTAGACGAGCCGAGCCTCGGGTTCATGCGATGGAGCCTCGGGCGGGATTCGATCCCGCGACCTGCCGCTTTCCTGCGTGTTGTTACAAGGCGGCCGCTCTCTGGTCAGGTTGATCTGCCAGGCTGAGCCACCGAGGCGCACCGCCGACTATGAATGACCCCGCTTAAAATTCTCGCGACGGTTTCTTCTTGTGGCGTTTTGCGGCGGCGACGAGTGCAGTCACAGCCGGGAGCTCTTCGCCAGCCAACATGCTTAGCATTGCTCCGCCGGCGGTGCTTACGTGTGAGAGTTGGTCTGAGATTCCGAGAATATCCGCGTAACCGCCTAGGTGGCCACCGCCGACGACGGTGAAAGCGTTTGCTCTTGCCATTGACTCAAGAATAGCTTTCGTGCCGCTTTCAAAGCCGTCCTCTTCGAAGACGCCCATAGGGCCGGCCGCTACCACCGTCTTCGATTCGCTAATGAGTTCTGCGAATTTCTGAATAGTCTTTGGGCCAATGTCCATTGCTCTCGCCGCCCGAGATAATTTCTGGAAAGGCGTGTCAGTTCGTCCTCCTGTACTCGCCGTTCCAAAGTCTAAGGGCAAGATTATGCGCCCACGGTACTTCGACAATATGTGGACCGCCCTGAGCACTTGATCGGTGACATCCCCCAAGTCCTCCTCATTCGCATCTCCTAGCTTCACGTCGCCGGCTTTGAGGAAGACTTTGGCTACATTCCCTCCGACTAGAACGCGATCGGCCTTTCCCGTCGCAAGAATGTTCTCGATGACCGGAACCTTGTCTTCGACCTTAGCGCCTCCAAGAATGTAGGTGCTGGGACGAGTTGGGTTGACCATCAACTTCTTGATCGCGGACAATTCTTTCTCCATCAGTTTTCCGGCCGCGGCTGGAAGCACTTGGGGGAACCCTACGAGTGAGGTTTGCGCCCTGTGGGCTGCGGCAAAGGCGTCGTCCACGTATAAATCGAAGAGCGGCGCTAAACGGGTTACGAGGTTAGTCTTCGCAAGTTTTTCTCCCGAGTCTTCCAACATTTCCTCGGCGCAAAACCGCACATTATCTAACACGACGACCTCTCCTCTCTTCAGCTCCTTAACCGCCTGTCTTGCGGCTGGTCCCATTACGTCGTCGATGAAGGTGACCTTTTGAGAACAGGTTCGCTGTAGACGCACGGCGTGCTGCCGCATTGACGTGAAATCTCCCCGTCCCGGCCGACTTTGATGTGATAAGATGGCTACCTTGGCCTCATCTAGGGCGTCGAGGGTTGGTTTGGCCGCTTTGATTCGTCCGTCGTCAAGGATCTCATTGCTGCTAGGGTCTAAGGGTGCGTTGATGTCCAACCTTAGCAATACAACCTTATCGCGAAGTTCGAAATCGTCTAGGGTCAGGTATTGAAAATCCATTGCGTCGACGCCCATAGCGACTTACGCTCATGCTCATTTAATTCATCTCTTTCAGAACCGGCTTGAGAAGGATTGGGAACATTTTTACCCCAAGCTCAGATGTTCGGGCATGGGCCGGGGTGGCTCAGCCTGGTAGAGCGCCAGCCGGGCTTAAGGGACGAAACTCATAATCTGGAAAGCAATGGGCCCAGAAGCCGCGGGTTCGAACCCCGCCCCCGGCACCACATTCATTACATTACTCATTACATTACTCTACAAGCGGCTGGGCAGAGGTATTCGGCTTAGAGTGTTAATCGCGTTCCCTTGAGAACGGTCGTCCCGTCAAATAGGACGTGTGGGTTTTTGAGAACGAGATCAATGTGAGTTGGGGCGCTGTTTTTTCCCCCAAGCTTGCTGTTATCTCCTAATGCCACGTGCACCGTTCCTAACTTTCCCTCATCTTCTATGATTGAACCTCGAATGCGCGCCAGGGGGTTCAGGCCGATCCCGAATTCACCAACACGGAATGATGCGGGACTCTTGGCTTCTCGAAGTATCCGCCTGAGTTTCCGCGCATCACCTCCCCCATTGATGCGTCGGGCCACTCCATGCTGAATACTGATGTTGATGGGTTGCTTCACAACGCCGGTTACGGAAGTGCTTCCATCAACGACGAGGACTCCGGCAGTCTCTTGTTCCAGTGGAGCGATGTATGCCTCAATCTCTGGTGTACCGGTCACGTCTCCTGGTCGCGTGGCCATCCCACTCACCCCGCCCCCACGTCTCCCTTGCACATTGAATTCTAGGTCGGTGCCCGAGGAAGTTGTTACTCGAATATGTTTTGCGCGAGTCAATTTGCGTATAAGTGCGTTCATGACTTTTTCCTGTTTGGGAAAGTTTGCGAACATTGCCCTTGAGCCCAAAACCGACTTGGTCGCCCCTGCCATTGAGATGAAACGGGCACCTTTCCGACACGCGGCTGTCCTAGCATCGGTGTGGTAGAGTGTTCGGCTGGTTGGGCAGATTATAATGTCGGCGGAGAGCATTGCAGCGACAACGGGAGGTGGGGGCTCATCGCCGGGGAGACTTCGAGGCTTCATCGTCATCGTGGTAACTTCGATACCAAGTCCAGAACATGCGGCCATAATCGTACCGGCGATGTCAGGGTCTGTTGCTGAGTCAGTGACGATGAGGACTTGCTCGCCAACCTTTGCATTGGCGCATGCGCGGAGCAGGTTCACCGCTGCTTTGTACGCTCTGGACACTATTCTCAACGGCCCGGACCGTGCCAGCCGACTCGCGAATAATGAGCCTTGCTAAGCCAGTCTCCAGCTCATGGTCCGCGAATCTGTGTTGGGGATTCCGCTTTGGTACGCCGCTTCAATTACCGCTTCTCGAAGATCTCCTCCAGTCAACTGTGTCCACAATTTAGATGAAACGGAGGCCCTGGACGGCCCGTGGCTATGCATGGGAGACAAAGTGCTGTACGTACGCGATCACGGTGTGCGCGAGACCGAGGAAAGAGTTCCAGAGCATCATCACCGTATTCATGATTGTATCTAGACTCAGTTCACTCACCTCTTTTCAGTTTGCGAGAAACATGATCTTCCCGTGTAGAGTTAAGCCTACTTCTACCCGGTAGAACACTCAACTAATTTACTGGGCCGTTCAGCACCTGATCAGGTAATCGTGTGAACACTTGCATCTGTGAGTTCCGTCTGCTCGACATATTTCTTCAGATACTTGCCGATTAAGTCAATCTCGACGTTCACAAGGTCGCCTACTTTCTTCCGACCAAGCGTGGTCTTGGTTAGGGTTGTAGGTATTAGGCAGACGGAGAAAGAGTCCGTTGCGACATCGACGAGGGTAAGGCTAATGCCATCTAGGGCGATTGACCCCTTCGGCACCATCATGGCGAGAAGCTCTGCCCTTGCTTGAATCCAAAGCTTCACGGAACTGTCGGCCATCGGTATGACGCTGGTGATTTGCCCGGTTCCATCGATGTGGCCGCTGACTAGGTGGCCGTCTATGCTGTCCGAAAGTCGCAATCCCCGCTCTATGTTCACCCTCGAACCCTTAGTCAGCTGTCCCAGGTTAGTCACACGTAGTGTTTCCTCGATCACATCAAAAGCGACAACGGTCTTCTTCTTTCGAGTTACTGTGAGGCATACGCCGTTTACGGAAATGCTTCCTCCAATCTTGACTCCTTTCGCCGATGCGCCGAGATTTAGTTGGATGGTCTCGCTTTTACCTGCAGTCTTGACTATCGAAACAACAGGGACCGTCCGTTCCACAATACCAGAGAACATTCACTCATCAACCTCAGAGTTCGTTTATGACTTTCGAAATCGTCTCTGCCACGAAATTCAGAAGAACGCTTCCCGTCTCACGGCTGGCGGTGGTTGGGTCTCCAATAACTCCCGACTTTGTTAATTCCTCTGCTCGCCACCCAAATGATACTCTCGCCAAATCTTCCGTCTCAAAGGATAGGGGCTGTGCTAACTCGGGTTCTTCACGCTTGGCCTTCGACATGTCCACGCTTTCAGGTCGGATCAACAGCGCCATCGAGGTTTCGATCTCATCCGCATGGCCCACTAACCTTCTCTCAGACCTACGGATTTCAGCAAATCTCACCTTGGCGATGTCCATAACCGTAAATGAATACACCTGCATTTCAGGGAATGATTGTTTGACCTTACCTAACGCGACATCTATGGTTCCTCTGTTGCCGCCATGCCCGTTGATGAAGAACATCTTTCTGATCGCACTCTTGAGAACGCTTGCACAAATATCCACCACGACGTTTGCCATCGTTTCGGGCTGAATAGATATGGTGCCGGGGAAACCGAGATGCTCCCCTGAACATCCAAGATCGAGCGCGGGCATCAGAAACGCGTTAGAACATCGCATCGTTACTTCTCTCGCGACGTACTCGGCAATCATTGTGTCGGTCGAGAGTGGAAGGTGTGGACCATGCTGCTCGAGGCTCCCGATTGGGAGTATGGCTTTTGATATGCGCCCGGTTTTAACTAGGTCTTGAACGGCCATCCACGTGAGGTTTGTAAAGTCTTGCATTTTTTGAATCATTCTGCCACCCCATAATTGAGCACTAATTCGTTCCTTCTTCGTTCGACGTCACGAAGTGAGAGCTTGATCGCTTCGCTCATCTTGCTTACGCCGACCCCTTCGGCGAGGGTAGTGGCTTTCTCTCCGCCCACAATTAGGGGCGCGACTGTGATCCTGATTTCGTCAACTAGGTGGTTCGCAAGCATCGACCAATTGAGTTTCCCTCCCCCTTCAAGCAAGACACGCTCGACCCCCATTGAATGCAATCTAGCGAGAAGCGCCCTGAGGTCGACGCGTGGACTTCCACAGCGTACGATTTTGGCTCCCCGCTCTTCCAATCTCTTCACCCGCATATTCGGCGCCTTTCTCGAAACGGCGACAATCGTTTTCCCGTCCTTTGAAGCGAAGATTCTTGATGTCGGAGGCGTTCTTGCGAGGCTATCTACAACTACGCGAAATGGGTTTGTGCCGTTCACCCGTCGTACAGTTAAGCGCGGGTTATCGGAAATCAAGGTGCCGATTCCGACGATGATTGCGTCGACTTCGCTCCTTAGTTTATGGACTCGTCTTAGGTCTGCGTTTGACGATATTCGAGAGTCGCCCGATGTTGTTGCTATTTTGCCGTCTAATGTCATGGCGGCGTTTAGAATGACGCGTGGTCTGTGATAGGCTTCGGTAGCTTGGGAGTGTCCCATGCACGAGTTCACCGACGTCGATTATGACAATCGGAAAGGGCACTCATTGATCTCACAGCATCGTTGTGGTGAGTGCCGGTTTTTCACCGTTTGAATTGCGGATGCGATCGAGATTCGATGTTGCCAGTTCTGCTGCCTTCCTTGCTGAATGGGCGATGCCGATACCGCACTTCAGCCTGACTTGCTTTGACCTGTAGCTGGCGAGTAGGGACTCTATCTCTTCAAGCTTCACGCCATTTGCTACGCCTATGAAGTTATCACCGCCCACGAAGAAGAGCAATGCGTTCTGCTTAGTGAATAGCTGCATCAGTTCGGCATAGAGTTTCATAACGTGCAAGGATGTTTCGTATGCGGAGGAGCGGTCTGTATGGGTTTCGGTTATGTCGTCGATGTCGAAGTGTGCTATCTGAACGTAGGATTCATCGATGTCTAGGGTGCGGTCTGATGCAATGACGCCGCTTCTCCTTTCGGATTGAGCGCTGCCTATTGATTGTAGCAGTCTAGAGGCGTTCCGTTGTGCTTCGAATGGATTTTCGCCTACCCCGATGCCCATGCTTATCGTAACTGGGAATTCATTGCGCAGTGAACGTTGAATTTCTTCGTGCTGCGTTTTCGTGATGCCATTGGATACGGCTAGCATTTCGTCGAATCTATTGAAGAACACAAGTCCTTCTCGTTCGGCGAACCTTCTCTCGATTGCGGAGTAGAGATCCGCCTGTAGGCTTTGAAGCACGTGCTCCCTATCGGCTCCAATCGTTCCAGTCCAGGGGCCGTAGTTATCGAGTTGAATGAGCGTCACTTGCACTTGCTTGTGGTCCATCTTACTCAACCATTTTGGGGTAACCGGCGCGGGTTTTCTTTCGCGTCTCTCTTAGCCGTGTCACCATCTTGACAGCGGCATCGACGCTACGGTTCGCGTATTCATTCGCCCTTGCTTCCGCCTGCGCCCATTCCATTCCGGGGCCGGCGACGCCGAGGGTTACTGGCTTTTTGTATAGTAAGGTTAGATCTACAAGTTTGCCGGCTAGGGTGTGTGCGATTACTTCGTCGTGTTTGGTCTCGCCGCGCACTATTGCGCCCAGGGTGACTACTGCGTCGACGTCATGCTTTTCCAGAAGCGTTTGAACGATCAGCGGCATATCATATGAACCAGGGACTTTGCAAACGTAGGTAACAAGGGCTTTGAGCTGCGAGGAGCGCTTAAACGCTTGCTTCAACATTCTGCTCGTTATTTGTTCATTGAATTCTGCGATTACGAAGGCCAACCTGACTCCTTTTCGCATCTTCTAAGGCCCTGACGAGTTTAGCGGCTGTTTTGTTGCGAGAATTTCGATACGAGCTCTTGCCCTTCCACGAGCGGTATCCCATGTGACTTGGCGTATTTGCGGGCATCTTCGACGGAGAGCGCATTGTGACTTTTTCCATCCAACATTTCACATATCGCAGCCGCTGGCGCAATCCCGGCCAGTCTACACAGGTATAGGGATAGTTCGGTGTGACCTCGTCTCTCTGCCAACGAGCCCGGAGATTCCAAGAGAAGGTGTACATGCCCCGGTGCCCTGAAGTCTCTTATGAAGATCTGCCGACATTCTTTTCCGCCGTTCGCTGCGATCTTGGAGAGTTCGCCCATTTCATTGATTGTCAGGGCTCGGTCTCGATCCGTTACTCCTGTGAAAGTTTGCCGATGGTTGATTGTTATTGAGAATGCGGAGCGCCCGCCGTAGGGAGCCTCTTGCTCTTCTAGCAGTTGCAAGACTGGATACTGCTTTGAGGCGAGACGCAGAATGTTGTGTAGGCTTGTTATGCCCAGCTTGTCTCCGACTTCGTGGCCCAACGCGAGGCACAAGAGTCCGCCTGCATCTGTTCTCATTGCTCTGATGTGCTCTGGGGAAACAAATTCTGCCGCGGCGACCATGTCGACTTCATTCTCGCGGCTTTGGGAGTCGTGGAGGAGTACGATGTTCCCGTCTCTGAGTTGATTCATGGCAAGCTCCAGTTCCCTGGCGGGAACAGTGATCAGTTCCATAATGGGCGTGGGGCTTTCCGGTCCATTTAATGGTTACTATCAATTGAGTAATAACACATTATCAAGTAGAACGAACCAACGATTTAGACGACTCGTAACTATAGCAACCGTGCGCAGTGGAATTCCTCAGCCTCAGGAAAAAAGAGAGGAACATGCTATGGTGGTCTTCGGTAACTGCGAGTGTGAGGCTTGTTGCTTAGATTAATCCAGTCTTGAAAGCGTTCACTCTAGGATTTCCACTTTGCCGTCTCTTCTTCCCACATATATGCAATCGGCCATGTTTAGGAATAGCCCGGTTTCCAAGACGCCAGGTATCATGTTCAGTCTACGATCTAACTGAGTGGGATGAGCGATTCGTCCAAAATCAGCGTTAAGCATGAAATTTCCGTTGTCCGTGATCACCGGGCCCGCTTTTTCTGTTGATTCGCGTAGGCGTGCACGTCCGCCCATATTCGTGATCTTGACCTGAACTGACTTGTAGGCGAAGGGCATCACTTCCAGTGGAACCGTCTGTTTCTCGCCTAGGTGCTTGGTGAGTTTTCTCTCGTCGACAACAATGGCCAACCTACGTGCGCTCGAGTCAACGACTTTCTCTCGCAGCATGGCACCGCCTCCGCCCTTCACGACATTGAACGAATCCACCTCAACCTGATCTGCTCCGTCAATCGCGTAGTCAACAATGTGCACCTCATTCATGGTTCTAATCCTCAGGCCATGAGATACGGCCAGGTTTTCGATTTGATACGATGTCGGGACGACCGAAAGCTCGAATCTCCGACTTCTTACTAGTCTGGCGATTTCAGCGACAGCGTGGACGGTTGTGGATCCGCTGCCTAAACCAATAACCCACCCAGATCTTATCGGCTGGATAGCCTGGAGGACGGCCTTTCTCTTCGCATCCTCGATCCACGTCAATGCTACCCTTCCGTCTCTATCTGTTCGAGTCGATCCATTGCCTTTAGGATCTCTCCTCGAATTTGTTCAATTCGTTTCTCCGAATCACTCGCTACTGGAGGCGGGTCGTTAACGGATCCTTGGCCGGCGTTCGTTTGGGCGTGGTCGCCTTTCTCTGTCTCGGATGCCGCTTTCACCTGTTTCTGACTTGGAGACCCTGATTTTAGGCTCCTGAGTCTTGCGTCGATCTCGCCGAGTTTCGCGTTGAAGCTCTTGACTACTTGTTCACGTTCGAGCTCCAAGTCGTGGAGATCAACTACGCGCTGGTTCTCGTCTATGTCTTTCTCCAGCCGCTTTAGGTCGACCTTATACCTCTCAAGCATTTGGTCTCTCTCGGCTTGGCTGATGACGCCCTTCGAATGAGACTCGTATATCGTTGTGACGGCTGTTCCGATTATCTGCCGTTCAAGCTTTAGCACCTTCAAAGCCTCCCTCGCCTTATCGACCATTTCGACCGAGGTCGCAGATGAGGCGTCAAGGCTTGGAGGCGTCAAATTCGGAAGCGGGATTATCCGTTCAGGCTCAGAGCGTTTCTCCGCCTCCCTTCTCTTCCAAAACGCGAGATGAGACACTAAGCTAACCAACGGCCGCCCCTGAGTCACATTTCGTCGTATGTAGGATTGTGTGTAATAATACCTTCCGCCGCACGAGATTCCACGTTTGGAAGATACACCGCCAATGGCTTGGAGAAAGACCACATTCCTCTGTTCTTCTAGAATCGTTGAGCGCGCGCTTTTGCCATCGGGCGCATCAAAATCTGCTTCAGAGGGCTGGACAGGATGCATCTGGAGAGATGCTTTGACACCCGTGCCTCATTCAAGGCGGTTCCAAGACACCAAATCATATATGCGTAAAACCCTCATTATTTTGTGGTGATTCAATGTCCGTAGGAACATATGTGTGCCCCGCTTGCAAGCAATTCTTCAAGACCAAAGAAGAGCTTGAAGCGCACGCAAGAACAGCCCATTAAGACAAGTAACGCTGGGTTTCCGACATCTCTGGCCAGATCCACCTTTTCGCTCTCTTTCTAAGAGATTGGTCCGTACGAAAGAATGGCGCCGCTCTAAGAGTCGAGGTGGAAACATCATCCCGGCCTGGCGGTCGAGAAATGAGTGCAAGAGTTAAGTTCCGCGGTTAGGAGTGTTTCGGTGATAGTTACATTGAACAACGACTTTGAGAAATTCAGCATGTATGGGTTTGCGATCGACTACCCCACTGAGTGTCGTGTTGATTTCAATTCAAAGAGCCGTAGAGAGAAGGGAGACGTATCGTTCAGATTTCCTGACAGCGCCAGAATTTTCCTATCGTGGGGAGAGCTGGAGAAGGTCTCGAAACGATTCGCATCCGTGGAGGACCATGCTGACTTCAGCCTAGATGCAATGAAGAAAGGTAAGAACGTGGTAAACTTTGAGCGAGTATCACGAGACACAGTGGGGTTGCACAGCCACAAGACCTCGGTGAACAAGGTCCGCTTTGACGAAAAGGCGTTGAAACTATTCGGAAGGGGGAAAGACATACCCAGGGAAGCGTACTCGCTTCATGTTCATTGCGATAAATCTAACAGGTATTTTGTGCTCTACTCGATGGCCCCTGCCAACGGGGAAGCGAAGTTTGAGAGAATCATGGGGTC
>Ga0187769_10002895_pt1 | contig 10157 bp, 10 predicted proteins | sample 0116_SJ02_MP02_1_FD_133140 | JGI IMG/M metagenome (GOLD analysis project Ga0187769, IMG submission 133140) | Tropical peat soil microbial communities from peatlands in Department of Meta, Colombia - 0116_SJ02_MP02_10_MG | ecosystem: Environmental > Terrestrial > Soil > Wetlands > Peat | place... | reverse complement strand
CTTCAGCTCCATGTGGGCTTTGGATTCATGCCGTCTATCGAAATCGTAAAATCAATCGATTGAAATGATAGCAGCTCCGGCGGCGGCCGTCCCCCGGTCTGCAACCGTTCCGCCGGCCATGGGGGATAATGCAGTTACGGATGGCGAACAGTGCCGGCGGATCCCAGTTCAGCCTGCTGCGCGAACGGCGCTTCCTGCCGTATTTCGCCGGCCAGGTGCTCTCGGCGGTACCCGCCCTCGCCTGCGTTGCGCTTGCGGGCGCTGCGCCTGCAATAGCCGCGACCTCCCCAGCACCGGCGCCGCCGGCGGCGCGGGCGGTGGCGCTGCGGACGGTCCCGGATGACCTCGGCCACGCGGTGCGCGTGCCTGCGCCGCCGCTGCGTATCGTCAGCCTGACGCCCGGTGGCACCGAGATGCTGTTCGCCGCCGGTGCGGGCGCACAGGTGATCGCCACCGTGGAGTACGCGGATCAGCCACCGGCCGCGCGCGCCATCGCGCGCATCGGCGATGTCGCCGCGCTCGATATGGAACGGCTGGTGGCGGTGCGGCCGGACGTGCTGGTGGCCTGGCCTGCCGGCGGCAACCCCGCCCAGCGCCAGAAGCTCGGCGCGCTCGGACTGCCGGTCTACGAGCAGCAGGTGGAGCGGCTCGCCGATCTGCCCGGCTCGCTGCGACGCCTGGGCGTGCTCGCCGGTACCGAGGCGGCCGCGCAGCGGGCCGCGCGGGATCTGGAAGAGCGGCTGGCCGCCCTGGCGCGCGCCTACGCCGATGGTGCCGGCGGCGGCGGACGACGCCCCACGGTGCTGCTGCAGGTGTGGAATCGTCCGATCTACACGGTGGGCGGCCGGCAGCTGATGAGCGATGCACTGGCCACCTGCGGCGCACGCAACGCATTCGCCGATCTGGCGGAGGCGGGCCCGGTGGTCGACACCGAAGCGGTCATCGCCCGCAACCCCGACATCATTCTCGCGGCGGCCCCGCCGGGAGAGGGAGCGGCGTGGGTGGCTGACTGGCGCCGCTTCGGCATGCTCGCCGCGGTGCGCAGCGGCCGGGTGGTGGTATTCGAGGACCAGGCGCTCAGTCGTCTCGGGCCGAGCGTCGTCGACGCCACCGAGAAGCTGTGTCGCACGATCGCGGGCGCTATTCGCGGAAATTATTGAACTGCAGCGGAACGTCGAGCTTGGCGCCGCGCAGCAGCGCGATCGCGGCCTGCAGGTCATCGCGCTGCTTGCCCGCGATGCGGACCTTGTCGCCCTGCAGGCTCGCCTGCACCTTGAGCTTCGAGTCCTTCACCAGCCGCGCGATCCTCTTGCCGGTCTCCGCGTCGATGCCGTGCCGGAGCACCACTTCCTGATGTGCCGCCGACAGCGTCGTCTGCGGCTCCTTCACCTCCAGGCATACCAGGTCGACGCCGCGCTTGGCGAGGCGCAGCTTGAGGATCTCGAGCATCTGCCGGAGCTGAAACTCCACCTGCGCGTGCAGTGTCACGGTGAAATCCTTGAGCTCGAAGCGCGCGCCGCTGTCCTTGAAATCGAAACGCTGCGACAGCTCGCGGTTCGCCTGGTCGACCGCATTGGCGACTTCGTGCGCGTTGAGCTCGGAGACGGCATCGAACGAGGGCATGGCCGGTCTCAGGCGCGTGAGCGCGACTTCCTGCGTGGCCCGGAGCGGGAGCCGGAGCGTCTGGCCGGCGCGCGCCGGGCTTCGAGCTTGCGGCGGTGGCTGCGTGCGAGCTCCATGAAGCGCGGCGTGGGCCCGACGTCCTCGTACACCGGGTCGCCCTGGTCGTCGGTGGAGATCACCCGCTCGCCGGCCACGTACGGCATGGCGGCCGCGACCTCCTTGAGGGCCGCGCCGAGCAGCTCGGTGATGAGCTGCTCGGGCGCCCGCCCCGGGAACATGTCCGCCAGCGCGGCGAGCTGTGCGGCCTCATCGACCGGCAGCCGCACGGTGTAGCTCCTGGCGGTGCGGGGTGCGGCGGCGCTGACGCGCCAGCTCTCGAGCAACTCTTTGAAACTCACCGACGGCTCCCCCCGCGCACAGCGGCCCGGGCGCGCATTCTAGCGGAACGTCCGGGCGCAAGTCCTTGACGGGCCGAGCAGGCGACGGCGATACTTCGGCGCACATGTCGCACCGGCCCGTCAGCGTCTCACGTCCGTGGCGGTGGCGCACTTCATAACGGAGTGGGCCGACGGTTAGCTTTTTCCCGCGACTTTAAGAATTCGGGCGCAGCCAGAAACCCATCTCCGGATGACCCCGGGATGGGTTTTTTGTTGCCTGATGTGTGTTTGTCAGCCTGGAGCGTGCGCGTTGCAGCCCCCTTTCGACATCACCGGTGACCTCGACACGCCGGTATCGGCGTTCATGAAGCTCGCCCCCTTCGGGCCGCGCTTCCTGCTCGAGAGCGTCGAGGGGGGCGAGCGGCTGGCACGCTACTCGTTCATCGGCTTCGGCGAGGGCCTCGAGATCCGCCTCGACGCGTCGGGCCTGAGCGTCGGCGGCCGGCGCGAGCCGCTGCCGGCAAGCGGTGCGGCGCTGCTCACGGCGCTGCGCGTGGCGCTGGCGCAGGCGCCCCGGCCGCAGCCGGACATCGCCGGTGTGCCGCTCGCCGGCGGCCTGGTCGGCTACGCCGCCTACGACGTGGTGCGACACTTCGAGCGGTTGCCCGCGCCGGGCGCGCGCTCAGGCGGGGTGCCGACGTTGCACTACGTCGCACCGCGCTCGGTGCTGGTGTTCGATCACCTGACGCACGGCATTGCGCTGCTGCACGCGGGCTCGGAGCAGGAGCGCCGCTCGTTGCGCGGCGAGGTGGTGCGGGCGCTGCGCGGGGCGCTTCCCAACAGCCGGCGCAGCGGCCGCCACGGCCCGCCGGCGGCCGCGTACAGCCGCGACGACTACCTCGCCGGCGTGCGGCGCACCCAGGAGTACATCGCCGCGGGCGACGTGTATCAGCTGGTGCTGGCGAGCCGTTTCTCCGGGCAGCACGAGCTCGATCCGTTCCAGGCCTATCGCGCGCTGCGACACATCAACCCCTCGCCTTACATGTATTACTGTGCGCTCGGGGATGTGACCGTGGTCGGCTCCTCGCCCGAGGCCCTGGTGAAGCTCAACGCCCGCCGGGCGCAGCTGCGTCCCATCGCCGGCACGCGGCCGCGCGCGGCCGATCCCGCGGCCGACCGGGCGCTCGAGACGGAGCTGCTGGCAGACCCCAAGGAGAACGCCGAGCACGTCATGCTGGTGGACCTGGCGCGCAACGACCTCGGGCGCGTGGCGCGAGCCGGCAGCGTGCGCGTCGATCCCTACCGCTCGATCGAGCGCTACAGTCACGTCATGCATCTGGTGAGCGGGGTGCACGGCGAGCTGGCCGAAGGGCGCGATGCCTTCGACCTGTTCGCCGCGGCCTTTCCGGCCGGCACGCTGGTGGGGGCGCCGAAGGTGCGCGCGATGCAGATCCTCGACACGCTCGAGCCGGTGAGCCGCGGGCTGTACGGCGGCACGGTCGGCTATTTCGGCGCCCGTGGCGACATGGACCACGCCATCACCATCCGCACGCTGGTGTTCCGCGGCGACGAGTACAGCTACCAGGCCGGCGCGGGCATCGTCGCCGACAGCGTGCCCGAGCGCGAGCATGAAGAGGTGCTGGCGAAGAGCGCGGCGATGGTGCGTGCGCTCGAGCTCGCGGAGGAGGGGCTGTGAAGCCGCGCCTGCTGCTGATCGACAACTACGACTCCTTCACCTACAACCTGGTGCAGGCGTTCCTGGTGCTCGGCGCGGAAGTCGTGGTGTACCGCAACGACGCGCTCAGCCCCGCGCAGGCGCTCGAGCTCTCGCCCTCGCATCTGTGCATATCGCCCGGACCCGGTACGCCTGCCGACGCCGGCGTGTCCATGGACATGATCCGCGCGTTCGCCGGGCGCATTCCGGTGCTGGGGGTGTGTCTCGGGCACCAGTCGATCGTCGAGGTGTTCGGGGGCAAGGTGGTCCGCGCCGACCGCCTGATGCACGGCAAGACCTCGTGGGTGCGTCACGATGAGCGCACGCTGTTCGCCGGTCTCGCGCAGCCGTGCGAGGTGGGCCGTTACCACTCGCTGATCGCCTCGCCGCCGAGCCTGCCGGCGCAGCTCGAAGTGAGCGCGCGCACGGCGGAAGGCGAGATCATGGCCGTGCGGCACCGCACGCTTACCGTCGAGGGCGTGCAGTTTCATCCCGAGAGCATCCTCACTCCGGAGGGCCCGCAGCTGTTGAGCAACTTCCTCTCCTACCGCGCCGGCGAGCGCACTGCCGGCGGCGGAGCAGCCCGTGTCCCGGCCGCGTGAGCTGCTGCAGCAGCTGCTCGAGAGGCGTGATCTCTCGCAGGCGCAGGCCGAGGAGCTGCTCGCCCTGCTCACCGATGCCGACACGCCGCCGGCGCTGGCGGGCGCGATGCTGGCCGCGCTCACCACCAAGGGCGTGGTGGCGCAGGAAGTACGCGGCCTGGCACAGGCCATGCGGCGCCTGGCGCGCCGGCCGGCCCTGCCGGCGGATCTGCGCGCGATCGATGTCGTCGGCACCGGCGGTGATGCCTCCGGGAGCTTCAACATCTCCACCGGCACGGCGCTGCTCAGCGCCGCCTGCGGCCTGCCGGTGGTCAAGCACGGCAACCGCTCGGTCTCGAGCCGCAGCGGCAGCGCCGACGTGCTGGAAGCGCTGGGTGTGGCGATTCCGCTCGATGCCGAGGCGGCTGCGGCCTGTCTCGCCGCCACGGGCTTCACCTACCTGTTTGCGCCCCACTACCATCCGGCGACTGCACGCGTCGCGCCCGTGCGCGCCGCGCTCGGTGTGCGCACCGTGTTCAACATCCTGGGTCCGCTGGTCAATCCCGCGCAGCCGCCGTTCAATCTGGTCGGCGCCTTCAGTCTCGAGGTCGCGCGCCTCATGGCCGACACCTTCGCCGGGCTGCCGATCGAGCGCACGTTCGTCGTGCACGGCGCCGCCGGCTGGGATGAGCCGACGCCCATCGGCCCGTTCACCGTGTTCGATGTGCGTCCCGGCCGGGTCGAGGTGAGCGTGCGCACACCGGCCGACTACGGGCTCGCCGCCTGCACCGCGGCGGACCTCGCCGGCGGCGACGCGCGCCACAACGCCCGCGCGCTCAAGGCGGTGCTGTACGGCGAGGACCGCGGCGCTCACCGCGACTGCCTGCTGCTCGGCACCGCTCTGGCGCTCGAGGTGGTCGGTGAGACCGCGGACCCTGCTGAAGGCATGGCGCGCGCGGCCGCCGCCATCGACAGCGGCGCCGCGCGACGGCTGCTCGGGCTGCTCGAGGCGCTGCCCGGCCGGCACCCGGTGGCCGGCGTGTCCGAGGAAAGGCCGGCGTGAGCGGCTTCCTCGAGGAAATGGCCGGCGGCAGCCGCGCCCGGGTGCGTGCGGCACGGCAGCGCGTTGCCGAAGGCGTGCTCGCCGAGCGTGCCCGGCACACGCCGCCCGCGCCGCCGCTGCGGCTCTCGGCGGGTGGCTTCGATCTGATCGCGGAGCTCAAGCTCCGCTCGCCGGCGGCCGGTCGTCTCGGCGCAGGCAGCGCCGCGGTGACCGAGCGCGTCACGGCATACGCCGGCGCAGGTGCCGCGGCGGTGTCGGTGCTCACCGAGCCGAGCCGCTTCGACGGCTCGCTGGAGCATCTCGGCGAGGCGGCGCGCGCGCTCACCTTGCTCGGCGTTCCGGCGATGCGCAAGGACTTTCTGGTCGATCCGTATCAGGTGCTCGAGGCGCGCGTCGCCGGAGCGGGCGGCGTGCTCGTGATCCTGCGCATGTTGTCGCGGGCGGCGATCGATGCGCTGCTCGATTGCGCCCGCGAGCACGGACTGTTCGTGCTGCTGGAGGCCTTCGATGCCCGGGATCTCGAGCGCATGCACGAGATTGTCGGCGCCCACGCCGCCGGGACGGTGCTGCTTGCCGGCGTGAACTGCCGTGATCTCACGACGCTCGAGGTCATGCCGCAGCGGCTCACCGAGCTCGCTCCCTTGCTGCCGGGCAACCTGCCGCACGTGGCCGAAAGCGGCGTGGTCAGTGCGGCGGATGCGCAGGCCGTCGCCGCGGCAGGCTATGCGCTCGCGCTGGTCGGCAGCGCGCTGATGCGCGGCCCCGACCCGGCCGCGCTCGCCCGCGCGCTGTTGGCGGCGGGACGCTCGGCCCGCGGGGGCGGTTAGAGATGTGGATCAAGATCTGCGGCATGACGAGTGCGCGCGCCGTGGCGGCGGCGCTCGAGGCTGGCGTGGATGCCCTCGGCTTCGTGTTCGCCGACTCGGTGCGGCAGCTGACGCCGCAGGCCGCCGCAAGGCTCGCGGCGCCCGCGCGCGGGCGCGTGCGCTGCGTCGCGGTGACGCGCCATCCTGCGCAGCGCGCGCTCGATGAGATTCTCAGCGTGTTCAAACCCGACCTGCTGCAGACCGATGCCGCCGATTTCGCCGTGCTGCGATTGCCGGCGGCGCTCGAGCGGCTCCCGGTGGTGCGTGCGGGAGAGTCGCCCGCCGCCCTGCCGGCGCGCGTGCTGTTCGAAGGTCCCGCGAGCGGCACCGGCCGGGTGAGCGACTGGAGCGCCGCCGGCGCACTGGCGCGTCGCAGCGAGCTGGTGCTGGCCGGGGGGCTCAACGCCGGCAACGTGGCGCAGGCGATCGCGGCGGTGCGGCCCTTTGGCGTGGACGTGTCGAGTGGTGTCGAGAAGCGGCCGGGGCGCAAGAGTCCGACCGCCATCGCGGAGTTCGTGGCCGCGGTACGCGCCGTACCTGCGGCGTCGCGGTCCGCTGCAACAGAGGATTCCCCATGAGTGCACCGACTCTACTGCCCGATGCCGCGCGGTTGCTGGCCGACCTCGTCGCGGGGCGACTGCCCGATGCCCGCGGGCGCTTCGGCCCGTTTGGCGGCCGCTACGTCCCCGAGACGCTGATTCCGGCGCTCGAGCGGCTCGAGCGCGGGGTACGCGCGCATCTGCATGCGCCCGACTTCCAGGCCGAGCTCGGCGGCGAGCTGCGCAGCTGGGTCGGCCGTCCCACCGCGCTGACGTTCGCCGGACGGCTGAGCGAGCGCTGGGGTGCGAGCGTGTGGATCAAGCGCGAGGACCTGGCGCACACCGGCGCCCACAAGATCAACAACGCGACCGGTCAGGCGCTGCTCGCGCGCCGCCTCGGCGCGAAGCGCATCGTCGCCGAAACCGGCGCGGGACAGCACGGGGTGGCGAGCGCCGCCGCGTGTGCGCGGCTGGGGCTACCGTGCACGGTGTATATGGGCGTCATCGACATGGAGCGGCAGGCGCCGAACGTCGGACGCATGCGGCTGCTCGGGGCGCAGGTGGTGCCGGTGACCAGCGGCGATCGCACGCTGCGCGCCGCCATCGACGAGGCGCTGCGCGACTGGGTCTCCGACCCCATCGACACTTATTATCTGCTCGGCTCGGCCGTGGGTCCGCATCCGTATCCGTACCTGGTGCGCGAGCTGCAGGCGGTCATCGGCCGGGAGGCGCGCGCCCAGGTGCTGACCGCCAGCGGCCGTCTGCCGGATGCGGTCATCGCCTGCGTCGGCGGCGGATCGAACTCCATCGGTGCGTTTCACGCCTTCCTCGGCGATGCCGCGGTCGAGATCATCGGTGTCGAGGCAGGCGGCCGCGGCGCAGGCCTCGGCGACAACGCCGCCACGGTCGCCTTCGGTCGCGCGGGCGTGCTGCACGGCAGCTACTCCATGCTGCTGCAGAACGCGGACGGCCAGATCCAGGAGACGCATTCGATATCCGCCGGCCTCGACTACCCGGGAGTCGGGCCCGAGCACGCGCTGTTGTCGGCCGTCGGTCGCGTGCGCTACCAGACGGCGAGTGATGCCGAGGCGCTGGACGCGGTGCGGCAGTTGAGTGAGTGCGAGGGCATCCTGCCCGCGCTCGAGAGCGCGCACGCGCTGGCCGGCGCCGCGCGTTGGGCGCGCGCTCACCCCGGCCGCAGCGTGCTCATCTGCCTCTCGGGGCGTGGCGACAAGGACATGTCGACGCTGCAGCAGACGCTGCTGACCGCGGAGCGCACGTGAGTCCGCGCGAGCGCATCAGCGCGGCCCTGCGCAGCGCTGCGGCGCAGGGCGAGCCGGCGCTGGTGGCGTATGTCACTGCCGGCTTCCCGCGGCGTGAGCGCTTTCGCGAGGAGGTGCGTGCGCTGTCCGCTGCCGCCGACGTGATCGAGATTGGCGTGCCGTTCACCGACCCGATGGCGGACGGCGTCACCATCCAGCGTGCCAGCCTCGCCGCGCTCGCCCAGGGCGTGACGCTCGGGTGGATACTGGATGAGCTCGAGGCGCTGCGCGGCCTCGGCACGCCGCTGCTGCTGATGAGCTACTTGAACCCGCTGCTGGCTTTCGGCATCGAGACGCTGGCGGTGCGCGCCGCGCGCGCCGGCGTATCGGGATTCATCGTGCCCGACTTGCCGCTCGATGAGAGCGGCGAGCTGCGCGGCGCGCTCGAGGCACAGGAGATGGCGCTGGTGCAGATGGTCACGCCGGTCACCGAGCCGGCGCGCCTGCGCCAGCTGTGCGCCGGCAGCCAGGGGTTCGTATATGCGGTCACCATGACCGGCACCACCGGCCGGAGCGTCGCGGTGCCCGAGGAGGTACTGAGCTATCTGGATCGGGTGCGCGCCAGCTCGAGGTTGCCGGTGTGCGCGGGCTTCGGCATCCGTAGCCGCGAACAGGTGGCGCGGCTGCGGGGACATGTCGACGGCGTGGTGGTCGGCTCTGCGCTGGTGGAGGTGCTGGAGCGCGGCGAGGATCCGGTGGCGTGGTTGCGCGCGCTCCGCTCGGGCTGAGGGCCGGCCGCGCACCGCATCTGCCGGCAGCGATCCATTTAAGGAATGCGATAACCAATGCGCATGATAAGCATGCGCATCACCAATACGCATGCGCATTGCGCGCGCGCTCCGCGGCAACATCCAACATGCGCCCGCGCCCGCGGGCAGCGCGTTGCGGCTTATACGGATAGGCGCACACGCCGCCTGATGGCAACGTTTTTAAAAATATTTTCCAAAAAAACGTTCTAGACCTGGTTGGGAGGGTGTCGTGAGTTGGAAATACGGAATGAGGGCGGCTGCGGCCGCGCTATGCGTGCTGGCCGCGACGGTGGTGCGCGCCGCCGATACGGACGGACCGTGGGAGGTGCGTGTGCGCCTGCTGTATCTCGACCCGGCGAATGGGTCGGATGCGATTCCGAACCTCGTCCCCCCCGACGCCATCCACGTCAACAACAAGTGGCTGCCGGACCTCGACTTCGAATATCACTTCACGCCGCACTGGTCGAGCGAGCTGATCCTCACCTATCCGCAGGTGCAGGAGGTCTACTTGACGCAAAGCGCCCTCGGGCCGGCGCATCTCGGGGATTTCCGTCACCTGCCGCCGGTGCTGACCGTGAAGTACAACTTCATGCCGGAGTCGGACTTCCGCCCCTACATCGGCGCGGGCGTCAACTACACCCTGATCTACGACGTCAATCTGGCCGTGCCCGGGGTCGCACCGCTCACGCTCGCGCGCGACAGCTTCGGCCCCGCGGGGCAGGTCGGGTTCGATTGGAAGATCGGTGAGCACTGGTTCCTGAACGCTGACGCCAAGTGGGTGAAGATCCACTCGGACGTGAAGCTCGACGGCATGCCGATCACCAACGTCCAGATCAACCCTTGGCTGCTCGGCGTCGGCTTCGGTTATCGCTTCGGCGGCCCGCACGCGCCGGCTGCGGCGCCCGCGCCGGCGCCGATGGCGGCTCCGCCTCCGCCTCCGCCGCCCCCGCCGGTCGCAGCGCCGCCGCCACCCCCGCCGCCCCCGCCCGCGCCGCCGCCTGCGGAGCAGATCCTCAAGGGCGTCAACTTCGACACCGATTCGGCGCACCTGCGGCCCGAGTCGCGCACCGTGCTCGACGCTCTGGTGAGCACTATCCGCGGCTGCGGCTGCTCGAAGGTGACGATCCGCGGCTACACGGACTCCACCGGCAGCAGCGGCCACAATCAGCAGCTCTCCGAGCGACGCGCCGCGGCGGTGCGCGATTATCTGACCGCACACGGCATCGCGGCGGGGATGCTGACGGCGCAGGGGCTGGGACAGAGCGATCCGATCGACAGCAACGCCACGGCCGCCGGCCGCGCCGCCAACCGCCGCGTGACGGT
>Ga0187769_10002894_pt1 | contig 10162 bp, 10 predicted proteins | sample 0116_SJ02_MP02_1_FD_133140 | JGI IMG/M metagenome (GOLD analysis project Ga0187769, IMG submission 133140) | Tropical peat soil microbial communities from peatlands in Department of Meta, Colombia - 0116_SJ02_MP02_10_MG | ecosystem: Environmental > Terrestrial > Soil > Wetlands > Peat | place... | reverse complement strand
TCCAACTCTGGTTCCGCAGCCAGGCCAAACGCAGCCAGTTCCGCCGCCGCCAAGTGTCTTCGCGGTTTGCCACTTTCGCCGAGGCTTTTTCGTCGATTGGCTGGGCCGCCACGGCGGCGGTCGCCGCCGCGAACGCCGTGCTTGCAATCGTGCCGGCGCTGCTCGCGCTCGCGGTGGTTGCCGGCGCCTTCCTCATGAGCCCACGGCCTGAACCCCGCGTCGCCTGAACGCTTAGCGTCTCGACGCGGCGAACCCTCCTGTGATTAAACTCGGCTGCGATCCGGGCGATATACGCCCGCAGGGCCGTCGATGAAGAACAAGCCGGACTGGAAGTGGCCGAGCGGCAAGCGCATCGCCGTCGTGTTCAACGTCTGCCTCGAAGCGTGGTCCGACGGCAAGGCGCCGGGCATCAGTCCGATGGGCAATCCGTTGCCGGCCGGCGTACTCGACACCATGGCGATTTCCTGGGCCGCCTACGGCGTCGAGGTCGGCATTCACCGGCTGATGGACGGTTTTGCCCGCCACGGCGCCAAAGCCAGCGTCATGGTCAACGCCATCGTCGCCGAGCGTGCGCCGGACACGGTCCGGGCGATCGCCGATCGCGGCCATGAGGTGTTTTCGCATTCTTATGCCATGGACGTGATTCCGGCGCTGCTCTCCGACGAGGATGAGCGCAAGAATATCGAATGTTGCACCAAGCTTCTGGAGCAGGCGTCGGGCCGAAAAATCGTCGGTTGGCTGTCGCCGCGCGGCACCTCGAAAGTGACGACGCCGCGGCTTCTGGCCGAAGCCGGCTACCGCTGGTATGGCGACGTCTTCAACGCCGACCTGCCTTATGTCATCACCCACGGCAACAAGCGGATCGTTGCCATTCCGCTGTCCTATGACGTCAACGACATGCCGTCGATGAAATACGGCCATTCGCCGCGCATGATGCTGGAATCGTTCGACGAAGTCATCGACATCGCCCGCGCCAGCGACGACGAGTTGCGCATCATCGATGTCACCAGCCACGCCCATATTTTCGGCCATCATCGCGGCGCGCATTTCTACGAGCAGATCGTCGGCAAGGCGATGGCGGCGCCCGACATCTGGGTCGGCACGCGCGCCGAAATCGCCGAGCACGTTTTGAGCATGGAACGCTCGGGATGATTCCGTTCGAAATGGCGGAGCCGACGTCGCTGCAAGAGGCGATTGCGCTGCTCGATCCCGACGAGCCGACGGTTCGCGCCGTGGCCGGCGGCACCGCGCTGATGCTGATGATGAAGGCCGGCGTGTTTCAGCCGACGCGGCTCGTCTGCCTGCATCGCATCGAGCCGCACCATGCGCGCGTCATCGTCACCGCCGCCGGCGAATTGCGGATCGGCGCCATGGCGACGTTAAGCGAAGTGGAAACAAACCCGGACGTCGCGGCGCGACTACCGGTCTTGGCAAAAGCGTTGCGCACGCTGTCGAATCCGCGCGTGCGCAATGTCGCCCGCGTCGGCGGCGCGCTGGCCCACGGCGATCCGCATATGGATTTGCCGCCGGTGCTGGTAGCACTTGGCGCGCGCGTGACGGTGAGCGGTCCGCAGCGCGAGCGCGAATTGCCGCTGGAGACGCTGTACGCCGGCTATTACGAGACCGTGCTGGAACGCAACGAGCTGATAACCGCGGTGACGGTGCCGAAATCGAACGGCCGCAAGGCCGCTTATTTGAAGGTCACCTCGCGGTCGGCCGACGATTGGCCGGCGCTCGGCGTCGCGGTGTCGTTCGCGCTCGCCGACGGCGCGCTGCGCGATCCGGTCGTTGCGGTCAGCGCCGCGACCGAGCAGGTCACGCGCATGGCGGGTGCCGAAAAGCTCCTGCAAGGCGCGGCGCCGGAGCAGGCACTATTGACGCGCGCCGGCGAGGCCGCCGCGGCCGAGGCCGCGATTCTGGCCGACGCGCACGGGTCCGCGGCCTATAAGCGCGAACTCCTCCGCGTCTATGTGCGGCGCGCCGTGCAGCAGGCAGTGCAGTCATGAGTCAGGTCGGGCGGGATATTCCGCGCCTCGAAGTGCGCGCCAAGGTGACGGGACGCGCCGACTATACGCATAATCTGCGTCTGCCCGGCATGCTGTACGGCAAGGTGTTCCGCTCAACCGTGCCGCACGGGCGCATCCGCGGCATCGATACGCAAGCGGCACGGGAGCTTCCCGGCGTGTATCGCGTCGTCACCGGCGACGACGTCCGCAAGCTGATCCCCGAGCCCTATTACGGCCCGGCCTTTCACGATCAGCCGATTCTGGCGCTCGACAAGGTGCGCTATGTCGGCGAACCGGTCGCGGTCGTGCTGGCGAGCGACCCGCATGTGGCCGAGCGCGGCGTGCAGCTCATTGCCGCCGACTACGATGAACTGCCGGCCGTCTATGACGAGCTGGAGGCGATGCAGCCGCACACGCTCGTCCACGAGGTGCTGCGGCCGGCCGGCACCTTCGCCGATCTCAAGCACCTCACCGGCCGCAAGGGCACCAATGTCGCGCTCGACTATCATTTGCGGCGCGGCGACGTCGACAAAGCTCTGGCCGGCGCCGACAAGGTGTTCGAGCACACCTTCAAGACCCAGCAATGCCTGCATCTGCCGTTCGAGCCGCATGTCGCCATCGCCGAGCCCGCCGCCGACCGGCTGACGATCTACACGTCGAACCAGACGCCGTCCTTCGTGCGCATCGAGATCGCGCGGCTGTTCGGTTGGCCGGAAAACCGCGTGCGGGTGAAAATCCCGTATCTCGGCGGCGGGTTCGGCGCCAAGGTTTACGTCAAGCTCGAAGCGCTGGTCGCCGCGCTGTCCATGCTGATCCGCCGTCCGGTCAAGATCGCGCTGACCATGGAAGAACAGTTCTACATGATCACCAAGCACCCGACGACGTTCCGCATCAAAAGCGGCGTCGATAAAACCGGCCGCGTGGTGGCGCGCGCCTGCGAGGTGTATTGGAACGGCGGCGCCTACGCCGACATCGGGCCGCGGGTGACGCAGAAATCGGGCTTCACCGCGCCTGGGCCTTACGACATCGACAATATCAGCATCGATTCCTATGCGCTCTATACCAATCGCACGCCGGCCGGCGCCCTGCGCGGCTTTGGCGTGCCGCAGCTCGTTTGGGCCTATGAGAGCCACACCGACCTGATCGCGCGCGAGCTCGGCATCGACTCGGTGGAATTTCGCCGCAAAAATATTCTGCGCGACGGCCGCCCGCAGGCGAGCGGCACCGTGCTGCAAGACGCCGCGGTCGCCGAGGTACTCGATGCGCTCGCCGCGCGCATCGGTTGGGATGTGCCGTTCGATCGCGGCTCAGGCACGCTGCGCCGCGGCCGCGGCATCGCCATCGGATTCAAGGCTTCGATCTCGCCGACCACCTCGGTCGCCGTCGTCAACATCTCCGCCGACGGCAGCGTTTATCTGTATAAAAGCACGGTCGACATGGGCCAGGGCTCGGATACGGCCTTTGCGCAAATCGTCGGCGAGGTGCTCGACGTCAAGGCCGAAGATGTGCGCGTCGTGCCGCCGGATACCGACGTGACGCCTTACGACATGGGCACGCTCGGGTCGCGTTCGCTGTTCCACATGGGCACCGCGGTGCGGCTCGCGGCCGAGGATGCCCGCGCCAAATTACGCGCGTTGGCGACCGAAGCGGGGCTTCCCGCCGGCACCAATTATCCGCCGGCGGAAATTTTCAAGAAGCGCTACGGCATGCAGGCCGGCACTGTCGTCGGCACGGCGAGTTTCGTGCCGAGCTATAAATCGCCCGATGCGCAAACCGGGCTGTCGGACAACGTCACCCCGTTTTGGATGGTCGGCGGCGCCGCCGCCGAGGTCGAAGTCGACACCGAGACCGGTCATGTCCGCATCTTGCGGCTTATCAACGCCGCCGATTGCGGCAAGCCGGTCAATCCCGCCGTGGCACGCACGCAATTGTCCGGCGCCGCCATCATGCAGCTCGGCTTTACCATGTCCGAGGCCATGCAGCTCGACGGCGGCCAGGTCACCAACGCGTCGCTTGCCGACTACAAGATCCCCGGCATCGGCGACATCCCGCCGATGGAGAACGAACTCGTTGCCGCCGAGCAGCATTCCGGGCCATTCGGCGCCAAAGGGCTCGGCGAATCCGGGACCTTCGGCGTCTCGCCGGCCATCGCCAACGCCATCCACGATGCGGTCGGCGTGCGCATTATGGAATTGCCGATCACCGCCGAAGCCGTGCTGCGCGCGCTGCGCGTCAAGGCCGGCCGCCCGCTCGAGGACGAATGACGACGCCGCGCCCCATCGCTTTCACGCTCAACGGCGAAAAGGTTTCGGCCGCGATCGAGCCGCACCGCAATCTCGTCGAGCTGTTGCAGCGTTTCGATCTGTTCGGCGCGCGCGAAAGCTGCGGCCAGGGGCTGTGCGGCTGCTGCACGGTGCTGGTCGACGGCAAGGCCGTGTCCGGCTGCCTTTATTTCGCGATCTGGGTCGACGGCAAGGCCGTTACCACCGTCGAACATCTCGACGCCGACGGCGCGCTGTCGAAGGTGCAGCAGGCCTTCATCGAGGCTGGCGCGTTCCAGTGCGGCTTCTGCACGCCGGGCTTCGTGATGATGACGCATCAATTGCTGAAAGCGCATCCCGACCCGAGCGACGACGAGATCCGCCATTATCTCAACGGCAATCTGTGCCGCTGCGCCGCCTATCCGGAAATCATCGAAGCGGTGAAGCGCGCGGCACGGCGCTAGGTCTCGTCTCACGGAACAGGCTGTGACCCAACTAGACTAGCCTATTGTAAGCCGATGTAGCCGCTGCCAACGACCGTCGTGCCGAAGATCTGGTGCGGCATCTGAAATCCGGGTCAACACATCCGCAAGACCATAGGGCGCGCGCTGACGGGCGCCATCGATAATCTTATCAAGGACCAAGAGGGTCTCGTGCGGGAATCTGGTCGTTAGCTCGCCATGTCCATCCTCGCCTTCGCGGCTAGCTTGAAACACAAACGAGTCAACTTCGGGTCGAGGTACCAAAAAGTCGGCAACCAAGCGGACCCCGTCCGGAAATAGATCACCCAATCCTTCAATAAGAAGGAGGAGCATCAGAGTCGTTTCTGCGGTCTGGAATTTGCGCTCCCTTGGCCACACTTCAGAGAAAAACGGAATGATAAGTTTCTTCCAAGATGCACCGTGAGCGAGTCGATGGCGCAGAAAGAACAGCGCTTCTCAGCGTATCTCAGGCGGGCCCGCGCGGAGTGCTGCCCGCGCTTCGGCAAACGAGACAAGTGGTTTACGTGGCCCCAGTTCGAGGGCAAGCACAAGGAGCTGACTGAGGTGGCTCAATTCTTTAACGGTCCATTTCTGCGATGCGGCGAAGGCTCCCAGGAAGTACTTCCTCAATTCGCTAAAAAGCAAAGGTGTTGGCATCTGCGCCGCATGCAGAAACCCACTCCACGCGGCTTGTGCATGCGGTTCCGTCGGGTTGAGCGCTACGTTAGCGCGATTCCCGCATTAAGAAGAGTGGCTCGTTCACGAATCCCCCGGAAAGGACAGCCGATAGCGGACGAAATCGTCGGCCTGAACGAATTCGTCGTACAGCCGCCGCGCCGGGTTGCCGGCCCTGGTATGCCAATAAAGCCGCGACCAACCGTTCGCCTTGGCGCGCTCGATCAGATCGGCGATGAGCAATCGGCCGATGCCGCGACCGCGAAAGGCGGGTGCGACAAACAGATCTTCGAGGTAGCAAACCGGCGCGATCGCCCACGTGATTTCGTGCAGAACGCTGGTACTGAATCCGATCACGGCAACATCGACGGTCGCGAGCCGGCCGAAAATCGATGCAGCCGGATCGAGAATGCGCCGCCAGGTCAACGCGGTCACCGCCGCGGGAATAGTCGCTTCGTAAAACGCGTTGTACTGCGACCACAAATCCCGCCACGCCATTTCATCTGCCGGCAGCGGATCGCGGATGCTGACCGCGGGCGGCATCAGACGGCATTGAGCGCCGCGATGAAGCGCTGCTTGATGGCGTGGCCGTCGCGCTCCGGCAGCACGCGGGGCGCATCCTCGGCGCCGATCTTGGCGCTGACGAGGATCGGACCCTCGCCCGTATGCAGGAGCGCGCGAACCTCCACGGCCTCTTCCATCCGCGTCACCCGGCGCGCGTGCCTGAATCGGCAGGCGAGCGCCAAGGCTGGCAAATCGACGCCGGCCTTGGTCGCGCTCGGCTGCATGCCGGTTTCGCCGTAATGCGCGTTGTCGAGGACGACGATGACGAGGTTGCGCGGTTGCTTGACGCCGATGGTGGCGAGGCTGCCGAGACCCATCAGCATGTCGCCGTCGCCTGTAAGCACCGCCACGCGGCGGTCCGGCCGCGCCAAGGCAAGCCCAAGGCCGATCATGGCGGTGCCGCCCATCGCTCCCCACAGATAGAAGTTCAGCGCATGGTCGCCGGCCGCGGCGACGTCATAGGTCGCCGAGCCGAGGCCGGGAACGACAAGCAGGCCGTTGCGGTCGAGCAAAAGCCGCCGCACAAAATCGCGCCGGTCGAGCATCACTTCGTCCATTGCTTCGGGCCGATCAGCCGCTGTGACAACAGGATCGCGACCTGGAGGTTGCCGTTGAACGCCATGTCACAGCCGGCGCCGACGATCTCGTGAACGTCGTCGGGATCGTCGATGCGGTAGGTGAGAAAGCCGCAGAGCCGCAAGACGTCAGCGGTAATCGCGCCCATCGGCACCTGCCATTGATTGAACTCGCCGAATTCGCCGCGCATGGTGACGAGGACGAGACAGCCGAAGCCGCAATTGCGCAACAGCGAAAACATGTTGACGCAATTGCCGACGCCGCTGGATTGCATCAGCAAAGCGGCGCGCTGGCCGCCGAGCGCGGCGCCGGCGACGAGGCCTATGCCCTCTTCCTCGGTGGTCAGCACGACGTCGGCGATGTCCGGATCGTCGCGGCACAGCGCGATCAGCCGGCTATGGCCGGCGTCGGGCACGTAGCCGACCTGGCGGATGCCGATGCGCCGGAAGTGGGCGTAGATGGTATCCGGCCAGGAGGCTTCGATTTCGATATTGAGCGACGTGTGCAACGAAAAACTCTGCGATCTCGCAAGGGTCGAGACTTTGCAACTATCGCATTGGTCAATAAAGTGCGCCATACCCCACCGCGCCGAGCGCGGATTGCGAGGCCGCAAAGCGAGGGTCGCCGAAGAACGCAACAAGGGAGGTCACCATGGCTGCACGGCTCCGCCACATCGCGCTGTCGGTTCCCGATCCGGACAAGGCGGCGAAATTCTTCGAAGACGCCTTCGGCATGAAGCGCGTCGGCAAAGCCGGCATCGGCTGTTACGTATCGGATGGCACCGTCAACGTCGCGCTTCTCAAATACGACGGCGAGGTGCCCGGCTTCCACAAGGGCTACCATGGCCTCGTGCATTTCGGCATGTGGGTCGACAATCTTGACGAGGCAGCCAAGCGGGCGACCGACGCGGGCGCCATCCACTTCGCCGGGGCGCCGGAAAACAATCCGCACGCCTTCTACGAAGTGAAGTACCAGAGTCCGGACGGCGTCATCTTCGATTTGACGCACAACGGCTGGCGCGGCGCGGTCAAGGAAGTCGTGCCGGCGCAAAGCGAGAAGGTTCCGGCGGAGTAGCGCCTTAACGCCTCAGTTCAGCACGCCAGGGCAACCCGTCGGCGTTTTCGACAAAGAGCCAGGCGCCTCCGCCGAGTTCGGCGGGAAACGCCGCGGCGATGCCGTTCTCGAAGGCGTGCCAATCAAGGCCGGCCGCGTCAACGGCCTTTTCGGCGGCGGCAAGGGACTGAACGCGCAACGCATAGCCGACCATGAACGGCAGCGCCGTGATGGCGACTTCTGGCAGCCGTTCCGTCGCCCGGTCATGGCTGACGAGGTAAACGCCGCCGCGATCAAGACGAATGACCGCGCCGCCCGAAGTTCGTGTCGCGGGCCGCCCGGTGAAGCGCGCGAAACGCCGTGCGGCTTCGTCGACGTCGGCAATCGCGATCATGACGTCGATGAGGCCCGCGGCGCTGTTGGGATGCGACAACCAGCGGTCCTGCCACACCGCCTGCTCGGTGTGATGGGTCAAGATCTGGATGCGGCCCTCCGGCATCTCGCCGGGCGCGACGCGCGCGATCGTGAATGCCGCGGTGGCCGCGCCGGCCGCAGTGTCGACCGGGCGCTGCATCTGCACCAGTTCGCGCACGCGAAAGCCGTTGTCGGCGAGCCGACGATGCGCGTTGGCGGCATCGGCGACCGCGAAGGCGGCCAGATGCAGCCCGGCATGGCGGTCGATCGCCGCATCGAATTCGCGGCTAAGCGCGGTATCGGAGGTTTTGAACAGGACTTCGAGATAGCCGCGCGACAACATCGCGGTGACGTTGCCGGTCCCGGTCGGCTCTCTGCCGCCCGCGGAGTCACGATTGACCTGAACGGAGATCGGCGTCGGGCTGAAACCGCAGCGCTGCAGTGCGCGGCGCGCGGCCTCGGCGTCGCGCACGAAGTGGCCGACATGATCGAGAAAAATCTCCTCGCCTGCCGGCAGCCGGCGGTTGGTCTCGTCGGGCGCTGCGGCGGCAGGCATGCCGGTCACTCGCTTCGGGCAATGCCGGCATCTTCGACGACCTGGCCCCAGCGCGCGATTTCGGCCTGCAGGAATTGCTGCAGCTCGGTCACCGAGCCGGTGCCGAGCGGCACCATGCCGATTTCGGCCATGCGGGCGCGAACCTCGTCCATCGCGACGATGGCGTTGAGCTTGGCGTTGAGCCTGACCAGGATCGGCTGCGGCGTCTGCGCCGGCGCGATGACGCCCTGCCAGGCGGTCGCGTCGAAGTCGGGCACGCCGGCGTCGGCGAGCGCCGGCACGTCGGGCAACGCCGCAAAGCGCTGCTTGGTAGTGACGGCGAGTGCGCGGACTTTCCCGGCGTTGATCAGCGGCAAGGCCGGACCGAGATCGGCGAACATCAGCTGGATGTACCCGCCCATGAGATCGTCGAGCGCCGGTGCGGTGCCCCGATAAGGCACGTGTGTCATCTTGATGCCGGCCATGCTGGCGAACAGCGCAGCGGCGAGATGATGAAAGGCGCCGATGCCGCCCGAACCGTAGCTTAGCGGCCGTTGTTTGGCGAGCCTGATGAGATCCTCGACGGTTTTGACCGGCAGCGACGGACTGACGACCAACACGAATGGCACGCGGGCGATCAGCGCGACCAGCGCAAAATCCTTGGCCGGATCGTACGGCAGCGATTTATACAGCGTGGCGTCGGCCGCGAGCGAGGATACGCCGAGCATGATGGTGTAGCCGTCCGGCGGCGACTTGGCGACGAAATTGGTGGCGATGATGGTCCCGGCACCGGGGCGATTTTCGACGACGAAGGGCTTACCGAATTCAGTCTCGAGTTTTTGCGCCAATAGCCGCGCCAGAATATCGGTGCCGCCGGCCGGCGCGAACGGCACGATGAATGAGACCGCGTGGTCCGGATAATTCCGCGGATCCGCGGGCGCGGACGGCGGGCCAGCTTGAGCATGCGCGGCCCTGACCGCGAGCGCCGCCGGAACGGCAGTCGCCAGCAACGCGCGCCGCGACAAGTCTATCGCTGCCCCTGTTACCATCGCTTAATTCCTTGGCGGGTCGCTTTAACATGGCCGGCGCGGCGGCGTCACCAATTGGGCGTGACCGGAAAATGCGCCGGCAATAGGGAAAAGCGGGGCATGCGGCATTTCTTGGCAGCGACTTGTTGACAGCGACTGGGCTCGTCGTCATAAGAACGGCCGCCGGCGCGCGTTCGGTGCGGTTTTAAGACTAATCCCGCCGCTGGCCATCAGCAGAAACGACTGGAAGAAGCCGGTCCGGACGCAATTCCGAGGAAGCAAGATGTTCGCGGTCTTCAAAACGGGCGGCAAGCAATACCGGGTGGCCGCCGAGGATGTGCTCAAGGTCGACAAGGTCAAGGGCGAGCCGGGCGAGATCGTCGAGTTCGGCGAGGTCCTGGTGGTGGGCGGCGACAGCGTAACGCTTGGCGCTCCCACGGTTGCCGGCGCCATGGTTGCGGCGGAGGTCCTGGAACAGGGCCGCGGGGCGAAGATCATCGCCTTCAAGAAGCGCCGGCGGAAGAACTCACGCCGCAAAATCGGCCACCGTCAGGAATTCACACTGCTG
>Ga0187769_10002893_pt1 | contig 10165 bp, 9 predicted proteins | sample 0116_SJ02_MP02_1_FD_133140 | JGI IMG/M metagenome (GOLD analysis project Ga0187769, IMG submission 133140) | Tropical peat soil microbial communities from peatlands in Department of Meta, Colombia - 0116_SJ02_MP02_10_MG | ecosystem: Environmental > Terrestrial > Soil > Wetlands > Peat | place... | reverse complement strand
CGCGCTCTGTTGGCGCTTGCCATCGAGCGGCGCAAGCGCTCCGGAAATGAGAGCGCACTCGCCTCCGCGCTCGCTCATGCGCGCGACGAAGTGTCGTATTTCCAGGGGCGCGTCGAGCAGGCTAAGCGCGCGAAGAATACGGAAGCCGCGGTAAACCTCGGCATCAGCACGAAGCGGTTGCTCTCCTTCATGGAAGAGGCCGAAAAACTCCAGTCCTGACCGGGGAAAGGAGCACAGGCCCCTTGAATCATTTGAGCGTCCTGATCGTCTCGGACGACACAGAATTTGCGCGCACCATTGCGGCTCGCTGGCAGGCTGAGCGGAACGCACCCGAAATTACGCTCGCGACCAGCGACGTCTGGAATCCCGTCAGCGCCTCCGGCTATCACCTCGTGATCGTCGGGCCCGTGCGCAGCGGAAAGCCGTTTTCGATCTTGGCGGAAGCGAGCGCCCTGCCCGGTACTGCGGCGATCTATGTCGCGCAGGAAGAAAAGGACGTTCCTACGCTGCAAGCGGAGCACCCGAATCTTCTGGTCGTCCCGCAGCACGACGGCTGGGTGGGGACGCTGGTCCTCGTCTCCACGGAAGCGTTGCGCCGTGTCGAAGCGGCAGGCCGCGCGCAGCGCGCCGAACGCCTCGTACTTGCGAGCGAACGGGACGCCACGCTCGGGCGCTACATGCTCGAGATGCGGCCGAGCGTCAACAATGCGCTCACGTCCGTACTGGGCAACGCAGACCTGTTGCTGCTTGAGCCGGGAGAGATTTCCGGCCAGAGCCGGGAGCAGATTCGCGCCATTCATACGATGGCGCTGCGGCTGAACGAGATTATGCAGCGTTTCTCATCGCTCGTAAGCGAAATGCGGGCGGGTGAGAAAGTATCTCAGGGTGAGACGGAGGAGGCGCGCGACGGTCTCGTCTCGCGACGTTGAAGTGCCTATGTGCGGCTTCAAGCGACTGGAAAATCAAGGGCTTGCAGGTGGGGTGCACGTCTCGCACGTGCTGCGACGGGTGGCTGCGGATTTGCAACTCTTTCAGGGGGATCTAAGCGCGGAGGTGCGGCTGTGGTGACCAAGGTACTTGTCGTCGACGATTCGCAGGCGGAAATCCGCCTGCTGCAATCGGTTTTGCAGCAGGGAGGTTATCATTCGGTTGGCATTTCCGATCCGACGAAGGTCGAGGAGACGATTGATGAGCAGCGGCCCAACGTCATTTTGCTCGACGTGGTGATGCCGCAGCGCAACGGCTTTCAGGTCTGCCGCGACCTGAAAAGTCAGGAGCCGTATTCGAAGATCCCCGTGATCCTGGTCACGTCGAAAACGGCGCCGAGCGACCGCTACTGGGGCGAGCAGCAGGGCGCGAACGGCTACGTCGCAAAGCCGTTCACGCCGGAGGAATTGCTGGACGCGGTGAAGAGGGTTGTTTGATGCCGAATGATCCGGAAAACGTCGGGCTCCTTGCGGGCGCGGACAACGGCGAGTTCATCGAAGGCGAGATTTCGCCGGAAGAGCGCCGCCCGGAGCGGCAGTACTGCGTTTTTCGCGCGGGCCGCGAGCGCTTCTGCCTTTCGGTGCTGGAAGTCGAGGAGGTTGTGGACTGGCCGATTGTGACGCGCATCCCGCTTGCCCCTTCGTTTCTGATGGGCGTCTTTAATCTCCGCGGGACGATCGTGCCACTGATGGACATTGCGTTCACGGAGGGTCGCCGGCCGGGCCTGCTGCCGAAGCATGTAGTGGTCGCCGCGATTCAAGGCGACGCGCACCACGAGGATTTGCGGCTGGGCATCGCCGCGGATGAAGTGATCGGAACGTACTCAGCAACTGAGGAAGCTTTGCTCGATCAGGCACCGGCGGAGGTCCCGCATTGCCGCGGGATGCTGCGGCATGACGACCGGCTGGCGCTGGTCGTGGATCTTCGGCGTTTGACGGACGTTTTTCCTGTGCCGGTCATTTGACGCGCACGTTCTTGGGAGGAAGCCATGAAAGGTCGTCTCAGCTCGACAATTTGGTTGCTCGTCTTCGGGATGGTCGTCATTCTCTTCGCCGTCCTGGGGCTGGCGTATCACGCCGGAAAGAACTCCGGAGGGGCCTCGCTCGCCGACGCGGCGTCGCTCCCCGGCAGCGCCAGTGGGCCGCTGCTGCTCGCTTTCGGGCTGGCCGTTGCCGCGGCGCTCTGGATCGTATTCGTCCTGAGCCGGCGCGTGCTGAAGCCCGTGGGTGAGCTCGCCCGGTTCTCCGAGCGGCTCATCGCAGGGGACGCTCGCGCGCGCGCGGAGATTGAAGGCAGCGATGAGTTCGCCTTCATCGCGGAGAACTTCAACCGCAGTGCGGCGAAGGTGGCGCACGCCGTCACGAATCAGCAAGCCCAGGATTCGCTCCAGCGCAGCATCACCGACCTGCTCAACACCATCAATCAGGTGGCCCGCGGTGACCTTACCATCCGCGGCAAAGTGACGAACGACGCCCTTGGAAACGTCGTGGACTCCGTGAACTTCATGCTCGACAACTTCACGAAGGTTCTCGAGCGCGTTCGCAAGGCGGCCATTGACGTCAGCACGAGCGCCACTGAGATTCGCGAGGCCTCCGACGACATGACTTCCGGCGCAACGCAACAGGACCAGGAAATCACCAACACGTCGTCCGCCGTCGAAGAGCTGACGGTGTCCATGAAGCAGGTGTCGAACAACGCGGAAGCGAGCGCCGAAGCGGCGCGCCGCGCGCTCGATGCCGCCGAACAGGGCAACCGCGCGGTGACGGATACGCTCGAAGGCATGCAGCGCATTCGCGCATCCGTGCAGGCCACGGCGAAGAAAATCAAGTCGCTCGGAGACCGCTCTCTTGAAATTTCAGAAATCATCAACGTGATTAACGACATCACCGAACAAACCAACCTGCTCGCATTGAACGCCGCGATTGAGGCGGCCCGCGCCGGAGATGCCGGCCGCGGTTTCGCCGTCGTTGCGGACGAAGTCCGCAAGCTGGCCGAGCACTCCCGCAGCGCGACGAAGGATATCGCCGCCCTGATCAAAGCGATTCAGGCCGAAACGAACGAGGCGGTCGTCGTCATGGAGGAGGGCACGCGCGAAGTGGAAGTCGGAGCGGGCCTTGCCGATCAGGCCGGTAAAGCGCTCGAAGCCATTTCGAGCGTCGTCCGCCAGTCAGCCGAACTCGTCCAGGAGATCTCTCTCGCGTCGAAGCAGCAGGTGCGAGGCACGGAAGGCGTGGCGAACGCCATGCAGATCATCTCCGGCATCACGCGCCAGACCACGCAGAGCGCCCGGCAGGCGACCGCGACCGTGGGCACCATGGTCCGCCTCTCCGAGCAGCTCAACGAAGCGCTCGCGCAGTTCCGCTCGCAAACGGGGCGCGCAGCTGAAGCGCCCGCAGCGGTTGAGGACGCGAGACCTGTTGCACCAGTGGGGGCTGGCCGCTGACGGCAAACTCCGCCCGGCCGAATTCCGCCGGAGCTGAACGCCGACCATGAAACCGAATCCAGTCACGGCCGCCCGGCTCACTGAATCTGAGCTGGGTGAAATTCGCGCGCTGATCGAGCACCGCTCCGCGATCCTCTTCGATTCCTCGCGCGAGCGATTCTTCTCCACGCGCGTGCGCGAGCATCTGGAGGAAAAGGACCTCGCAAGCGGATCGGATCTGCTCCGCCACGTGCGCGGATCGAGCGTCGAATACGAGGCGCTGCTCGAACGGCTGTTGACGCAGGAGACCTCCTTCTTTCGCTATCCCGCCGTGTACGAAGCGCTCGCGAAAACGATCCTGCCCGAAATGCAGGAACGAAAGTTCTGGCAGAATCCCCGGACTCTGCGCATCTGGAGCGCAGGCTGCTCGACCGGCGAAGAGCCCTACTCCATCGCCATCACGGTTTGCGAAGGGCTGAAATTCGCCGAAGCCTGGGAAATCGAAATACTCGCAACGGACATCAGCCGTCGCGCGCTGCGCCACGCCGAGCGCGGCTCCTATTCGAAGCGCAGCTTGCAGAACGTGCCGCTTGGCCAGTTGGAGACGTATTTCACGGCTACGAAGCACGGCTATCAGGTGCGGCCGCGCGTCCGAAAAATGATTTCGTTTGCGCAGATGAATCTCATCGAGCCGGTGTACGTTGGCAAGCTCGACTGCATCTTCTGCATGAACGTCCTCATGTATTTCTCGGAGGACCGCCGCCTCGCGATTCTGCGCCGCTTCTTTGACGCGCTCGAGCCGGGCGGCTACTTTCTGCTCGGCCATGCCGAGACTCTTTCGAATGTGCCGATGAAGTTCGAGCCGGTCACGCTCGGCGATTGCCGGATTTATCGCAAGCCGGCGGCTGCCGAAGCGCGGCCGGCGCCTGTGCTTGCCGAAGGAGCCATGTGAGCGGGCCGAATCAGGAATCGGTTGAGCTGTTCCTGCAGGAGGCTTCGGAAAACCTCCAGTATCTGAGGGAGTATTCCGGGCTTTTGCAGGAGCCGCAGACCAAGCCCGAAGACCTCGAGAAGCTCTACATCGCCGCGCACACGCTGGCGGGGACCTCTGCAAGTTACGGCTTCCCCGAATTTTCCGAGGTCGCAGCGAAGATGGCGCACATCTTCCACTACGCCATGAACGCCGCGCTCACACCCGACATGCACGGGCCGCTCACGGAATTCATTTCCGACGCGATTTCCGTCCTTGAGTTCGATCTCCTGCAGATCAGCACGAGCGGCGCGGAGACAACCGGAGACATCGCCGCATTCAAGCAGCGCTACGCTTTCGCCTTCCCCGCGACGCCAGTCGCCGAAGTCGCAGCAGAACAAGGTGTGGAATCCGTGGGCGCCGGCGAACCCATTCCCGAGGTTTTCCCAGCCAACTCATTCGCGGACAAGCTTCCGCAGGACGGCGACGTCCCGGACGAAGTCCTCGAGTTCTTCATTCCCGAAGCGGAAGAGCACTTGCAGGCTGTCACAGAATGCCTGCTCGCTCTCGAAGGGAACCCGAACGCGGACGACATCAACCGTCTGTTCCGTTCGATGCACACCGTGAAAGGCTCGGCTGCGCAGGTTGGCTTGCACCGGCTCTCGGCCGTCGCCCATCGCGTCGAAGACTTGATCGGCCAGCTTCGCGACGGCGCGTTGCAGCCCAGCGCCGAGATCGTGGACCTGTGCCTCCAGTCCGTGGATGTGCTCAAGAAATTCTTGCATCGCCAGTGGTCAAGCAATGCGGACATGGCCGCCGCGGTGGATCCTCTTCTCGGCCGGATTGCTGAATTGGCGCCGGAAGAACCGGCCGAAGATGCGGCGAAGGAAGCGGGCGAGGGCGAAGCGGCCGCGTCCGCAGCGCGTTCCGCAGGCGGCGTCCCGCAATCTTCGGCACAGCGTTCTGGCGCGCAGCCTCTGCCGCAGGCGAAGTCCGTGCGCATCTCACTCGAGCGCCTGGACCGCATGATGAACGCCGTCGGCGAACTCGTCATCAACCGTACGCGCATGCTTGGCCGCCTCATGGAATTGGGCAAGCTCGTGGAAGTGCTGAATTTCTCGAAAGGGCGGCTCTCCGGAAAAGTCTCCGAGTTTCAGGAGAAGCATGAATTCAATCGCATCAGTTCGAATCTGGTTCCGGGCAGCCAGCCGCCTCAGATGGACACTTTCCGCGGGCACATGACGGCGCTGCCCTCGGTCACGTCCAACGACCTGCTCGAATTCAGCGAACTCGAGATGGATCGCTACGACGACGTCAACATCCTCTCACGCTCGCTCACGGAAATCTCCGCGGACGTCACCGAAGTCCTCACCCAGCTCGAAGGCTTCATGGGCCGCGTGGACTCTGACATTGACGAATTCACCAAGCTCGCGCACCACCTGCAGGATGAAATCACCGCGGCGCGCATGGTCCCGATCGGCAACCTTTATACGCGTCTATCCCGGACGGTTCGCGACGCCGCGAAAGCAACGGGAAAGCTGGTCGAGCTCTCCCTTGAGGGCGCGGAGACTGAACTCGACAACAACATCATTCAGCACATTTCCGATCCGCTGATTCACCTGGTGCGCAATGCCGTCGCGCACGGCCTCGAAGATGCCGAGGCTCGCCGCCGCGCCGGAAAACCCGAGAAGGGCCGCATCTCGGTGCGCGCCTACCATCGCGGCAATCATATCTTCATTGAAGTGGAAGACGACGGGAAGGGTATTGAATACGAAAAAGTACGCCAGGCCGTCATCGACTCGGGCAGCGTCTCGCCTGTCGCTGCTGCGGAGCTTTCGGAGCGCGAACTCCGTGAATTCCTCTTCCGCCCCGGCTTCTCGACTGCATCCTCCACATCAGAACTAGCGGGAAGAGGCGTGGGCCTCGATGTTGTCCGCGCCAATGTCCACTCGCTCAACGGCGAAATCGAAGTTCAGTCCAATAAAGGCCGCGGCGCTTGCTTCACGGTCAAGGTTCCTCTGACCCTAATCATTTCGCAGGCGCTGTTTGTCCGCTGCGGCACGTCGGTATTCGCGTTTCCCCTCGCCGTGGTTGAAGAGATCCGCCGTCTGAAGCCGTCTGAGATCGAAGATGTAGGGGGCAAGCTCCTCACCCGCGTGCGCGACGTCGTCACTGAAGTCGTTCGCCTCGACCTGCAGCTTGCGCTGCCTCCCCTCGAGCCGCTGAACGGCTACTTCCACATGGTGATCGTAAAAGTGGCGGGCAAGCACGTCGGGGTCGTCGTCGAAGAAGTTCTTGGCAAGGACGAAATCGTTATCAAGAATCTCGGCGACTATCTCCGCCGCGTCAAACTTTTCCCCGGCACGACGATCGCTTCCGACGGCAGCTTGATCCTGCTAATCGATCTGAACCGTCTCGTCTCCGCCGATACCGCCGAGCGGCACGCGCTTCCTTCGTCTTCCCCGGCCGCGCGCGTATTCGCGCCGGGCGCCGAAGCCGTCGCTGCTGGAAGCATCCCTTCCGAAGCGGTCGATCCGGTGATGAACGATCGCGTCGTCGTGGTCGCAGACGATTCGATCAGCGTGCGCAAGTTCGTCGGCCGCATGCTCGAAAAAGCTGGCTATCGCGTGAAGCTCGCTTCCGACGGCCTCGAAGCCTCTGAAATCGTTGCGCAGGCAGGCTGCCATCTCGTAATCACCGACCTCGAAATGCCGCGCATGAACGGCTACGAGTTGATGTCGCATCTCCGCCAGGATCCCGTGATGCGCAAAATTCCCGTGCTGGTTGTGACCTCGCGCGCCGGAGCAAAGCATCGCGATCGCGCGATGAAAGAAGGCGCGTCCGGTTTCCTGACGAAGCCCGTGCAAGAAGATCAATTGATCGCAACCGTCGAGAGCCTCATTGGTTCCGAAAAGCCGCAAGGCCGCCCCGCTGTCGGCGCGTCTGTGCGGCAGGATTGAAATGATGGCTGGGAACGACAAGAAGATACGCGTGCTCGTGGTGGATGACTCCGCCTTCATGTGCAAGGTGCTCCAGGAGATCATCAACTCCGATCCGCAGCTCGAAGTCGTCGGTCAGGGCCGCGACGGCCGCGACGGTGTCGCGCTCGCCGAGTCGCTCCGCCCGGATGTCATCACCATGGACATCAACATGCCTCACGTGGACGGCCTCCAGGCGACCGAGCTGATCATGTCGCAGCATCCTCGGCCGATTGTGATCGTCAGCTCGGAATCGCGCGAAGGCGCCGCGAGCACGCTGAAGGCGCTCGAACTCGGCGCAATCGACTTCGTGCCCAAGCCGTCGAGCGGCGTCGATCTCGACATGAAGAGCGTACGTGAAGAATTGACGCGCAAGCTGAAGCAGGCTGCAAAGGTTCGCGTCGTCCGCACGGCCACGCGCTCGAAGCTTCCCATGCCGCACGCTCCGCTCTCGCCCGCCGCAGCGCTTGCCAACAGCGCCGCGCTCGCGCAAAGCGGCGGGAAATTCCCCATGGTCGCGGTCGCCGCCTCGACAGGCGGGCCGGCCGCCGTGATGCGTGTTGTGGCTTCGCTGCCGAAGGAATTTCCGGCGGCCGTGTTCTTGATCCTGCACATGCCCGCCACGTTTACGAAGCAGTTCACCGTGCAGCTCGCGGAAATCGCATCGGTGCCCGTAAAGGAAGCGGAAGCAAACGAAGCGCCTCAGCCCGGAATCATCTATCTGTGCCCCGGCTCGCATCATCTGCGGCTTTCGTCCAGCGGGAAGATCGCGCTCGATTCCGGTGCGCGCATTGACGGTTATCGGCCGTGCGCCGACGCGGCCTTTGAATCGATCGCTTCCTATGCACGCTCTCTCTCCATTGGAGTCGTGCTTACCGGCATGGGGAACGACGCCGCCAAGGGCGTGAAAGCCATCAAGGCTGCCGGCGGACACGTCGTTGCGCAGGACGAGGCCACATCCACGATTTTCGGAATGCCCGCGGAGGCCATCAAAACGGGCGCTGTTGACGAAGTTCTCGGGCTGGACGACATCGCCGCGGCCATTGACAAGCGCGTTGCGAAACTTGCGCGGCTTTCACCGGTGGGTGCGCGATGAAACCGGTGAGCGGTCAGGCCGCCAAGCCACAAAGGTCGCGCCGGCAGGAGACCGTCGTCTTGTTCGAGGTAGCGAAGCACATGTTTGCGATTGCCGCCGAATCCGTCCAGGAAATTCGCAGCACAGACAGCCTCGCCGGCGCCGCAATCGAAATCGAGCAACCGGAATTAGCGAAGGTGCGGCACATGGTCGAGCGCGGCCGGCACACCTACTACGTGGTCAACGCGGGCATGCATTTCAATTTGCCCGTCACGCGCCCGACGCTCGTGCTCATCCTGCGCCAGCGCCGCGTGGCCGTGCTGGTGGATCGCATTGACCGAATGGCCGAGATTTCGGCCGTCTATTCGCTTCCGCTGGCCTTTGCGGGCGACGAGCGGCGCTGGTATCGCGGCCTCGCGTATCTAGACGACATGGTCATCCCCGTCATCGATCCGGCGGGCTTCCTGACGCGCGAGGATTTTCAGCGGCTGGATCGCGCGGCGGGCGCGGGCGCATCGCGCCCTGAACTGGAAGGGGCGGTTTCCGCATGACCTTGCCCGAAAACCCGGGAGCAAACTCGTTCGTGCTGCTCGAGATCGGCCGCAGCCGGTTCGCCCTGCCAGCAGGCATCGTGGCGGAGCTCGCACCGCCCGTGCGCCTGCACTCCTTTCCGCACACCTCGCCGCTGATCGCCGGAGTGATCGTTCGCCGCGGACACATCGTGCCCGTCTATGACGTCGGGCCCGTCCTCGTCGGAAGGAGTTCAGCAACGCACCGCTTCTACCTCATCGCGCGCCGCCGCATCGGCAAGGCGACCGAGTTCGGCGCCATCCCCGTGAACGGCGAATGTGAATTGGCAACCGGAGACGTCCAGCCGATCGTAGAGGATCATCCCGCGTACGTGTCAGGAACGCTATTCGTGGGCCGGGAAGCGCTCGATGTCCTGAACCTGGAAGCGCTTGTCACATCATCGACATCTGCTCAGCCGGAGCGCTCAGGAGCGCCGTCATGAACGCGCCGGCGAGCCTCCCTCGTATTCTTCTGATTGACAGCAACGTCTACTTTTCTAAGCGGCTCGGCGACGCCTTGAAGCAGCAGGGATTTGAAGTCGTGCCAAGCACGCAGGCGGCTTACGCTCTCACGATGCTCGAATGGAACGCGCCCACGGCGATCCTGTGCGCGACAAACCTTCGCGAGATGGGCGCGCTTGAAATGGCTCCCATTCTCCGCGCCGATCCGAAGACCGCGAGCATCCCTCTGGTCGCCATCGGGCCGGGAGGCGATCAGGCGCTCCTCGAAGCCTATCGCGCCGGCTGTGATGACTATGTTGACCGTCGTCGCTCGCCCGCGGATATCGCCGCGCACGTGCGCAGTTTCCTCGTGAGCCGTCAGGAAGGCTTTCAGCCCACGCAGATGCTTTCGACCGCTGAGACGGCCCTGAGCGGTAGCCTTTCGCACCTTGATCTTCCCGGCGTGATTCAGATGCTCGGGCAGGCCCATCAGACCGGCGCGCTGCACATCAACGCCACAGACGCCGACGGCATCATCTTCTTCGAAGGCGGCGAGATCTTTCACGCCGAGTGTGGAACGGCGTTCGGCGACGAAGCTGTCACGCAGATCGTGAAAACCTGCCAGGGTTCTCCAAAAGGCGTTTACAAGTTCATCTACGGCGCGACGGCCGCGCAGCGCACTGTGCTGCGGTCCGCCACCGATCTGCTCCTCGACGCCATGCG
>Ga0187769_10002892_pt1 | contig 10165 bp, 6 predicted proteins | sample 0116_SJ02_MP02_1_FD_133140 | JGI IMG/M metagenome (GOLD analysis project Ga0187769, IMG submission 133140) | Tropical peat soil microbial communities from peatlands in Department of Meta, Colombia - 0116_SJ02_MP02_10_MG | ecosystem: Environmental > Terrestrial > Soil > Wetlands > Peat | place... | reverse complement strand
CCGGCTGCAAAGAAGCGCGCCATGAAGGCAGTCGCTGCGGCAACGCCTGCGCCAGCAAAGAGGGCCAAGCGTCCGCGCCGTTCTCGCTCTCGCTGGCGAGGTTGCCGGTGCTCGACCTCGCTTGATAGGGGCGCGGCGAAAGAGGTGGGCTGCGAATCGCTGACAGCACGCTAGGACTGTCGCTTGGCTGCTACGGGTCGTGGGCTGGAAGGCGAGCGAGAGCGAGCGAGGAAAGGGACTGGAACCTTCCCTTGGAGGATCAGGCCATCTTGCAACCTCGCGCCGGGTCGGCAAGGGCTTTAACGGCAACGCTGACGAACTTGTTCTCCAGACCAGCCACCCTGCGCAGATACATGTCCTGGACAGGATTGTGCGCCTTCGAAAGCGTGAACCTGCCACGCGGGCTGTCAATTTCCGCCTTTTCCATGGCGGCGATCATTTCCTTGCGCGCCGAAGTGTCCCCCTTGACCGCATTCAGCCCGGCTGCGAGCAACTGGCCCGCATCGTAGCCCTGAACGGCATAAACGTCGGCTTCGCGGTTGGTCGCCTTCTTGAACGCGGCGCGAAAGACCCTGTCCTTTGGCACATTAAGCCCATCGGCGTAATGCAGCGTAGTCTCAAGGCCCTGGGCTGCATCCCCCTGTCCCTGCAGCGTGCCGTCTGTAAGAAAACCTGGACCCACCAGCGGGATGGAGTTCTTCAACCCGGCTGCTGCATAATCCTTTACAAACTTCACCGCGCCCCCACCGGAGAAAAAGGTGTAAACCAGTTGCGGCTTGATGGAAGCGATCTCAGTCAGCATTGGCTGGAACTCCACCTCGGGGAACGGCACCACCAGTTCCTTCTCGACATTGCCTCCGCCGGTCGCGAACCCTTCCTTGAAGCCGCCCATGGACTCACGCCCGGCGGCGTAGTCCCAGCTTGCGGACACCGCCCGTTTCAGCCCACGGCTGGCCATCACCTTGCCCATGGCGAAGCCGGGCTGCCAGTTGGTGAAGGAAGTGCGGAAGATGTTGGGCGCGCAGGCTGCCCCGGTGGCCGCGGCTGCGCCGGCGTTAGGAATGATCAGCATGGTGTCATTGTCAGTCGCCACCTTAACCATGGCCATGGCGACACCGGAATGCACGGTGCCGATCAGGAAATCAACCTTGTCGCGAGCCACCAGTTTGTTCGCGTTCTCCGCGCCCTTTGCCGGCTCGGACTCATCATCGACCACGACGTATTCCACCTCGCGTCCCCCGAGCCTGCCGCCTCTTTCGGCGATGGCGAGCCGTAGCGCGTCGTCGATGTTCTTCCCCAGGGAGGCGTAGGTGCCGGTGTAAGGCAGCATGAGCCCCAATTTGATTTTCGCGCCGCCGGCGGCGGCAAAGCAGCGTGGAATGAAGGCACTGGCTGCGGCGACGCCTGCTCCGGCAACGATGCCTTTCAGGATCGTGCGTCGGGTGAGCGGCTCAAAGTTGGTCATAGTTCCTCCTGGTCCTTGGTTTTCTGCGGATTCAGCAACTGTGGGCAGAGTCTGCCGTGCAATGCGATCCAACGTACGCCTGCTGCCGTGCGCGCACCACGGAAACCGGTCAAGAATGTCCTGATTTGACCCCTGATGGTACAACCGAGACTCCGCGCGTACAACTGGGGGCGCGACGGCCTGCACCTTTCGCGCCCCCCGCTTGCCTCAATACTGCTCGGTTAATCGTGATCGTGATGCTCCTCGCCGCATTCACGCGGGTCAATTCCACTTTGTCTCAAGTCGATCGGCCCGTGGACCTCGTGCTTGAATTTCACGAGGGTGTTCTCACAGACGGTCTCCCGCGTCTCTAGATTGCCGCCGCAGTGCCAGTTGGTGGCATTGAAGACGTCGGCGCCGCCTGGGCCGGTGTACACCGCAGTCTGCGGATATGGACAAAGCGGACGCTCGATGTTGTAGGTCGGGGGAGCGAACGGGTTCGGATTCGTGCCCGCAGTATAGCCCTTGCCGAGGACTTCGCTAGGCTCGATGCCCTTCTCGACCCAGTTCATCAGCGCCTGGAAATCGGCGCCGCCTTCCGGCCACGGTCCCTGACTCGCGTTACCCAGAATGCCGAGCCCACAATGGCCGACACCCGGTGCGTGGAACAGGCGATAGAACTTCTGCACCTCTTTGAATGCATGCCGCCCGGTAGAGGTTCCGTAACGTGCAGCCATCTCTCGGTAGTAGTTGATTACACCTCGCGGCATGATCAACTGATCGTTGGTGCCGACGAAAGTGAGCAGTTTGCCGCCATGCTCGCGGAAGCGGTCAAGCGGGGCAAAGGTGTCGGTGACGTCGGCGATATTGCGGGAGCCATCTTGCGCCACATGGGCGTAATCGGGAAAACCCGGACTCGATACTCCCGGCAGCGTGATGCTTTCCCACTTCGTGCTGGGATAAAGATAGGAGGGATCGTCCAGGTCCCATCCGAGAGTCGTGACGGCCAGCGAGAAAACGGTAGTTCCATCGAGTAGGAACAAGTCGCTGCCGCGATCGAGCGGATACCAGATGCGTTCACCCCGCACGTTGCGCGGGCCGCTCCAGATTTTGTTGATCACGGCCGCTTCCTCCGTGGTCAGGCAGTTGGGCGCGTTGCCGGTTGCGGCACAGCTGAAGTTATTGGCGTCGTAGTGGCAGGTGCGCGGGTCATCGACGATGCCGTCCTTCACACCGTCATTGGCGTCGCAGGCTGCTATGGCGGCGTTGGCCACCGCAATCTGCTTGGCCTCACTGACCGTGTTGCCCGCGCCCAGCGTTTGACTCTCGACAATTTGGCCCCACATTTCCGCCGTAATGAATCGTGTCCAGTACATCGCCGGCGCACTGGCCAGGATGCCGTCCAGTTCGTCGCCCAACTCTTGCGCGAGTTTGTACCCCTGACGACCGCCGGTCGAGCAGCCGTTCCAGTAGTTATAGAGCGGCTTTTGGCCGTAATAAGTGGCGGCTATCTGCTTTGACCACAGGATCTCCTGCTCGATGCCATTCCGGAAGAAGTCCTCGATGAACTGCAGGTCGTAGACGCCGAGCGCGGGCACGCCGGGGTTGCAACTGTCGCCGGCAGCACCATGGCCGCCATCGGTACCCGAGCCGACAAAACCGGCGTTCACACCGGCAACGACGCTCGTATTGCCAATGCAGACGCCGCCGCCCAAGCCCTCGGTGCGGCCATTCCATGCGCCCACGACGCCACCTGATCCGCCATCGGCTGGGCTCAGGGGCAAGCCCACATAGATTGTGATGTTCTGGTTCGGGTTGGTGCCGTAAACAAACTGCACCAGGCAATAATTGACGGCCGATACACCACTGGCCGGGGTGCCCATAGCGGGGACCGGCGGAGTCGCACCGGCATCTACAATCGCACTCGTCACATATTTGATATCTGGGTTGCCTGCCAGCCCAAATGCGGGATTGGTGGACAAGGCCGCGCATGTCGGTGCCGGGCTTGCCTCGGCGCGGCTGGGTAGCGCCACTACCCCGATGGCGAGCGCAAGCGCAGCGATGAACGACAAACTCGTTAGAGCTCTCAGGCCAGTCATCGGTTCCTCCCCCATCGAATGATGCGTCATGTCTTCCTCCTTCGGCGTTATCAGCCGAACACGGAAATCAACCTCTCTTTGCAAAAACCGGTTGGCAGCCATACTGAAACGGAAACGGCTCCAGTGTCCGACATGGCCTGCAAAGGCCAACAATACGTTCCCGGGGGGATCAATAAAGCGCCAAATTTGACCATCCGTTCAACTGCGGGCGCGGATGTTAGACGATTCGCGGAACGCCTGTCAAGGGCTAAGATCGGCCTGGGGCGCAGCAGCGCGGGCAAGCGGCAAGTCCAGCAAGACAATTTGTATGTGTGCGCGTTAGAACGCTAATTCTACTTGCGCTCCCCTACTTTGTTTAGAGAGGCCGAATCGCACGTGCGCTGCAGGTGTCTTGGCTTGAGCCGTCTTCCAGTCCGCAAGCGGCGCAGTTGGGTCGAAGTCGCATCCTCGTTGTGAAGACCGCGACAACGAACATTCAGAGGCTCAAATGGAGGAATGATCACTACGCTGCGCGCGCTCAAGACGCTGCGGCTGACGCGGTGGACGCTCCGGCTGCCGATTCATCAAGCCCGCCAGCAGGTAGTCGGCAAATTCTTCGGCAATTTCGACGGAACTCGATTCGCCCAGGGGGTCGAACCAGGAGGAAATCCAGTTAATCGATCCCAGGATCGCGAACGTAACCAGTTTCGGCTCAACCACGCGAAACACGCCGGCCCTAACACCCTCAGAAATGATGCGGCGGATGCCGTGATCAAACCGGTCACGCTTCGCGATGATCTTCTTCAAACGCGGAGGTGATAAAGGCAGGAGATCCATGGTCAGGGCCGTCGCGCCTAATTCGTCAATCATCATGTGAACGAAAGCTACAATGATTCTTCGCAGCTTTTCTTCCGGGCGGCGAGGGCTCGTTTCAACCCGCCTGAGCATTTTCAGGAGGATGTCGAGGGAGTACTGGTGACATGCAAAGAGGATCTCTTCTTTGTCCTTGAAATAATAATAGAGATTGCCCTTCGCCATCTGAAGGGCACGGGCAATGTCCTCGACACTGGCGCCGTAGTACCCGCGATGGCGAAAAGCCGCGGCTGCGCTCTTCAATATCTGCAGGCGCCTAGCATGATTTCGACCAGTCTCTGTCCGAGATTCGTGCGCTTTCACGGTAGTATCTGAGTATTGTAATGCCCTGGAGAACTGTATGGCAGGCGGAATTCAACGCAGCGTCGGCCGGGAAAACACCTGACCATCATAGAAACTGTTAGCGATGTTGCCGGCGAGACGGCTCGCGTAGGTCGACTGCGTGCGCTATACTCCAGCACCGTTGCGTGGAGAGCCCCTAAGATCATTTCGGAGATTCGCAAGCCTTGATCGCGCTGCCGGACAATTTCAATGTCGCAGCCTTTTTGGTGGACCGGAACGTTCGCGAAGGCCGGGGCAGCAGGATCGCTATCGAATGTGGCGATGAGCGGGTCAGCTATCAGCAATTGTTGGAGCAGACGAATCGTGTAGGAAGTCTGCTTCGCAAACTCGACGTGCGCCCTGAGGAGCGCGTTCTACTTCTGCTATTTGACGGTCCGGAATTTCTCTACTGCTTTCTGGGGGTCATTAAGATCGGCGCAGTAGCCGTGCCCGTCAATACCCTGCTGAAGCCTTACGATTACGAGCATCTCCTGCAGGATACGCGGGCACGAGTTGTTCTCGTAAGCGAGACTTTGCTTTCGCAATTAGAGTCCATTCCTCGAGAACGGCTGCGACACCTTCAGAAGGTGGTCGTGGCCGGGAAGCCAGGGCCTGACCACCTCAGCTTGCAGGCGCTGATGAATTCTGCATCGGCGGAACTCGAGTCCGAGCCAACCAGCAGAGATGATGCGGCCTTTTGGCTCTATTCCTCGGGCAGCACAGGTGCAGCCAAGGGATGCATCCACCTCCACCATGACATGGTGGTGTGCGCCGAGCTATATGCCGAGAACATATTGCACATGAATGAACAGGACCGCTGCTATAGCGTGGCTCGGTTGTTCTTTGCTTACGGGCTGGGAAATGCAGGCTATTTCCCCCTGTATTGTGGAGCTACCACCATCCTTTCCCCCGGCCGGCCTACCCCTGCCAGCATCTACGCTGAGATCGAGCGATACCGTCCGACGCTGTTCTTTTCCGTACCAACAAATTACGCGGCTCTGCTCGCGCACCAGCCCGATCGCGGAAGCGATTTCGATCTGTCCAGCATCCGCCACGCCGTATCCGCTGGCGAGGCGCTCCCAGCGCCCCTCTTCGAACGTTTCAAGCAGCGCTTCGGCATCGAGATCCTCGATGCGCTCGGCTCCACTGAAACCCTGCAGATGGTGATCTCCAACCGGCCGGGAGAAGTGAAACCCGGCTCCAGCGGAAAGATCATTCCCGGTTATGAAGCCAGGATCCTGAACGACGAAGGCCAGCCTGTCGGATGCGGTGAAATCGGGAACTTGGTCATCAAGAGCGACGCGACATGTTCTGGCTACTGGAATCAACACGAGAGAACGAAACACAGCTTCGAAGGCCATTGGTTCCGCACGGGAGACAAGTATTCGCAGGATGAAGAGGGCTACTTCTGGCACGCGGGGAGGGCGGATGATTTGTTCAAGGTTAACGGTCGCTGGTTGGCGCCGGTCGAAGTCGAGAGTGCCCTGCTGGCGCATGCGGCGATCCGGGAGGCGGCGGTTATAGGCCGCGAAGACGCAGATGGTCTCACCAAACCGGCGGCGTATGTAGTGTTGAACCCGGATTTTGTTCCCGATGAACCCTTGATTTGGGAGCTTCAGGACTGGGTGAGCAAACGGATTGGCGGGTATAAGCGCCCACGCTGGATCGAATTCTTGCCTGAACTCCCGAAAACCGCAACCGGGAAGTTACAAAGATTCAAGCTGCGAGAAATGCAGCCTACGCGCCCCCGAGCCTCCACCGCATCCGACAGACCTTGAACCCCGCGCCGAGCGCAAGCTCGTCCACAAAAGAGCATGCGCCAATAACACTCCATCGCTACAATGTGCAGCCATTGAGGGTCATGTTCACTGCTTTCTCCCTGTGGCGGAACACCTCGACTTCAGCAACGCCGCAACAATACAGATTGCGCATCCGCCGTGAGTATTGAAGTACATCTGGGCTGCTTTGCAGCCGGCGAGGGTTGTAGCTGGAGTTCTGCCGAACGCTGACGCAAAGACTCCCGGGCCAGCGAATTCCAAAAACGCTGGAAGGGATGGACATTGTCCATCCCCTCCAGCAGGGTTGTAGGGTTAGAGGGAGGTTCCCAGTCAGAAAGTGAAGATCGGCCCGACCTCGGTACGGTGATCCTGCCACTCGTTCGCGGGCACTCCGGCAATCGAGTAGAGCTTGAGACCGTCCAAGAGACGGGTAGCGTAGATCGACTGCTCGAAGCCGAACGAGGCCCACTGGTTGATCTTGTAGTACAGGGTGACCGCTGCAAACTTGCTCATCGCCATCGGCAACGGGGCGGCAACGGCACTAGAGAGGGCTAGCTGAGGGTTGTTGAGGTCACGATTCAGGACCTGGTCTTTTCCCGTGCTCAAGTAGAGCTGCCAGCCGGCGTTACGACCTTTGGGATCGGCGTTGAACAGGCGGGAAAGCGGAAAGCCCGCTTGGACAAACCCGCCAAATCCACGGATTGGCGCCTCACGACAGGCGATTGGTTGGCAGAGAAATGCCGGTCCCGCGGCCACGAGATTACCGTCCATGGTCGCCAGGTATATGGGAGTTTCCCCGGCCGGGACGAAGGTGGCAGACTCGTTGACTTGGTTACCGGCGTAGACGCGCAGGCCAGCGCCGCGATAGAGGCTAGCCGAGACAGTAGCCCAACGCGTCGGCAGTTGCACGCCGACCTGCCCACCGTAAATGTGGCTCCGGAGGGGGTTCGCCCTAATTAACGCGAGTTCAGCGTTAGTAAGCGCGGTCACGCCGTTCGCGCAAGTGGGGAAGTCCCCTGCTGTTGTGACTGGGCCGCAGGAGCCGAAGGGGACGTACTGGCGACGTTCCCAGATCCCGCTGAGCATGATTTGTGCCGGAGGCACGCCTTTGGCTTGATCGAGCTGGAACTGCAAGGTCAGTCGGGATTGCACGCCGGGACGGTCGGCATCGGGGCCCTCGCGCTCGGCTTGACCGAGTTGGACGGCCAAGCCTTGGCCGCCATTGAAGGGAGCAACTGCTTGATTGGAACCAGCGGCTGTAAAGCCGGTAAGGGAGAGCTTCTCGATGTCGCCCGTTTGCGGATCCGTGATCGCAAATTCAGTCGCCAGCCTGAAGTTGCGGTTGTGGCTCAGCGTCTGCACCAAGCCGCCACGAAGTTGTGGCGTACGGTTGTTAATAGCGCCATACCATCCGGCGTTGTTGGTGACTTCAACCAAGTTTGGCAGCACGCCGGAGCCGAAAAGTGTCCAGTCCTGCCCGCCTTCGAAATAAATGTCCGTATTGTCGCTGGCGTGGTAGTCCATGCGCACGAAGGCTAAACGCAGCCTTGGGTTGGGATTACGATAGGACGAAACGTCGGCGTTATCGGCTTCGTTGAAGTTGCCTTCAAAGTCGGCTTCAAAACGGCCGGTGAGCGTCAACTTCGGCGAGATGTCCGGCCATTCGATGTTCATCCCAACTCGGCTGGCCCGCGCAATCACGTGGAACTCGGAGTCCGTTCCTGGACCCGTGTTGAAGAGATTGGCCGCGTTTAGGAAAATGAAGCCGAACGGGAAGTCATCCCCGTCAGGCTCACTGCTGTCGCGTGCGGCGGTCGCCCTGATGATGCCGTACGGCTGGAGGGTGACAGGGCCAACTTTGAGACCCAACAGACCACCCGTCTTCGGGGGATCAACCGGTAGCGTCCGAATCGGGGCTATCGCCGAAATGACGGTTGGTCCCGGCGGCGGGCCCTCGGGGGGCGCAACTGCCACAGCGGCTCCTGCGCCAGGCATTGACGGCTCGGGAAAGCTGGCGTCAACCAGGGTGGGCTGGGACGAACTGCCCTTGTTGACCGCATTCAGTTGCTGGCGCGCTTCCAGGAGCTGGCTTTGCAACCGGTGGATCTGCTGCTGTTGCTCGCTGAATTGTTCTTGCGTCTGCCGCTGCTGCTCGATGAGCTGTTGTTGCATCTGCCGCAATTGGTCTGCGAGTGTTTGATTGCTATCTGGGTTGGCAGCGCTATTCTGAGCGGTAAGGGAGGTCGAAAAGCACAAAGCGACCGACACTGCCGCCAGGATGGGCCACAATGTAGTTTGGTATTTTCTTTTCATTCTCCAATCTCCTTCGTTTTTCTGGTGCTGGATTCCCCTTCGTGGCCGTAACTATTTGACCGTTTGTTCAAATTTGGGCGCGGATGTTAGCCGAGCCCGGAACACCTGTCAAGGACTACCATGCAAAGTTCTGCCAGATCAGCGAAAACGTCGGGAGGATGACACCAACAATAATGGGCAAGCTATCCCTTTGAACAAAGATTCCAAATCGAGCCTCTCGCGGCCGTTGTGAAGGGGTGAGCCAGTGCGCAGCAGGTTAAATTGCCTGGTCGTGCCTCTGGTCGTGCTCTCGCGCAAGTGCCGATGTCCGGCTCGTCAACGCCAAGGGCACCACCCTGTTGAGCAAACGAGAAGTAGAGGTGGTACGGCTACTCGCCGAACCGGATGTGCTTGCACCCGACCTACCAAAGTAGGCTAATGGTCTTTCGGCTCAGAGGGTAACACCGCCTCTTCCTCGCGATGGCTATGAATCCATCCGATTCGCTGCGGAAGTGACGGCCAATCCGTGTTTCGTCTCGCTGCTCTGTCGCCGGCAAGCTTATATGACCTTCCCGCAAGACGTGAATACGCCCGGACCCTCGATGTGCGACGTCTCCGCTGCTGCTCGAAGGACTCGAAGGAGGAGCGGTAATCATCGAGGCCACGATTAGCGAGAAGTGAACCCATCGTATACGCATCTTCGATCGCCTGGCCGGCGCCTTGTCCCTGATGCGGAAGTGGTGCGTGGGCGGCATCGCCGAGAATCACGACTCGACCGCGACTCCATCGAGGCAGACGAGGCAGGTCGACGAGCGCCCAGAAATTCGTATCGCCCTCGATATGGCGCACCAAGTCGAGGATCCGATCATCCCAAGAGTAATTTTCGAAGATACGGAGAGCCTCGTCCTTCGTACCCGCTGCGCGAGTCGATGATCTAGTCCATTTCGGAAGTTGGTCCGGCTCGTACACCGCAAGAAGGTTCACTAACTCGCCCCGATCCATCCCGTAGAAGACCGCATGCGTGCCGGGCCCGCACCAGATGTGAAGCGAGGTGGGCGTGGGCAAGTCCGGCGACTTCCCAGTGGGAACGACGCCACGAAACCCGATCTCGCCGGAGCACACGGGCCTTACGTTTCCGCAGATGTAGCGCCGCACGGTGGAATTGATGCCGTCGGCGCCCACGACAATGCCGGCGAGGACCTCATCGCCTCGCTCAAACTGCAGGCGGACGCCGCCGGGCTCTTCGGAGAGGCCCTTCAACCGATGATTCAAGTGAATTGACTCCGAGGGAACGGCAGTTGCAAGCAGGTGCTGAAGTGTACTGCGGTGGAGCGTCACGTACCGTGCGCCCATCTCGTGCCGGTACCAGTCGCCGATGG
>Ga0187769_10002891_pt1 | contig 10170 bp, 10 predicted proteins | sample 0116_SJ02_MP02_1_FD_133140 | JGI IMG/M metagenome (GOLD analysis project Ga0187769, IMG submission 133140) | Tropical peat soil microbial communities from peatlands in Department of Meta, Colombia - 0116_SJ02_MP02_10_MG | ecosystem: Environmental > Terrestrial > Soil > Wetlands > Peat | place... | reverse complement strand
GACTAGCCTGTTTGCGCCGTGTTGGTCCCGGCCCGCACACGGGGCCAAGGCGGCGTCTTGTGGCCGAGCAGACGTGCGCTGACCCCTAGCAGCCGCTCAACATCGTCGTCGTCATTGTAGAAGTGCGTTGAGACGCGAATGCCACCGACGTTGGACGTGTACCGCATCGCCACGTACACACGTTCGTCGAGTAGTCCGCGCAAGAACGCCTCGTTCTCGTCTCGATTGTCCGATACCTCGAACGTTGTGATCCCCGATCTTAGGTCCGGGTCCGGCCTCGTGACGACTCGCACCCCGAGTCGCGCCAGTCCCTCATGCAGTTGGCCAGCGAGCGCGAGCACGCGTGTCTCAATCGCTTCGATCCCGAGTTCATTGATCAACCGAAGGGAGGCGCCCAAGCCAATTGCCCCCGGGTAATTCGACGTGCCGTTGATCTCAAAGCTCTTGGCAGTTGGGGGAAAATCGTAGGCCCGGATGGGCGTTGCCTCAGGCGCCGCGAAGTAGCGGCCCCAGCCGCCCTCAGGGACATCGAGACCCATGTAACCCCATGACGACATCCGCAATCTCGGCAAGGTCGAGCGGCGAATGTACATAAGACCGCAACCGAAAGGCGCGTTGAGCCACTTGTGGCCCCCGGCAACGATCGCGTCCGCCGCCGTTTCGCGCGCGCTCAGGCGAACTGCGCCCAGTTGTTGGATCCCGTCCACGATCAGCAGCGCATCATGCGCATGGCAAAGAGCCGCCAACCCTCGAAGGTCAACCCTATAGCCATTCGTCCACTGCACAGAACTGACAACAACCGCACGCGTTCGCCTATCAACAAGCTCTGCGAATGCGTCGACGGGCAGCGCACCGCCGGTGTTCCTAGCGAGTCGTACCTCTGCGATATCGCCACGTTCGGCGAGTTTGAGCCACGGAATGGCGACCTGCAAGAACTCGAGATCGCCGATCACGACATTGTCATCAGGTTCGAACGGTAGTGCCGCCGCCAAGATGTTCAGCCCGTGTGTTGTGCTCTCAACAAGAGCGATCTCGTCGACCTCCGCCTCAAGGAGGCGAGCTCCCTCCCGCACCGCAGTCGAGCGTGCCGCGTCGAGTGCAATGTGGTGGGTGGTGGAATCCCGCGAGTAGCACATCACCGCCTCCTCAAGAAACCGATCCACCGCTTTTCGGGATGCGACGGGCGCAAGACTGACGCACGCGGCGTCCAGGAACGTCTTCCCCCGGAGCCCCGGGAATTGCTGCTTGATCTCGCTCAACTTCATGGGCATCTTTCTCCCTGTCAAAGGCCATCTCCGATCAGCACACAACGTTGTGATGCGAAGCTCCTGGCGGTCGCACACCGTCATCATGGGGATAGACGCAGCCGCGCTTGTTGATGCGCTTAATGATCGATGTGCCCGGCGTGTCCCCGAACGCCCGATCCTCGCCCCAGCCTTGGCGGTGATCGCTGACCCACTGGCCCTGCCCCGGAAATACGGTCGCCGGCGCAGAAATATGGTCCCCGGCGCAGGGCCCAGAGCGTAACGCGCTCGCGAGATGCCGGCGAGCGCCACTCCTTGCCCGCACCACCCCTTTCCATGCAGGGCAGCCCCCCCGCCGCTCGGGCGCACTCGCCGCCCGCTGTTGCTTCCGGGACAAACCCGGCCACTCGACCGCCTCCTTGGCGCGCGGCTCCTCCGTCTCCAAGGACTCGCGCGCCAACCGCCCGCGGGGTGAATGAATGCGATCGTCGGCGCACGGACACCAGCAACGATGATCCCACGGAGGAGCGGATCGAGACTGCCAGGCTAACTCGCGTGGAGCCGCCGCGCGTTACACCAGCGCCCCTTAATTCGGCGGGCACACGGCGGCCGGCGCTCTCTTCGCCCGACAATGTGGCTTGGAGTTTGCCCTCATCGCTGGTGGGCTGTTCCTCAGGACACGGCCTGTACGCTGCGCAGTACCGGGACGCGCGTTCCCCCCATCGGCCGCGCTCTCTCGATGTCGGGTGACGAGCTCTTGATCGACAGCCGCGAGTTGGTCGTCAAGGCTGGAAATGAGAACGTCCAATTGACAGAGATCTTCATCGCCTGAACCAGCTCGCTTCACACAGTCAGCACGCTGATCCGCCAACTGGGCTTGGCTCAAGGCGAGATTGCTGCTCAGCTCACGAAGCGCGCTTATCGAGTAACCGTGATAAGGCCGATCAACCATTGCTCTTAGTCCTTCTTGTCCGCCTAGGCGGTCCGGCCCGTCCGCTGCGGCGGGCGCAGCGGCCGAGAATTGCTGTTCCACCAGGATGGCCGAAGGCCCCGGACCGCGCGAGAGTGGTCTGCCCCAAATCGTCTGCATGGAACTACGCTCCGTCGCGTCAGAGGACGCCCGCGGTGGTCCCCCCGCACTTGAGCTGTCGTCGGCGGGCCAACCAGCATTTTAACCGCGGGACCTATGAACAGCGACGCCTCGACAATCGGGCGCGTGGCCGGGTTTGTCCCGAGACCGGTTACGTCCCGCGGACGCTCCGGCCTCCAGATCGGCGCCCCTCCGCATGGAAAGGAGCAGCGGCGACACCAGGGGAGGAACTGCCCCCGGCACGAACTGGACGGCGTGCGCGGCGATCGCCGAGCATCACGACCCTCGACGTCGGCGCACGGCGCGGACGAGGCGAGGTGCAGCGCGGCTTGGAAGACGCGGCTCTCAGGCGAGCGCGCAGGATCTGGCGGTCGCCGCGTGAACCCGGTTGCCAGCGAGACGAGGTACATCGGTTCTTCCCCCCGGCGCGTAGCGCGGTACGGAAGGTCTTTCTCTTGGCGACCGTCCGACCGCCGACCCGCCTCGAAATCTCGCAGTCACGACGCCGCTTCGATCGCGTGTTGCAGCATCGGCACGACGAGTCGGTCCCACAGGGTTGCAAACACGATCATGAGAGGCCGAGCGCGGTGGACTGAGCTGGCGACGCCCGGGGAGCGCGATCATAGAGTCGCACATGGGCCGACCGGGAGGTGCGTGATCGACGCGCTGAATCCCGGAGCGCAACGGCGATTGCTTTCTGGGTGAAGAGCGAGAGGGTCACTGCTCTCCGGATGGCGGGACCGCATCCGTGGCCGGCGTCCGCGCAGCCCGCGCGGGGGCCGGAGCTGTCGGGGCGCCACCGGCGCAGATCCGGGCGGCACCGGCGAGAACGGCGCTGGCGCCATGTAGTCAGTCGAGTCGTCGAAGGCTACGGTCGTCTGAGCTTACGGCGGAACGGACGCCTGCGATCTCTACCGAAATCGAGCTGTTCTGGCCCGGAAAGTGGAGAAGTGAAGCTACGCTCGACGGCAGCTCGCCCGCGGCGTGGATCAGGTGCTCAGGGGTGGTGCTGACGATTGCGTGCGGCCGAGCTTTCTCGCGTTGGCATCTCGGACGAGCTCCATCAGCCGCAGGATCGTGGCGAGGGTCTTGCAATCGCTCCGGGTGTTTTGAGATAGTCGCTCGTCACCGGCCAGCCGCCGATGCGACGCACTGGACCGCTCGAGGCCACTTTCCTTCGGAGTCGCCTTCCCGGAAAGGGGGAGAAGATGACCACTATCCCCGACACGGCTGTTTCGTGCAACCGTCGCGTGCACATCGTGCTGATTCCGGGGTTTGGGGGCTTCGACGCGCTTGGCCGGATTGAGTACTACACGGGGACGACCGAAAGGCTCCAGCGCTGGCTCGCAGCTGGGGGATCCCGCGGACAAGCCGTTGTTCTTCATTACTTTGATGATCTGCCAACTGCCGCGGTGGCGACACGCGCTGAACGGCTGCGCGCCTATCTTGCGAAACGCATAGCACGCCGGGAGATCGAAGACGGCGACAGCATTGCTCTGGTTGGACATTCCACCGGCGGTCTGGATATCCGTCGCCTCCTGTTTCCCAAGGGGCGGCCGCCGGAGCTTCACGTTGATGGTGGCGCTGCAGTGGGTGCTAGGACGCGGGCCACTGCGATGTATGTCGACCACCCCACGATCCTCAACAAGGTGACGCGTGTGGTGTTCATTTCCGTTCCGCAGTACGGCACGAATATCGCGGACTGGGTACGCGGTCATGCCCCGCTTCGGCGTGTGGTCATCGCGGACTTGGGCTGGGGGATCCGACGACGCCGCGGTCCGGAAGTCTTATCCAGTCTCCTCTGTCAACTCGGGAGGCTGGCAAGAGAGCCCGATCTAGTGCTCGCGGCGTGTGATGCCCTCAACGAGACGAGGGCATCGCGGAAGGAGCCGATACGGCGGGCCAACGCCGAGGAGGCCGCGTCACAACTGCGGCTGTGGGTGCAACTGATGGTCGATGACTTCGCGGTCATCGACGATCTCGCGAGCTTCACCAACCCTCAGAAGAACTCCGCGAGCCCAGCCCACTACTCCGAGGTGGACCGTCGCGACGAGCGTGATCAGTGGCAGAAGTACGGGATCCAGACAATGTCGATCGCGACAGTTGGCCGGCGGGCGTTCAAGTTCAAGGCAGGCGAGCTGGCCGCTCCGTTCGATTTCCGAAATCCGCGAACCTGGCCAACCGAGCAGTTGGTTGACGATGCCGGCCAGATGGACATCTCCTACCTTCTCACCAACCGCGCTTGCGCTGGAGGATCTTTCAGGATTCGCAACTCAACCTTTCCCACATCCTTGGTCGAACTCTCTGAAGACATTGCCAACCTCAACAGCTCGCTCTTCGATGACGCGAAGCTCGGGCCATGTGGCCCGAAGCCCGGGGAGGCGTTGGAAGTTTGGGACAACGACGGGATAGTCACCACCGCCTCGATGCTGTGGCCTAATGGAGGAGAAACTCGGCTTGTCGCCGCCGACCACCTCGACATCGTCGGCCACTATGTGCTACGCAAGACTATCCCTTCGCCTGACGCGTCTGGACGACGCTACACCTCCGTCGACGCGCTCAAGTCACATACGGAGTTCGCTCAAGATGAGTTCGATCAAGTCTGGAAAGACGTGTTCGATTTCTGCGTAAGCTGAGGTTTTGGAATGCTTCTCCTCCTGCGCGCGTGCGCCCGCGGCACGCGTTTGGTCGAAGACGACCACGAGGATTTCACTCGTTGACGCAGGTGTGTCTGTGTGTGTCACCACCTGCCGGGTGGACGGCTCGGGGCGAAGCCCACCTCTGGGGCCGGGAGGGCGCAGACCACCGGCGCAACTCTTCCGCTCCGCGCGATAGCTGCACTCACCGGAACGTCCAGTGGGGACGCCTGCCGGTCGCCCGTCGCGAGCGGCTAGTCGGCCTCGATCTTGACGGCTAGTTCCCTGGGGGAAGAACATTTCCCTGCCTACCCAGCAAGCCGGGGCGGCCTCAGGATGTGGTCGGGCCCGCGCTTCTCCTTTCCATGCGGTGGGGCACTCGGCCGCGGGCGGTCGTGGCGGGCGGAGGCCGACCTCTTGGCGTCGGGCAGGCATCATCGTCCCGCGGGAGCGCGGACGGGACGTGGGTTCGTCCACATCTCTGCGATGGCCCGGGCGCTCCCCGGACCATGGAGAGTCGGTTACTGCTCGGGCGTGGTGTCGCTCCCGCCGCTGCCAGCAAGCGACCGCAGTCGGTCGAGCTGACGGCGGAACTGGTCGTTGAGCGCCAGGGCCGGCGAGAACGTCTGAGCGACCGCGCCCATTTCATCGACGACCTCGCCCAGCTCGGTCGTGATCACAGCAACCTGGTCGACGGTCCCGTCGACGCGAGCAACGCTCTCGCCGAACCGCTCGAGCACAGCGGCGAAGTCCACCAGCAAAGATCTGAACTCGACGAGCACGGCATCGAAGTCGCTAAGCGATCGGTCCACGTGAGCCAGAGTTTCGTCGACGCTCAGCGCGGCCGACATGAGCCGACGAGCCTTGCTCGGCGTCAAGACAAATCGCTGGGCCATTTTTGCGGACTGTACCTGCCGCAGGGGGAGCCCAAGCGCCGACGTAGGCATCGGAGCGTCAAGGCCGGTCGCTGCGCATCGCGACGCGCGACGCGGACCAGGGCACTCGCCTTCACACGGGGAGCACTCGCCAACCACACCCGCATGCTCCCTTCCACCCCCGATCCCGGGCCCAGATCCTCGGCGACCGGCGCCAACTGCTTGGCGCCCGATCGTGCACTTTCGCGCCCGCCGCCCGCATCGCGCTACCTCTTCGTCGCCAAGGCGATCGCCGAGACGACGCACGCACGCCGGCCGAAGCGATCGTGCGGCCGGCCCTGGCCGTGCGGTCGCGGGGAAGTGACCGTTGGGGTGCGGCGCAACCTTCAGCGCTGAGTTCAGGCGGTGTCAGACGCCTTCGAGTTCTGGATTTCGAGTCCGAAATGAGATGGAGATGCAGTCGCTGGAGGTCGAGGAGTCTTGACTATCGGGGGATCGGAGCTCGCCGGTTACGCGAAGCCTCGATCCGCGCCCAGGCATGCTCCTCGGCGACGATCTCCGGGATCCGCCGCGTCTGTCGGGCCTCGATGAGGACTGCGCGCAGGCGTCGTTTGGCGTCGGCGACGCGGAGCCTGACCTCGTCAGGCCCGGCGCCGCGGCGCTCGGCGTCCGCGTGAATCAGCCCGCCGCAGTTGGCAAGGAAGTCAGGGACATACAAGATCCCACGGTCGGCGAGCACGCGCGCGGTATCGTCAGTGGCGAGTTGGTTGTTCGCACAGCCGCACACGATCCGGCAGCGGAGCTGTCTGGCTAGGCCCTCATCAATTAGGCCACCGACCGCGCACGGACAGAGCACGTCGAGCTCGAAGCGGAGCAATTGCTCGGTGCTCTCGGCGAGGTCAACACCAACTGCACGGGCCCACTGCGCGGCGGTCGTGTCCGGATCGAATGCAATGACTCTGGCGCCGGCGCGGAGCAGCGAGCGAACGATCGCCGAGCCGACCTTGCCGACTCCGATCACGCCGACCGTGCGGCCGGCGAGGCACTCGTCGCCATCGAGCGTCGAAAGCGCCGCTTCGATCGCGCCAAGCACAGTCCGCGCGGTCTCGGGTGACGGATCGCCGCACACGCCACCGTGCCTGTTTCGCCCGACGACATAGGAGGTATGCTCGGCGATCAGGTCCATGTCGGCCGTCGTCGTGCCGATGTCCTCGGCCGTGATGTAGTCGCCGCCGAGTCGTTCGATCTCCCGGGCGAGCGCGACCAACCGTGGGCCACGCAGTTCCGCCCGGCCGTCGTCGACCACCACGGCTTTGCCGCCGCCGAGATCGAGTCCGGCGGCCGCCGCCTTCAGCGTCATCGCTCGCGATAGACGCAGCGCGTCGTCGAGCGCCTCCGGGACGTCCTGCTCGTAGCGGCGGATGCGCAGACCCCCAAGCGCAGGCCCGAGCGCCGTGGAGTGGATCGCGATCACCGCGCAGAGCCGCGAGTCGGCGTCCCGTATCAGATGCACCCGCTCGTGCTCCCACGTAAGCGATCGCATGAGTGACGCACACAGCGTCGACCTCATCGGGCTCCTCTCATCAATGCGCTATGACAGTGTGTGCCCTGCAGCGAGCCGGGTCATCGCCTTTCCCCCGCACCGGCGCGTGGCGAACTACGCAAAGGGCGTTAGGACGCGTCAGTCCCAACCTGACGCGGGTCCGCTCAGCACGTTGGGATCGCGAGCACGCATGTCTGCACGGGCCCCAGTTCGCGTCCCGGGAGAAGTGGCGGGTGTTCAGGGAGGTCACCTCCAGGGGGAGCTCGTAGGCTCAGTGGACCTGATTGATGGCCAATCCGACGCGCGCCGGCCTCAACTGCCGACGCCGCCGCCCGACGATCGTTGATCAACAATAACTCCCGGTCGGTACGGCCGCACCGCGTCCCAGGATTGCTGTATCGCCCAAGCACTTGCGCGCCATCCTCGGGCCCCTGGGGACGAATGCGAGCGTGCGAGAGGGCCTGCCTTCCGTCCGCGGAGCGGGGAGGCGGCCACGTCGTGGAAAGGCGGTGCGATCACGCGACGATGGCCCTTCGAGTGGGGCACCGACGGGAGCGAGGGGAGCTCGGGACCCCTCGTGTTCGCGTACAGTTTTTGCGCGATGCGGGCTGTCGTGATCACCAAGCGCGGGGGTCCAGAGGTCCTCCAGGTTCAGGAGCGCCCCGATCCGCCGGTGGGACCCGGCGAGGTTCGCATCGCAGTCAAGGCGGCGGGGATCAACTTTGCCGACACGCTTGCCCGAACCGGGCTCTACCGGGACTCGCCGCCGGTGCCGTGCGTGATCGGCTACGAGGTGGCGGGCGAAGTGGAGTCGGTCGGAGACGGGGTCGAGTCGGTCAAGCCGGGTGATCGGGTGCTCGCAGGTACGCGCTTCAACGGTCAGGCAGAGCTGGTCACAGTGCGGGAGGACATGGTCTACGAGTTGCCCGATCACCTTTCCTTCGAGGAGGGCGCGGCCTTCCCGGTCAACTACGCGACCGCCCAGGCGGGGCTTGTCCTGATGGGAGGCCTGAAAGCGGGTGAGCGGGTCCTGATCCACGCGGCGGCTGGCGGCGTGGGAATCTCGGCAACGCAGATTGCCAAGCGCATCGGCGCTGAGGTGTACGGCACCGCGTCAGCCTCCAAACATGACGCGATCCGCGAGCAGGGAGTGGACCATGCGATCGACTACCGCAACCAGGATTTCGCCGAGGAGGTGCGCCGGCTCACGCGTGGCGAGGGGATCGACGTCGCCTTCGACGCCCTTGGCCCGTCGAGCTTCCGCAAGGACTACCAGTTGCTCCGCCCAGGCGGGCGGCTGATCATGTACGGGGCCTCGGAGGTGCAGACCGGCGAAAGGCGCAGTGTGCCGGTCGCGCTTCGCACGCTTGCCAAGAGCCCGTTCTCGTCGATGCCCTGGTGGAAGGGGCTAGGTGTGATGAACGAAAACAAGGGTGTGTTCGGCCTCAACCTTCTCTCCTGGTGGGACGCCGAGGGAAGTCTCGACCGGGTGATTGCGCCATTGCTATCGGGGCTCCAAGAGGGGAAGCTGAAGCCGGTCGTCGCGGCGGTTTTCTCATTTGACCAAGCGCCCGACGCGCACCGCTTCATCGCCGAGCGGCGCAATGTCGGCAAGGTCATACTGGTCCCCTAATCGCGCCTAGCTCGGAGCTTGCAGGGATCATCCCGAGGATTCGGGGCAGCGCTCGGTCTCGTCCCGCTCGCCGCCAAGACGGGCGGCGCGACCGCCCGATCTGGTTGACGTCGGCACGCCCCGCCACGCACATCGAGCCGGATCCCGATGATCCATGCGGCGACAAAGGAGCGCTCCGCCGGCGCCGGCCCGGGGCGATTGCAACGCCACGGCGGCAGTCGTGAGAGCGCGCTACTCCTTCAGCGCGGAGCGGCCGTGGGAAGGTTCCGCCACCGCATCCCGGAAGAGCAGCGGCCCGCCGCCGTTGCTGCAGCCGTGGCTTTGCGTCAGCCCGGCTCGCGTTCGGCAAACACGCCAAACGTCGCCATCGCATGCGTCCAGTTGAGAGCACCCAAGTCGCGAAAGCGAGCCTGGACCAGGTCGGCCCTCACACCCCAACGGTCGCGTAGACCTTCGAGCGCTGGATGCTTGCAGTGGCAGACGACCGCGCCGGTGCCGGCGGTCGGGCGCTTCCCGGCGCGGGGAGCGGTTCGCTGCTGAATTAAGGCGTGAGGCGGTGACGCTGGCGTCGCTGCTCCTTTGACCTGCTTGCGGTCGCCGCCCATGGACAGACCGTCTCCGCGTGAGCGCGTCCGTCGTCACCCGAAAGGGATGAGGTCGGCTCCTCGTCCGTCGGTCAGCATCCTGGTGGCCCGCTAGTCCGGGGCGCCGGCGATGGCAAACGCTTCCCACGATACGATCGCGACGGCGGAGGAGCGGCGCCTCCAGGAGGCGCCAGTCGGCGTGCCGTGGCGGGCGTGGGGTCCGTATCTGAGCGAGCGTCAGTGGGGGACGGTCCGTGAGGACTACGGCGACAGCGGCGATGCCTGGTCGTATTTCTGCACGCGATATTCAACTCCCGCCACATCGAATACGTACGGGTGGGCCTTGCTCCAGCACTACCGCTACTACGGCGAGGAGTTGAAGGTGGAATGCCCGACGGGTTCGGGCACAATGATGACCCTACTCGAGGTGGCTCAGGAGTTCTCGCGCCGCCTCGTCACGACGTTCCTGCGCGGCAGCGACGGCCGCCGCCCGGTGTACGGCGGGAGCAAGAAGTTCCAGGATGATCCGTACTGGCGCGACCTCGTGCTCTTCTACGAGTACTTC
>Ga0187769_10002890_pt1 | contig 10171 bp, 6 predicted proteins | sample 0116_SJ02_MP02_1_FD_133140 | JGI IMG/M metagenome (GOLD analysis project Ga0187769, IMG submission 133140) | Tropical peat soil microbial communities from peatlands in Department of Meta, Colombia - 0116_SJ02_MP02_10_MG | ecosystem: Environmental > Terrestrial > Soil > Wetlands > Peat | place... | reverse complement strand
CGGACCGTAGAGCTGAGCCGCCAGCCCCCCTTTTGTGCCCGTAAGGGTCTCATCCACGTTGTCCTCAATGGGCTGGGAGAAATTCCAGAAAGCGCCCGGATATTTCTGAAGCTCGCGATTCATAGCGGCGATCAGTTCGTCTTTATTCCGGTGAAAAACGGGCCGCCACTGGTCCTTGGGTTTCAAGTCCACGAAATATTCCGTGTTGCCGAATCCGCCCGTATCGGTTCCGTCGTCGGGCGCACCGGCTTGCGATACGACGGTGGTGACTTCGGGAAAGGAAGCGAAGATATACCTAGATTGTGTGGCGAAGCGTTCACCCTCCGTGAGACTTGTGCTATTCGCCATTTCACCGCGGGCCCAAACCGCGCCCTCATCGAGATGAGGCAGGAATTCGGCGCCGATGACCCCGCTAAACGTGAGAAACATCGCCACTGCAAAGCCAGCCGATCCAACGCCCACCGTCACCCAACGGTGCTCGATGGCTTTCCGGACGGCGCCTCGATACCAAGCTGTAAGCCAGACAATCACCGGGTTGTGCCATTCCTTGACGCCCTTACGGAACCACCAGCTGCTCAGGACCGGCGCGACCAGAATCGAAAAGGTCATGGCGCCGAGTAGAGCGAAGGCCACCGTCCAAGCCATCGGCTTGAATAACCTCCCTTCCACGCGCTGCAGCGTGAAAATCGGCAGGTAGGCGGTGATGATGATGGCGATGGCGTAGAAAACCGGCCGCTGGACCTCATGGCAGGCTTCACGAATTGATTCCTGAACGGTCAGATTGGCATATTGCTTTGCGCGATGGCCGAGGTGGCGAACGATGTTTTCCACCATGACCACTGCGCCATCTACCATCATCCCGAAATCGAGGGCGCCGAGTGAAAGCAGGTTTGCCGGAATCTTGCTCAAATCTAGCCAAATCGAAGCGAACATCAAAGCAAACGGAATCGTAAACGCGACGATCACTGCGGCGCGAACGTTGCCAAGGAAAAGAAGCAGGACGATCGTGACGAGAATCATTCCCTCGCCGAGGTTGTGCAGCACCGTATGCAAGGTGTAATGCAGCAGATCGCTGCGATCCAGCATGGGAATGACCTTCACGCCTTCGGGCAGGATGCGGTTGTTGAGCTCGTCCACCTTCTTGTGAATCCCCTCGAGGGTGGGCCCTTCCTCCGCGCCTTTCAGCATCAGCACGCTGCCCTGGATCACGTCGGGTTCATCCACGATCACGCCATCCGGACGATGGGTCGCCCTGGCCATGTGTCCCAATCGAATTCTCGGGCCCATCTCGACGACGGCGATGTCCTTGACGCGAATCGGGGTGCCGTTCTTTGTGGTCACGACCGTGTGTTCGATGTCCTGCAAGTTGCGGAAGAGACCGATGGCGCGGACATTCATCTGCTGCAAGCCTGTTTCGATGAAACTGCCGCCGGCGTTGACATTGTTAATTTCGAGTTGCTGCTCGAGCTGACCAATGCCCAGGCCATAGGATATGAGCTTGTTCGGATCCACGCGCACCTGGTATTCGCGCGCGGTTCCCCCGAAGTCGCTCACGTCCACCACATTGGGGACCGTCTTGAATTGCTTATACAGGGTCCAATCTTCGATGGACCTTTGATCCATCAGGTCGTATTGCGGGTTCGTGCTGCGAATCGTGTACCAATAGATTTGGCCTGTCGTGCTCCAATCCGTTCCGATTTGAGGTTGAACGCCGGGAGGCACAGTAACCAATGTGAGCCTTTCGAGGACCTTTTGGCGATTCCAGTCGTTGACGGACGAATCGTCAAAGATGAGTGTCATGTACGAGAGGCCAAAAAGAGACTCGGAGCGCATCTCGGTCAGGTGCGCAATTCCGCCCATCTGAATCTCAATGGGAATCGTGACTTGCTGCTCGACTTCCTCGGCGGATCGCCCGGGCCATTGGGAGATAATGGACACGTAATTGTCTGCGATATCCGGATAAGCCTCGACGGGCATGTCGTGGAAGGCCAGCGCGCCAGCGAAAAGCACCATAATCACGGTGGCGATCACCACGAATCGGTTATTGAGCGCGAAATCTACGAGTTTGCGAATCATCGTCTTTCCCTCAAGCCTCCGAGCTCCGCGTCACTCATTGTCAATCGCGTTTTGCAGAGTGCCCGCATTGGACACCACATGCTGGCCGGGCTTCAGCCCAGTCAAGATTTCCTGCATGCCGTTCGGCAACTCCGCACCGCTAGTAACTTCCGTACGCTTGAATTTTCCATTCGTGGGAATGAAGACCCAGTCGCGATCGTGCAGATGCAGGATTGAGGAGGAAGGCACGCTTGTGAATGTCTGCTTTTTTTGGCTGTAGATTGTGGCCGTAGCGAACATCCCCGGCCGCATCATCAGGCCCTGGTTGGGCACCTCGATGCGGACCTTGGCGGTGCGAATGTTCGGATCAAGAATGGACCCGATGTTACTGACCCTGCCTTTGAGAACTTTGCCGGGGAAGGCGTTCAGGCTGATGTCTACGTCGTCCCCCATGTGCACGTTCGCCATGTCGTTCTCGTAGACGTCGCAGACAATCCACACGCTGGACAGATCTGAAATCGTGAACGGGTTGGGCGAGGAGTAGGACTGCACGCTCGCGTCTTGAGTCACTTCCTGGTCGGTAATCACGCCCGAGATGGGAGCGACAATGTCCACGACGCCGTTGGGCTTATCGGGATCATTGCCCAGGAGCCTGAGATGCTCGGTCGCCGTGTCGAGCGTTGTCTTGGCGTCATCTTCGGTGTCTTGCGCCACTTCGAGGTCCTGCTGTGCGATGGCACCGTGTTCGTACAACAGCTTCGCTCGATCCAACTGCTTTCGAGCCAGGAGTTCGTCGGAGACGGCTTTGCGATAGGCGTCGAAGCCCCCTGCGACGTCATCGCTGCGCACGCGGAGCAGGACTTGTCCCTTCTTTACTGTGTCGCCCAGGCGCGCGCGGATGTCTATGACGCGGCCGGAAGCCAACGTAATCACCGGCACGGTCCGCGCGATGTCCGGAAGCACAGTGCCGGTGACGACCCACGTCGCGGGTGCCTGGTATTCGGTGGCAGTTACGATCGGATACTGCTCCGGATTCTCCACGGCGAAATCGGTGAGATCCACGCCTTGAATCACTGTTGCGGGAGGCGGCGCCTCCTGTACCGGATCGCCATGCGTCGTTCCGCAGCCGTTCAGAGCCAGCAGCGCAACAATGAAATTGAACGCTAAACCAACCCCCGAATTCTTCGTCTTCATACGCTCGAATCCAATCCGCCGCGTCAATTCAGCGGCTCCTTCCGGAAATCTGCATAGACCTGTCCTTCTCGGCCGCAGGGCCACGCGCACCCCGTTCCGGAACAGACTTCGCAAGCGATTAGTTTTTCCGGCAGCTCCTGGTTAGACGAGAGGGGGCGCTCTTCCCGAACCGGATGCGTGAGCCAAACGAACGGATGCCGTTTGACTGGGGGGAGAAGAGAAGTTCTGCTGCAACGGCTGAAGAAATGGTCCATCGGCGCCCGGCAGAAAGTCGGCTCTGAAACGGGATGAACGCAAAGCTAAGTTGCTCGGAAGGCCGAGCCCGCCCGATGCTTGGTCGTCCGCCCCCCAAGAGCCCGGCAGAGCGCCCGAAATAGCCAGGAAATGATCGTGACCGTCGTTGACCAGGATGGTGAGCGGCCAGTGCACCAGCTTCGGAGTCAAAACCAAATCGTTCCGAATCCCATCTCCGGTCATGTCCCGCACTTCGGGGCGAAGTCCCCCCGGTGGAGCTATGACGGCAATGGACTGATCGGTCCCGGAGGAGAGCTGCAGGCGAACCGTATAGCGCGTGTATCCGGTGCGAACTTGCTCGACTGCAGTCGCCACGTCCAAACTCCGACCGCCGTCAAATCCCATGAGATAACGCGTGATTCCCCAATGATCGTTAGGTTTTGGCGATTCGGCAGCGACCGGGGTAGAGACCGGCCCTCGCGCGTTGTTGGCTGTGCTTGCCTGAAGTTGAGTGCGAACAATACCTTGGAATCGTGAGTTGCCCCCGATGATTAGGACAAAAGCCAGCCCAGTGCCTGCGACCCACAGGGTCCTGACGAGCGCCATGCCGAGTTTTGTGCTGGGTGTCATTGAATTCGCCGCTAAACCTCGTGTCCTCGACCCTTTCGGTCTCGGCTAAGAGTTGAGGCCGCTGCCCGGCCCCAACTCTGCCGGGTTGACTAGACTTAGAATTTGACCATGATGGCCGCGCTGGTCACCAACTGGTTCTTGCGCAGGTCTGGGAACCACACATCGTTGATGCTAGGCTCTGTGCCAAGAATGTTACCGCATGCAGTTTCGACGTTTGGGAGGTCCGCCGCGATACTTCCCGACGAAGTTATCCCGGAGCTTGCCCCGTTGCTGCAGACGTAATCCGCGGGACTGCCGTTGTTGCCTCCGGGAGGAGTAATCCCACCACGGCCGGACCAGTAGGGAACGTTAGCCTGGCGATAGCTGACCTCTGTGCGGAACGTCACGAACTCACTGGGCATCCAATCGAAGGTGACCGTGCCGTCAAACGCCTTGTAAATGCTTCCGGGAACCTGTGGGAAATACGGTGAACCTGAGATGGCATCCGCCCCGTTGATGGGAGGAAGTAAGGTCAGATAACGGCCCGGATTGTCCAGGTAGCCGCCGCCGAGGGTCAGTCCGAATAGGTCCTTGTGGAACCAGAAGCGATTGTAGACCATCCATCCCGCGAAATATTGGGAGGGCTGGCCACCATGATTGCCCCAGCAGCTAGTGCCGCCCCCTTTGCCGTACTCGCAACCCAGGTCGCCCGTGAAGGACATGGCCATCTTGTCGAGGCCCATGCCTGGTTTGTCGTAATACTTGATCTCAACGCTGTCGTCGGTATGGATGCGCGACCGGGCCGGATTGCCTGGCGTATCCTCGCCGTTACCATAGTTGTTGAAAACGAACGAGAGCCACCCGTTCGGACGCCAAAGGATCTGTCCCCCAAGCCCCATACGACCGTTTGACTTCGCATAAGATTGCCACCCGTTGATGATCCAAGGCTCGATCTTCAGCTTGGCAGTGGGAAACCACTGAATCCGTATGCCGTTGAAGAACCATGGGGTGTTGGAGGAAACATAGGAAGGTTGATAGGCCCAGTTGTCGAAGTTGTAGTAGCTGAAGAGGCCGATGTACGACACGAAAATTCCGGCGTCAATGTTGAGCCCGTGATTTACATTGAAGTGGTATCCGCCCCAGGCTTCTGAGACGTAGCGGTAAGCATCGCGGAGATCCCACTGGCCGACTACGGTGCTGCCGTCATTCCGGGGCGTTGTCGTCGCAAACAAGCCATCCATGGTCAGAATCCTGAAACGAGCATTGCCCACCCGCAGATCGCCACCAACGCTTATCTGTTCCACTTGGACTTCACCGGATCGGAACGATTCGGTCGCCCCGCCCATCGTGTGATCCTTCGGCTGGTTGTAATCTTCCATGAAGTGAGTATCCACTCTGACTTCCGGCGTAAAGTATTTCGTGGCGAGCGGCGTGTCTTCGTTGCGGGGATTGCCATTCATCCAGGTATAGTCGTAAAGCGAGAAAGGCTCGACCGGCGGTTTTTTCTCCGGCGTAGCGGCTTGCGACGTCGAAAGCGTGCTGCCGGATGACGTCGAAGACGAATTCAGAGCCGGCGCGGGAGTCGCTTCAGCCGATAATGTGGTTGGGGCAGCGGCTGGCGCTCCTGCGGGAGCCGTCGCAGTGTTAGGAGCTGTGGCAGGCGCTGTCGCGGCTGACTGGTTCTTCAGTTGCGTTTCGAGTTCCTCGATACGTGCTTCCATCGCCGCAAGCTTTCGTGCGACTGCTGGTGGAACATCCGAGTCGGCGTTCGCTGACGGGCCGGTCGCTTCGCTACTCGTTGAAGCCGCACTACTGGAAGCAGGTTCAGCGGGCGAAGGTTGCGCGTTGGAATTTGCGGGCATGGCCGCATTCGGTCCGAGAACCATATCGATCTTGAGGCTCTTTCCCGCCACCACCCGCACAGTGACCATCCGGGCCACCAGGCCATCCTGACTCGCCGTCAGTTGGTAGGTTCCTGCTCTGAGATTTGGCACGACAAAGGCTCCGTCTTTGCCGCTCGTCACGATGCGATCAATGCCTTCGTCCACGCTATGCACGACCACCTGCACTCCCGGCATTGGCAGCAAGTCTTTTCGTGTAACGCCGCGAAGGCCGCCATCGTTCGGGTCAGCGGAAGTGGAGTCCACGGGAAACGGCGTCGCGACCGCGTTGTCCCCCAGATTGGCTTCAAGATTCGGCGACGGTCTTTGAAGGCTCGGCTGCAAAGGAATACTCGACTGTGCTTGAGCTCCGCAGAATGGGACCAGAGTGCAGACGAGGCTCGCACCGAATAGGACTTTGATAAATCTCCAACAACTTTTTGAAGCGGTTCTCATCTAGTAGGCTCCCCTTTGATGTACCGTCGGGCTCGGACGTGATTCATGAGCTCGCGACGGCGTGCAAGCGACGATACGGATGGCCGCATGCGTCGTCCAACGCAAAGAATTGATGGTGAGTATCAAGCAGATATAACACGCATAAATATTATATAAATGCTTTATATACGGTATGGTTTGGCAACTGGCGGGGCCCCTCCGCGCCGCCGATCGGTTCGACGCAAACTCCAGGTTTTCGCAACGTTCTTCGCGTTTCCGCTGGCAATTCATAGTGGTAACTCTAGTCCGTCAAGGCTAAGAGAGGCATAAACCGCGCATTCGTAATTCATAAATGGCCGCGACCTGGCATGGGCGCGAAGGGATTACCCTTTGGCGAAGCTGGACCAGAGGGTTCGCGACTGCCCGTCTGTGGAATCCTTTGGGAGGACTACTCGGGCAGCCTCAAGCGATAGCCGACCCAGGGCTCGGTGAGCAGATACTGCGGGTCGTCCGGCTCGCGCTCGATTTTGTTTCGCAGCCGGTTGATGAACACGCGCAGATACTCCTTTTGATCGCTGGCATCGGGACTCCACACTTGCTGCAACAATTCCCGGTGCGTGACAATCTTGTTGGCGTGACCGGCCATATAAGAGAGCAGTTCGAATTCCTTGGGAGTCAGCCGCTCCTGTGCCTTGCCGCCTTTCACCTGCCGCGTCTCGAAATCGATCTCAATGTCGCCCAGTCTCAGATGGGAAATCGGGGAGGCAACGGAGTGAGTCTTTCTCCTGAGTCTGGCGCGAATGCGCGCCAGCAATTCCGGTGCGCTGAACGGTTTGGTCACATAGTCGTCGGCTCCGGCCTCGAACGCTTCCGTCTTGTCCTTTTCGGTCCTGCGCACGGTCAGCATGATGATGGGCACCTCGGACCCGGCGCGAATCGCTCTGCAAGTCTCGGTTCCGCTGATGCCGGCCATATTGATGTCCAGAAGGATGACATCGAATTTCGACGCGCGGAGCCGCTCCAGCGCCTCGCCGCCGCTTCGGGCGTCGGTAACCTCAAATCCCTCTGCGATGAGAATCGTTCGCATCATGCGGCGAATTTGCGGTTCATCATCCACGACCAGAATGCGTCCCTGATTCAAGTGCTGGTTCCTCGGATTCGCGGCCAACAGCTCAGATTGCGCCATGCCACACTCTAGGCCGGAGCGGCTAAGAAAGGCATAAACTCTTCCTAATGATTCTGTAGACGGCCTGTAGTGGAAAATCCTCAAGATATTGGAGGGATCTCAGTGCGCCGGAATAAGCCAACGGCACCGTTCTTTCGAGGGCCGCAACGCCACCCAAAGCCCAATGCGACCGCCTCCGGAAGGGAATCATCTGGTCTGTAAATAGAGTGTATCGATTAAATAAATTAGACGTAAGCCCGCGCAAGCCGTTATCGTAGTTACAGGTGGGTTTCGCTCACCGGCTACTGGAGCGAGTTCACGTGCTTGAATCAAAATCGTGGACGTTCGCCCGGCAACCGCACGTTCGCCGGAATCATCCGGAGTTGGAATCCATTGCAACCGTGCAGAATTCACAAATGCTGAGGAATCTATCCGGGTGGATCCTGCGCTACGCTGCGGGTCTTTCCATCATTGCATTGCTCATGGCGTTTTACGTGCACGGTGGATTGGTCAACTCAGCGACTGTCGGATTCCTGTTGGTGCTGGCCATTCTGTGCGCCTCCACCCTTTGGGGACTTGGCGTTGCAGTGGCCATGTCCGTGGCTGCCACATTAGCGTACGACTACTTTGTCCTGCCTCCGGTCGGCACCTTTAACATTAACGATCCCCGGGATTGGGTCGCGCTGAGCTCTTTTCTCGCCACGGCCGTCATCGGCAGTTATCTCTCCGCGCGTGCGCGCCGCGATGCGAAAGAGGCTACACGGCGGCGGCTGGAGGTGGAGGGGCTGTACGAATTTAGCCAGCGGCTCTTGCGCGCGGGGAATCCGTTCGAGCTGTTGGAGGACATTCCACGCTACGTCGTGGAATCGTTTGCGGTCGGTGCGGCGCGTTTGACCCTCTCGGATAGTCGGCAGGTCTATCAGTGGGGCCACGAGTTCCGGGAACCCGAGGCCAGCCACCCGCAGGTTGTGGCCGCCGGTGAAGACTGCAAGAGGAATCTGCAAACACAATCAGGGCTGACGACTTGTGTCGTGCCCGTGCGCACGAAAGAGCGTGAGATTGGGAGCCTCCACATCTTCCGCGCCACCCTTTCTCAGACCACCCTTCGTGCCGTGGAAGCACTGATCGCGGTTGCCGTCGAACGGGCGCGCGTGATCGAAGACGCGGCCAAAATCGAAGCCGCGCGAGAAAACGAGCGCCTTAAGACGGTCCTACTGGATGCCATCACGCACGATTTCAGGACTCCGCTCACCTCGATTAAGGGCTCGGCGACAGGTCTGCTTGCCGACGTGGAGTTCGACCGTGAACAACGAAAAGAACTTCTCCTCATCATCGATGAGGAATGCGATCGCATCGACCAATTGATTAGCGAAGTCTCCGAGATAGCCCAACTGGAAGCTGGGCGGGTTAAGGTCGAGCCGGCGCCTCATTCAGTCGGAGAACTGATCTCAGCAGCGCTCGCGGCTCGAAAAGGTCTGCTCCACAGCAGACCCATACTTTTCGAGGTGAAAGATCCGAACCTGCAGATCTTGGCCGATCTACCCCTGTCGCTAAAAGTGCTCCTCCACCTGATTGACAACGCGAACCTGTACTCACCTGAGGAGGAGCCGATCAGTGTCAGCACAGCGGAATCGGATGGCTTCGCCCTGGTGAGCGTCTCCGATCGCGGTCCGGGCATTGAGGAAGCGGAGGTCGGGCAGATTTTTGAAAAATTCTATCGGGGGCGGGAACATCGAAACCGCGTTCCTGGCACCGGAATGGGGTTGGCAATTGCGAAAGCGATTGTTGAGGCGCACGGAGGCACTATCGGAGTGGTGAGCCGCGCCGGGAATGGTTCTGTCTTTACCTTCAGTTTGCCTCTAGCCCCGGGCGCCAAAGTTCTCGACGCAGCGCCACAAGTATAGGCGTCGTGGCCCGGGACGTCCCTCACCGGAGAGAATTACTGGAGGGGGTTCTGAATCACACATCCACGGGATGCCTAACCGGCCACTCTCTGGAACGTTGTGACTTGGGGCGCGGGTGCCGCTTGTGAGTCGGCGAAGCACCGGCTCACCCCCTCCGTGGCTTGTCCAAGATGACGCTCTGCGTTGCCGAGCCAGTCGATGAGACACTCATCGGCCCAACCCACAAACCGGCCGTCATCCACGGGAACGAATCGGCGGAATTTCTTGGCCTGCTCCTCGGTTGGCATGTGGAGGCCGCGCGAGAAGAACGCGAGAAGCGGATGTGGATTCCGTGCCCGCAGATATTCATCGTAACGAAGCAACGGCCGTTCCTGGTAGGCGGCCGCCTTTTCATCTTCGAAACCGACGAGGATAAAATCGCGAGACCGCAGAAAACTGTGGATTCGGCCGCCAGGAACACTGAGTTCTTCGGCGCGTATCGCGGCATCGCGCTCTGCCGACTTTGGCTCCATGCCGAGGGCTGGATCCACCAGTTTGGCGACCTCCAAAAGGAAGAGGCGCCTCTGTTTCAGGGAGAGCGATGCGGTCTGAGCAAGAATCACCGAATGAGTCCTTCCGGACCCTTGCCAAATCCCCGCAAAAATGGGACGTACTGCTTCGGTATTCACACTAGGCGCCCATGGGCTCGGCGAATT